>Ga0193735_1000139_pt1 | contig 23244 bp, 21 predicted proteins | sample U1m2metaG_FD_145080 | JGI IMG/M metagenome (GOLD analysis project Ga0193735, IMG submission 145080) | Soil microbial communities from a riparian zone of the East river system, Colorado, United States - U1m2 | ecosystem: Environmental > Terrestrial > Soil > Riparian zone | place: USA: East River... | reverse complement strand
GCCGCATTTACGATCATCTCGGGTGTCTGGCGCAACCCGGTATAGATGACTTCCATGCCCGCATCGCGCAGCGCCCGCGCGATAACTTTGGCACCGCGATCGTGCCCGTCCAGCCCCGGCTTGGCCACCAGCACGCGGATCTTCTGCTCAGTCATGGATTCATTTAAACACAGAAGCCGGATGAAGGCCGGGTGTGGGGTCTCAGGTGTCGGGTCTCAGGTACCCGGTCTGTCCTTGCCACTGATCAAATCAATCTCAATCTAAAATCGCAAATTGGAAATTGGAAATTGGAAATTCCTCTACATCGTCTTCACATCCAAACTCCGCCACAAATACCAGCACGCGACCGACCGATACGGCTCCCAACATTTCGCGATCTTCTCCATCTGCGCCGGTTTGGGCATCTTGCGTTTGCGATAGTGCTTGCGAATCGCGGCCTGGATACCGTAATCGCCGGTCGGCAACACGTTGGGACGACGCAGCGCGAACATCAGGAACATGTGCGCCGTCCATACTCCGATTCCTTTGACTGCTGTCAGGTGCTTGATGATTTCCTCGTCCGGCATGTCAGGCAGTCGGGCGAAATCGAGTTCACCGCTTTGGGTCTTCGCGGCCAGGTCGCGCAGGTATGAAAGTTTTTGTTTGGAAAGTCCTGCACTGCGCATCTGCGCCTCAGACAACTTTAGAATTCCTTCCGGAGTGAGCGGCAGCCCAGCTAGATCGGTCAAACGTTTAAAGATGGTGGCGGCTGCCTTGCCATGGAGCTGCTGATAAACGATGGCTTCCGCCAGACTAGCAAACTGAGGCTCGTCGTAATTCATCTTGAACGCCCCAACACGCTCCATGATGGCCCGCAAGACAGGATCGGATTGCTTCAAGTGTTGAACAGCTTTTCGCATAAGTTTTGATTGTTCAGCGGTTCTCACTACCAAGTACGAGATGAAGAAGACGTAGGAAGAGATGCAAACAAATGCTCTATGAGAGATATTGGAGCGTCGTTTGAATGAGACCCGCAGTCCCCTGGTAAGGATCGCCGGGCCGGTCCCACTCCATTGAACAGTAGCCTTTATATCCATGCTGCTTCATGAATCCGAATGTCTTCGCCATGTCCACGCGAACCTGTTTGCCGTGCTCATCGGCCTCGCTGTCTTTCACGTGAGAAATGCAGTAAGCATGCGCGAACATTGCATTGACGCCATCGTAAGCGTGTTTCTCGTCGTATCTTGTGAGCGTGTTGGCGAAATCGGGCAGTGCGTGCAGCCAAGGGCTATTCACTTTTTCGATGACTTTCACCAGAAAAAACGGCTCTTCGCTGACCGGATTGTCATTCTCCAAATTGACCACAACATTCTTTTTGGATGCATACTCCGCCACGCGAGCAAGAGTGTCGGCGGTGCGCTCCAGATCGGGTTTTGAATCCTTCGCCGTTGGAATATTGGTGCGTAAACAAGGAGAACCGAGCGCCGAAGCTGCATCCACCCATTTCTTGCTAAACGCAATCGCCAGTTCGCGTTCGCCTCGATCCGCCGCGTATGGGCTGTGTTCCCCGTCCACTGCGATATTCACTATCGCGCCGCGCGCATCGGCCATGGCAACTCGAAATTGCTCCAGATACTTGGCGTCGGTCGAAGGAAAATGTCCGGTCCAGGGTTCGATCTTGTTAATGTTGAATTTTGCCATCACATGCGCGGCAAAATCTTTCAGCTCGATGGTTGGATTGCCGCGCTTGTGATCCTTGCCGGCAACGAACTCGCGGAAGGGATAAGAAGCAATCGCAATTCGTTCGCGCGCCTGCAAAGGAAAATGCAGATCGGGCCCGGAGCTTCTCGCGAGTGCCGATGGTGGCAGCAAGTAGGCCGCTGCCATCGTCCCGCAGCACTGTGTAAGAAATCGACGTCGAGTGGAAGGTCGCAAGCGAAGTGTTTTAAATCGTAAATCGACAATCGTCAATTTACGTCACGCTAACTTCCGTGTATGTCCCGTACACTTCCCGCAGCGCCGCACAAATCTCGCCTACGGTCGCATAGGCGCGCACTGCGTCGATGATGTAAGGCATGGTGTTGGCTTCGGACACATTGCCGCTAGTTCCGGCTTGCGGCTGCTGGGCTGCTGCTTTCTTCAGCGCTGCCAGGCGGCGCTGCACTTCTTCATTGGATCGCCGCGCCCGCAACGTTTTTAGTTTCGCGCTCTGTTGCCGGGCGACGCTCTCATCGATATACAGAGTATTGGGCGATTGCTCTTCCACCACAAATTCGTTCACCCCTACAATAATTTTCTCTTTGGCCTCGACCGCTCGCTGATACTGGTAGGCGGATTCCGCAATTTCTTTTTGCGGATATCCTCGCTCAATCGCCTTTACCATGCCGCCCATCGCGTCCAGCTTTTTGAAGTAATCCAAAGCGCCCTTTTCCATTTGCAGCGTCAAGGCTTCAAGAAAATACGACCCTCCTAGGGGATCTACTGTCTGAGTCACGCCCGTTTCATAGGCGATGATTTGCTGGGTTCGCAACGCAATTCCGGCCGCTTGCTCGGTTGGCAACGCCAAAGCTTCATCGTAAGCGTCGGTATGCAGTGATTGAGTTCCTCCCAGAACCGCAGCCATCGCCTGGATTGCGACTCGCGCAATGTTGTTCATCGGCTGCTGTGCGGGCAGCGAGACTCCCGCGGTCTGGGTATGGAAGCGCATCAGCCGGGTCCGATCGTTTTTGGCCGCGAAACGTTCTTTCATTACCTGATACCAGATTTTGCGCGCTGCCCGGTACTTGGCAATCTCCTCGAAAAAATCGTTGTGGGCGTTGAAAAAGAAGCTGAGCCGGGGTCCGAATTCATCCACATCGAGTCCGCGGCGGCGTGCCCACTCGACATATTCGACACCGTCGTAAAGCGTGAAAGCGAGCTCCTGTAGCGCGGTTGAGCCAGCTTCGCGAATGTGATATCCGCTGATGGAAATGGTGTTGAAACGTGGCGTGAATTTCGAACCGAACTCGAATGTATCCACCACCAGGCGCATCGACGGCGCGGGTGGATAGATATATTCCTTCTGCGCGATGTATTCCTTGAGAATATCGTTCTGAATGGTTCCAGAAATCTTCTTCCAGTCCGCGCCTTGTTTTTCCGCCACCACCAGGTACATGGCCCACAGCACCGACGCCGGAGAATTGATGGTCATCGAAACCGTGGTCTTCTCTAGATCAATTCCGTTGAACAGAATCTCCATGTCCTCCAGGGAATCAATCGCCACGCCGCATTTGCCCACTTCGCCTTCGCTGGCGGGATGGTCGGAGTCGTAACCCATGAGGGTCGGCAGATCGAATGCCACGGACAATCCGCTGCCTCCATGTTCCAGCAAATATTTGTAGCGCTGATTGGTTTCCTCCGGCGACGCGAAGCCGGAAAACTGACGCATGGTATAAAGCTTGCCGCGATATCCGGTAGCGTGAATGCCGCGCGTAAACGGAGGCTGTCCGGGATAGCCAAGGTACTGCTCATAATTCCAGTCCTCGGGCAGATCAGCCTCGGTGTAAAGTCGGCGAATGGGGACTCCGGAAATCGTGGTGAAGCGGGCATTTCCGTGTTCGTCGAGGTTCGTGCCGGTGGGTGCGCCAATCGGCTTCTCTGGAGTTTTTTCCAGTGTCGGCGCCAGCGTTTTTTCCGCCCAGTCTTTTTCGGCGGCAGACGGATGCCGTCCTTCAAAGACATCTGCAATCGGGCTCTCTGCGACCTTCGACTTCTTGTCAGGCATGCGGTTTCTCATCTCTGCTCAACTTGGATGATACCTCGGTAGAGACGTTGCTCGCTACGTTTCGACCCACCAGCCCGTGTGCGGACAGCATTTAACCTTGGCATAGAATGCATGCGTGACGCCTGCTTCCGTCAAACCCGCTATTTCAATTGAATTGCTGAACCAGATTGACATTCGCGTGGGCACAATTCGATCTGTCGCCGACGTGCCCGGTTCGGACAAGCTGATGCAACTTCGCGTGAGTTTCGGAGATCATGAGCGCACCATCGTTGCCGGTCTCAAGCAAGAGCGTGCCAACCCACGCGAACTTGAGGGTAAGCAGGCGCTGTTTGTGGTCAACCTGGAAGCGCGCAAAATGCGAGGCGTGATTTCCGAAGGAATGTTGTTCGATATTGGTTACGGGGACGGTGTGGCCCCGGTGTTGGCAGTCCCGGAGAATCCCGTACCGGACGGAACCCGTGCGGGCCGAGCTTTCGCAGCTCGCACGACCTACTTCCTACGTCCCAGCTCCCACGCCTTAGCATATTTCCACGACACGTACGCGGAGTGATAAAGATGCAGCAATAGTCCTTCACGCCCGTCCAGAAAGCCGAGCCGGAAAAAGTAGTTGTAGATGAACGTCAGGAACGGCCGCGCTACAATGTTGAGAACGCTGAAATGGCTGTGTCCTTTCTCAGCCGCAATCTCTGCCCCCATCGACGAGTAGCTGTTCATGTGATCGATGTAACCGCGTAGTGTGGGATAGGCTTGGTGCAGCAGGGCATGCGAGAATCGGCCAGTGCTTCCGTCCACTTTCATGGTGGGATGCGCACCGTACTCCACAAATCGTCCCGCTCCCCGACGAACCAGCCGCAGTTTAGGGTCGGGATAAAATCCACCATGTTTGATCCAACGCCCTAAGAAGAAATTCTTGCGGGGAATCCAATAACCACTCATCGCCGGCTGGCTGCGCAACATCGCGGCTATCTCTTCTGCCAATTCAGGTTCCAAGGCTTCATCCGCGTCTAACTGCAGCACCCACTCTCCGGAGGCCTTGTCCATCGCCGAATTTTTCTGAGCTGCGAATCCTTTCCACGGCTCTGCGAATACCTTCGCGCTGTGCTCGCGGGCGATTTCCAGAGTGCGGTCGGTAGATCCGGAGTCCACAACAATGATCTCGCCCTGACCGTCGCGTACCAACGGCATCACGCTTTCGAGGGTGCGAGGCAAGTTGGCTTCTTCGTTGAGAGTGATCAGGACGACGGAAAGAGTCACGCGGAAAGGATACCTCGGGACGCAAGATCGAGCACCAGGAACTGGGAATTAGCAATCAGCACCCAGCCGTCAGCATTCAGCCCTTCGGTTCAAGTGCTAATGCAGAGTGCCCAACCAATACTGAAAACGCACTCCCTCCGAAAACAGCAACCGCAAAGGCGCGCCTTGATGCCGTAACTAACGTGTTATCTATTAGTTATGCTATAAATAATCTAAAAGCTGTCCTCTCAGGTCAAAAACCGAGCGGCCAGATGCTCTAGGATGGCCTTTAATAGCGTCCTGATGGCTCAGGAGCGACGTTTGTGAGCTGGGACGGGCGAAGGGTTAAAGATACTGACTTGCGCGGTCATACCGCAGTCATCCAAAATGTTAGCTATTAGATATAGTTTCTAAAAGCGGACAAAGCGGGGGTTAGTCCTCCGCTCCGAAAAACAGCTATCGGATCGAAATTCTAACCCCTTACCCTTATTGCGGCGGCTGCTGTGGTGGTTGCGGCTGTGACTGCGGTTGCGGCGGTTGCGGCTGCGTGACCTCAGGTGTCAAGCCCTGGCGCTCCGTCACATATGGTACAGACGGCATCTTGGTTACCTGGCCGCGCTCGGCATCCGCAACTAGAATTCCCAGACGATCCAAAGTAAAGCCGATGGCTCGATCCAGTTCCACGCGCGACTTCTCATAAGCGGACATCGCCGATACCAGATTCGATTCCGCCTGTGCCAAGTCACGTTGGTTCTGCAGCACCAGCGTAGTAGTGGAAGCGCCAAGGGCATACTTCTTCTGTTCAGCGTCCAGCGACTGACGGCCCAGTTCGACTGCGGCTCGAGACGCTTCCACGCTGGCCCGGTTCTGCTGCACGGCGAATTGAGCGTTGCGCACTTCGATGCGCACCTGATTCTCCAGCTGTTGCAGGCGCATCTGGGCCTGACGGTATTCCAGTTCGGCGCGCACCTGATTGGCCTGCGCGGCGCGGTTCCGCAAGGGAATGTTCAAGCTCAGTCCGACACCTTTATCCGGAGCGCTCGAGTCGAAAAGCTGTCCGATAGTTCCTCCCATGCTCGTGCTGGGAGGAATATCGCCGGGCTGAGTGCAAAAAGTCTGATCAACAGCTGTGCAAACAGCCGCATTCGGATTAAACGAGCCGCCCAGCCCGGTGCCGCCATAAAAGGCAAACAGCCCGAGTGAAGGCAGCAGAGCATTCTTTGCCGACTTGTTATTCAGATCGCGGTTGGTGAGGTCGATCCGCGTTTCGGCCAACTCGGCGCGATGACTGAGCGCGTCATTGACCAAGTCTTGAATGGGTACCACGGGCTCGGTTGGGGGAACCTCCATAATGGAGGTGGGAACCACTTCCGCTTCGGCCAGCACCGGGTCCACAAGAGTTCGGCTGAGCGCGTTCTTCATCAGCAACTGCTGCAACTGAAGCGTAGTCTGAGCCACAATCAGCGACTGCTGATTAGTAGAGACGACGCTTTGAGCACGCACAATCTCAATCGGCGCCAGGGTGCCAATCTCCACCTGCTTCTTATTGTCCGAAAGAGTTTTCTCCGACAGCGCCAGGGATTCCTGCTGCACCTTTACGTTCTCGTAGGCGTTGACCAGGTCCCAGTAAATATTCTGGATCTGATTCACCGTGGTGATTACCTGCAAACGAAAGGCGACATCGGAGATCTCGCGATTGTTTTTGGCTATGCGAATGAATCGGGTTGCCGGCAGCAAGCCGAAGCCCTGCAATAACGGTTGCGTAAGCGTGAAGCGGAAATTGGAGTTGATAGTCGGGCTGAGAGTGGTAAACGGCTGATTGGTGGTGACCCGGTTGTTGTTGAATCCAACCGTCATGTTGGTGCCCCAGTGAAAGCCCTGCGAGTAAAAGAAATTGGCCGTGCCCGTGTTTTGCTGAATCACAGGCACACCGGCGAATGAACTCGAGGACGGCGAATTGGCATGCTCAAGAGACAAAGTACTGGTGACGATCGGGTCAAAGCTCGGGACCGAAGAACCAACACCCAGCGTAGAAGTCACCAGTCCGGAACTTCCGGTTCCCGCACCTCCGGCGCCGGTCGTGGTGCCGCCGGCTCCGCCGCCCTGCGAGCCCGATGTGGAACTGCCACCGATGCCGCCCACGCCGCCACCCGGCGTTCCCTGCACCACGCCAGTGTTGACACCACGTGTGGACTGTCCGGCGTTAGCCAACATGATGTCAGTATCGGCAATGTTCAAGTTGTAGCGCGCAATCGCGATATCGAGATTGTTTTCCAGGGCTAGTGCAATGGCGTCATTCATGGACAGCATGATCTTGCCATTCTGTATCAGCGGCTCCACCCGCGTCGTGTTGCTCAGGTTCGGCGGAGGCACGTTGCGTGGCAGGTAGGGCCCGATCGGATTAGGGAAATGGGAGCGCGGCTTGGTGTAATCCTTCACTTCGAAACGTTGCGGGGAAGGCGCGGCCGGAAGTGCAGCTGGGGTAGTGTTCTGAGAGGTCTGCGTCCAACCCGACGTCGACAGCAGTCCGGCCATAAGAAACCCTGCAAGCAGCCGCGGGGCGCAATTCAAGCGAGGCAAATGCATTTGGTTATCTCCATGAATAAAAGCTGGTTCTTTCAAAGACTACGATGGCTCCTTGGGTCAGAGTTCAGATACGCAAAGGGCACGGCGAAGGTTCCTATAACTCCTACCGGGTCGCGCAAAATGGGCCTGAAGTCCTTCTTTTCAGGGAAGTGCAATAGTATAGCCGACAGAGTGCATTTTCTTGGTGATGCCGGGGCCCAGGCAAACGTAAAACTTTGTAAAAATCTGTAAGCCGGTTAGATGAACCGCGGGTCGCGGAGGACTCTGCAATCTTCATGCGCAATCTGAAACTGGTTCTGGCCTACGACGGCTCTGAATTCTCCGGATGGCAAGTGCAGCCCGAGGCCGCCACCGTTCAAGGTACGCTGGCATCAGCTATTGGACGATTGACCGGCGAAAAGGTACTGCCTCAGGGCTCGGGACGCACCGACGCGGGCGTCCACGCGCTGGCCCAGGTCGCCAGCTTTACCACGGAATCGCCAATTCCTGCTGAGAACCTGACCAAAGCGCTGAATGACATCCTGCCACCTTCCATTCGCGTACTGGAGGCGACTGAAGCGCCACCGGAGTTTCACGCCCGCAAATCGGCCCGCGCAAAAACTTATCGTTACCGCATGCTTCGCAGCCCGATCTGTCCGCCGTTTCTGGCACGGTATGTTTGGCACTACCCATTTCCCCTAGATGAGAATACGATGCGCCGGGCTGCAGCTTTAGTCGTGGGCGAGCACGATTTCACCTCCTTCGCTGCCGTGGATCCGGAACGTGGCCGGGAGCAGGAAGATATTTCCAACGTCCGGCGCATTTTCTGTTCGACATGGGAGCAGGATGGGGAAGAATTCGTGTACACCGTGCGCGGCAGTGGATTTCTTCACCACATGGTGCGGAATTTGGTGGGAACGTTTGTATTGGTCGGCAAAGGGACGTTATCCGCGGATGACATCACGCGGATTCTAGAAGCCCGCAGCCGCTCCGCCGCGGGAGCAACTGCGCCGGCAAATGGGTTGTACCTGGTAAATGTAGAGTACTAGAGCTTTTGGGTGCTGTGTGGTGTGCGTGGTGCGGGCGCCCTCGCCCGCAAACTCTGTACAACGTAACGGGCCGCCGCTGTTCGCAGCCGCCGCATGCATCCTTCTAGTAAAATGAATGGTTCCTGATCTCAAACGGCGGTCTTTCGGCCGCAGCGACGAGGACAGCTCCTTTGGCCACAACCGAAACCGGCAGGTCCACCAATATCGCTCCCCAGCAGCTTCCCCATCACAAAGTCAAAATCAAGAAGGCGGGACAGCGCGCCTGCAATGAGCTGAATGCCAAAGGCAAGTTCTGTGGCGGACATCTCAAACGCTGGTATTACATGACCGACGCCGTCGAACAGGCGTGCGGCGACGTGGCGAAAGCTTGGGGCCCGAATGCGGAAGTGTACCGCTGCGAGCATTGCAAGACGCTGTATCTCCCCAACCCGGAAACGCCAAGCGGTCTCAACGTGGCCGGAGAAGGGCAGCTCTCGGTGTTCGGGCTGACGATTCCGCCCAAGGAGAAGTAGGTTCAAACCCCCGCCCAAGCAGAGCTTGGACGGGGCACCCGGGCTCTCCTCAGTGACTGTGAAAACTTCAGAACTCATCTACGACTGGAATCAGAAGGATCCAGCCTCGCTGCGGCCTGCGGGCCGCGTTCTGCTCAATGATGAGACGCTGCGTGACGGCTTGCAGTCGCCGTCGGTGCGTGATCCGTCGATCGAGGAAAAACTTCATATCCTGCATTTGATGGAAGCGTTGGGCATTAATTCGCTCGATCTCGGTCTTCCGGGGGCAGGCCAGCGAGCATCGGAACACGTGGAAGCGCTGGCGCGCGAGATCGTCCAGAAGAAAATGAAGATTCGCGCCAATTGTGCGGCCCGCACTCATGAGAACGATATCCGCCCCATTGCTGAAATCGTTCAGCGTACCGGTCTCAATATCGAAGCTGCTACTTTTCTGGGATCAAGTCCAATCCGCCGTTACACCGAAGGCTGGACCGACGACTTTCTGCTTCAGACCACGGAGACAGCCGTGAAGTATGCGCGGTCCCTTGGTCTCGACGTCATGTATGTAACCGAAGATACGTCGCGCTGCGATCCGGAGACGGTAAAGCGACTTTACAAAACGGCGATCGAGTGCGGCGCGCGCTCCATCGTGATCTGCGATACCGCGGGACATGCCACGCCCATGGGTGCGTTCGCCCTGGTCCGCTTCGTGCTGGAGCAAGTGGTAAAACCCTCAGGCGAAAACATTCGCGTGGACTGGCACGGGCATTGTGATCGCGGCTTGGCAATCGCAAACTCAATAGCCGCGTTGGTCGCCGGTGCCGATTGTGTTCACGCGTGCGCCTTGGGAATCGGTGAGCGCGTCGGCAACGCTCAGATGGACCAGATGCTGGTGAATCTGAAACTCATGGAAATCGCTCCCTGGACCGACCAGGATCTGACCAAGTTGAAAGAGTATTGCGAGGTGGTGTCGCGGGCCACGGGCGTGCCCATCCCGCCCAATTATCCCGTGGTGGGTGAAGACGCGTTCCGCACCGCCACTGGTGTCCATGCCGCTGCCGTGATTAAGGCCTATAAGAAAAACGATATCGAACTGGCCAATGCGGTCTATTCCGGCGTGCCCTCGCATGTGTTCGGATTGCAGCAGGTAATTGACATTGGCCCCATGAGTGGAAAATCCAATGTCCTGTTCTGGTTGGAGCAGCGCGGGCTGCCGGTCAGCGATAACGTGGTGGATCGAATTTACAAACGCGCCAAGGCGTCGGACCATACGCTCAGTGAGGCGGAGATTCTGGAGTGCGTGGACTCGGCAGCATCGTGAGGCTGCGCACGGGCCATTAGTCTCAAAAATCAGGTCTCAAAAATCAGGTCTCAAAAATCAGGTCTCAAAAATCAGGTCTCAGTTATCAGTTCTCGGTTCTCAGCTGTTGGGATTCAGAGGCGGACGGATTTCCAGAAACCGGAAACCAGAAACTTGAAACCAGAAACTTGAAACCAGTAACATTACCCTCCTCCCGTAATCCGCCAGGTTATTGAAAGCCAGGCCCGAATTTCCATTCATTGGGGTAATATGACCCATCACCTCAATGCCCCTGAGTTCACGCGCGGAAGTGTCGCAAGTTTCTCCCGACGTTCAGCAGGAAATTGCCCGCCTTTCTGCAGCACCCGAACTGCGCTCTGCATTTGCCTGGCTTCGTGCTCAGGAGGCTCAGTTCGCCCACTGGCAACTCGAGCTGGCGCGTATTCCATCGCCTCCATTTGGTGAGGCCGCGCGAGCCACCTGGCTGGCCAACAAATTTCGCGAACTTGGACTGGATGACGTCCACAACGACGATGTGGGCAATCTTTTTGGCATTCATCCGGGATTCGGGCGGAACTATGTCGCGCTCAGCGCTCACATGGACACGGTCTTTCCCGCGGGCACGCCGCTAAACATCCGCCAGCAGGGCAATCGGCTGTTTGGTCCCGGCGTTTCCGATAATGGCGCGGGCCTGACGGCGCTACTGGCCATTGCGGCATTATTACGTTCCGTGCGTATCCGGCACGCCCTTCCATTTTTGTTTGTTGCAAATGTGGGCGAAGAGGGAGAAGGCGATCTGCGCGGCATGCGTCACATTTTTTCTTCTCCGCGCTGGAAGGATTCCATCGCCTACAACCTGGTACTGGATGGAGCGGGTTCGGACACGGTTGTGGCCGAGGCTCTGGGCAGCCGCCGCTTTGAAGTGATTGTTCGCGGCCCGGGCGGACATTCCTGGAGCGACTTCGGCGCGCCCAATCCCATTCTTGTGCTGGCGCGCGCTATTCAGGCCTTTGCCAAGACTCCAGTACCGTCATCGCCCAAGACGACCTTTAACATCGGCGTGATCCGGGGTGGCACTTCGGTGAACTCCATTCCTGAGTCCGCCAGCATGCGTGTCGATCTCCGCTCCACTTCAATGACAGAGATGGAACGTTTGGAAGTGGCTCTGCGCCTCGCACTCGAGGACGCGGTGGAGGAAGAGTCGAAAGCTAATGAAGGACGGGCGGCATCGCAGCGTCGTCCGTTTGGCGTCAGTTGCGAGATAGTTGCAATCGGGAACCGTCCTGCGGGAGAGCTTGACCCGAACGCGCGCATCTTGCAGGTCATTCGCGCCGTGGACGCTCAGCTGTCGAATGTGGCTCAGGTTCAGCGCGCTTCGACCGATGCCAATATTCCCCTTTCTCTCGGCCGGGAAGCCATCGCGATCGGCGGCGGCGGCACCGGCGGTGGAGCGCACACTTTACAGGAATGGTTTGACTGCAGCGGGCGCGAGCTGGGGCTCAAGCGCATCCTGCTGACGCTGCTTGCTCTCGCGGGGGTAGGTGCATGAACATGAAAACGATTTTATTTCTGTTTGGCGCGATTTCCATGGTTCTGGCACAGGGTCAACCAACGCAGGGTCAACCGGGGCAGGATCAACCGGGGCAGGATCAACCAGCGCCCCCGAGGGCGGACGTCATCGTCCTTCACGGCAACATTTACACCGGGGTAACCGTCGCATCTTCATTTCATGAGACCAAGCGCGCGGATGCCATGGCCATCCGCGGCGATCGCATTCAAGACATTGGCAAGGAAAGCGACATTCTGAAACTGAAGGGGCCCGCGACTCTGATCATTAACCTGGACGGCCATTTCGTGATGCCCGGATTCAATGACGCCCATCTGCATCTGGCCAGCGCAGGTTTCCAGCGGCTGACTGTGAACCTGGTGGGCGTGAAGTCGCTGACCGAGTTCCGCGATCGTATTCGGGCTCGAGTGGAATCCGCAGGGCCCGGCGAATGGATCGTGGGTAGCGGTTGGGACCAGACTCTCTGGCCGGTAAAGGAATTGCCCAGCCGGTGGGATATCGACGAAGTCAGCCTGGACCATCCCGTGTTTCTGCAACGGGTGGACGGCCACATCGCGGTGGCCAATACTCGCGCCTTGCAATTGGCCAGCATCACTCTGGCCAGTAAGGATCCTGCGGGCGGGAAAATTGATCGCGATTCCGCCGGCGGGCCGACCGGCATTTTGCGCGAAACCGCGCGTGAAGCAGTCTCTGCGGTGATTCCCAAGCCCACCCATGACAAACGGCGGCAGGCTATCGAGGCCGCGCTGCGCGATCTGGCGCAATGGGGCGTCACGTCGGCGCAGGACAATTCCAGTTGGGAAGATTTCCAGATATATGAGGAAATTCTGCGGGACGGAAAGCTGACCTCGCGCATCACCGAATGGCTTGCCTTCAATGATTCTCTGGACACGCTACAGGCGCATCGTTCGGCGCATCCGCAGTCTGACACCATGCTGCATACCGGCATGCTGAAAGGTTTCATGGATGGTTCGCTGGGTTCAAAAACTGCCGCCCTTCTCGAACCGTATGCCGACGAGCCCAATAATTCTGGTCTGCCGCAATACGAGCAACCCCAACTGACTCAGATGACGAAGGAGCGCGTGGGCGCAGGATTCCAAGTCGGCTTCCACGCCATCGGCGACAAAGGCGTCCAAATGGCGCTGCAGGCTTTCGACGAAGCGCAGAAAGAAGCTCGCGAAAAGAAGATCAAGGCAGCCAATGGTGGCGACGACTACCGGCTGCGGATTGAGCATGCGCAAGTCACGACTCCTTTGCAGATTGCAAAATTCAAAGAGTTAAAAGTGATCGCGTCTATGCAGCCCAATCATTTGCTTACGGACATGAATTGGGCGCTGGATCGTCTGGGACCGAAACGCGCCGCTCACTCGTATGCCTGGGCGGAATTTCTAAAAAGAGGTGTGCCGCTGGCCTTTGGCACAGATTATCCGGTCGAACCGGTCACGCCGTTCCGAGGATTGTATGCCGCCGTTACTCGCAGAAGCGAAGACGACAAACGCGAATATTTTCCGGAGCAGAAAATAACCATGGAGCAGGCCATTGCAGCCTACACAACCGGTTCAGCCTTCGCCGAGTTCTCGGAGAAAGAGAAGGGAACGCTGGCGCCCGGCATGCTCGCGGATTTCGTAGTTCTCGATCGCGACTTGACTTCGGTACCCCCGCTGAAAGTTCTCGGAACCAGGGTGCTGCGCACTGTAGTTGGCGGCAAGACGGTCTACGAGGCGAATTAGCGGCGATTGTTTATCGCAGCGCTGAAGCGCTGCGCCACCCAAAAGCCTGAACGTCAGGCGCCTTTTGACTTTGACTCCAACGGAAGGCCAGCTTTTTTCCAGGCATCGAGTCCGCCCGTAAGCGCCCATGCGTTGGAATATCCGCGCTCCCGAAGTTTCTGCGCCAAACTGGCGCTAGAGCCTTCGTTTGGTCAAGTGCAATACGCAACCACAGATTTATTTTTGGGGATCTCTGCGAGGTGCTCTTCGAGTTTGTCCGCTGGTACGCGAATCGCTTCCGGCAGTTTCACGTCCGATTGTGCCCAAGCTTGTGGGTTGCGAGTGTCGATGACTACAAAATCTTCGCCCGCTTCCATTTTCTTTCCCAACTCATCGGCTGAGATCCTGAGATCGTCCGGCATACGGATCTCCTTCCTGTGTCAAATCTAGAGACTAGATGCGGCGTATGACAGTGGGGGCTGTATCGGTCCCCAACCGCAGCCGCAAGCGATCTCTGAGATTAGTCTCGGATCATTTGGGAACGACGAAGCTGCCTGGACCCGACTGGCTGGCGTGGGTATTCAATGCTATGGCAACGCTGTCTATGTTATTCGACACGCCGACCAGGGCAAGGTCCCATGCTCCGTCATGATTGAAGTCGCCAGCAACCACGGAGGTTGCACCCGCTGGTCCTCCGAAGTTTTGCGGCAACTGGAAACTGCCATCGCCGTTTCCCAAAAGCAGAGTGAATTCCGCGGGACCGCCGAGATCGGCGGTCACAACATCCTGGTTTCCATCTCCATTGAAGTCACGGACAACAATAGACACAGACTCGGGCAGGTTCCTAGTAACAGATGACTTGCGGAAGGTTCCATTTCCATTTCCCAGCAGAATGCTGATGGCGCCTTCTCCCGCGGGACTGCCAGAGGACACGATCAGATCAGATTTTCCGTCATGATTCAGGTCCGCCAGTTTTACGTCGGACGCGGGTACTTTTATAGAAATCACAACCGGAGTTTGAAAAGTACCGTCTCCGTTGCCGAGCAGCAAATCCAACTCCGGTTTGTTGTAAATCGCTACTAACAAGTCTTGTTTTCCATCACCATTCACGTCTCCGACGGCTGCGGTATATGTATTGGAACCACTCAGGTATTGCACGGCGCTCTTAAACGTGCCATCGCCATTCCCCAGCAGCACGCTTAAGCTGTCGAAATTGACCGCCAGCAGATCTGATTTTCCGTCGCCGTTGAAATCACCAACCCTCACTACGCTTACTCCGTTGGGGCAGGGGTATTGAACCACTTGCTGAAACGTGGCATCGCCATTGCCCAGCAGCACGCTGAGCGCACCGCTACTCGCCACCACCAAGTCCAGCTTGCCGTCACGATTAAAATCGGCGGTGGCGATGCTCCTGGTGGACGTTCCCGCCCAGTAAGCAACATTCAAGTATCTGAAGGTCCCGTCCGGTTTGCCGAGCAGCAATGTCACGTAACCATCGAAGATATTGGCAATGGCCAGATCCGGATTCCCGTCCCGGTTGAAATCGGCTGCGGCGGCGGCAAAAGGTGACGTCTCGATGTAGCTCCGTGCCGCGCGAAAGGTTTTATCTCCATTGCCGAGCAGGACGGTGACGTTCCCGCCCGAATAGCTGTAAGGCGTAAGCGCGACGTCCATCTTTCCATCATGATTGAAATCCGCGCTCAGAATCGAATTGGCATAGTACGAACCTAAATCCCAGGAACCTACAAAATTGAACTGTCCGTTGCCCCTGCCCGTAGCGACCCACATGCTTGATCCCAGATAGGGACTAAAGATGAAATCCGCTTTTCCGTCGCCGCTGAATTCATCCACGACAAACGAGTCGGCGAGTACGCTCTGCGTTGATGGTCCGGTGGTGAAAGTGCCATTACCTTGCCCGAGCAGCACCAGAACGAATCCAGAACCCGGCGCCGAGCTGATCAGATCGAGCTTATTGTCCCCGCTGACATCGTGGGCTACGAGGAAACCCCCGCCAAAGCTGTAAGTCACTGCCGTCTGGAAAGTTCCGTTGCCATTTCCCATCAAGACGCTGACACCGCTTTGGAAGTCGCCAACGGCAAGGTCCGGGTTACCATCGGAGTTGAAGTCCGCCGCCGTAATCCAATGGGGGTTGTTCCCGGCTGGATAGAGCACAGGGTTGGAGAAGGTGCCGTCGCCATGATTGAGGAAAACGGCAATCTCGTAGCCATCGGCGACTGCCAGATCAGTAACACTGTCACCATTAAAATCGGCAGCCGCGAAAGTGATGGCCTCTCCGGGAGTTGAGTAGCTGACCGGCGCGGCAAAAGTGCCATCTCCATGGCCGAAGAGGATGGCGAACCTGCCGTCCTGGCGCCCGACCACCACATCGATGTGTCCGTCAATATTAAAATCAGCGGTCGCGAGGTTCCAAGTTGGTCCGCCAGCATCCGAGGCAATAACGCTTTGTAACGTTCCGTCTCCGTTGCCAAGGAAAACTCGGACGTTGTTGCTTCCGTAGTCTGTAGCGATCAGATCCAGCAGGCCGTCCCCATTGAAGTCCGCTGCGGCCTCTCCCAATGGCTGGACTCCTGCGGAGTAAGAAGGGGCCATTTGGAACAGTGTTTGCGAATCAGAAGATGCTGCACACATCAGCAGGGCGAGCAATATGAAAAAGACAGACTTGAGCGTGTACATGGGAGACTCCTGGGGAATTCTCTGAACCGCCTAGGGGTGGTCTGCACTCCTCGAGGCTACGGGGGAAGACTGCTACGCATACTAATCCGCTCATCCCGGATCGTCAAAAGAGTCGTTGGACTCTATGCCCTTTAACGATACGGGAATCGCATTTCTCATGAAGGCATGGCTGAAGGCCCTCGCTCCGGTATAGACTGCTGCGCAAACAAGAACACCGATAGAGAAAATTCAACGTGGAGGAGTGTATGCGTTCAATTGCTATTCCAGTATCAATCGCAGTACTGGGGCTCACGATGTGGGCTCCGGCACAGACCAAAATTTCAGGCACGGTGCAGTGCGGCAAGCCCGATGAAGAACATTCCCTGGACGTAGGAGACAGGCCCAATCATTCGCTGATGATTTCCAAAGGCAAATGTACATGGACCAAGCCGATGAAAATTGCCGGCACCCAAACGAAAGAGGATGACGGGACTAACTTCGATGAAGTCAACGGCGACCGAAGCACGGGACATGGTTACGTGGTGGGGACCATGGACAATGGGGACAAGATGTATGTCAGCATCCAGAGTTCGGGAACCATGAAAGATGGCAAGATGCAGGGCTCCCATGGCACCTTCGCCTTGACCGGCGGGACGGGAAAGTTAAAAGGCGTCAAGGGCAAAGGAACCTTCAAAGGCACACCTGCGGAAGATGGAACTACCAGCTACGACGTTGTCGGTGTATACCAGACTCCAAAATAAACTAGCAAGTGGTCAGTGGTCAGTGGTCAGTAGTCGGTGCGCTCGACTGATCACTGACCACTGGCCACTGACCACTGTTCGTTTGTTACTCTAGCCTCGTGTCCCGCTCCCTGAAGGCCCACATCCTCTTGGTCGTGGTCACAATGATCTGGGGGACCGCGTTCGTTCTAATAAAGAATGCGCTCGCGGATATTTCTCCGTTGCTGTTCAACGCTATCCGCATGACTCTCGCGGCGGCGGTGTTGGCAGCCGTCTTTCATCGCGAACTCACACGCTTCACCGCTAGTTCGCTGCGTTCTGGGTTCCTTGTTGGTGCGTTTTTATTTCTTGGAAATGAGTTGCAAACCGTAGGACTCAAGTACACCACGCCTTCGAAATCCGCTTTCCTCACTGGAGTCTCGGTGGTACTGGTGCCGGTGTTTCTTGCTTTGTTTTGGAGGCGCCGGATTCATCGCTGGGTCTTGCTGGGTGTGACGTTGGCGTTTGTTGGCTTGTACCTGCTTACGATTCCCGCTTCCGCGGGCGCCGGTCTGAATCTCTCCAGCATGAGTCGCGGCGACCTGCTCACGCTGGCCTCGGCGGTTGTCTTTGGCTTTCATATTATTTTCGTGGGCCATGCGTCCCAGGCGCACCCGTGGCGGCAGATTGCGGTCCTTCAAATTGCGGTGACCGCGCTTTTCATGATCTGCACTGTTCCCCTGGCGGAGAAGGTCTATGTGGTGTGGTCCCCGGCTGTGATCTGGGGCATCGTCATCACGGGCTCGCTGAGTCTGGCGCTGGCCTTTGCGGTGCAAGCCTGGGCTCAGCAATTCACTCCGGCAACTCACACTGCGTTGATCTTCTCGCTGGAACCGGTTTTCGCCTGGGTGACATCTTTTCTATTTTTGGGCGAGAGGCTTGGGACTCGGGCCGGCTTGGGCGCATTTTGTATCCTGGCGGGAGTTTTGATCTCCGAGCAGAAGGGCAGTAGCGAATCCATGGCGGTCAGCCCGGACCACGCCGGTGTCCCTTCTGACGTCGAAAGTCAGCCCGATTCGGGCATGGAGGTGCGGTAAAGCTGACGCTCGCAACGTTTTTCTGATGTTTTGCGTCTAACGTACTAGAAGGTCCTCCCGCCCGGCGCAGTTGAATACCTGCAAGTGGCGAAAAGGTATAATCTTTAGCACACATATTTGGAGGAAGTTAACTATGGACCAGCGCGCAAGCGCTTTTTGGGTACGTTTGAAGGCCAATCGCCTCGCGTACAGCCTCACTATTCTGGTCACCTTGACCATCGGTATCCTGATGGGAACCATCATCTCTTACGGAGTCAAGGGTCAGGAGTCAAAAAAGGCGTCGGACGCCACTCCCTTGACCGTGCCTGCCCCGCAGCAGCTCTCGAATCAGTTTTCGAATATTTCCAAACAACTTGAGCCCAGCGTGGTCAACATCAATACCGAATCCACCATCAAGACTCCGCAGCGTCGTCGCCGTGCCCCTGGTGGGACACCCGGCAGTCCTGACGATCAGAATCCGTTCGATGACTTCTTTGACCGCTTCTTCGGTGGTCCCGGCGGCGGTGGCGCGGGTGGAGGTTCCATTCGTGAGCGCTCGCTCGGGTCCGGAGTCCTGGTGGATGCCAAGGGCTACATCGTGACCAACCGGCATGTGGTTGAGAAGGCCGATCGCATTCGCGTCAAGCTGGATGATGACCCGCCAGGCGTGCTCCATGACGCCAAAGTGATTGGCACCGATACCGAAACCGATCTGGCGGTTATCAAGATCGATGTAAGTCGGGCTTTGCCCACTGCCAAGCTGGGCAATTCCGACAGCATGCAGGTTGGCGATTGGGTGCTTGCGGTAGGCAGTCCGTTTGGACTTCAGGCAACAGTTACTGCGGGCATTGTTTCGGCCAAGGGCCGCAACATCGTGCCCGGACGGCAATTCCAGTCCTTTATTCAGACCGACGCCGCCATCAATCCCGGCAACTCTGGCGGACCGCTCGTCAATATGGCGGGTGAGGTGATCGGCATCAATACCGCGATTCTTACTGATACCAACGCTTACGCCGGCGTCGGATTCGCGTTGCCATCGAACACGGTGGCGAGCGTTTATAACCAGCTCATCGGACCGGAGCATCGGGTTTCACGCGGCTCCATCGGCATCGAATTTAATGCGCAGGAGAATCCAGCCATCGCACGGGTGTATGGCGTGAACTCCGGCGTAACGATTTCGAACGTCGTTGCGGGCAGTCCGGCGGAGCAGGCCGGATTGAAGGTTGGCGATACGATCACCTCGGTGGACGGCAAACCGGTGAAGAACGGTGACGAACTGGTTGGCGACATCGCCGGCCGCAAGCCGGGCGCCAAAGTTAGCCTGGGATTAATCCGCAACGGCAAGAAACAGGACACCACGGTGACGGTTGCGGACCGCGCCAAGCTGTTTGCCTCGCGTCTAGGCGAGGAAGAAGACAGCAGCGACAGTACCGCACCGAAAGAAAGCAAGCTTGGTCTGAGCGTCCGCGCGGTGACCCCTGACATTGCCGATCGGTTGGATATTCCCGCCGCCAACGGCGTGATCGTACAGGATGTTAAGCCCGGTTCTTTCGCAGATGACACTGGCTTGAGCCGCGGCGACGTGATCCTTGAGATCAACAAGCAGACAGTCAATAACGAGGATGACTTTAACCGTGTCTCGTCCACACTGAAGAGTGGGCAGGACGTAGTCTTCCTGGTGCGGCAGCGCGGCGCTGGCCGTCAGGATGGCACAATCTTTTTGGCCGGTACACTTCCGTAACGGCAGTTGGCCCAATGAGCACTGGTACTTTACCCCTGAAATCAGGGATGATAAGTACCTGCCCATTGGGCTTTTGTTTTAGGACAGGATTCTCGGAAGCCAAATTGAAGATTCGTGGGTCAATCTCGGCGAAGCTGTTGAGCGCGGCATGTGTGCTGCTGCTGATGTGCGCTGTAGCTCAGGCCGATACCAGTAAGAAGGCGTCCACTTCTATCGGCAAGCCTGCCGTCGCCTCTACTCAGAAGACTACCCGCAAAGGCAAGAGATCGCGCAAGAGCAGTTGGCGACGCGGGCAGCAGAAAATCGATCCAAAACGCGCCCGCGAAATCCAGGAAGCCTTGATCCGCGAGCATTACATGCAGGGCAAACCTTCCGGCGTCTGGGACCAGACTTCACAGAAAGCTATGGTGCGCTATCAAGTCGAAAACGGATGGCAGAGTAAGACTGTTCCCGACTCCCGCGCCTTAATCAAACTGGGCCTGGGACCGGACCACGAGCACTTGCTCAATCCTGAAAGCGCCATGACCACAGCGCAGCCACCACATACATTGCCGGCCAGTACGCCTGCTGAATCCAAAGATCCAAATCAATAAAAAGAAGTCAGGAATCAATAGGGTTTCGCTTCCCGATTTTGAGGAATCTAAACAACGCAAGGAAGACTCCGCAATAGAAGAAGGCATTCCCCAGAATGTAGAGCGCGAACCCCTGCCAGTCATGGGCGCCGAAACCCATCAGAGTAGCTAGTGCTATGCCCGGCCAAACTAGAAAGTTAGCAGCAGGCTCGACCGCAGCATTACCCGCCACGAAGGATAAAAGGACAAAGACGGCGATCCCGACAAGGCACGAGAGCAACCAATACTTGATCCCGAATTCAGATTTGGGCTTCATTCAGCTCCGCCCCTCACATCGATTACGGCCGCTGTTACTGGCCACTGACCACTAGCCACTGATTTTTGGCTCCGGAAAATACGGCAGCGGTTTTCCACTGATGATAGCGAGTGGATTCTCTTCCACCAGAGCGCGCGCGACATCCTGACCGCAGAGCTCTGCCGCCACGGAGCGTCCCGCGGAAAGGACTGGGGTGCGATAGACACTGTCATGAGCGTCGCTGGCCAGCACGTGGACAGCGTCGTGCTTAAGCAACCATTTGGCAGTACTCCGAACTCCGTCTCCCCAGGATCCGGTGAGCGCCGACGCAGTTACCTGCACCGCGCAGCCTAACTCCACCCATTGCAGAATCCGCTCCGGCGTCTGCTGCAAAATCGGATTGCGCTCCGGATGAGTGATCACCGCCGTGACGCCACGCTCCCGCAGCCGCGTGAAGCATTCATCCAATTGCACCGGGACGCCATAGTTGCTCAACTCGACCAGCAGATAATTGCTGCCCTCGATGGTGTAGCGTCCCGGGACTTCCAGCGCGTCCTGCAAATTGTCGTAAGAAAAATGAAAATCACACCCCAGGCTTAATTTCGGAGCACCGCCCACTTGTTGCCGCAAATAATGGACAAGTCCGGCCAGATAGTGACGATCGTAGTGGTAACGCTCATTAGCATGCGGAGTGGCCACGATGTGCTCGATGCCGTCGGCCACCGCGATCCGGCACATTTCCTGCGCCACGTTCCAAGACTTGGGGCCGTCGTCCACTTCGGCGAGGATGTGGCAGTGAATGTCGATCATGGGTGAAGACCGCAGTTTATGCGGAGGGGAACCTCAGTGGCTAGTGATTAGTGGCTAGCGGCCAGTCAAGACGTTATCCGGCTACTTGTGCGCGGAACTAGTCACTAGGCACTAATCACTAGCCGCTGCCTTCTGGTAGTATACTAGTAGTATGAAAGATAAGACATCTATCACACTATCGCGAGAGGTGCTTGCCGGAATCGATCGTCTAGCCGGATCGCGGCAATCGCGCTCGGCCCTCATCGAAGCCGTGCTGCGGCGATTTCTGAGATCAAGAGCGCGCGCGGAAGTCGAGGCACATGACCTGGAGAGGATAAATAGGGCGTCGGACCGGCTCAACGCGGAAGCGGCTGAGGTCCTGGATTATCAAGTCTCGGAAGAGGATTAACGCGACATGCGACGAGGCGAGCTCTACCGCGTGTACCGGCCAGGGGCAGACCCGAAGCGTTACCGCAGCTTCGTGGTGGTAAGCCGGCAGGTGCTAATCGACTCCAGATTTTCTACAGTGATTTGTGCGCCGATATTTACCAGCGGCGAGGGATTATCCACACAGGTACCGGTTGGGCCAGACGAGGGACTGAAACATTCGAGTTGGATCATGTGCGACAACCTAGTCAGTCTGCTCAAGTCTGACCTCACGCAGTATGTGGGATCACTTTCGCCAACGAAATTATCGGAGATGAACCGGGCGCTGAAGATGGCGCTGGGCCTGCCGTAGTAGGCATGTAAGCCAAGCGGGAGACCGATCTTAACTTTATGAAAAGAATGTAGGCGGACACTGCGCGCTGATAGTCGGGAGAACTCATCGCCGAAGCGCGACGCCAGTAGCGCGTCTTCGATCCGAACGCGAATTTCCGTGATAGCCATCGCGTCAAAAGCCTGGTTGTGAATCTAAGCGCTTTTACTAAAAGTTAGGACTAAGTAGTACACTCCTTGGCCACGACAATGGAAAGCAATGCTGAGACCGCGACCGCGAAGAGATTACGTTTGGGACTACTTCTTGCTTGGATACCTCTCATGCTTTTCGTTGTCCCGACAGCGATTGGAATTATTAACGCGTTAGCTCAGATCGCCACCCGGAAACAAACGGGGTTGGGCGCCGTCGCAGGTGGATTTACCGAAATGGTGATGACGTTCGGACTAGTTGTGATCGTCGGGTCCCAAGTAGCTGCCATCGTAATGCTGCTACGAACATTGTCGCGCAGCCACCCGATCCGAACTACCGTCGCAATCTTCTCGATCTGCTGTAGCGGACTGCTCCTTTTTATGTTGGGGGTGTTCTTATGGGGCGCCCCGCTACATCCGTGATAAATCGCCGCTACAGCTCATTGAGCTGGCGAGTTTTCATCGTAAGATTGTCTGCCGCACCCTTCGCTAACATGCCAAGCGCGGTGCTGAAGCGAGAACAGATTATGAAGACTGGGAACAAGATTGCGATGTGCAAGTTTTGAGAGATTAACAAATCAAAATTCCTTTGAAGGAGAATTCAAAATGCGGACAATTTTGGCGTTAGTGATGCTGTCGTCGGTAGCGGTTTGGGCTGCGGACAAGCTTCAACCTCTGAATGTCAAGACTGGCCTCTGGGAAACGACCACGACCAGGATCACCAGCGGCGAGATTCCCATTCCCGCGGAAATGCTGGCCAGACTCACGCCTGAGCAGCGCGCCAAGATGGAGGCGAGAATGAAAGCGAACTCGCAGA
>Ga0193735_1000138_pt1 | contig 23279 bp, 19 predicted proteins | sample U1m2metaG_FD_145080 | JGI IMG/M metagenome (GOLD analysis project Ga0193735, IMG submission 145080) | Soil microbial communities from a riparian zone of the East river system, Colorado, United States - U1m2 | ecosystem: Environmental > Terrestrial > Soil > Riparian zone | place: USA: East River... | reverse complement strand
TGCCAACCATTACTCGTCCCAGACTACGCGCCAATAAGCAGTCACACCAAATGCCTAACCAATCGCTGGAGCCAACCCCTGGCCGTTGTGATGACCAGATTTAATTTTATGAAGCTGTTCTCGATCTTTGCCACACTCGCTCCCGGCTCAGCGGTGGCTGAGCTCTTTCTCGTTAGGCACGAGCACATGGCTCTTGACCATACCATTACACACGATCTCAAGTGAAGGTTCTTATGAAAACTAATGGGACTTATGGTGTCGCTCTCATTGTCGGCACTCTGGGGGCGGTCGTAACGATGGCGTTTCACCCCACGGGATTCGACCCCCATGCCTCGGCGGAGGCAGTGGCGCATGAAATGTCGATCCTTGTGGCCGTTCACACGCTCGCCTTGTTGAGCATTCCCATCCTCGTATTCGGATTCGTGGGGGGGACCATGCGCGCTGGTTGGCGACGTCCCGAAGCTCTCCTGGCATTCATCATCTATGGATTGTCCGCTGTCGCGATCATGTTCGCAGGGATTGCAGATGGCATCGTCAATGCAGCACTGATTCCGCAGATGACGGACGCCAGTGACTTGAAACTCCAATCCGTGAAAGCAGCTCTGTTCTACAATTTTCAGTTCAACCAAGCTTGCGCTAAGGTATTTGTCGTTGGCACCTCATTAGCAATCATTCTCTGGTCGATCACCCTTTCCAGGTTCGGGGTGCTTGAGCAGCGGATTGGAATCATCGGTTGGTTCGTCAGTGCGGCAGCGCTTTTCGGTCTGCTATCTGGTCACGTTCACATGTCCGCTCATGGTTTCGGCCTCATTGTCTTGCTGCAAGGGATGTGGGTGATTGCCCTCGGGTTGTCGATGCTTCGCGCCGACCGCAATGATGTCCTCGCGCCACCAGACGCAGTGCGAGCGTAAGCCGTGGCCCATTTACGATTTCCTCGCAGCACTTTCCGCAGCCTAACCAGACGATGAAGCCAACGGCCCCATCGCGAAGCAAGTTGACTCATTCACTCCCGCTGGTTCGGCCTTCGGCTTTCCCATCTATGTCGCACCGCTTCCCGCTGGCTCCATTCAGCGTGTTTGCTAAAGCGCCCTGCCGTGGCTTATCTCTTTCTCGTTACATCCGGAGATGCTCGAGCGCTTGCCTCTGGCCTCTTTGTCGCTTGAAACGCAAAAGCTCGACCGACAGCCCGATAAATAAGAGCAGCGTGGCAAAAAATGTATTCCCATGAAGCTGAGCGCCCCGTGGGAATGCCAAACCGAGAGCGAAGAGCATCAGCGCGGGCAAAGTCCACCAGAAAACGGCAGAATCTTTTCCAGTGAGCGCTCGTTGCGTAACTACCGCAAACGGCAGCATGAGCCAGGAGTAGAAGTAGCCGAACGAAAGTGGCGTGAGCATTAGCATCAGTAAAAGAAGCATAGCAAATTCGATGGCGTCGCTCTCCGCCGTTCGCATATCGCGGTCGGGCATCGCTGCGATAAACAAGACGCCAAGTGCCAAAGCGACGCTGATGATGATCGCGTTGACGACGGGAAAGCTAAGATCCGCAAGATTCACATATGCTGGTTTGTGCGGAACCGAAGCAGCATCGGCATCGACGTGGCGAAGCAAGCGATTGCCCACACCAATAAGCGATTGATTTTTCCACGTGTAACTGCGCATCGGGCGCTGCCCAACGGCGACTTCGCTGTATTTTAACATTCCCGCGCTCCACTTCTCGAGGTCGTGCCACGCTCGTTCAAATCCTCGAAACGGCGACGGCAAAATCAGAAGCAAAAACAGTAGCGTCGCGACAAGACTGGCTGCCGCCTTCCAGTAACGCCGGTAAACGAGATAAACGATCGCAAGTACCGGAAATGCTTTGATCGCGGCGGCAACTGCAATCAGGCCACCGGCGACTACTTCATGGTTCGCACGCAGCGCAAGAAAAGCGCCAACCATCAAGCCAAGCAAAACAAGGTTCGGCTGGCCAAGGTGATAACTCGACCAGACATAAACGATGACCAGCAGACTCGGGATGAGATATAGCCACGGGTTTGTTATGCGTTGGTCGCCTCGGGCGAGAAGAGCACTCACCTTCGCGCTGCAAAACCACGCAGCCGAGTTGATCGCGACCAGAAGAAAAATCAATCCTCCCTGGCCAAGCAGGCTCGCGCCGGCAAGAAAAAGTGCGCACGGCGGCGGATACATGAAATCGTATTTCCCGGCACGGAAGAAATAGATTTCGTCACCAGCCAGCACATGTTTGCCGGTGGCGTACCAGAGTTCGTAATCGAAAATGGTGTGCCCGCGGAGGTACCGCAGGAGGGGAAGCACGGAGAACAAAGTCGTTGTGACTACAAAGAGCAATACGAGAGAGCTCGATGCTCGCGATCCGTATAGTCGCCGGCTAAAGACTCGCACGCCGTTTCTCTACCACATCTAAAAGCGGCAGAACACTGTCGCACTTCAAAACGTGACCGCGCGTTACGCGCTTGCATTTGGGGTGCTCCACCCCTTTTCGCGCGAAGCGCGCTCGTCACGCTTTGTGTGCAGCCGAGGCAACTGGTGGCCGCGCCTTGTGCCAGTCTGTACTTTGCTCGTAGGCATGCGCGATTTGCAAAATGCGCGCTTCATCCAGGGGTTTGCCTAACAACTGCAAACCGATCGGCAGGCGATGCCCGTCCAGTTCGGCGAAACCGCACGGCACACTGATTCCGCAAATCCCGGCCAGGTTTGCTGCGATGGTGAAGATGTCGGCCAGATACATTTGCAACGGATCTCCGGTGCGTTCGCCTAACCTGAATGCCGGAACAGGCGATGTCGGCGAAATCAACGCATCGACTTTCTCGAATGCCTTCGCGAAATCCTGCCGGATCAACTCGCGCACTTTCTGCGCACGCAAATAATAGGCGTCGTAATAGCCGGAGCTTAAAACGTAGGTGCCGAGAATAATGCGCCGTTTCACTTCCGACCCGAACCCTTCCTCACGAGTACGGCCATAAAGATCGAGCACGTCCCTTGGATTTTCCGCCCGGTATCCATAACGGACCCCATCGAAGCGAGCGAGATTGGCTGAGGCTTCCGCCGTTGCCAGAATGTAATAGACCGCGACCGCGTAATCAGTATGCGGCAATGAGACATCGATAATCTCTGCGCCTAACGAATTCATTTGTTTCACCGCGACGCTGATCGCAGCTTTCACCTGCGGATCGATTCCTTCGATCATGTACTCCTTGGGCACGCCCAACCGGACTCCGCGTAAATCGTTTCCGAGCTTTGCAGCGTAGTCAGGCACCAGCTCGTTGAGAGAGGTGGAGTCTTGCGGATCATGACCGGCGATCGCGTTCATGATGAGCGCGGTGTCCCGAACAGTTTTCGTCAACGGCCCGATTTGATCGAGCGACGACGCAAACGCGACAAGACCAAATCGCGAAACCCGGCCGTAGGTCGGTTTGAAACCGACGACGCCCGAAAGTGCGGCCGGTTGCCGAATTGAGCCGCCAGTATCGCTACCTAACGCACCGAACGCCGCGTCCGCGGCGACCGCTGCCGCCGAACCCCCGCTCGATCCACCCGGCACGCGCGAGACGTCCCACGGATTGCGCGTCAATTTCACTGCGGAATTTTCCGTCGACGAACCCATGGCAAACTCGTCCAGATTGGTTTTGCCGAATGGAATTGCGCCCGCGGCGCGCAATTTTTGAATAACAGTAGCGTCGTACGTGGCCCGATAACCTTGCAAAATCTTTGACCCACAGGTACACGGCTGCCCCATAACGTTGATGATGTCTTTGATCGCAAGCGGGACGCCGCCCAGCGGAAGATCGACATTCGCCTTCTCTGCCTCTTTGGCGGCGGGCTCCAGGTCGAGCGAGAGATAAGCGCCGATTTCTCCGTCCACAGCTTCGATGCGGGCTCGCAAAGCATCAACGACTTCGCGCGCGGAAACTTCCCGGCGACGCAACAACGATTGCAGATCGGCGATGCTCAGCGCCGGCAGATCCTTCTCCGTCATTCTACGACTTTAGGGACAATAAAAAGATCGTTCGCCTTTCGGGGCGCATTGCTCAGCGCTTGTTCTGCCGTAAACCATTCGTTCGCCGCGTCCTCGCGGAAAACGTTAAAAATGGGAAGTGCGTGCGCAGCCGCTTCGACATGACTTACATCCGCCTGGCGAAGTTTTTCAACGTACTTCAGCACACCATCCAGTTGTTTCTGAAAGGCGTTTGCTTCCTCTTCAGTGAGATTGATTCGCGCCAGTCTGGCGACGTACCCAACGTCGAGCTCTGAAGTCCCGGCCATGATTGTTGCTTACGAATGCAGGTTGCTGATCAGCCAGATGACCGCGACGGCCAGCGCCACCACAAGAAGGAGAAAAATGATTTGGCCTTCTCGTCGCTCTTTGCGCAACAAACGAGGACGCCGGGAACTTCTGCTTTCGCCCACGGAGCCTCTGGCTTGCGCCGCGACTGAGACGCGGAATCGTTTAGCGGTTCGATTATCTTTTGGGTCTTGTTCCGTCCTGTTTTTCTCGATCACGGGCACTTTCGCAACAAGCCGTTCGAGTTTTTCGAGCCTCTCATGCAGGTCCGCTTCCTGTCGCGCGATTTCTTCATGCCTGCGGCGAAGCGCCGGGCTGGACTTGGGCGAACGACGAAACATCGCCATCACTTGCTCGCCAGCCAAACGAAAAGGGCGAGGGCAACGGCGCCAAAAATAATCAGCGGCAAAGTGAGTGCGACGCCAATCTGGAACCACTGAAGAAATGAACGCCCATCGCTGCTCTCGTAAGCATCCGTCGTGACGCCCGGCAGTGACGCATCGCCTTCATTTCCGCCCGCTGCCTGCAACCGGCTGCGTTGCTCGTTGTACACTGTGCGCGCCTCGTCCACCGTGCTCAAAGCTCGGCTCAATTCCTTGTGTAGATCGGAGGGATTCCAACTTTTTGGATCGATCGCTTCAATCAATTCCAAATGCTGACCGAAACTCTCCCGGGCCGCGCGGATCTGCTCGAGGCGGCTTTGTGCGTTGTACCCCTCACGCTCCAGCACCACGAGCGAGCGGGTCAGTTTATCGGCCATCTCCGAGCGACCGTGCTCCAATTCGTCCTGGCGACGACTTAACTCCTCCAGTTCGCGCTTTTGCTTCTCAATCTGCTCTTGCTGGCGCTTGAGCTGGAGCAGTTGGTCCTGGGCCTTCTGCACTTGCGAATCCAGATGCTCGGGAGAATTGGCTTCGTCCTCGCTCAATTCGAGCATTTGTTCAACCGGTCGAATTTTTTCTGCCATGACAAATCAGGACTCACCGTCCGGCTCGCTGAGCGCATATTAAATGCCTCACTTGAGAATTCCAGATATTTTCGTTAAGCACCCGCGAAAATTTTCGTCTCAACATCTGTTCAGTCGCTACAGCGTGTCATCCCGAACGAAGTGAGGGACCTCGCCTGCGACGTTTGCGTCACCCTGGGGAATCAGCGTAATCGGTCATTCTGTGGGAGGTCCCTCGCTACCGCTCGGGATGACATTTGAGCGTGCTACCGTCCCGGCATCATCTCCAGCAAAACTCCCTTGAAATATTCCGTTTCGGGAATCGTCGGCAGGACAGGATGATCGGGCGCTTGCTCGAACCGGCGCAAGCGTCGCGCAGAACGCCGCGCATCGACAAGCGCATCCGAGACTGTTTGCGAAAATGCGGCGTCGCTCACGTGATGCGAGCAGGAAAAGGTCGCCAGCAGACCTTCTTTCGAGAGAAGTTTGAACGCGCGCATGTGCAGTTCCCGATAACCACGCAATGCGTCGCGTAATCCGCTCCTGGTTTTGGTAAAGGACGGCGGATCGAGAACGATCAAATCATACTGCGTCCCGGATTTTTCGGCCGCGCGCAGGAACTGAAAGACATCCTGCTCGATCCATCGCACTTTTAAATCGTTCTGCGCTGCATTTCGTGTCGCGGCTGCGATATTCTCGGAATTTTCTTCAACGCCGGTCACGTCCGATGCGCCTGCACGAGCACAGATCAATGCAAATGCCCCCTGATTTGTGAAACAGTCCAGCACGCGTCGGTCGCGCGCGAATCCGGCGACGATCCCATAGTTGTGTTTTTGATCGAGATAGAAACCGGTTTTTTGTCCGTGCAGGAGATCGAGTTCGAAGTTTACGGCTCCGATTTGGATCTCGATTCGCGATGGCGCGTCTCCGCGCAAAACGTTCGTGCGCAACACCAATCCTTCAGCCTTGCGAACCGGCGCGTCATTTCGCTCAACGATCGTGGCATGCGCTTCCAGCGCATTGGACATCGAGACGATGCCACCTTCAATCGCATCGGCGATCAAATCTTTTCGCATGTCCATCGCCAGCGTGAGCGTCTGCATCACAAAACAGTCCCCGTATCTGTCGATGATTAACCCGGGAAGTCCGTCGCTTTCGCTCCAAACAACACGGCAAAGTCTTGGGTCGATCCTTCGCCGCGCACGGTACTCTGCCGCTTGTGTGATTCGGCGTTTGAAGAAATCCAGGTCCAGATCCTGTTTCCGGCGCGAGAAGCGGCGCGCCACAATTTGCGACTTGGAATTGTAAATCGCGCTACCGATTAAATGATCCTTACCGTCCTTGAGCGAGATGACATCGCCGTCTGCCGGTTTCCCAAAGACCTTCAGGACTTCGCTCGAAAACACCCAATCGTGTCCATGCAAAATTCGCGCCCGCGGTTTGACAACGATTCCGGCCATAAAGAGATCAACGTCCAACGCTCAATTACTCTGTCATTCCGAGCGGAGCAAAGCGTAGTCGAGAATGGAGCGGCCCGGGAAGCCGCGACATAGACGGGGAGGCCGGAGGCTGAGCGAACGGGAAGTGAGCGAATCAAATCTTTTAGACCAGAGATGTCTCGACCCATTCGACTTCGCTCGGGGCAAGACTTTCGCTCGACATGAGAAAACAGCATGCGAGTTGAAAATTGAGCGTTGAGCGTTGAGCATTTGCGCATGCCGATCGCCACACAATCGTCCATCGAACTACCGGGAATCAAGAAACTGCGCAGCGGCAAGGTGCGCGAAGTCTTTGATCTTGGCGACACGCTTCTGTTTGTCGTAACCGATCGCATCTCGGCTTTCGACGTGATCCTGCCCGACCCAATTCCGCTCAAGGGCGCGGTCCTCAACCAAATTTCGGCGTTTTGGTTCAAGCGTTTCGGCGACATCAAGAATCACCTTGTGACAGCGAACTTCGAAGAGTTTCCGAAGGAATTGCATCCGTTCCGGGACCAACTTGCCGGACGTTCAATGATCGTGAAGAAAACGAAGCCACTCGCGGTGGAATGCGTAGTGCGCGGTTATCTGGCCGGCTCCGGTTGGAAAGAATATCAGGAATCGCAGAACGTTTGTGGAATCGAACTTCCGGCCGGACTAAAACAGGCTTCGCAATTACCGAAGCCAATCTTCACGCCGTCGACAAAAGCAGAGCAAGGTCATGACGAGAACATCGACATGAAACAATGCGCCAAAATTCTCGGCGACGAAATTGCCAATCGCGTGAAAACGCTGAGTCTCGAAATCTATTCGCGCGGCCGCGAATATGCGGCACAGAAAGGAATTATCGTCGCAGACACGAAATTCGAGTTTGGCACCATCGATGGAGAATTGCTTTTGATCGACGAATGCCTCACCCCGGACTCTTCGCGGTTCTGGCCGAAAGATGAATACGTCGTGGGACAGAGCCCGCCCAGCTTCGATAAGCAGTTCGTACGCGACTATCTGGAGACGCTTGATTGGGACAAAACTCCCCCTGCCCCGTCTCTGCCGAAGGACGTGATTGAGAAGACGTCGGCGAAATACCTCGAAGCGTTCCGTCGCCTAACGGGTAGCGAACTCGCAAGCACGTAGACCCATCCCATATAGTGACGCTGTCATGTTGAGCGAAGCGAAACATCTTTGTTTATGGCATGCAGGATTGTTCTGTGAATAATCAGAGATTCTTCTCCCGCGACTGCGGGATCAGAATGACATTTATGGGACGCCTTGTAGACTAATCCCACCAGCACTCCAGTCCTGCGCGTGGCACTTCCGCTTGAAACGAAAATGTCTGTAACGCGGCCCGATATCTTGTTCATCATGACGGATCAGCAGCGATTCGATACCATCGCTGCGCTCGGTAATTCGCACATCTATACCCCTAACCTCGACCGTCTGGTGCGCCGTGGAATCACCTTTTCCAATGCGTACGCTACTTGTCCGGTTTGCATCCCCGCGCGCTACACGATCCGTACGGGGTGTGAACCGCTAACCACGCGCGTCTTTAGCAATGCAATACCAAAGCCGGCGGCAGGACAGCCTGCTGAAATGGAAGCGCGTTGCGGACCGTACCTGGGACGGACAATGTCGCGTCTAGGATGCCGGACCTTTGGGGTCGGAAAGTTCCACACATACCCCTGGAATGAAGACGTCGGTTACGAAACACTGTGGCGCAGTGAAGAGACTTACCATCCGCCGGCGCGTGAAGGCGACGATTATGGTTCATGGCTGACGCGGGAACATCCGGAATTCGATTTCCTGGAGCAACCGTTCGGGGAACGCACCGAGATGTATTACCTTCCACAGCGCAGTCCCCTTCCGGCGGAGTTAGGCGTCGAATGGTGGGCCGCTGGCTGCGCAGTGGAGGAGATTATAAAGTCAGATAACTCACGGCCCTTTTTCGGCTTTGTATCGTTTGTCGGGCCGCATCCGCCGCTGGCTCCGCCAATCCCTTTCAATCGAATGTACGATCCCGATCGAATGCCGGACCTCGTTCTCGGCAGCATCGAGGAAGATCATGTGGACGAAGAAATTCCATTCATGCGCCATGCCATTTGGGCAGATGCAATCAACCCCGCCCTGGCGCGAATCGTGAAGGCGCGATACTACGGCGAGATCACTTATCTGGATCATTGTCTCGGACGAATCCTTGATGCAATCGAAGCACGCCCGAAATCGGAGGATGTTCTTATCTGCTTTTTTTCGGACCATGGCGATCTGATGGGTGATCATCACGGCTGGCAGAAACAAAACTTCTTTGCTGCTGCCTGCCGTGTTCCTTTATTGCTCAGTTGGCCGGCGGTGCTGCCCAAGGGGACTATCCGGAATGAGCTAATCAGCCTTGCGGATTTATTCGGAATTGCGACTGAGGCTGCCGGCGAGTGCGAGGTGCGCGGGGGGACGAACGTTCTAAAAATGCTGAGAGGCGAGTGCGCGCCGCGCGAATATCTTATTGGTATGGTCGAACCTCCGGGCTCACACGATTTCAAACTCATGGTAGTGACCGATGAGTGGAAATACATTTTCATGGCAAACGGTGGCCGGGAACAGCTCTTCAATCTCAAGCGAGATCCCAACGAGCTATCGAACTGCGTTACATCTGCTTCTAAGATCAGGAACGAGTTGCATGCTTTGGTTGTGCAAGCGTGCCGCGCTCCAGGCGCAGCAGACGCTCTCGACGGCGACAGGCTTCGCGCGTTCCCTTTCCGCGAACGCCCACGGACGCGCATCTATCAATTCGACCGGTCGCGTGGCGTCGTTGGATTTCCCGATCACCCACAGGACGCATTGAAGGGTTTCGACCTCGCCACGCTGAAGCGCCTGAAGTGATATGGAACGGCCTTTGGACAACGGCGAAAGTCTGGGCGCCGGCCTCAAGCCCGGGGATGCGCATTACCGCGCGTATGTCGGTCCGCCGGAAGATTACGATTTGATCGCAGCAATGACGTTCAATCTTCTGACCACGCTGGGTCTCCGACAGCATCATTCATTGCTGGACATCGGATGCGGTTCCCTTCGGATCGGACGCTTGCTAATTCCCTACCTGAATCGCGGAAAGTACTTTGGCGTGGAGCCAAATAAATGGTTGGTCGAGGAAGGAATTAAGCGGGAGCTCGGCGAAGCCTTGTTGAAAATCAAAGATCCGACATTCTTTTTTTCCGATTCACCCGAGACGATCACCCAAGCGAAAGTCTCATTCGATTTCGTCCTGGCCCAATCGATCTTTAGTCACTGCGGCCTGGATCTGATTAAAAATTGGCTGTCCGCGATTTCGCGCTCGCTTGCTGAACATGGAGCTTTGGTCGCCACTTTCTTGCCTGGGGAGGAGGACTCGCAAACCAAGGGCTGGGTCTATCCTGAATGTGTGAGTTACAGGCCAGCGACATTGAGAGACGCCGCTGCAGGAGCAGGTTTGCGATTCGAACTCCTGGATTGGAAACATCCCAGGCAGACTTGGGCGCTTTTCGCCGCGCCAAAATTTGATTCTGGCTGGTTCAAAAACAAGCCTCTCACATGGAACGCCGGGCTGGAAAGAACGCTCGGGAAAAACAAAGGAGGAAGTGTCGCTCCTGCACCGCCCGCGGTTTCCGCCGACCTTTGGCACGGTGAAGGGCACATCTACGATCAGGGCGGATTGCGGTCGATCCATAATCATGAATTCATGGACGACCCAGCTTTTCGGAAAGCTTATGCGCGCGGCGTTCGCGCAGCAGGCGATGATTATCAATGGCACTGGCGAGTCCATGTGGGCTTCTGGGCTGCAGCCTGCGCAGCCCGACTAGAAGGCGACTTCGTGGAGTGTGGCGTGAACCGAGGTTTTCTTTCCTCAGCGATCATGGATTATCTGGACTGGGATTCTCTGGGGAAACACTTCTATCTCCTGGATACGTTTCGTGGGCTGGATGAACGCTTTGTTTCCCCAGCAGATAAGGTCTCAGGGGCAGTAGAGAAAAACACGAAGAGCCTGGCTTCAGGATTTTATGTGCAGGGGATCGAAGAAGTGCGGGCGAACTTTTCTCAATGGAAAAATGTTTCCCTCATCGAAGGATCGATTCCCGAAACGTTGCCGCAGGTTCGCGCGAAAAAGGTCGGCTACCTGCATCTCGATATGAATTGTTCGCCGCCTGAGGTTGCAGCGCTCCAATTCTTTTGGGAACGCCTCGTCCCAGGGGCGTTTGTGCTTCTCGATGACTACGCCTATTACGGTTATCTTTCGCAAAAAATTGCGATCGATCGTTTTGCGCAGGAAAAGGGGATCAAAATCTTGTCGTTGCCTACTGGCCAGGGGCTGCTAGTGAAGCCGCTCGAAGTTGGTTAGGCGAAATGAGTGAGCCGTCGCCGAGTTTGGAGATTTGCCCGGTATGCGGCGGCAACCGGTTTACGAACGAACGAGTGCTTTGGCCTGAACTGATCGAGCAATGGGAGTTGTCACCAGACGAAGTCGCTTACATAGATCTACAGCAGGGATTTTGTTGCACGGACTGCAAAAATAATCTGAGAACGATGACCCTTGCCGCGGCGGTAACCAGAGCATTTGGGTTCGCGGGTAGTTTCAAGGATTTCTGTCGCAACGATGTTGGGATTCGGCAACTCACTGTGATTGAAATCAATCCTGCCAAAAATTTGTCGCCTTTTCTTCAGGCCCTTCCCAAACATGCGCTCCATTCCTTCCCCCAGCTCGATATGCAACGAATGAGCTTTGCGGACTCATCGATCGACATCATCATTCATTCCGACACGTTGGAGCATGTTCCAGACTCAAAGGCCGCTCTGAAAGAGTCCATGCGCGTTCTGAAACCGGGCGGCCATTTGTTTTATACTGTGCCGATAGTCATTGGCCGCCTTTCCCGGTCACGGCGCGGTTTGCCTGCGAGTTACCACGGAAAACCCGGAGCAAACCGGGATGATTGCGTCGTGCAAACAGAGTACGGCGCCGATTTCTGGTGCGAGATTTTCGAAGCTGGATTTCGCGAAGTAAGCCTGACGAGCCTGATCTTCCCTGCATCCGTGGCAATCCATGCAATCAAACCCAAAGGCTAAGGCGCGCTTTGCGTCGCACCGGAAGCTAAAGAGACACTTCTTCTCTTGTAACAGCGTTGTCATTCCGAGCGGAGCGAGGAACCTCCCGCAATCTTGTTGATCACGCTTAGTACGATAGTGTGACACCACCTTCGTAGGTGAGGTCCCTCACTTCGTTCGGGATGACAAGCGTGCTGATTATTTGCCCAGTAACTCCGCAACCAGTGATTTCTCTTCTTTTAATTCCGCCACCGACGCATCGATTTTCGCGCGGCTAAAATCGTTGATCGGTACTCCCTGCACGATTTCCCATTTTCCACCGCGCACACGAACTGGGAATGACGAGATCAATCCCTCGTCGACATCATAACTTCCATCGGAACAAACCGCCACGCTGTGCCAGTCGTTACCCGGCGTATCGTTGGTGAGCGAAAAGACGGTATCGACGACTGCGTTTGCCGCGGAACCGGCCGACGAAAGTCCTCGCGCCTTGATCACCGCCGCGCCGCGTTGTTGCACGATAGCGATGAATTCTTCTTTCAACCATTTTTCGTCCGCGATCACCTCGTTCGCCGGACGATTGTCGATCCGCGCATTGTAGAAATCCGGATATTGCGTCGAGGAGTGATTTCCCCAGATGGTCATGTTCGTGACCGAGCCAATGCCTACACCGGCCTTATGTGCGAGCTGCGCGCGGGCACGGTTTTCATCCAGTCGAGTCATGGCAAACCAGCGATCGCGCGGAATTTCTTTCGCGTTATTCATCGCAATCAGACAATTCGTATTACAGGGATTTCCAACTACGAGCACGCGCACATCGGCGGCAGCATTTTTTTCGATTGCCTGACCTTGCCCTATGAAAATCTTGCCGTTAATCCCGAGCAGATCCTTCCGTTCCATGCCCGCCTTGCGCGGGACACTTCCCACCAGCAGCGCCCAATTAATATCGCGGAAGCCTTCGTTGAGGTCCGCGGTTGGCACAACTGACTCGAGCAGCGGAAATGCGCAATCGTGCAGTTCCATCACAACGCCATCCAGCGCGCCAAGCGCGTCCGGAATTTCGATCAAATGGAGTTTGAGCGGTTGGTCCGGCCCGAACATCTGTCCGGACGCGATGCGGAACAGAAGCGCGTAACCTATCTGTCCAGCGGCGCCTGTTACAGCGACTTTAATCGGAGTCTTCATGACGCAATTAGCCACAAACACCTTGCTGAGCAAAGCGCGAAGCCATGATAGATTACGGATCGTCCATGTATCCGACCAAGCTAAACAAGATCATCAACCTCTTCGAGTCGCTCCCCGAGGATGAGCGGCGCGAGACGCTCGTATCCTATGCGGACAACGCGAAGAAACAGGAGCCACGCGAGGGCGAAAACTTCGAACTTGTCGATGTGCGGAAAGACGAGGAATGCACAGACACCGTCGGCGTTTATCTGCACGTGGATGACAACGGCAGAGCACACATTCGCATGACGCTCGGTCCGGAAGTGCAGACGCTTACCCGCTCCATGACAGCGATTCTTTGCAAGGGCCTGGAAGGCTCGACGCCACAGGAAATTCTCGATCTCCCGAGCGATTTCGTAACCCGCATCGTGGGAACGGAGCTGGTGCGCATTCGCAGCCAGACAGTCTATTACATCCTCACGCGCATCAAAAGCATCTGCAAGGTGTGGCTCGACCGGCAACGCATGGCGCAAGTGGCGTGATCAGCGCGCGGTCGTTCCGAGCCCCGAACGCTTTCGGGGCGGGGAACCCCACAGTCGAAGCTTTGATTACACAATTTTCGATGCGTGAATTTCTCGGCCTCTGGGAGGTCCCTCGCTTCGCTCGGGATTACAGTGTGTGAGTTCTCGCGTGACGATCGTGTGATTTCGTTTACTGTCCGCGCTGGCGCAGATGCCGCGAAATAACGAGCTCAAAAAAATTCTGAATTCGCAGCCCGGTCCAATCGTCATCGGACAGGGCTGCGAATTTGATTATTCCGGCGTGCAGGCGTGCAAGGCACTCCGAGAGGAAGGCTATGAGGTCGTACTGGTGAATTCCAACCCGGCTACCATCATGACCGATCCAGAATTCGCCGATCGTACCTATATCGAACCGATCACGCCCGAGGTGATCGAGGCGATTATGGAACGCGAAAAACCGGACGCTATCCTGCCTACCGTGGGCGGACAAACGGCACTAAACGCTGCGATGGAATTGAATCGCAACGGCGCGCTGGCGCGGCACGGGGTGAAATTGATTGGTGCAAACGCTCAAGCCATCGCAAAAGGCGAAGATCGGCAATTGTTCAAGGAAGCGATGTTGCGCATCGGGCTGGACGTGCCGCGCTCCGGCGTGGCGCGTTCCCTCGGAGATATCGATCGGATCGTTGGTGAGATCGGAACCTTCCCGCTCATCATTCGGCCGGCATTCACTCTGGGCGGGGCCGGTGGCGGCATCGCTTATAATCGCGAAGAGCTCGATGCGATCGTTGCACACGGTCTCGATCTCTCGCCGGTCCACGAAGTGCTAGTCGAAGAATCGCTGGTTGGCTGGAAGGAATTCGAGATGGAAGTGATGCGCGACCGAATGGACAACTGCGTGGTTGTCTGTTCCATCGAAAATTTCGATCCGATGGGCGTGCATACCGGCGACTCCATCACCGTCGCGCCGGCACAGACGCTCACCGACAAGGAATACCAGATGATGCGCGACGCCGCGTTCGCCGTGATTCGCGAGATCGGCGTGGAAACCGGTGGATCGAACATCCAGTTCGCGGTGCATCCCGACAACGGCCGGATGGTCGTGATCGAAATGAATCCGCGGGTGTCGCGTTCCAGTGCGCTGGCGTCGAAGGCAACGGGTTTTCCGATTGCGAAAATCGCGGCAAAACTCGCAGTCGGTTACACGCTTGATGAAATCAAAAACGATATCACGCGCGAAACCCCGGCATGCTTCGAGCCAACCATCGATTACTGCGTGGTCAAAGTACCGCGGTTTACGTTCGAAAAGTTTCCGCAGGCGGAAGCAACGCTTACGACACGAATGAAAAGCGTTGGCGAAGCGATGGCGATCGGCCGCACGTTTAAAGAAGCGTTGCAAAAGGCGCTGCGCAGCCTGGAGATCAAACGCTTCGGCCTATGCGGCGATGGCGCAAATAAAGATGTCGATGCTGAGACGCTGCGCTTAAGGCTCGCCATCCCGAACGCGGAACGGATTTTTTATCTAGCCCAGGCGTTTCAAGACGGAATGCCAATCGACGAAGTTTTCGAACTAACGAAGATCGACAGGTGGTTCTTGAGGAATATCGCGGAGATCGTGACCGCAACGCAATGTTTGAAGACTAAAGATTTGCTCCGTGCCAAGAAACTCGGTTTTTCGGATCGCCAACTGGCTGTGGCGAACGGAGTCAGCGCAACTGAAATCCGTGGGAAGCGGAAGTCGTTAGGCATCTTGCCGACCTACCGCCTCGTCGATACCTGCGCGGCGGAGTTTGAAGCGTACACGCCGTATTACTACTCGACGTATGGGGACGAGAACGAGCGACGTGAAAGTGGCAAGCGAAAGATCATGATCTTGGGCGGAGGGCCGAATCGCATCGGCCAAGGAATCGAATTCGACTATTGCTGCGTGCACGCCGCCTTTGCCCTGCGCGAACTCGGATTCGAAACAATCATGGTCAACTCGAATCCGGAAACCGTCTCCACGGATTACGACACGAGCGACAAACTTTACTTTGAACCGCTGACCCTCGAAGACGTGCTCAATATTTATGATCAGGAGAAACCAGAGGGCGTGTTCGTCCAGTTTGGCGGTCAAACCCCGCTGAATCTGGCGAGCGGATTGAAGGCGGCAGGCGTACCGATTCTTGGCACACAGCCCGAAAGCATCGAGACGGCTGAAGATCGACGCTTATTCGCGGCTATGCTCGACAAACTTGGCGTTCGCCAAACCCCGAACGGTTCGGCGACGAACACGGAAGAGGCTGTCGCGATCGCCAGGAAAATCGGCTATCCGGTACTCGTTAGGCCGAGCTTCGTCCTGGGCGGGCGCGCGATGGAGCTCGTCTATAATGAGGAAGATCTTCGGCGTTACATGGCGAGCGCAATTGAAGTGACCCCGGATCGTCCGGTGCTGATCGATCGTTTCCTCGAAGACGCCATCGAGGTCGATGTCGATTGCATCTCAGATGGCGAAACGACCGTGATCGGCGCGATCATGGAACACATCGAGGAAGCAGGCATTCACAGCGGCGACAGCGCATGCGTCATTCCGACGTTCTCATTATCGCAGAAAGTGGTTGATGAAATTTCCGCGGCAACGAAGGCGATGGCGCGGGAGCTAAACGTGCGTGGTCTCATGAATGCGCAATTCGCCGTGAAGGGTGATGACGTTTATGTCCTGGAAGTAAACCCACGCGCCTCGCGCACGGTTCCATTCGTCAGCAAAGCGATCGGTGTCCCGTTTGCAAAACTCGCTGCCAAAGTGATGACTGGAAAATCATTGCGCGAGCTCGGCTTCACAAAGGAAACCGTGCCGAAACATTTTTCGGTGAAAGAAGCGGTGTTCCCGTTTCTGCGCTACGAAGGCCTGGATATCTCTCTTGGTCCGGAGATGAAATCGACCGGCGAAGTAATGGGCATCGATGTCGATCTCGGCCTCGCTTATGCAAAATCGCAGATGGCTGCGCCGCCACCGCTGCCAAAAAAAGGAAAAGTGTTCATCAGCGTTAAGGATGCAGATAAGGAAGCGGTGATCCCGGTCGCACGCGAGTTTGTGAAACTCGGTTTCGAAATCATTTCCACAAGCGGGACTGCGGATGCCCTTACAAAAGCGAAAATCAAGGTCACCAAGGTGTTTAAAATTCACGAAGGACGCCCGAACGTGCTCGACCGGATCAAGAATGGCGACATCAACTTCATCATCAACACGCCAAGCGGAAAAATTCCGCGCGAGCACGAGGTCGTCATTCGCAATGCGGCGCTGGCCGCGAAGATTCCCATCATGACGACAGTGCGCGCCGCGCTGGCGAGCGCAAACGGAATCCGGTCACTGCAAAAACGTAAACTTCAGGTGCGTAGCCTGCAGGAATACCATGTCTGAATGACGAAATCCGAATGACGAATGACGAAACAATGACGAAGCTCGAATGACAAAATCGCAGCCATGGCGAGCCTTCGACATTCGTCATTCGATCATTCCTTCGACATTCGTCATTTGTCATTCGTCATTTTGATGCCATTTCTCAGCATGAAACTATCGATCGTCCTTGCTCTTGCACTACTTGCCCCAACGGTCTTTGCCGCCGAAGAAAAGAAAGAAACATCTCCTATGAGTAACTCAAACGAAGTCGCTGTAGTCAAAACTAACGAAGGTGAAATGGTCGTACAGTTTTGGACTGATGCCGCACCAAACACGATCGAGAATTTTAAGAAGCTGGCGCGTCAAGGCTTCTACGATGGAACTATCTTCCACCGCATCGTCAAAGGGTTCATGATTCAGGGCGGCGACCCGAACTCAAAAGACGCGGCAAAAGAAGGCGCTTACGGACAAGGTGGGCCCGGATACGAAATCAAAGCCGAATTTAACAATCATTCCCACGATCGCGGTGTCATCTCGATGGCGCGCGGGCCTGATCCGGATTCAGCCGGTTCGCAATTCTTCATCTGCCTCGCACCCGTTCGGCGACTTGATGGGCAATACACGACGTTCGGCAAATTGATCAAAGGAGATGATGTGCTCGACAAAATCGGCAACACGCCGGTCGAGGGAAATACACAGGGCGAAACGAGCAAGCCGACGAAACGCGTGGTAATCGAAAGCGTGAAAATCGTTCCGGCGAACTCTGTGAAGTAACCGCTGCCCTTGTCATTCCGAGCGAAGTCGAGGAATCTCTTGCTATCGAAATGCCCAGAGATGTCTCGACTCCGCTCGACATGACAAAGATTGCGCTTATCCAGATGCGCTGTGGCCTGGAGCCGGAGAAGAATTTCGGGCGCGCGATTGAATTCATTCGCGAGGCGGTGCAAAAAGGGGCCCAGATTGTTTGTTTACCGGAGCTTTTTCGGTCGCAGTACTTTTGTCAGACGGAAGATCACAAGAATTTCGATCTGGCCGAGGAAATTCCGGGCAAATCAACATCTGCGTTGGGAGAAGTGGCGCGAGAAACCGGCGCGATAATTATCGCCTCACTTTTCGAGAAACGCAGCGCCGGCGTTTATCACAACACCGCGGCAATCATCGACGCGAACGGAAAATTGCTCGGCAAATACCGCAAGATGCATATCCCGGACGATCCGCTGTATCATGAGAAGTTTTATTTCGCGCCCGGCGACCTTGGGTTTCAGGCGTGGACAACACCGCAGGGCAAGATCGGCGTTTGCGTCTGCTGGGACCAATGGTATCCGGAAGCGGCGCGCCTGACTGTGTTACACGGCGCGGAGATTATTTTTTATCCCACAGCGATCGGTTGGCACCCTTCGGAAAAGAAGCAGTTCGGCGCAGCGCAACATGCCGCATGGGAAACCATTCAGCGCAGTCACGCAATCGCGAATGGATGCTATGTCGCAGTCCCAAACCGCGTCGGTCATGAAGCGCCTGCGGGCGGCGATGGCATTGAATTTTGGGGACAAAGCTTTGTTTGCGGACCAGACGGGGAAATCATCGCAAAGGGTTCCGTCGACCGGGAAGAGATTGTGATTGCCGACGTGGATTGGAGCCGTGTAAACGAGCAGCGCACGCACTGGCCATTTTTGCGGGATCGCCGCGTGGATGCTTACGGCGAAATCAATCGGCGCCTGATCGATTAAGAGTAACACAGACACCTTGTTCGCCTGACCATGGCGGTGACGACCAGAGAATCTCAACAGATGCGTCGGCCGTGGTATCGGCCCTCTTTGACGATCCAGATCATGATTGGGCTGGTTGTTGGGGGCGTGATCGGATGGCTGAGGCCAGATTGGGGAAATGCCGTTTATTTTTTGCGCGACATTTTCATTAACCTGATCAAATCCATCATCGCGCCGCTCGTGTTCTCGACCATCGTGGTCGGAGTTGCCGGCGCAGGAGCGTTGCGAAAAGTGGGACGGATGGGCGCGAAGGCGCTCATCTATTTCGAGATCGTTACGACTGCGGCGCTCTTTATTGGATTGGCCGTAGTCAATTTCACGAAGCCCGGCATAGGCGTAACTCTCGCCGCCACCAACACCAACGTAATTAAAACAATCGAGCAAAGTCATCCAAAGACTCTGGTCGAAACGATCGTCCATGCGTTTCCCTCGAGCGTGATCGAAGCAATGGTGCGCGGTGACGTTTTGCAAATCGTCATGTTTAGCGTGCTGTTTGCGCTCGCCGTATCAGCGATTGGCGAAAAGGGGAAACCAATCGTCCGGGCGATGGAGAGCCTGTCCCAGGTCATGTTCAAATTTACGAATTACGTGATGCTGTTTGCGCCAATCGGGGTAGGCGCAGCAATGGCACACACGATCGGCACACAAGGCCCAGCGGTGCTTGTAAATCTGGGCAAACTGATTCTATCGCTTTACCTGGCGCTGCTCATTTTCATGGTCATTGTTTTTGGCCTTGTCGTTCTTATCGCGCGTGTGCCGCTGAGGCAATTTATGCGGGCGGTGCGCGAGCCAGCTGCGCTTGCCTTCGCGACCACCAGCAGCGAGTCGGCGCTGCCCAAGGCAATGGAATCGATGGAACGTTTCGGTGTGCCGCGACACATCGTTGGGTTCGTGATGCCGACGGGATATTCATTTAATCTCGACGGCTCGACCCTGTACCTCGCGCTCGCATCCGTGTTCGTGGCGCAAGCCGCCGAAACGACCATGGGTTGGCACATGGATTTTGGTCAACAAATCGTGATGATGCTAACGCTTATGCTCACCTCCAAAGGCGTTGCGGCGGTCCCGCGCGCGTCGCTGGTTATTTTGCTCGCGACGCTGAACAGTTTTTTGCCGTCAGGTCTGGGGCCGATCGGCGTTGCGATCATTTTTGGCGTGGATGAATTGATGGACATGGGCCGCACCTGCGTGAATGTGGTCGGCAATTGTCTGGCGACAGTCGTGGTTGCACGATGGGAGGGCGAATTCGACGACACACGCGCGCGAGTGTTCGGCACGTCAGCAGAAGCCGAGATGGATCTGAAAGCCGGCAATGTGGCCTTTGCTGACGCAGCTGCTCAAGGTGATTAAGGGCAACACCTAGTCGCAGGAGGTTATTTCCAGATTGTTCGCGAGCGATGCTGCCCGGTGACTCGCGACAATTGCTCCTGACTGCGGCGCAAATAGGCACACGGTTCTTAGGCGAATGATCTTGACATTTAGGACGCCGCCACCCATGCTGATTCCCCTTTTACCCATCAAAATCTATGAAAAAAATCATCGCAGCATTTTTAGTATTCTCTTCCATTGGTTTAAGCGTCATAGCACTTGGCATCGGTGGCTCGACAACGACTCGCCCGAACTCTAACGCTGATGCCTTCAATCCAGGTCCGGATGTGGACAGATTGAGCGCGATTGTCCAACTCAAGGGAGATCCGCTAAGTACTCATTCCGCTACGAAGCCGGCGACGGGCAGGAAAATCGATTTCAAGAATAATAACGTGAAATCGTACCGCGCCCAACTGAATGCTGGACGTAACGAGTTCAAACGATGGCTGCGTGCCAATGCGCCCAGGGCAAGAGTAACTAGTGAGTATGACATCTCGCTTAACGCAGTCGCCGTTGAGCTCAACGGGACCCCACTAGAGACGATCGCTGCGGCGCCGATGGTAGAGCGAGCCGAATACAACGCTCTTTATCATCCCAATCTGAGTGAGAGCTATAAGATCATCAATGCGATGGATGCTTGGAATGCCGCGGGCGGCAGATCTGTTGCCGGGGCGGGCATTAAGATTGGAGACATCGACACGGGCATCGACGAAACGCATCCTTTCTTCGACCCTACTGGATTCAGCTATCCCCCGGGCTTCCCCAAGTGCGATGCAGCAGATAGCAATTCGCACCACCAAGACCAAGATTGCAAGTATGTCTCGCAAAAGGTCATTGTCGCCAAGGTCTTCTATAACAAGGCCCACCAACAAGGCCTCGACGCCCAAGCCATTCAAGACCACGGGACGCACACAGCTGGAATCGCAGCTGGCGTGACCGGCCAGACTGCAGTCGTCAACGGCGTGAGTATTGATGATATGTCTGGGATAGCGCCGGGCGCCTGGCTGGGTAACTACAATGTCTTTCCTGGCGCCGTTGATAACGCCCGCAGCGAGGACATCCTCAACGCCGTCGATGCCGCAGTAGCTGACGGGATGGATATTCTCAATCTTTCGTTGGGCGGCGGTTACCACGGTAACAACGACCTGCTTGCGAACGGACTCGACAACGCGGTGGATGCGGGCGTGGTCGTGGCGGTGGCAGCCGGTAACAGTGGACCAGGGGCAGGCACCCTTGAGTCGCCCGGCCGCGCGCGCAAGGTCATCACAGTCGGCGCGAGCACAAACAATCACTTCGTCGGCGAGCCCTTCACGTATCCATCCGGCGGTGGAACAACCATCGGTGCAGCCGTCGGGGACTTCCCTGCCCTTCCCACCGCCTCGTATGACCTTTTCGACACGAACAGCACTTCCTGCGTGAGTGTTGACCCGGGTGCCTCCGGCAAGCTGGCGATCATCAACCGCGGAGGTTGCACGTTCAGCACGAAGGTGCGCAACGCGATCGCGGCCGGTGCTGTCGGCGTGCTCGTGATCAACAACGTCGCCGGTGACCCGACCGCCATGGCCAAGGACGGAGGGGGCGGCGACGATCTGCCGGCTGTCATGATCGGCCTCAATGAAGGGGCAGCGCTGCGCTCGTCCGGTGCGACCACTGCTGACGCAACGGCAACGTTCTCCGAGTTCACGGACACCGGTAACGAGGACATTCTGGCTGGCTTCAGCAGTCAGGGCCCTACGAATGTGGACTTCGCGATCAAACCTGACCTGACCTCGGTTGGCGTCAACGTCCTCAGTTCGATCACATGCGTGGGCAAGCCCGAAACCTGCCCAGGCGACGGTACTGGATGGGCCTTCTTCAGCGGCACATCGATGTCAACTCCACACATTGCCGGCTCGGCAGCTGTGCTGTTGAACATCAATCCTTCGTGGTCACCGGCACAGATCAAGTCGGCGCTTGTCAATCACGCCGACTTAGTGGTCACGGATGCCGCGACTGGCTTGCACGACATCGGACCTACAGCGCAAGGCGCGGGGCGCGAGAACCTCTCTGTTGCAGCAGATGCGACAACGTGGATGGATCCCGTCTCGGCAAGTTTCGGCCGGGTGACCCTTGGCCATCCAACGTCGGTCACGTTCACACTGTCCAACCCGACTGGCACTGACGAAACATTCGCCGTCTCTGTTACGAAGTTTACGCCGGACACCTTCGGCGGAACTGTCCCGAGCATCTATGATGCTGGAACGTTGAGCACGGGCGATGATCGGATCACTGTGCCCGCTAGTGTAACCGTGCCAGCCAACAGCTCGACCACGATGACAGTCACAGTCAATGGGGGTCATGCATTAGGCGACGTAGCTCAAGGTTGGATCAACCTCGATGGACCGGGCTCCAATGATCTGCACTTAGCGTATTACGCTATAGTCGGCCACTAGACTGAAGTAGTTCTACCAAACAGGGACGCGTGTAGAACCGCGTCCCTGTTTTTTTTGGCAGTTGCCGTCCGGGCATCGCGATGCGAGTTCCGTGCATGAAGGATCGACAAAGCTGGACTGTTCCTGCTAAGATTCGTGAGCCATGCGATTTTTGCACACACTCACGGGAGCAATTTATCTGACGCAGATTTTCGGCTCAGCTTTTCTGGCGATTCTCTTCCTTCAATCCGGGATTGATAAAGTCATCGATCACCGCGGCAACGTCGAATGGCTAAAGGGACATTTTGCCAAAAGCCCTCTGGGCGGAGTTGTGCCGATTCTATTGACGGCGATCACGATTCTTGAAGTTGCAGCCGGAGCACTAAGCGCGATTGGATGCATCATCCTGATCGTCTCGCGGGAAACGACCGTCGCCTTCTATGGCGCTGTCATTTCAGCGGTTGTGATTATTGCGCTGTTCTTCGGACAACGAATGGCAAAGGAATACGCTGGGGCAGCCGTGCTTGTTCCTTACTTCCTGCTCGCGCTAGCCGCAATTTATTTGCTCGCGCAATGACACATTAGTAAGCCGCACCTATTTTTTGGCGATCTTTGACGGAAGGAGCCACAAAAGTTTTCCTTGCTCGGATTCGGGATCCACATCGACGAGCGCGACGCCAGCCTTGGAGAGTTTGAGCGACGCCCCGGTTAATCCTGAAATCACATTTGTGAAGTCCGGTTCGTGACCGACAAGCATTAGAATGTTTGCCCGATGCCGCTTCACCACCGTTCGCAATTTACTTCTGCCAAATCCCGGTGCGAGCGATTCGTCCTTGCGCACCTTGGCTTTGAGGTAGTCGGCCGCGATTTCGGCGGTCTGCGCCG
>Ga0193735_1000137_pt1 | contig 23284 bp, 18 predicted proteins | sample U1m2metaG_FD_145080 | JGI IMG/M metagenome (GOLD analysis project Ga0193735, IMG submission 145080) | Soil microbial communities from a riparian zone of the East river system, Colorado, United States - U1m2 | ecosystem: Environmental > Terrestrial > Soil > Riparian zone | place: USA: East River... | reverse complement strand
GTAGCCGAGGGCGGTGACCACTCCGGCCAGTTCATGCCCAGGGATCGACGGTGTTCGGTCACGATCGAGGCGATCAGTCCAGGTCGAAGGCCACGCCAACTCAGTCCCGACGAATCCCGACGCATGAACCTGAACGACGACGTCGTTTATCGCCGCCTGCGGCTCGGGCCGCTGCACCAGCTTCATCCCGGCCGTTCCTGCCGCCTGGTCCGTCACAACGATTGCCTTCATCGTCCACCTCTATATGTGTGGTATGTCGTCATCTTCCGAATTCCTTGCAGACTTGGCAAGGCTCTCACCCGTGTGATCGACACCTGGATTCACAACCATTTGCGAGAAAGCGCTTTTTCTTGGGCGCTACCGGAATAAATGGTGCCATTTATGGTGCGATCTCCGCCAAACGTCGTTGAACTCGGAAAAACTCACGAGCAGAATGAATGGCGTTAACTCAAGCAATTACTCGACTTAGGTCAAGTGGGAACAACTCACGCGAACTCAGCGAACGTCGCGGAATTCAAATGGGGTTCAGGGGGTCGCGGGTTCAAATCCCGCCGTCCCGATTTTGCCCCCGCAATTGCGGGGGCAAATCGTTTCGGCGCGCTTTCGCCAATGCCGCTCGCTGCGCTCGCGGCTTTTGGTCAAATCCCATTCGCGCGCATCCGGTGGTCGAGTGCTTTCGGCAGGGCAACCTTCTCTCGTGTCCTATGGTCAGGGGGGGATGCAAGAACGGCGCGGAATGTCCGCGCCGTTCGAGTTACAGCTAGCTACTTGTGCGTCATGCGCAAACTAGCGCGGCAATGCCCAGGTAACTCCGAAACTGAACGCAGTGTCGTCGACGAGGTCCGCACCGGCCGCAAGCGTCAGGGCTGGGCGCAGCACCAGTGAGGGTGTCAACTGGAACCCGGCACCGGCCCCGAGGAGCAGGTAGTTATCCGACGTCGAGGTCGAGTTGCCATTCAACTTCGCGGCGAATCTCGTGTGACCCATCGCGGCTGAGAAGAACGGAAGAAGATTCTGCGTTTTGCTGAGCGATACTGCCGTGCCGAACGATGCACCCAGCGAAAGCGTCTGTGAGCTGGTGTGCATGGTGGCGCCGCCAACAGTAACGTTCGGACCGAAACCGAGCGAGAGCGTTCCGCCGGGGCACACCTGCCATTTACTCCGCTGCTGCACCGGCATCGAGTAGCCGAGACCGCCATTCAGGACAACAGTGTTTCCGCCGGCGTTGTTGTAACTAACCATGCCGACCGAGCCGCCGGTGTACCAACCCTTCGAATGTCCAACGGACAGGCCGCCGCCAAACGAGGTCGTGTTGTTGCTCACTCCCAGCGATCCGCCGACGTGGGTTGCACCGTTGCGGAACGGGAGGTCGCCTTGACACACTTGCGCAGTTGCGGCGGTCGCGCATATCGCGACGCCTGCCACCGCACCAACTAGATAACTGAGCTTCACATGGCCTCCAGGCCAGGGGTGATCAGGTTCGCGAATTCGCACGACAGAAGGCCGAGCGGAGCTCGCACACCCTTTGGACGACGAGATCGTCGGGGGAGTCACCGATAGGGACTGCCCCAGTGACTAATTTCCTGTGGCTTGCGGCGGGTTCGTTCGTCCGTCGGAGTCCGTGTTGTTCGTCCCCAGTAAGTCGAGCTCCGCATGGACCTCAGCAAGACAATCCACAGCCTTCCCAATTCCGCGACCGGTTACTTCGGCTCGATGGCGGACTCGTATGACTCGCTGATACACCGGGCCGTGCCGCGCTACGACGAAATGATCGCTCGGCTGCTCGATTACCTGCCTCCCGATCCGCGCCGAGTGCTCGAGCTCGGTTGCGGCACCGGCAATCTCTCCCTGCGGCTCGCGAAAACGTTCCCACGTGCTGAGCTCACCCTGGTCGATGGATCCGCCGAGATGATCTCGCTCGTTCGTTCACGCATCGACGAATCGAGATCCGATTCAAACTCCCGCTTCGCCTACGTTGAAACCCGCTTCGAGGCGCTCGATCTCCCCCCGGGATCTTTCGATCTCGTGGTCAGCTCGATAAGCCTGCATCACGTCGAAGACAAAGCTGCGCTCTACCGGCGGATCCGGGGTCTGATCCCTGCCGGCGGTCGCTTTTGTTTCGCGGACCAGATTCGGGGAGAGCCTGAATCGAATCATCGGGTGAACTGGGACCGCTGGCTGGACTTCTGTCGTGAACCCGGCCACTGCACCCATGAAGAGATTGAAAGTCTCCTGGATCACGCCGCGGCCCACGACCACTACGTGCCCTTGTCAGAGCACATCGCACTGCTGTCCGCCTCGGGGTTCACCGAAATCGATTGCGTCTGGCGGAACTGGATGTGGGGGATAGTGACAGCGACGGCGGTGTGAATCGCGCGCCCTGCCCGGCGGCCTTCTATTGACAGATTGTCCGCCTTGCAGTATCGGTGTAACTCCCACCCACCTCCAGACCAGCTGCACTCGCCGGCTAACGGGCGAGTCGCCGCGTCTGGTGGCCTCGCGTCACCACTCTCACCCTGTCTAGGGAGGATGTATGCGAATGAGTTGTGCTGTGCTGGCGCTCACCCTGCTTCTCAGCTCGGTCCCGGCTGCGGCGCAGACCCGCACGATCACCGGAACGGTTACCGATGCGGCGACCGGACAACCACTTGAAGGCGCCAGAGTGGGGGTGCGCGGAACTACGCTAGCCGCAACGACTGGAGCTGACGGCAAGTTTACGCTGGGCAACGTGCCCCAGGGCAACGTTGTCGTCGCGATAAGGAGGATCGGCAACAATTTCGTCGACCTTCCGCTGCCCGCGGGTCAGAACGAGCTGCGCGCGGCTTTAACGCGAGATCCGCTCCGCCTGTCGGATGTGGTGGTGACCGGACAAGCTACAACAGTCGACCGCCGCAACCTGGCGAACGCCGTGGCGACGGTTAGCGGTGAGGAAGTCTCGCGCGTTTCGGCGCAGACTGTGGAGCAGGCAATGCAGGGTAAAGTTGTGGGCGCTTCCATCCAGGCAAACTCCGGAGCGCCGGGCGGGGGAATGCAGATGCGACTCCGCGGCGTCACATCGATCAATGGATCCTCGGAGCCTCTTTACGTCGTGGATGGCGTCGTAGTGAGCAACGTTGCCATCCCTTCGAATCAGAACGCGGTGACGAGGTCCACACAGGGGTCGAATCCGTCTCTGACTCAGGACAATCAGGTCAATCGCATCGCAGACCTCAACCCAAATGACATCGAGAACATCGAGGTGCTCAAGGGCGCGTCGGCATCCGCGATCTACGGTTCGCGGGCGTCGAATGGCGTCGTGATCATCACCACTCGACATGGAAGATCGGGGGAGAGGCGTATCAACGAGACGCAGCGCATTGGCTTCTCGAAGATTTCCAACACGCTCGGCTCGAGGACTTTCACTTCACTGGCCGACGCGACTGCTGCGTTTGGCGCCTCGGCGGCGAATTTCTTCAAGCAAGGCGTCGTGTACAACCACGAGGACGAGCTCGCGGGCCATACCCCTATGTCGAGCGAAAACGTTGTGGATGTGAGCGGTGGTGACTCCGACACACGTTATTTCGCATCGGGCCTGTGGAAGCACGACGGTGGGATCATAGATAACACGGGATATGGGAAGCAATCGGTCCGCGCGAACCTCGATCAGGATTTCGGGACGCGGCTGAACTTCAGCCTCCAGACCGATGCCACCAAATCACTCGCCCAGCGCGGCCTCACGAACAACGACAACGCCAGTGTCAGCTTCTGGATGGTGTTCCCGTTCACGCCGAGCTTTGTCGACCTGCGCCGGAATCCCGACGGAACGTTTCCGCCGAATCCGTTCGTAGCCAGCAATCCGCTGCAGACGGCGGAGCTGATGAAGAACGACGAAAAGGTGCTGCGATCTATCCTCGCTGGCAGGCTGACGTACAACGCGATCCAGAGACAGGCGTACAATCTCAAGCTCACGCTGAACGGAGGAGCTGACCAGTTCTCTCAGGAGAACTCTCTTCTCTTTCCTCCGGAGCTCCAGTTCGAGCCGACGGACGATGGCGAGCCGGGTACGGCGCTCCTCAGCAACAGCAACAACGTGAACCTCAATCTCGGTAGTAACGCAGTGTTCACTTTGACGCCAGCGAGTGGTGCCTTTACGGCAACCACGTCGGTCGGAGTCAACGGCTCGAGCCGGGATCTCCGCACCTCGCGTATCGTGAGCAGGAATCTCGTGGGTGGACTGGGGATTGTCGGCGCGGGCACCGACGTTCGGGTGGTCGAGCAACGTCAACGTGTCGAGGATTTTGGACTTTTCGCGCAAGAGGAATTCCTGACTCTGAGCGAGCGTCTCCTGCTGACGGCGGGAGTCACCGCTGATCGCAGCAGCGCCAACAGTGACACCAAGAAGTACTTCTACTATCCCAAGCTCTCCGGTTCGTTACGATTCCCGCAGACTTTCCGTGGGACGGAGGAGGTAAAGATACGAGCCGCCTACGGCCAAACGGGAAATCAGCCGTTGTTCGGGCAGAAGTTCACGCCGCTGAGCGCGATAGAAAACATCGCCGGCTTGCCAGGGCTCGTCGTCCCGGTTCTGGGAACTGTGGGGTCCAGCAATCTTCATCCCGAGCGCCAGCGCGAGGTCGAGGCAGGAATCGACGCGACATTTGCTGGTGGACGTGGAGCACTCGAGCTGACCGGCTTTCGGAAAGACATTTCCGACCTGCTTCTCCAGCGCACCCTCGCGCCGTCGTCGGGTTTCGGGTTCGAAGTCTTCAACGGCGGCAAGCTCCGCACGACAGGGGCGGAGGTAGCGATCAACCTCGTGCCGATTCAGTCGGCGGAAACGGAGTGGATCTTCCGGACGTCGTTCGCGTCGACCAGGAGCAAGATTACCTCGCTCCCCGTTCCGACCTTCAGGGGGCTCGGATTTGGAACGGCGTTGGGCTCGTTCCAGTTCGAGGAGGGTAAGTCGGCTACCCAGATCGTGGGCAACGACAGCCTTCCCGATGGCTCGACGGTAGTGCGGAAGATCGGAGACGCAAATCCCGATTTTAACATGTCGTTCTCGAACAATTTGAGATTCAAGCGACTGCATCTCTTTGGCCTGCTGGACTGGCAGCACGGCGGGAGCATCATCAATCTCACCAAATTCCTATATGACCTCGGATCGAACACGGCCGACTACGCCGATCCGATAACCTACGGCGGCCTTCAGACAACAAAGGGGGCGAATCGCCTCAGGTTGTTCCCGAAGCAGACAGGGGTTTATGTCGAGGATGCTTCTTTCATGAAGCTGCGTGAGCTGACGCTTTCCTTCGACGTGCCCGAGACGATGGTTTCGCGATTTGGACGCGGCGTGCGGACGGCGGAGCTGAGCTTCAGCGGTCGCAATCTGTGGACTCACACCAACTACACCGGAATGGATCCCGAGGTGAGCAACTTCGGGAATCAGCCGATCGGGCGAAATATTGATGTCGCCCCCTTCCCACCGAGCCGGAGTTTCTGGTTCTCACTGAGCCTGGGATTCTGACCATGACTACCATGAGAATTCAATCGATGAGAGTCACGAGCTTGATCGCCACGGTCGCCGTGCTGCTCTTCGCAGGTGCGTGCAAGGACCTTGTCGTTCCGGACTACAACAATCCGGGCCTCGATGATCTGATCAACAATCCGACACCGACCAAGATCACCCAGGCGTCTCAGGGATTACTGGTGGGAACCCGCGTAGGAATCGGCGAGCAGAACGGTTACATCTCGCTGCTCGGAATAGTGGGACGGGAGTCCTACAACTTCGATCCTGCTGATCCACGATTCATCACCGAGATGCTGGTCGGCCCACTCGATGGGGGCAGTCCGGCCTTCGGCGGAAACCTGTTCGCCGCACCGTATCGGAATATTCGAAACGCGAACATTCTTCTCGGCGCCGTGGATAAAGTTGTTGGATTGTCCGCGTCCCAAAAGTCGGCGGTCCAGGGTTTCGCCAAAACCATCCAGGCGCTCGATTACCTGAATGTCATCAATACGCGCGACGATCTCGGAGCGCCGATCGATGTGAATATCGGACCGACGGCTGATCCGGCACCAATCGTCACCAAGGCCGCCGTCTTCACGCAGATCGCGACCCTCCTCGACGATGGGTTGACGGCCCTCAACGCCGGAGGAACCGCATTTCCGTTCGCGCTCAGTCCGGGCTTCTCCGATTTCGCGACCCCGGCAGAGTTCGCGAAGTTCAACCGGGCGCTCAAGGCTCGCGTCGAGGCATACCGGGGTAATTACGCCGCGGCCCTCACGGCCCTGGGTGGGTCGTTCCTCGATACGAACGCAGCGCTGACACTCGGCGCTTACCAATCCTACAGCACCGGCTCCGGTGACACACCGAACGCGCTGTTCGATCCCAGCGGCAGAGCGATCCTCGCGCATCCATCGATCGTGACGGACGCCGAGACAAAGCCGAACGGAACACTGGACGCGCGGGCGCTCGCCAAGGTGACCGCGTTGCCGGCCCCGCACACGGTTCAGGGAGTCACATCCGATTTGGTATTCACGATCTACAATTCGAACACGGCGCCGATTGCGATCATTCGGAACGAGGAGCTAGTCCTGCTCCGCGCCGAAGCGCGCTATTTCACGAGCGATGTCACTGGTGCGCTGAACGACATCAACTTCATTCGGACGACTTCCGGAGGTCTCGCTCCGCGGGGTCCGTTCCTGAATCAGGCCGACTTCGTCGCTGAATTGCTCAAGCAGCGTCGCTATTCGCTTCTGTTCGAGGGAGGCCATCGTTGGATCGACACTCGCCGCTTCGGGCTGCTCAGCACCCTGCCCAAAGCACTGCCTACGCACACCATCCCGAGCCGCTTCCCATTCCCGGAAGCGGAGTGTCTGGCTCGAGTTCCGGCGCCTAGCCAGGGTTGCACCTGACGAGGCGAGGATTCACGGGAATCCTGCGAGAATGGTAGGGCGAGGGGTGTGAAGAAAACCAACCTTACTCTTCTCGCAGTGGCTTTTCCCAGTACTAGTTCTTGCGGGCAGGGTTAGTCGTCGAGCAAGCACCCCGCAGCGACGGAAAAGAAAAAGAGGGGGCGTCTTTCGACGCACCCTCTTTTCTCAATCAGACGATAACCCTTATCAGGTGCAGACAATTACACCGGTAGCGTTGGCGCAAGTCTTGGCTGACTGCGAGTGAACTGCAGTCGCGCTCCAGCCCTGCGGGGGACCGGCAATAAGCACGGCGGTAATCGTCACGTTCTGCGAAGGCGTAAAGCCCTGAATCGGCGCAGCCATCGTCGCGGTTCCTGCGAAGTAGGCGCCGTTCTGGTCGGCAGCGTACTGCTCTTCGTAGGTCGCAAGGTTGCGAAGGTCAGACTTCATCGCGGCGACATACGCCTTGTCCTTCGTGTTGGCGAACTTCGGAATCGCGATCGCGGCAAGAATGCCGATGATGACGACCACGATCAAAAGCTCAATAAGGGTGAAACCCTTTTTGTTGCTCATTTAAGGTCTCCTGAAAGCGTTGTTAAATCGCCGCCGGCTTTCTGGGCCTTCAGCATATCCAAGAGACTCGGCGCCTCAAAACGAAGCAACCTGGATTGGGGTAATTCCCCCATGTGAACACCGGGAGACACGGTAAAGGATTACAGAATAAGGAGTTACGCCTGCCCACTCCAGACCTGCCGAGTTCCAAATGCACCGCTTTTTGCGAATTGCTTGCGGTTTGCAAACGGATTTGGACGGACGGATGAGCCATGGCGTCGCAAGCTGCCCGGACGCGCCATCAACTTCCTCGATTGAGCGCGGCCACTGGACCATAATCTTCTCGCCGGCGTATCATGAGAGGTCCCGACCCCCTCTTCCAGCGACCGGAGTCCCAGCATGCACTACAATAGAATAGCGCGCGAGGCCAAAGCTTCGTTTGCGGCGCTCGTCACGGCGAGTGCCGCCGCGGCCCTCCTTTGCAGCTCCGCGCAGGCCCAAGCCAAACCCGCCGCTAGTAGTGCGCCACCCGCTCCCCAGCGCACCTTCGTAAAACCGGCCGACGCCGAGCTCAAGAAAAAGCTGACGCCGCTCCAGTATGCGGTGACGCAGCACGCGGCCACGGAGACTCCGTTCCGCAACATTTATTGGGACAACCACGAGCCGGGGATCTACGTGGACATCGTGTCAGGCGAGCCCCTCTTCAGCTCGCTCGATAAGTACGAGTCAGGCACCGGTTGGCCAAGCTTCACTCGGCCGCTCGATCCAGCCAACATCCGTACGAAGACAGACCGCATGCTTGGCTACGAGCGCACCGAGGTCCGGTCCGCGCACGCCGATTCCCATCTCGGTCATCTGTTCGACGACGGGCCTGCGCCCGCACACTTGCGCTACTGTATGAATTCGGCGTCGATGCGGTTCATTCCCGTGACGCAGCTCGAAGCCGAGGGATATGGGCAGTACCTGCCGCTGTTCAGGCCCAAGCCGCAGGCAAAGGTCGCCAGGTAGCAACTTCGCACTTGTGCGAACCAAGGGAACCCGGGACTATTTCGGCTGGATTTCCCACGAACTCGTTCCGGGCTGAGATGCGCGCTGAAAGGAAGGCTTTCACCCTCATCGAACTTCTTGTTGTTACGGTGGTCCTGGGCATTCTCGCTGCCATCGCGATCGCCAACTTCATGAGCACCAAGCAATCGGCCTACATGGCGACGATGAAGTCCGATTTACGAAATTTCGCCATCTACGAGCAGAACTACGAGATTGAAAGTCAGGGCAGCTACTTCACCGGGAATGGCGTGGCGCAGGGTTTCACGCCAACCCCGGGAGTGACGGTGAATGCGACGGCGGTTCCGGGGCCTCCCCCGAGCTGGAATGCCGTCGCCGCTCACGACAAAACCGCAAAGACGTGCTCGATTATTACGACTGGCCCACACATTTGGGAAATCGACTGTCCGTGAAATAGTAAGGAGCAATGGCGCTGGCCGCGGCTGCTTTTTCCGCGCAGATTTATTTTTTCACCGCACCTCTCCTTCTCTCCGGCCCGCCAATGGAATCCTGGCTAATCACGTCCCGCGCCGAAGTCATGCGCCTCGAGTTCGGCGAGGAGCCACCGCCGGAGATATGTCTACCCGACAAGCCCCTGTCGGAGATCGAGGATAACGCGACGCAGAAGGCGATTCAGGACGCGCCGTACATTATTTACAGGCGCTATCACCTTGCGCACGAGAGCTGGCGACTGGGGATCGTTTACTCGGTCGCCCCGCCGACTGTTGGAGACATACAGATTCTGTCGGCGTACAGGGCAGGAAACGAGGCGCGCCCGCACCTGGTGTAGCGGGCAAAGGAGCCCGGCCTACCGGCCGCCAACTACCTGTTGCGCAGCTTGTCGATCGCGGAATCCAGCAACGCCTGCAAGCGCATGTATTCCTCGTTGATCCTCTTTCCGGCGGCAGGAAGCTCCGCTTCGGCCTTTTCCGCCAGCTCGGCCAGTCGCTTGCCGGCATTCGTCAGCTCTTCGCGCAGCTTGTCGAGAGTCTGCTTGATGTCATCCATGGGGACTGCTCCTGAGTGTTTTGACGCGCATTCGGCGCGTCACCCGTAGCTTACGCCGAAGTCGTGCGAGATGCTACTTACGCCAGGACGACGCGAAGGTTTCTGACCAGCTATTTCTTGGGCGCCTTGACGAGGAGCCGCTGGCCGATCTTCACCCGATCGCCCTCGAGCTGATTCCATTTCTGAATCTGCTCGGGAGTCGTCTCGAACTTCCTCGCGATGCTGAAGAGGGCGTCGCCGCGCTTGACCTTGTAGTAAATGGGCTCCGCAATCAGTGCCGCGACCGCTGCGCGGAGCCGTCGCTCGCTCGCCGCCGCTTTGCGCTGCGCCGCGTGAATTCCATTCACGTAGCTGACGAGTGAATCGAGGTTGGCCTCCTCGCCGCGAACGGCAGCGAATTCGCCGCGCGGCGTTCCCGGGTGAGTCGCCCGGACGCCGTGCGCGGTCATGAGGTAGAGCCTTCGTACGTCTATCCGCAGCAGCGTGTCATTGGGGAATTCCTGCGACAGGATTACCGATGGAGCGTCCGCGCTCTCGGACCTGCTTCCCGGCGCGACGCCGATAAAGATCAGGCGGTCGTTTGTCGCGTAGAGTATACCGTTCGCACCCCGATAATAATCGCTCGGCCGGCGCATGAAGACCTTTGCCTTGCGCTCGACTTTCTCGCCGTAGTGGAGCATTCCGCCCTGCAGCTCCCGCTCGGCCGCGCTCCATGCCTTCGGTGCGTCCACATGCTGCATGAAGAAGAAGTATCCGAAGAGAAGGAGCCCGACGAGGACAACGGCGAGCCCGAGGAGCGCTTTCTTCAGAAAGCGAAAGGAGCGGTAAAGTCCCTCAGACTCTTTCATTTCTGATCAGTGTAGTGGGAGGCAGGCATCGCCGGGAGGGCAATCTCCATACCGGGTTTGGCATGTGAGGTGCACCGAAGGACGGCATGGCCGATCCTGAGCTCGACCAGCGCCAGTCATCAGCCGGAGACCCCTTCACTAACGTGACGGTCCGGCACCCTGACCGATCCTCGGCTCCGCGCTGGAAAAGAGTTCTAAAGGCAGCGCTCCACGGTGTCAGTGCTGCGGTTCTCCTCGCGGCGGGAACCGTTTGGACAATCCGCCAGCAGCATCCCCAGTATTTGAAGCCCGGTGAGCTGCTGCATCTTCCCGCCGCGGTCGTCACGGCGCAGGCGCCCGGTACTGAAGGCTATACGCTTCCGACGGACTCCGCGGCCCTGCTCGAAATCAAGCGCGTTGCGTACTCGTTGCGTAAGTACACCAACGATACGCTGCTCGCGCAAAGGATTGCCGGGGCAATCGTGGTGCAAGGAGGGAAGAAGAACATCAATCCAGCTCTTCTGGTCGGGGTCCTGCTTACTGAAGATGCGAAGCTCGATCCCAACGCCAAGAGTTCGGTCGGTGCTCGAGGCTTGATGCAGGTGATGCCCTTTCACGCGGGAAAGTGGAAGGGGTGCACCTCGGCGGATCTGTTCGCGATCGATAACAACATTTGCCACGGCGTCAGCATCCTGGCCGACCTGATCAAGCGATCGCCGAGCGTGGCCACCGCACTTCAGCGCTACAACGGCTGCGTGCGCGGTACCAACACCCCCAATTGCCACACTTACTCTGGCAAGGTGCTCAAGTTCGCCGAACAGGCGGCAACCCAGATGCTGAGTTTTTCCCTGTCGGATTGAACCGGCAGAGGTTGGGTGTAAACATCTGACCACCACGAAAATCCAGGAATTGGCACCGCAACTCGTTGTGATTCAATGGGTTGCCGTTTCGACGTCACATTCTCGACATTATTGACGTCGTCCGTTCCACCCACTTTTAGAACTTTTCCTTGACCGAATTCGTCAATAGAGGTACCGTAATACGTATCTCAGCAGTGGCATTACCACAATAGAATCGAAATGGCAGAATGGATCGGACGGGAACTTGAGCGAATCAGAAAGCTCAGGGGTCTTCGTCGCGAAGACGTTGCGGCACGCATGGCTAGACCAGTGTCGGCGTCGACAATACGCAATATCGAGCATGACGAGGACTACAATGTCTCGCTCGATCTTTTGCAACAGATAGCGGCCGTACTGGGCGCGAAGATCCAGGTCTCCCTAGAGGCTGAGGATCTGAAACGCTGGCAGACGCCACCGGGGCAGCGACCAGCGATACAGCTGGGCGACGCACCCCCGGCAGAGGCACAGGAAAGGTTGATCGACAACGAGTACTTCATCCGGTACATCCGGGCACGTTATCCGGACTGTCCGCTGACGAACTCGCAGATAGGTAGAAGGATGTGGGACTTCGCCAAACCCAGAGGAGCGGAGCTGGTGAAGGGCAGGATGCAGGTGAAGAAAATGCCGACCAACGAGAGCATCGCTACATACAGGCTCCCGACGACGGCAGCGCAGTACCGAGTTCGTGAGCGGGACATGGAAGTTCTGCACGGTTTTGCGGATCGGTTGGGCCGGGCGTACCGCGATGAGAAGGGAAGGGTTCTTGTTCCGCTCATCTAAGCATGGCCGGGCTGTACTAATTCCAGGAGAAACTGTGAAGAAGTCACTCAAGCCGTTAAACGCACCTCCGCCGAAGCTGTCTTCGCCTATGAAGACTGCTATGCGCGCCGCATCCCATGCGCTTGCATTGGGCGTGCTGCTCGTCAGCGGAGCTGTGTGGACGATTTCGCAACAGCACCCGCTGTACGCGAACCCGGGCAAGTTGCTGAGACTGCCCGCGGCTATTGTCGACGCTGCACAGCCCACCGAGCAGGCGTTCCGCATTGGTGAGGTTCTGAATCAGTACACGCACGATCGCGCCCTGGCGTTCCGTATCGCCGACGCCCTCGTAGACCAGGCCGACAAGGAACACATCGACCCGGCGCTTCTCGTTGGCGTTCTTCTCACCGAAGACGCGACGCTCGATCCGCATGCCCGCAGCTCTGTCGGCGCGCGCGGCCTGATGCAGGTCATGCCACTCCACAGCGGGAAGTGGGGCTGTGGATCGTCGGACCTGTTCAACATCGAGAGCAACATCTGCCACGGCGTTCAGATCCTGAAGGAAGCGATGCGCAGCGCGCCCAACACGCGTGTGGCGCTCCTCCGCTACAACGGCTGCGTTCGCGGACGCAACACTCCGAACTGTCACCTGTATGACGACAAGGTTCTGAGACACGCGGGCCGCGCAGCCGCGGAGATGAGACTGGTCAAAACCCCGAAGAGCGAGTAAGGTTGTCCTGAAAAAAGGAGCCGGTGCCTCGCGCACCGGCTCTTTTTTTTGCCATGTCCACTAAGCCATACTGGGTACTCGCGCTTTCGCTGCTCGGCATCTCCTTCGCTGGCCCACTCGTGCGGCTTTCGACAGCGGATCCGGTGGCGATCGCCGTCTGGCGTCTCGGCTTCTCGCTTCTCATCGTTGCCGTTTTTCTCGTCGGGACTGGGGAATGGCGCGACTGGAAGCGCATCACTTCGCGCGAGCTCACCCTTGCGGGCGCCGGAGGCGTCTCGCTGGCGCTCCATTTCTGGGCCTGGAACGCCTCTATTCATCTCACGACGATTGCTGCATCTGTCACACTGGTTAACCTTCAGCCTGCCGTCGTGGCGACGATCTCGGCCGTTGCTCTCAGAGAGGCTCCGACACGCCGTCAGGTCGTCGGCATCGCCATCGCGATCCTCGGTGCTTTGGTAGTTGCCGCGCCTGACCTGAAAGGTGGCATGGCGCTCAGCGGGAATGACCCGCTGCTTGGAAACCTGCTGGCGGCGTCGGCGGCGGTGACGGCAGCCATCTACTACACCATCGGTCGCAGCCTGCGAAGATCACTTGGCATCTGGGCCTATGTGGGAATTGTTTACTCGGCGGCGTTCGTGACGCTGTCGCTGGTAGCGCTGTCGCGAGGAGTCGCCCTCGCGCCACAGCCGCCCAGAGAGATCGCGATTTTCGCCGGCCTCGCTCTCGGGCCGATGTTGCTTGGCCACACCGGGATGAACTGGGCTCTCAAGTTTCTCCCGGCATATGTGGTCAACCTCACTGTGCTGGGCGAGCCCGTTGGAGCGACTGTGTTGGGAGCTATCATCCCTTCAATTCGGCAGGTCCCCACAGTATCGACCCTGGTCGGCGGAGCGATCATGCTGGGTGGTGTGATCATAGCGGCGGGCCGCACGACCCGTGGCAGCACCCTAAACGCCTGACCGTTAAATTCTATCGCGGTCCGCTTTCGGTTCGAGAGCGCATTCGACCGATACCGTTCGCTCACCCATGGATTCGATGCGAAGCCTGAAATCCAAGACGGCCCTGCTGCTTTGCGTGCTGGCGATAATGGCGGCGGCTCCGGCGCACCCAAGAAATACCGCCGCGGCGCAAACGGGAATAACCTCCCCGCGTGCCCAGTTCGGGCACGACATTGGCGACGACTACTTTCTCGCCAACTACACGCAGATGATCGACTACTGGCGAAAGCTCGATCGCGAATCTGACCGGATGAAGATGGTGCGTATCGGCACGACGGCCGAGGGACGACCGATCTGGATGGCGATCGTCACGTCGCCGGAAAACCAGAGGAAGCTCGGTCGATATCAGGAGATATCGAGACGCCTGGCGCTGGCAGAGAATCTCACCGATGCGCAGGCTCACGCGCTGGCCTCAGAGGGGAAGTCCGTCGTGTGGATCGACGGCGGTCTTCACGCCAGCGAGGTGCTGGGCGCCCAGCAGCTGATTCAGATGGTGTACGACCTCGTGAGCCGCAGCGATCCGGAGACGCTCAGGTTTCTCCGCGACGACATCATATTGCTGGTGCCGGCAAATCCGGATGGGCAGGAGCTTGTGTCCAACTGGTACATGCGCGAAGCGGATACGCTCAAGCGGACGACAGCGCGGCTGCCGACGCTCTACCACAAGTACGCCGGCCACGACAACAACCGCGACTCCTACATGGCGTCGCAGCCCGAGACGCAGGCGATGGACAGCATTCTGTTCAGGGCCTGGTATCCGCAGATCATGTACAACCATCACCAGACCGGCCCGATCGGAACGGTGATTTTCGCGCCCCCATTCCGGGATCCGTTCAACTACAACTTCGATCCGCTGGTTCCGATGGAGCTCGACCTTGTTGGTGCGGCGATGCATTCGAGGTTCGTCGCGGAAGGGAAACCGGGCGCCACGATGAGAAGCGGCTCGAGTTATTCAACCTGGTGGAATGGCGGATTGAGGACGACCGTCTATTTCCACAACATGATCGGCCTTCTGACGGAAGCCATTGGCAACCCCACGCCGATCGAGATTCCCCTGGTACCGGAAAAACTCCTGCCCAGGGGCGATCTCCCGATGCCGATTCAGCCGCAGAAATGGCACTTCGCGCAATCGATCGCGTACGAGCTGACGGCAAACCGGGCGGTCCTGGATGTGGCGTCGCGCTATCGCGAGATGTTCCTCTACAACATCTACCAGATGGGGCGCAATTCGATTCGCCGTGGCAGCACCGATACGTGGACCATAACACCGCGGAAGGTAGCGGCGCTCGAGGCAGCGACGCCCGAGGACAGCTCCCGTCCGCAGGGCGGTGACGCCGGGGGCGGCGGTGGTCGTCCGCAGACGACGAGCCCTGCCGACATGGCGGCTTACGTCAACATCATGCGGAATCCAGCCGACAGGGACGCGCGCGCTTATATCATACCCGCCGATCAGCCCGATTTTCTCACCGCAACGAAGTTCGTCAACGCGTTGATCAAGACGGGAATAAGTGTAGACCGCGCCGCGGCGCCGTTCACAGTGAACGGCAAAAACTATCCGGCAAACTCTTTCGTGGTGATGGCGGCGCAGGCGTTCCGCCCGCACATCCTGGACATGTTCGAGCCGCAGGACCACCCGAACGACATCCCGTATCCGGGCGGACCTCCGACTCCTCCATATGACAACGCGGGGTGGACGCTCGCGTATCAAATGGGCGTTCAGTTCGATCGCATTCTGGAGCCGTTCACTGGACCGCTCACTCCAGTGGTCGGATTCGCGAAACCACCGAGAGCGCGCGTCGGACCCGCGGCGGAAGGATACGCTCTCAGTCACTCCGTGAACGACGCGTTCGCCGCGGTAAATCGACTGCTCGCTCGCGGGCAAGAGGTTTATACGCTCGTCACGCCGCTCAGTATCAACGGCCGGACCTACGATGCTGGCACGTTTTACATCCCGGCAAAACCGGGAACCCTTGCGATCCTCAGCCGGCTCGTAGCGGAAAAAGGCCTCGTGTTCGACCCCTTCGACACCGAGGTGTCGTCGGCGTCTCTGAAGCGGATTCGACCAGCGCGTATCGCGCTGTGGGATCAGTATGGTGGATCTATAACCTCGGGCTGGGCGCGATTCATTCTCGAACAGTTCGAGTTTCCCTACCAGGTCGTATATCCGGCGACGCTCGATGCGGGGAACCTTATCAGCAAATTTGACGTCCTTATTCTTCCGGACGGCGTAACGTTCGGGCGTCCCGGCGCGCGCGCGGCTCCGCGCGTCAACCCCGACGACGTTCCCACCGAGTATCGCGACCGGATCGGTAGCCTGACCGCCACCAAGACGATCCCGCAACTCCAGGAATTCCTCAACGCCGGCGGGACGATTCTCGCGATCGGCTCCGCGACCGACATCGGGATTCAGCTGCAACTTCCTATCTCTAACGCGCTGGCGGACAGCACGGGCCGATCGCTGCCTCGTAGCCGATTCTACGTGCCGGGATCGATTCTCACCATGCGCGTGGATACAACGCTTGCGCTTGGCGAGGGGCTGCGGCCTGTCACCGACTTCTACTACGATAACGCCCCGGCCTTTCGCCTCCTGCCCGGCGCCAATGCGCGCGGAATCAAGAGGGTTGTATGGATCGATGGCCCGGCACCTCTACGGAGCGGATGGGCTTGGGGCCAAAAATATCTGAGCGGTGTAACAGAGGTCCTGCAAGCTCCCGTCGGAAAGGGTATGCTGGTGCTGTACGGGCCCGATCCGTATTTCCGCTCGCAGCCCCACGGAACGTTCAAGCTCTTGTTCAACGGACTTCTATATCGCAATGAACTCGGGGATTAAATGATGCGCTCACGTATTCTGCTAGCGGCACTCGCGGTATCAGGCTGCTCGTATTTCCAGTCGGGCGCCAAAACTGAGCCCGCTCCTTCGCCAGCGACAAAGCCGGCTACGTCCAGGGCAGTGTCCGCCGTGCACGTCACGAGCAGCTCGGGGCTTATCAAGGCCATGCACGACCGCTACGACGGAAAATATCTGAAGACGATGAGCTTTCTTCAGAACAACACAGCGTACCCCGTGACGGGGCAGGAGCAGAAGTCCCAGTGGTACGAGCACATCGAGATTCCCGGCAAGCTTCGCATCGCGTTCCTTCCAGCCTCCCAGAAGAGCGGACTCGTTCAGATCGATGACCGGGTGGCGTCGTTCGACAACGGCATTCGCGTCGACTTCCGTCCGTCGGTCAATCCGCTCCTGCTTCTGACCGCGGATGTGTACGTAGTACCGGTAGCCACGATCATGCGCGGCCTGGACACGCTACACGTCGATCAGGAAATAATCCGCGACGCCGTGTGGGAAGGGCAGCCGGTGTACGTCGTGGGAGCGAAAGCGGGCGACACCACCTCAAATCAAATGTGGGTGGACCGCGATAACCTCCGTCTCGTCCGCTTCATCCAGAGCTCAAAAGTCGGCGACCGCACAATGCTGAGTGATATCCGCGTCCTGGGCTACAAGGAGATCGGGGGATTCGACGTTCCGACGGAGTTTCTTGTGCTGAGGAACGGGCGGCCCTTCTGGCGCGAGCAATACGCCGACGTTCGCATCAACGAGAATTTCCCGCCGGGCACGTTCGATCAGGCCACCTGGAACGAGATCCCAATTCCCAAATAAGTCGTTCAAAACTCCGGACGTCGTTTGAAGGGACCCTGATGGTCGGTGATGACATCAAGATCGAGATCGACGCAGCGGCGCGGTCGAGTAGTCGCAACCGCAACTTCTACCAGCGAGCAAGACACATGAGAACCGGACTACTACTGGCGGCGGCGGGGCTCCTTGCCGTCGATGTTTCCGCGCAGGGACGCGTCCAGCGTCCAATGACGTTCGAGGATTTTGCCGCGGTAAGAAATGTCGGCGATCCTCAAGTCTCTCCTGATGGCCGTTGGGTGTTGTATTCAGTGCGGACGACGGACGTCAATGCCAACAGGCGGACGACCGTTACCAGGATGCAACTCGCGACCGGGGGAGCCGCCAGACAATTCCCCAATGCGACCACTTCCGCCACTGAGTCGCGCTGGGCGCCGGATGGCAAGCGAGTCGCTTACATCGCCAGTGGGCAGCTCTGGATCGCCGATGCGGCCGGGGGAAATGCTCGCAAGATCACGAACCTGAATGGCGGCGCCGGTGGGCCCGTATGGTCGCCGACCGGAGATCGCATCGCCTTCGTCACAGGCGTCTATCCCGAGTGCGACAGCGATGGCTGCAACATCGAACGCGCGAAAGCTGCCGACACCGGCAAGGTCAAAGCACACATCGCCGACAATCTGCTCTACAGGCACTGGACGGAGTGGACGCCTCAGACCCGATCGCACCTTTTCATCGTGGCGCCCGATGGAACGGGGTTGCGCGATGTGACCGCCGGCGTGAAGTACGACGTTCCTCCCGGACCCTTCGGTGGCAGTGAAGCGTACGCCTTCTCGCCGGATGGAAGAGAGCTCGCCTACACCGCGAAGGATCAGGGACGCGCTGACGCGTGGTCTACCGACCTCAACGTCTACACGGTGCCTGTGAGCGGGGGCCCGCCCGTCGTCATCACCGCGGCCAACCGCGGCGCCGATCAGAATCCGGTTTACTCCCCGGACGGCCGCACGATTCTGTACGCCTCGCAGGCGCGTCCAGGTTTCGAGTCCGATCGCCAGCGGCTGATGGCGTACGACCGCTCGACCAGGGCCGCCCGCGAGCTGCTTCCAAACTGGGACAGAAACGCCGACGCCTATGCCTTCTCCTCGAGCGGAGACGCGATTTACCTGAATACGGTCGATGCCAGCCGCACGAAGCTTTATCGCATCACGCGCACGGCGTCAGGATGGACGACAGCCCCGCAGCTGCTCACCTCGGGCGGCAACAACTTTTCGCCGTCGGTGTCGAGCGACGGGAGAACGATTGCGTGGCTGCAGGACGCGACCGAGCGTCCCGCCGAAGTGTACGTCGCGACCGTTAGCCCGTCGGGCCTGAGCGGTGTTCGCCGCCTCACCCACGAGAACGATGCGCTTCTCGCCCAGCTCAAGCTGAATCCCGTCGAAGATTTCTGGTACAAGGGCGCCGACGGCGACAGCGTGCAGGGGATGATCCTCAGACCGCCGCAGTACCAGGCGGGCAAGAAGTTTCCTGTTCTCTTCCTCATTCACGGCGGACCACAGGGCGAGTGGCTGGACCAGTGGCACGGCCGCTGGAATTTCGAGCTGTTTGCTTCGCCCGGATTTGGAATCGTGGCCATCAATCCGCGCGGATCGTTCGGTTATGGCCAGAAGTTCACCGATCAGATTTCCAGAGACTGGGGCGGAAAGGCCTACACGGATCTGATGAACGGGCTCGACGCGGCGCTCGCCCGCAACAACTGGCTTGATTCGACGCGCATGGGCGCCGCAGGCGGATCCTACGGCGGCTACATGACAAACTGGATCGCGGGCCACTCGAACCGGTTCAAGGCATTGTTCACGCATGCCGGCGTCTTCAATCTCGAGAACATGTACGGGGCGACGGAGGAGATCTGGTTCAGCGACTGGGAATTCGGTGGCCCATACTGGGACAAGAGTGCGATGGACTCGGTGTACCGCCGCTGGTCGCCGCACCTCTTTGCCGGAAACTTTCGCACACCGCATCTCGTGGTGGTGGGCGAGCTCGACTACCGCGTGCCGTACACCGAAGGTCTCTCACTTTTCACGGCGCTGCAGCGTCAGGGAGTCCCGAGCAGGCTGATCGACTTTCCGGACGAGGGGCACTGGATCGGGAAACCGCAGAATCAACGCTTATGGTGGGGGGAAGCGCTTGGTTGGTTTCGAAAGTATCTGAGCCCGTAACTGGCAGCCCTGGCGGCCTCTGCAATTTTAACTGAACAGGCGGGAGGTCCCAGTAGGCAAGTTGTGAGTTTGTTAGTTCACGACGCCCCGACTTACCTCTGTGGCATTCACGGTACAGGCAGCTGCTTGTCTCCGGATCCAATCGAGATAAGTCGGGGCGTAGTGAACTGAATCACTGGCAACCTACCTACTGGGACCTCCCGCCTGTTCAGTTGCACCAACCCCTTTAATCACCTGTAGCCTTGTGCCTGCATGGTGAACAACTCCTCGTACAACCCCCCATTTGCGAGGAGCTCTTCATGTGAACCCTGCTCCTCGACCTTCCCGTGCCGCAGCACGATGATCCGATCGGCCATTCGTACGGTCGAAAAGCGATGCGAGATAAGAATCGCCATCCGGCCGGCCACCAGCTCTGAAAAGCGCAGGAACACCTCGTACTCGGCGCGAGCGTCCAGTGCCGCCGTCGGCTCGTCGAGTATCAGCACCTGCGCATCGCGAATGTAGGCGCGCGCCAGCGCAATCTTCTGCCACTCCCCTCCAGACAGATCGACGCCTTCGTCGAATCTCCTGCCTAACATCTGCTGATAGCCTTTCGAGAACCGCGGAAGAAGAGAGGCGGCGAGAGAGTTCTCGGCGGCTGCCGAGATCGCCGGCGGAGTTCCGTTGTTCCTGTCGAGGTCGGCGCGTACGGAGTCTATCTCGCCTACGCCAATGTTCTCATCGAACCGCATGTCGTAGCGCACGAAATCCTGAAAGATGACTCCGATCGTGTGCCTGAGACTAACGAGGTCGTACTCCTTGAGATCGATTCCATCGAGCGTGATCTTGCCCTCGGTCGGATCGTAGAGGCGAGCGAGAAGCTTGGTGATGGTGGTCTTGCCGGCGCCGTTCTCGCCGACGAGGGCCACGCGCTCGCCTGGCCTGAGAACGAGATCGACGTTCCGGACAGCCCACCGTTCGCTATCCGGGTAGCGGAATCCAACATTCTCGAAGACGAATCCGGATTGAATCTTTGTGGGAACCGCTCTGGCGTTCGGGGGCGATTCGATCGTCGGTCGCATTTCGAGAAACACGAAAAGGTCCCGGAGATACAATGCCTGTTCGGCCACGTTGCTGGCGGAAAGCAGGATGTTCTGGATGACGTCACGCCCACGCCCGAATGACGCGGCCAGGAAGGTCAGCGTCCCAATGGTGATGTCGCCCTTGACGGCGCGAATCAGGATGACGACGTACGCCGCGTAGTAGCCGACCGTGCCCAATATCGACAGCAGCGCGCTGACGACTCCGCGCCGCACTGACAGATTTCGGTTCTCTTCGTAGAACTTCTGCGAGAGATCGCGGTAGCGCTCGGTCAGCCACGGAGCCAGGCCGAACATCTGGACTTCTTTCGCGGTCTTGTCGCTCGCGCCGACATAGCGGAGGTAGTCGAGCTGCCTGCGCTCGGGCGTCCAGCGGAAGAGGAGTGAATACCCAAGCGCCGCGAAATGCGTTTCGCCCAGGAAGCTCGGAATTACGGCGATGGCGAGCAGCAGCAGCAGCCACGGATTGTACGCAATGAGCGCTCCCGCCAGCGTCAGCAGCGTAAGCGCATCCTGCGACATCGAGAGCAGGAGACTGAGTAGCGCGATGCGCCCCACCGTCTGCCGCCGCGCTCGCTCGAGATGGTCGTAGAACTCCGGATCCTCGAATTGCGCTAGATCGAGCTTTGCGGCGTGCTCCATCAGCTGCACGCTCATCGCATTCGAGAAGAGATCTCCGAGCAGACTCTCGATCAGTGAGGACGCCCGCGCGAGAATCTCCCCAGCGAGAACTATCCCGAGCTCGAGCGCGAGATAGCGCCACACTTGCGTCAGCGATCCGTGCCCGGCTTTTGCGGCGATCACCGAGTCGAGGATCAGCTTGCCGACCCAGAAGGTCGTGACGGGCACGACCGAACGCACGACGCGCAACACGATCATCGCCGTCGTGTAGCCGCGGTGGGTACGCCAGATCAAACGGAACAGGGCAGGGACGTATCGCAACGCCTCGAGCCGCTCCTTCCAGCTTACGGCCTCCTCATCTGCGCGCGGACGGCGGCGCCCGGCGCCCCCAAAAACCGGGTGACTCATCGGACCACCGTCTTGCCTCTACTTTTTCCGGCGCCCACTGGCAGATGTCGTTGGCTTTCGCCCACCGGCAGATTTCGCAGACTGTCGCCTGCTGGCAGGTTTCGCAGGCTTTCGCCCATTCGCCGATGTGGCTGATTTTTTCCCAATGGCAGATTTCGCAGAATTTGCGGATTCGACCTCGAAGCCCTGCGCGACCCACGCGTCGAAGCCGCCCGCGAGATTGGAAACGTTGGCAAGTCCATGAGACTGGAGATAGCTCGTCGCGATCGACGATCTGCCCCCTCCCCTGCAGTGGAGCACGATTGGCGCGGATGCGTCGAGCTCCCCAATGCGGTCTGGAAGCTGGGCGAGAGGAATGTGAATCGCGCCCGGTAAGTGACCTCCGCTCCACTCATCGGGGTTCCGCACATCGACCACCTGACGACCATTCTTGCCGGCGACCCTGTTGAGGGCCGTCGCATCGAGCTGCGGGACCTGCTCCAGGCCTCCGCGCCGAGATTTCCACTCGCGCAAAACATCAGAACGGAAGACGCCGCCGATACGCGTCAACCCGATCTTGCAGAGGTCGCCGAGTACGTTCTTCATCGCATCATCACTCTGCGCTTCAGTGACGATGTAAAAATCCTGGGTCTCTGGAACAAGCGCCCCGCTCCAGTTGAGGAACGACTTGCCGAGTGGAATGTTCAGCGTTCCAGGCACGTGCCCGACCGCGAACTTATCCGCTGGCCTCGTGTCAATCACGGTCGCGCGCCTGCCGATCGCGCTCTCGAGCTCCGTCAATCCCATCCATGGCGGCTCCGCGTTTGTCGGTTGCTCGACACCGAGCCGGTTCAGGCGCTTCATCACTGCGAAGTAGCGGGGAGGCACCGGCTGATTCTCGAGAACTCTTGCTACGAACTCTTCCTCGCTCATCTCGGCAAACGCCCAGTTGAACAGCATCTCGTATCCGAGCGTCGATTGGGGCATCGAGCCCAGCGATTTGCCACACGCGGATCCCGCCCCGTGGCCGGGCCAGATCTGCAAATGGTCGGGCTCCTTCCTGAATTTCCCGAGGGAGCGAAACAAAGCTCGCGCTGAACCTTTCATGCTGTCCTTCGCGCCGGCCGCGCGTTCGAGGAGGTCAGGCCGGCCGACGTCTCCGACAAAGACGAAATCGCCCGTGAGGACGCCAACAGGTTCCTGTCCGCGCGCCAGATCGGACACAAAAAAGGTCAGGTGCTCGGGCGTGTGGCCCGGCATGTGAGCCGCGCGCACGCGAATTTCGCCGACATCGATCTGCGAGCCATCCTGCAACTCATTGACGCCTTTGAGTGCAGTGTCCGTATAACCCCACTCCCTGCCACCTTCCCCCGAGAGATGGAGGGTGGCGCCGGCAGCTTTGGCCAGCGCGTGCGCCCCGGAAACGAAATCGGCGTGAATGTGGGTCTCGGTCACGTGAGCGATTCGCACGCGATCGGCTCCCGCCGCGCGAGTGTATTGCGCCACGTCAGAGTTGGGGTCGACGACGATGGCTTCGCGCGTCTTCTCGCACGCGATCATGTAACTCGCCTGCGCCAGGTTGTCGTCGTAAAATCGTCTGAAAAGCATGGACCGTTCGAAGCCGCGGTGGAGCGTTGCTGGATGG
>Ga0193735_1000136_pt1 | contig 23398 bp, 12 predicted proteins | sample U1m2metaG_FD_145080 | JGI IMG/M metagenome (GOLD analysis project Ga0193735, IMG submission 145080) | Soil microbial communities from a riparian zone of the East river system, Colorado, United States - U1m2 | ecosystem: Environmental > Terrestrial > Soil > Riparian zone | place: USA: East River... | reverse complement strand
ACACCAACACCAACACCAACGCCGACGACACCGACGCCTACACCTACTGCGACTGTAACACCTACGCCGAGGCCACCTCCAACGCCGCGGCCGCGCCCAACACCACATCCGCGTCCCTGAGAGCAGGTAAATAGTTAAAAGTTTAAAAGAAGTAACCGGGAACTCGCGAGGCGACTCGCGAGTTCCTTGTTTTTAGGAGTTTTGTAGGGCGTTTGTCGCTTGCTACTTGGTTGCCCACTAAACATGCGAAAAGACACTAAAATTTCAGCGGATACTTGCCTGGTTTAGCTTTTCTTTTGTCTGTTTCGTGTGTTTCGTGGGCAGATCAGCTCAACGCATCACAAGCAGATCATTCATTTGCAAATTTTGTTGCCGTAATTCTTGACACGAGCCTGGGGCTTCGTGGTAAAAGGGCGTGCGGTCCAAACATTGGCCGCATAACCGAGCGATCTGCTCCTAGAGGGGGAACAAAGTTTATGAAGCAATCATTTTCCATTCTCGTCATTGCCATTGCCATCGGGGTCCTTCCAGCAAATGCGCAGGTGAACGTCACCCAGGAGCACAATCATCTTTCCAGGGATGGACTCTATATCGATTCCGTGTTCACCCCAGCGAACGCGGCGAACCTGATGCGCGACCTGGGCTTTGACGGGACAATCTCCGGCAATGTGTACGCGCAGCCGCTTTACATCGAGGGCGGTCCAAGCGGGCCGATGGTCATTGCCGTGACAGAATCCAATAATGTGTACGCGCTCGACGCTAACGACGGCGGCATCATTTGGCAGCGCAACCTCGGCCCTGCGGTTACGTCAGGATTGCCGTGCGGCAACATCAACCCGCTCGGCATTAGTGGCACGCCTGGTGTTGATCTTGCGTCCCGGTCGCTCTTCATCGATGCGATGATCGACGGCGCAACCAAAAAGCATTTCGTTTTTTCATTGAACGTCGACACCGGCGCGACGAACCCTGGTTGGCCGGTAGATCTGAATGCCACCGCAAGTTACAACGATAATACGTTTACCTCGTCGGTGCAGAACGAGCGCGGCGGACTCGCGATTGTGAATGGTATTGTTTATGTCTCCTTTTCCGGGCACGCGGGCGATTGCGGCACTTATCATGGCTGGGTTGTAGGCATCCAAATCAACGATCCTTCCGTCGTGATGGCTTGGGCAACAGATGCCATCGGCGGTGGCATCTGGGGACACGGAGGCGTTGCCAGCGATGGCACCAACATGTTGTAATCACGGGGAACACTTTTAACACCAACCAGGTCTGGGGCGGCGGTGAAGCGATTATTCGTTTACAAGAAGGCCCGATTTTTAGCGGCAACCCTACCGATTACTGGGCGCCGACTAATTGGTTCAATCTGGATCAGGGCGACACCGATCTCGGTGGAGTTAGTGCCACGCTGGTGGACGTGCCGGATGCAACGCCCTCACAGTTAGTGCTCGCGTTGGGCAAAGATGGCAAGGCCTATTTACTTAACCGCAATAATCTTGGTGGAATCACTCAACCGGTGGCCTCCGCGAACCTTTTAAGTGCTGTGAGGGGTCAATCAGCAGCTACTTATCACACCGGCCAGGGAACGTATTTTGCTTTTCATACTGAAAGTAATGCTGTTGCGGCTTACAAAGTTACCGCCACAAGTCCACCGACCATTGTACCTGCTTGGAACATGAGTCAGACTGGACTGGGTTCGGTTTTTGTTACCTCGACGAATGGCACAGATAACGTGATTCTGTGGGTCGCTGGTGGCGGAGGTGACCAGCGGTTACACGCTTATGACGGCGATACCGGCGCGGTGATATACAGTGGTGGCGGAGCTAACGAGATGATGATGGGAACGCGTAAGTGGAACACAGGCATAGTCGGCCGCGGGCGCATTTATTATCCTGCCGACAACAAAATCTATGCCTTCGTTACTCCAGGCGGAATACCCACTCCTACGCCTACGCCGAGTGCAACTCCAACGCCAACACCTACGCCGTCACCCAGCGTGAGCCCTACCCCTACGCCGAGAGCAACACCGAGGTCGCGCCCGACTCCACGGTCGCGCCCGACTCTTCCGCCGCGACCGTGAAAAGGAACGAGCGAAGCACAGGCAGGACCCTGTCTGCCGCTTAGCCAGGATGGATCTGCTACGCAGCCGTCTTTAGCGGTCAGCGATTACACGGTTATGATGGGAACACCGGTGCGGTTGTTTACGATGGCGACGGTCCGAACGAACTCATGGCCGGCACGCACTACTAAAGCACTACAGGCATCGTAGCTCGGGGGCGCATCTATGTCGCCGGGGATAATAAGGTGTATGCCTTTGCCGTGTCGGAAGCAACACCTACGCCAAGGCCTACTCCTTCACCGAGGCCGCGGCCAACTCCAGAGCGCCGCCCAACTCCGCCGCTGGCACCAAGAGTGGTGATTCCAGAGTCGTCAATCTCGCCCCGAGGATTTGGCAGGGCGCGACCGCCCGGCGTGCCGGAACGGGTGAGTGCGAAATATCGATAGCCGGGCCATTCAAAAATGAGCGGGCCCGTCTCAGAAACGGCTTGACCAAATCTGGCCAGATATCTATAAACGGCGTTTTCCCCCATCTTGAAGTTTCCTGAAACAAAGCATCCATGGCGAGCTAAGCGAAAGGCAGCAGCAGCAGCGTCTTAGTTTCTCGGAAACATTGCTCCACAAAACTTCACCCTGATTTAAAATGAAAAAAAAATCCTACACCCGGTCCGCACCTGCCCGCCGTAGTCTTGGCGAAGGCGGGTTCTTTAATCTTCGCGCATTAATCGGCTTTACGGTTTGCTTCGTGGGCGTAGCATTAGCGCTTTTCGCGCACTTCTCATCTCTCACTGATCACGTCTCACTTCCAGGCGAGACGAAGGCGTCGCGTCCGCTGCCCTACATGCCGGCGCCCGGTAACAGACCGGAAACCGAGGCTGCTGATCTGGGACGATTGGAGCGATTCTGGAACGATCGTTTAACCTATCCTACAGGCCGTTTTGATCCTGGATGGTTGCGGGCAGCCGCCGCCCAACATGCGCGCCTGCCAATGGGCGTCCCTGCAGGAGTGCCTGCCGTACTGAATCCATTAAGTCCATTGGGCTTGAGTACCACCAGTTTTATCGGGCTCGGCCCGCAACCGGAGCGCATGACCGGTTGCTCTGGCTGTTTTGATTACACCACGACCGAAGGGCGAGTAAACTCCATGGCGGTTGATCCAACTACCACGGTGAATGGCAGCATTGTGGCTTATCTTGGGTCCGTCGGAGGCGGCGTATGGAAAACGACCAATTGTTGTAGTAATTCCACTGCCTGGAGCGTGGTAACCGACGATCCGCTGATTTCCACAACAGCCATCGACAGTGTTACGATCGATCCCAATGATCATAACACCGTCTATGCCGGCACGGGTGATCTCAATTTCGGTTCCTTTTCCATGGGTAGCCAGGGTATCCTCAAGTCCACCGATGCTGGAGCTACCTGGACGGTGCTCGGCGCCGATGTTTTCGGCATGGCGTATGACGAGCCGCCGGGCCAGTTTCCACAGTACAATGCGGTTGGGAAAGTCCGCGTGGACCCTAATGACAGTAGCAAGGTTGCAGCTGGCACAAAAAAGGGTGTCTACTTCTCGTATGACGGCGGCGTCAATTGGACTGGGCCGTGCCCGGCTAACAATTTCAATACCCAGCGCCAGGACATAACAGGCTTGGAACTAACAGATATGGGAGGCGGTACCACGCGGATCGTCGCGGCGGTTGGAACACGCGGCTTTGCTACCACCGTGCAATACGATCTCGGTAACAATGGGGCTAACGGTATCTACAGCGCGACGATGGGTTCCAGCGGCTGTCCGAGTTTTACTTCGATAGCAAGCAATGCCAACGGATTCGTCTTTGGCACTGCGGTCAGCGGCAGCGCCTACTCGACTGGGGCGGCAATGAACGCTGGTAGCGGCTCGCCCTTTGTTGATATCAACACGGGCGATCAACTCGGTCGAATTGACATCGCTGTCGCACCAAGCAACGCGAACTACATCTATGCCCAGGCACAATCCATTGTTGGTAATAGCAATGGCGGTTGTGGCGGTGCTCCTGGTTGCCAGATCGGCGCCTGGGCGACGACTAACGGTGGCACAAACTGGACCTTCATGGAGGGTTCTCAGGGCGGCGCGCTCAGAGACTGTGGGGGCCCAAATAGTCCCGGTGATTATCCGCAGAACTGGTACGACCAGGGAGTAGTGGTGGATCCCAATAACCCTGATCGCGTGTTCTTCGACACTTTCGATGTCTGGTTCGCAACGCGCACGGGAACTGTCTGGAACGATACCACCTGCGGGTATTCCTATCCCGGGGCTGCAGGCCCCGTCCACGTGGACCAGCATGCGCTCGCCTTCCTGCCTGGCTCGTCCAGCATCTTGCTAATCGGAAATGACGGAGGCGCCCATGGAACGACAAACGCTGATGTAACAAATTCCAACACTGATCCAACCTGGTTTAACATGGACACGGGTATAAACGCAATCGAGTTCTATTCGGGTGACATCAGCGGAAACTTTGCCAACTCCGCATCTCCACAAGCTAACGGCGGCGCCCAGGACAACGGTTCTAGCTCGGTTACCTTTGCCGGCACCCCAACAGGACCGGTGCAATGGCAATTGGGAGTGGGCGGTGATGGGTTCTACGCGCGCATTGATCCTGTGGGGACGGGTTCGAGTCTTCGGTTCTGGCAGGGAAACAACAGCGGTTCGCTTCATCGCTGCGTAAGTAACTGTACGAATCAGAATGCGCCCTGGAGCGGCAGGGTATCCGGCGGTTGGAGCGGAGATACACAATCATTCACTCTGCCGTACGATCTTTTCCACGGCGGGATCTCTGGCGGTGACGACTGTCCGGCAGCCGGCGTTCCCGGTGGTTGTGGCCATCTGGTTGCCGGCACCACCCGGGTGTGGGAGACAATTAACGGCGGCAACGCGTCGTTCAGCTCAGGGGATTGGTATATAACGAACAATCCAATAACCCAGAACATGACCAAGCAAGCGCTGGGTAACCGTTCCTTCATTAATCAGGTCAAGTACTCCCCGAAATATCAGACCGTCGCGATTGTTGGCACGAACGACGGCAATGCATGGATCGGCTTTAATCTTGGCACCGGCGCCCAAGCACAGGCGAACTTAACACGCCGACAACACCAGGTCACATCTTTCAGGTAACATGCGCCGCGAATTGCGGTTCGTTCACTTGGGCGGACAAGACCGGCGATCTCCCGGACATTCCGGTTGACTCCATCATCGTCAATCCTAATCAACCGCAACAGGTTTTTGCCGGTACCGACTGGGGTGTCTACTTTACCGATGACGTGACCGTAGCTTCGCCGACATGGCAGCGTTTCGAAAACGGCCTGCCCCACGCGATGGTATGGGACATGCAGATTGACCGGGGTAGCACTACCCTCTCAGTCTGGACACGCAGTCGCGGGGCCTACGCCTTTCCGTTGGCTGGCGCACCGACCCCGTCGCCAACTCCTACCGCCTCGCCAAGTGCAACGCCAACGCCGACGCCGACGCCAACGATTACACCTACAGTGACACCAAGTGTAACGCCTACAGCTACCCCGACGCCCAGTGCTACACCCAGAGCGACGCCGAGGCCGCGCCCAACGCCGCATCCTCGTCCTACGCCGCGGTGACGATTCCCCTGAGTCCCCAGTGATCGGTGATTAGATAGAAGTGATCAGTAAATCGGAAGTCTCCTCTCAACCTGCAAATGAAAAAGCAATTCAATCGTTCATCCGCATTTCTTAATCTGTATTTGCGAATCGGTCTGTTTATCTTCCTGGCTAGCGTCGCTGTGGCGATTTTTGGCAATGCGTTCGCTCAGCAAAGAGAGACAAAAGTATCTCGGAGCATTGCGCAAAAGCCGGGCGTCAAAGCCGGGGTGCAACATCCGGATCAAAACTTTTGGGCGCAAACCAACGGGCCGCAGGGCGGCGATGGCATGGCGCTGGCCAAAAACGCGAGCGGCCATGTTTTTGTCGGCACCCAGGGTGGCGGTATTTTCCGCTCCACCGACAACGCAGAAACGTGGACGGGAGTCAACAATGGACTGACAGACACCAATGTGCAGGCGCTGGCGATCAATGACGTTGGTCACATCTTTGCAGGAACATTCAGCAGCGGAATTTTTCGATCGACTGACAGCGGAGGCACCTGGACGGCGGTAAGCAATGGCTTGAATGCTCCATCGGTGAGATCTCTCGCCATCAATTCCGGCGGAGACATTTTTGCGGGGACATTCTACGGGGGAGTTTATCGCTCCACCGATAACGGGGAAAACTGGACTGCGGTCAACAACGGCCTGACTGGCCTTTATGTCACCGCATTAGCGATCAACGCCAACGGGCACATCTTTGCCGCAACATGGGACGTGAAAGTTTGTACTGGAATTTTCCGTTCCACGGACAACGGGGATAGCTGGGTCGAAATAAACAACGGGCTAGCAAATCTTTGCATCCTTTCATTCGCCATCAATGAGAATGGCGACATTTTTGCCGGCGGCGACGGTCTGGGCGGTCCGGCGGGTGTTTTCCGTTCGACGGACAACGGCGATAGTTGGGCGTCGGTCCTAAGCACCGGAGCGGGCAACGTAAATGGACTGACCGTTACACCGACTGGCGCGATCTTCGCCGGCACTTATGGCAACGGCGTGTTCCGTTCGACCGATGCCGGGGATACGTGGACTCAGGTGAACAATGGTTTGACGGCCGTTTTTGTAATTTCCCTCACCGCCAACCAGAGCGGGAACATCTTTGCCGGCACGTATTTCGGCGGCGGCGTTTTCCGGTCAACCGACAATGGCGATACATGGGTCGAAAAGAACAATGGTCTGATAGCAACCGAGGTGCGCACAATTGCCCGGCGGCTATTCGCCATCCCAGTTCAATATCCAGACGTCAACCCTATTGATCTCATTTTTGCGGGCACGTATGGGAGCGGCATGTTTCGATCGAGTGACAGTGGCGCGAGTTGGCAGAAGATCAACAGTGGCCTACCTGCCCTGTATGAAAGCGCTCTGGCGATTAACGAGAATGATGACATTTTCGTTGGAGCTGATTTTATAGGCGGAGCCGGCGGCGTCTATCGCTCTACCGATGATGGAGACAACTGGGTGGAGATAAATCATGGTGTGATCCAGACTGATGTTCGAGCACTGGTGATTAATGCAAGCGGTCACATTTTTGCAGGGACCTACTTTGGCGGTGGCGTGTTCCGTTCGACAGATAACGGAGACAGTTGGACTCCGGTTAACAATGGTTTGGAGTGCGGAAACATCTGGTCTCTCGCGATCCATGGCGGAACTATCTTTGCAGGAACCGCAGGCTGCGGTGACGGGATCTATCGCTCCACTGACAATGGTGATAGTTGGACGCTTGCTAACGCAGGTCTAACATCGACCGACGTCGCCGCACTGGCAATTAATGATAGCAACGGTCACATCTTTGCAGGGACACACTCTATCATGGGCGAGGGCGGCGGTGTGTTTCGGTCGACTGATAATGGTAATACCTGGACGGAGCAAAATATTCACTTCACCGCCCTTGACGTGAACAGCGTGGCAATCAACCGACTGGGGCATATTTTTGCAGGCGCCGCGGGCGGTGTTTTCCGTTCGAAAAATGATGGGGACTTTTGGACCGATGTAAGCAGCGGATTACTTCCACCGAATGGAAATATCTGGACACTGGCGATCGATTCCAACGGGTTTGTCTTTGCCGGGACCGCTGGTGGCGGTGTATTTCGAGCGTAAATTCAACATCTCCACCTCATATTCCGCCGAGGCCGCGCCCAACGCCGCATCCTCGACCGACGCCCTGATTGTCCAGTGATCAGTGATCAGTTGCAGCGTTGCTGCTGCCGGTCTGTGCAATTTGTGCAATTCCCGGCTGGAACGAAAGCTATGCGAAGGCGTAGAGATTTCGCAGATCGAGCTACACGTTCTCTGAAATCTAGGAAAATCCACCAAATCAAAAACAGGCGATCGACGACGCTTGAAAAGGTTCTAGCGCTCAACTAGGATTGCGTCCCTGCGACGCAGCGCAGATGTCTTTGATGAAAAAGAAATCCACTTCTCAATCCGCCTTCTTTAGTCTGCGCATCTTAATCGTTGTTGTTTCGACCGGCGTCTGTATGGCGTTGTTGGCCACAGCGGATCAGTCCACCCATGGAAGTAGCTCTGCGAGGTGGTCGCGCACATCGGCTTTGCCGAGTGGCAGCCTCGGTCCCATCGTCGTTGGCACTACACTTATCAGGGGTCCAGATAGGGCGTATCAGCCGGGGGCAAGCATTGCCGACCTGGACCATGGCTTTTCCGCAGGCTCCACGCGCTACCTGCACGACGATGGCCTCATTTACAACGATACCCGCGCCTGCTTTTTATGGTCGCAAGACGGGACAACTACACTTTTTCAGCCGTCACACGACCTCGACACAACGCGAAGCGTTTACTTCCCGCATCAGATCACTCCGGATGGGAGCAAGGTGGTTGGCAGCGTAGCATTCCTGGATGCGCGAACACCCGGGGCTTGGGTCGGTGAGCGCGATGCCGGACTTAAATACCTCCAGCTACCTCCAGACTCCGGAGGCGGGAGTGCGGTCGCGATCTCAAATGATGGACACTTGGTAGCCGGTACGCTGGGCGGCGGGTTTCGGGCGCCGCCAAGCCACGCGGCGATATGGGTGGACGGCGTGTTACAGACTCTGGCAACCGGCCAGACTTGGTCGGAAGTTGGAAGTGTATTCGAACAAATCTCTCCGCGAAACCCGCACCCGATGACTAGCGACGGCTCAATCATCGTCGGCGCCGCTGGTCCTTCCTCTACCGAGATGCAAGCGACGAAATGGGTGAATGGCATCGAGCAGCCGTTGTCCACCGGCAACCTTCAACCACAGTCCAGCGTAGCTGTCTTTGTTGCCGACACCGGAATTGTTTTTGGGACTGCAACCACCAGCGATGGGCACATACACTTGGTTCGATGGGATGCCGATGGTAACCCCGAGGTTCTCGAACCGCCGACCCCTTTTGGCGTCGTCGGGCTGACCTCAATAGACGCCTTGGGTACAGCAGCCGGCGGCTGGATCGCTCAGCAGACTGGCTGCATTTCCTCGGATGATCCCGCCTGCAACCAGTCGCCTTTCGTGTGGACACTCAGCAATGGATTTACTGTCCTGCCCGAAAATGGACAGGAGGATTTCTACTATTACAGCACGGTTAACGCTGTCTCTGACGGCGGACGAGTAGCTGTCGGAGCGCTTACGGCAGCCTCACGAGGACCAGGTGACCCTCCTGACCTGGGCTTCGTTTGGACGGCAGATTTGGGCATGTTCTTTATCGATGACCTTATAGTTGGACAGCCTAATCCAGACTACGGGAGCGCCGATCAAGTCAGCAGTGATGGCAATCGCGTTATAGTCACCGGAAATCCTCCGCGAAACGACGACCATGACACCTTCCAATTGATTTTGGATCTGATTTGGCCTCCCTTCCCGACACCGACTCCTATGCCGAGTGCGACAGCTACGCCGAGTCCCACTCCTACGCCCACGCCGCCTCCGTGTCCGCCTCCATGGCAGTTCGTTGCATCGATGCCAGTAGGCGTTTATGGCGCGGCAGGCGCCGCCGATAGCACTTACGTTTATGAAGCCGGCGGCTATTCTTTCGATTTGGGCAGCACTTTAGATGTTTTTAACCGCTACGATCCGGTTGCCAACAGTTGGACCACGTTGACCAATATGCCAACCGCTGCGTTTATGGCTTCGGCCGTCTATTACCCTGCCACGAACAGGATTTACGTGTTTGGTGGTGAAGACGCCATAAGCGGCACGAACTACAGCGTTACCAGGATCTATGATGTTGCGCCTGGCACGTGGACGACGGGTACAAACATGCCAGACGTACGCAGCTTTATGGCTTCGGGCTACAACAGCGCTAACGGTAAGATCTATCTGGTGAGTGGCTACAATACGGGAGATGTCACCAGCGCACAGCCGAATACCTGGGAATACGATCCCGTCGCTGATACGTTTACCGAGCGTGCACCGATTCCCAACGCAGTAGGCGGCGCCGCGTCGGGCATCATCAACGGCCACCTTTACGTGGCAGGCGGTCGCGATGCGACCAACACAGTTGTTAACCTCGTCTGGGACTACGACATTGCGGCTGATACGTGGACTCAAAAAACCGGGATGCCAGGGATCAACAACAATGTTCCTGGCAGTGCCGTCGCACTTAGCAGACTTTGGATATTCGGAGGGGGCAATCCTTTTGGTCCCACCAAGGCAGGTTCGGCCAGGACTGAGTTCGCTTCGACCAGGACTGCGTTCAGCAGAGAACAGAGCGCGACCCCGAATGCGTTTCAGGTCAGGAATGGCATTCGAGTTCCAAACCTGAGTAGCACTGCCTTTGTTTACGATCCCGAAACGGATAGCTGGTCGGGCGCTCCCGGAATGAACGACCTTCGCTCTTTTGCATCAGGAACATCGATCGGCGCCAGATTGTTCGCTGCAGGCGGCCTCGACGGTTTCGGTTCAACTTCGACTGTAGAATCGCTTGCTGCGTGCGCTCAAGAACCACGGTGTCCAAACCCTTCCGTCGTGTTTACCGAGAATTTCGACGGAAGCACGCCGCCCGCGTTACCTGCTGGATGGACTGCTACTAATGTGATCGATCCCGATGGGATTTTGTGGGTCACTTCGAATGACGGAGATCCTTTCCCATCTGCTGATTCACTGCCGAATGCCGCGTTCGTCAATGATCCTGACGCAATCAGCGACAAGCGTCTCGATTCACCTAGCATTCCTATCGGGAGCGACTCTGCTCAGTTGACGTTCCGCCAGAACTTGGATCTCGAAAGTGGCTTTGACGGTGCCGTGTTGGAGATAAGCATTAGCGGCGGAGCCTTTCAGGACATCCTTGATGCAGGTGGCAGCTTTGTGGTTGGCGGTTATACGCACATGATCAGTAGCAGCTTCCAAAGCCCCATCGCCGGCCGCCACGCCTGGAGCGGCTATTCGGGTGGATTTATTACAACAACGGTTAACCTGCCCTCTGCCGCAGCGGGCCAAAACATTGTGCTGCGATGGCGGCTGGCTAGTGACAATAGCAACGCTGCCGCAGGTTGGCGCATCGACACGATTAAAATCATCGATTGCGTCGCGACACCGACCCCGACGCCTACACCCACACCCACGGCGACAGTAACGCCGGTACCCACGCCGAGGCCCACTCCAACACCCAGAGTCCGGCCGACGCCACGACCTCGCCCGACGCCGCCCTAGTTGTCCAAGTGATCAGTGATTGGTTGGCGCAGATGCTCCGATAGGCAACGCGTTGCAACTGGCGAAAGGTGGATCGGCTTCTCTGAAGACGATGCCAGTCGCCGAAGGGCGCAAACTAAAGCTTCCCTGGTCAAGCGGCGCCAAAAGCTAGGCGGCAAAGCGGCATCCGCTTACTCAACGCATTGAGGACAACACGTTCCACCTCGCCGCGGTCAGCGACCCGCGGCTACAGCAGTCCCTCATCGGGAACTCGCGTCCTGTCGCGCGAGTTCTCGCATGAGCGTGTGTCCCGAAATCTCAAAATATTACCGTTGCTTGATTAGAACAGGTGTTGGTACCTCTGTTGCACACTTGATATGTGAACGTACCAGGAGGAGGGCCGCCGATCCGATCGGTATAGAAACCGTCATTCCTCGGAGTGGCGATCAACGCGCCATTGCGATAAATATCGACACGACTCGAAGTCGCGCCGCTCCAGGACAGGTCCGCTCTCCGTCGCCCGTTTACCAGGTAGCCACGCGCGCTGAGCGTGATTTGGCCCGGTGTAGGTGTAGGTGTGGGCGTTGGAGTCACGGTCGGAGTGGGCGTTGGTGTCGGAGTCGTCGTGGGCGTAGGTGTGGGTGTCGGAGTCGGTGTCGCCGTCGGGGTAGGCGTAGGCGAAGACGCACCCACCGACTGCCTATCATGGAAGGCATCCTGCTGCGAACTGCCGCTGATAGTCACGCGCCCGTCCACCCATGCGTGCAGGTGATTGGGCGAGGCGCTGGCATAATCATAGTCGCCCGCATAAGTCGCCTGGATCCCCGGGTCCGGTTGCAGGGGCAGTGGGGTGACTACGTTCGAGAAGGCATCGTCAGGCAACCAGGTCGCTCCGTTATCGGTGGATCTGCGCGCCCACATCCTGTAACATGGCGTGCTGGGGCTGGATGGCTGGCAACTGGCAGCTGTCCTCTCTCGCTCATCGTACCAGACGGCAAAGAGGCTACCAGTTGAGCTGACCGAAACATTAGGCTGCCACTGCGCCTTGGTGGGGTCGGTGTTGGTGTTGAGTTGGAAGGGAGCGCTGAACGTCACGCCCCGATCGGTGGAGCGGATGTAGAACACGTTGCCCGCGTCACCGGTGGCCGTGTTGCGCGAGTCATAGACGTAGTGAACGACGCCGTTGAGCGCAGCAGGCTCTCCCCAGCCCATGTGTCGCCAATAAGCGGGGTTGTTGTACATGGTGGCGAAGTAGCCCGAAGCGCCACGTCCAGGGCCATTGAAGGTGGGGCCCGTGTAAGTATTAGTCCATGTGTTACCGCCGTCGGTGGACCTGAACATGAGGTTGTTGCGGGTAGTGAGGCCACCGCCATTCTCGTTCATGCCGGCGACATACACGTCGCCCGTAGCCGAATCGCCGGTTATCTGGACATCGCGGATGAATGGGGCGCCGCTGGTCAGCTGTCGCGCATTGGTCCAGCTGACCCCGTTGTCAGTGGAATAGCGGACGAAGAGGGCTCCGCCGCCAACATTGAAATCGTTCCATGAGACATACATTCTCCCGTAGAATGCAGAGGATGGGTTGTTGTCGGCCCAACCAGACTCTCGATCGTCTTGCGAGTTGGTGTGAATGCAGAAGTGGGTCCAGCTATTCGCGTTCGAGGGAGTGGTAGTCTTGTAACCACCGAGCCCCTGGGCGCCGCAGCCCGCGTCGAGCCAGACCGTGTACCAGGTGCCGGTTGGTCGGTTGTACAGAATAACAGGGTCACCTAGTGTGTTGGAGAATGGGCTTTGACCGTTGGCAGCGGTAAGGCGAGTGAAGGTTGTGCCGCCATCGGTGGACACCGACGCGCCGGAGATGTTGATAGGACTGGCGTTGCGGCCTCGTGAGTCGTTATAAGCCACGACGATTTGGTTAGGGTTATCCGGGTTACTCGCAGTGAATGTTTCCGATTGGGTGACGTTAGGAGAGGTCTCTGCCCCTGTAACCAGGTCTACATCGGCGGTACCATACGCCAGCGGGGCCAACAGTTGGTTGATCACCTGGACGAAAGCGCCGAAAGGGGAGGACGCTGCCCCTCCCTGTGCCCTGCCGCAGGCAATCATAATGGCTCCGGCCCGCATGTTCTCTTGCTTGTCGATGCCAAGCTCGTGAATGCGGGAACAATCAAATCCGGCAGGGACGAGCGGGTCGGTCGATCGGGTAATAATTGTATGGCTTTGCTGCGCTTGGGCGGAGAACGCGCCAAAACCCAGCAGCGCCAGGAAGACGCCAGCCAGGATGACAAACAAGCCGATTAAAAAACGAAGATTAAAAAACCCAGCTTCGCCGAGGTTACGGCGAGCAGGGGCCGACTGTGAAGTGGAGTGCTTTTTCATGGTGGAGTTTCATTGGAGATTCGTGATTTTTGAGTTAAACGCTTAAAATAATCAACACCTTTTTTGCATGCTGAGCATGGTAGTGTCGACTTAGCGCTGAAAAACCCGCCAGCCCGTCCCTAATTGTGAGATGGGTTCTACGACGCCGACGCCCAGGAAAGACGAGAACTCGCAGGCTTGCGCGAGTTCCCGCATAAACGTTGTAACTTTGTTACGGGCGAGGCAGTGGAGTCGGACGAGGTCTCGGTGTGGGAATAGGCCGTCCTCCTCCTCCTACGAAATTGAACTTGCCTATGCGCGTGGACCAGGAGGCATTACTCGTTGACGCATAGTATTCGTTCACGTGCCAGAAGGTCATGCCATCGGAGGGATCGACGACGGTCATGGTATAATCGCCCCAGCGATCGAAACCGCTGGTTTGCGCGCCGCCACCATTGAACATTATCGCCTCACCCTGCCCGAGGTTGCCCGGGGGATCACCTTCAAGGCGCCCGGCATAACGAATCGATGGGAACTGTGATGCGCTTGAGGCAGAATAGCCGATAGCCGTGTTGCCGCTCTGATCGACGGCGATGCTGGACATCCAGCGCCATAAGCCGTCATTGCCATTGGTCCAGGTTTGCTGTTGCACGGGCGTGGCAGGGAAATTGCCACCCGTCACATCGAACTGATACCAGCGGACACCCGTGGGACCGGTGCAGTTCTGGTCGGTACAAACGGTGCCAGACGCCCACAACGATTCCGTGCCGTTGCGACTCTGGTAAACCAGCGGCGTCATGATCTTATCGCCCAGGGTGTCCAGCCTTTCCGCGGTTCCCTGTTGCGGCACAAGGTTGGTGCCAGCCGTGTTTGAGAATGCGTCCACGAATGGGTCGACTGTGATCTCGGCATTCGGAGAATGATTAGCACCAACACCCAAGGTCGAATTTGCCGGCGTTGCAAAATCGACATGAAACTTCCATGCATGTACCTGGGTCAAAGTCACACCGCCGTTAGACGGGCTGTCGATGGACAGCAACATCTCATCCCTCGGCGCAGCCGGCGGATCGCCTGTGCGGAAGTTCGCTGCAACAAGGCTATAGGAATCTCCCAGACCGGCTGGAGGGATAGTGAAGGCTATGGCGTTGGCAGGCCCCCCAGTGAGCATCGACACACGATCGAGCGCAAAAGCCCGCACACCCACAAAGGTTGTGTTGTTAATAAACAAGTTGATCGTGAAGAAATAAGCGTTTTGCGTCCCGCCATCGTTCCACAGCGCGAACTTCGGGTAATCGCCAAGTTGATTGTTGTTGGCCGGATCAATCTGGATCGCGTAGAAGTTCCAGCCGCCGCTGACGGGGTCCCCGGTCTGAGACACAGCGACGCATTGGAAGAATGAAGTGCCGGGGAACCCTGGAAAGGCGAAGTCGCTGATCACCCAGCGATCAGCCTGGTGATCATAGAGAACAAATGGATCACCCTGGTTCGCATTCGCGCACGGCGTACCGGTCAAGGGAGCAAAGAACGCATTAAACGTGGTCGGCCCTGACAGCGTATTGCCACTTTTGTCAAAAACCTTGAATGCGCTGTTGAGCGGTTCAACGATATGATTCGGGCCCACGTCGCCATTTGTGTCAGGCGGCAAACAACCGCATGCACTCTCTGACGCGTTCTCCCCATCAAAGGTCAGCAGTGGCCCCGGCATTTTTGGAGTCGGCCGGAAAAATCCCCTCATCATCTTTTGCAACCACGGCGATGAGGGAATTGGCGGCGGCGCTCCCCTCTTCGGATGCGGATAACGCGTCAACATTTGCTCCTCGGTTTCGCCCTCGTTAGGAACATAAGGGAGCCTTCGCAAATCGGTGTTCATGGTAACCGGACCGATCATTTGCACCACGTCCGGTGACTGCGCGCCAGGAGCGTCCTGGCTTGGAGTGGACCGATCGGTTTTTGCGCCCTTTGCCTGGGCGAACACGCTCGAGAACGCGCCCGAGCCAAGCAGCGCGACAAAGACGCCGATGAGGCAAAAGACAGAAGCAATTAAAACGCGAAGATTAAAGAAGGCAGATTGCGACGTGGATTTCTGTTTCATAGATCAAGTGGAGTTGATTTTTTTCTGGCGTTGGATTGTTGAACTGCATTGACTGCAATCCAGTTCCACGCGGAACCAGGAACCATCCTCACGAGGCGAACGATATCCGGCCCATTGGCCGAGTTTGCTGTAACCGCCGCCGATTCCGCTCCCGGCTGTGCCTGGGCTTTGGAAGAGCCTAAGTAAAGGCCCGCGCCGCCCAACGCGATCAAGACCGCGGCCAGGCAAAAAACAGAAGAAAATACAACGCGAAGCTTCATACGGTTCGCCTTTCTTATTGTGTGGACGAGCCTTTCCTTCACGGATTACCCTGCGGGAAGAGGGTCAGGTGGAGTTGTGGGTAGGAGACGCCTAACGGACTTAGCGCTATTGCAACTCTGCCCGACGCGGACCGATAATGTCAATACTGTTTTCCAGCGAATCTCACGCGGAGAATTCTGCCTCGGTCTTCTTACCTCCATCTACTGCCTACACCTGACGAGGGGCGTATCATCCGCGATCAGGTGCGTCACCTTCCCGTCCTTGAATTTGTAGCGATTCGCATTGTATATAACGTTAAAGCTCAAGGGCGCCACCCCCTGTTGAAATCCCGGACCGGTAACTATAAACTTGAACCCGAACGCGGGCCCCCCATTCTTGGAATCCACCTTAACATAAGGTAAGAACGTCAAATCCTTTGGATTTGCCTCAAGCTTACGACTACCGTTTGTGGCAGTACCACTGAACCCTTCTAACTTTAGCTCATGGCGCACAACCCCGACGTCTGGAACATTCTTGAACGTGACCACCAAATTGGCGTGTACGATCACATTCCCGCCGGCGCATTGGAGGGGCTTTGTAAAATCAATTGGAATGACCCACTTGTTATGGCCAATTTGCTGCCCCGCCGCAGCGTTTTGCGTGCCACTGCCAAGCTCTACGACTGCGTCATCTTCCTCCGCCATGTTCCCAATGAGATCGCGTTCATTGGGCTCTGGACTGGCCGCATGAGCACTCCGCGCGATAGCAAAGCAGGCAAACAGGAGTGGGATGACGAGAAGAAGAGCAAGTCGCAAAGGCGACCGGCCGATTGATTTTATTAAGCGTGGAGTTGTCATATTATTTTGATTTTTCTAGGTGGATTGTTGAACTGCATTTACCTGCAATCCAGTTCCGCCGTGGAACCAGGAATCATTCTCACGAGGCGCTTTTGAACGGTGCCTCACTTCGGCTGACTCGGGGATACAGTTGGACCTGGGGGATCGCGCTAAACGATGTCTCAGCGAAGAGCCGGCCCCTGCGGCTTATTCAGCCGTGCCGAAGAGAAGAAACTTTCGGATGACGAAATCGAGGAGGCTTTTACTTCATCCGCGACAGTTTGTCGAACTTTATTTCACGCTCTCCGCAATCCTCTCGGAGTTCTGGCGGATCGAATCGCCGCTTCAAGTTCAAAAAACGCAGTCAACTTTTCATCCGCGTGCACGACGAAACGCTTTCCGTCGCCGCGATGTGCGTCAACAATCCAGATCGTTCGTGCTTCGAGATCCAGAGGTGAGACCAGGAAATAACCTTCTATTCGTCACTATCGGTCAACTGCCCCAAAAAACGCAACGTGTGTCCTGAAGCAGTGCGGCGGCGTTCTGGAGCAGCTCGGCGACGTCGCCTAACGGACGACGCATCTCCTGGTCAAATGGCACGGAGTGGAGGCGCTAAATCATCTGGCTCGGCGGCAACGGCCTGGGACGTTAGCGAATTCTTTTCAGTCCGCGCCAAATTTGCGAACAAACAACTACGGGGACGGCTTGTCGGAAAGACTTCTCGGCGGCGGGCCGTCGTAGCCGTGATTGACCGGATCGATCCGGCGCATTGGTTTCTCGCGAGTTTGTTCTTCGATCACGTGCGCCACAAGGCCAGGTGTGCGGGCAATCATGAAAATACCGTTGAACGCCGCGAGGTTCATTCCCAGGTCTGCAAGGATGGCGCCGATAGCGCCATCTACGTTGATGGGCAGCGCTTTCTTTGCATCGGCGAAGGCTTTTTCCACAGCGCGCGCTGCTTTCATGTGCGTGCCATCGACGCCTGCTTCGCGCGTCAGCTCAAAAAGCCGCGCAGTGCGCGGATCTTTCGTGTGATAACGATGCCCAAATCCCGGCATCCGCTCGCCGCTTTCTCTCATCGCCGCTAGCGTACGCGTGGCGGCCTCATCCAATGAAATGGATTCACGAGCCGCGCGATCCGTGATTGCTTTCAGTTGTCGAGCGCAATCTTCAATTGCCCCGCCGTGATGACGATTAATCGACATGATCCCGGCGGCGACTGCCGCGCTTAACGTTGCGCCGGTCGATGCGACAGTCCGCGCGGACAACGCGCTTGGGGGCGTCGCGCCGTGATCGATCGACGCGACCAAAATCGCGTCCATCAAACGCGCGATCGCAGGCGGGGGCAGTTCGCCGGTCAAAATCAGATAAACCGCTGCGCCAAACGAGACGCGTCCCATGAGCTCGGCAATATCGTATCCGCGCACTCCCACTCTGTTAGGTTCTATGCGCGTGATCGCGGTATTCCATGTTGCTTTCCTGTCGGCTTCACTCATGAGACTTTGTCCTTTCGTTTTCCTGAGAATCTCGACGACTGCGTCCGGCAGTTCCCCGAACGAATCGACCACCGCTGCGCCGGCTTCGCGCAGCGCCTTCACTTTGCCCCCGTGCGTGCCGCGACCGCCCTCGATGATCGCGCCGGCGTGACTGAATCGTGTGCCTTCGCGCGCAGCCTTGCCACCGATATAAGCGATCACCGGCTTGGTGATCTTTCCATCGACAATTAGTTGCGCCAATTCTTCTTCCTGTGACGAACCGATTTCACCGAAGATGACCATGGCTTCAGTGAAAGGATCAGCCTCGAACATCAGGGCGGCATCGGGAATTCGAATGCCAAGCACTGCGTCGCCACCGATGTGCACGATGGTCGAAAGGCGCACGCCGGCTTGTCCCAGATAATAACCAGTACTTGAAGCCATGCCGCCGGAGCGGCTGATTACTCCGACTCCCTTCGGAATGCCGGGCTTAAACCATTGGCGCGCACTTTCCGCGCGGCCGCCGATCATGCCGACTACGGCCTTGCCCGGACTCAACGCTCCAAGTGTGTTCGGTCCAAGAAACATTGCGCCATTTGCTTTTGCGGCTGCTGCGATTTCCATGGCGTCCCATACTGGAACGCGATCCGGTACCAGCACTGTGAGTTTGATTCCTGCTTCAATGGCAGAAATTGCCGCTTCCTTAACGCCTGCCGCCGGCACAAAAAGCACAGAGATGTCAATGTTACCTAACGAGTTTACGGCCTCCTGTGGCGTGTTAAACACAGGCACGCCAAGAACGCTCTGTCCGCCCTTGCCCGGTGTAACGCCACCAACCACATTGGTTCGATATTCACGCATCAACCGCGTGCGGGCCCGGCCTTCGCGTCCGGTGATGCCTTGCACCAGAACGCGCTTTTTCTCGTCGATTAAAATTGCCATTTAGAACTGTTGGCTTTTTTAGGCGAAAAATTGCCTCAAGCTTCGGGGTCGCTGGATAGAGTCATTGCTATCGCTTCGACGAAAGCTTTCGCAGGATGTGCCGAGCAAGGTATTCCCTAATCTCGTTGTGCCGCGGCACAGGCTGACAAGCTTTTGTGCTGGGATTCTGATACTAATCGTGCTTTCCGCCATGTCGGACGAGAACTGCACCCTCCTCTTCGATTTTCTTAATGAGCTCGCGTCGCTTCACGCCAGCTCAAGCTCGGAGTGCTGGCGAACGTTCGGGATCGCTCCAGAAGATAAATCTTTATGGAGATCGAGCAGGTGCTCTTTCAAATCCTCAAGCGAAGTTCCTTGCGTCATGTAATCGGGATACTGATCCAAATATCCGAGCCACATCTCTCCATCTTGCCAATACGTGAACCCAAGGGATGCCATGTTTCGAATGGTAGCGATACAAATCTAACCGGTCAATTGAGACTTCTTGTTGTGCGCAATCAGTTCGTTCAATCCCGGAATATCGAGCTCCAGATAAAAGCCTCCGACCTCGGCGAGGCGACACTCAACGTCGCACGCGAGTAATTCGGAATCTTTAGTGGCGAATTCCTCGTCGGGTAGCGATGGCGCAGGCGCGCCTTTGCGATCGACGATCAATCCGCCGGAGTGCGTTTCGATAGCATTGCGAACTTGTGGCCACTGCGCAGTGTCGATCCAAACGCGACCGTTTTTTACAGGAAACGCGGTTGCTGATGAATCTTTGATGAACTTCGGCGTGCGAGGGGGGCGGGGTTTCCATTTTGTGCCGCCAGAGCTGCCGACGAGTTCGGAAAAGCGCGCGGCGATTGCGGCGGGCGTGTCGGTCTTGCGACACCCCTCGACCGGCGCGCGAAGCAGCTTGGATATCCGATGCAGGATGTCCACTGCGCGATCTTCTGTGTTTCCACCCAGGCGGATCACCGCGGGAATGTCCAGATCAAGTTCCCAAAAAGCTTTGGCCAACCCGTACGCCGACCAAAATTGTTCCTGGCTCGCGACGCCGGAACCGGAACCGAAATATCCGACCAGGTCGGGCTGGGCCAGAATGATTCGCGCGGCGCGATAGACCTTGGATGCGGACGGATTGCCGCTGGTATCCGTGAAATTAGCGATGGTGAATCCTGCATTCACGATGGCGTCCATCGACATCATTGAGCCGCCGCCGCCGGCGCCATGAAAACCGGCGAGACCCTTGGAACCTTTGGGAGCAGCCGTCGCCAATTGTGCGAAATAAAATGTGCCGCGATGATCGTTTTGTTCGACTGCATACGCGACGCGTTCCAGAGCAGTCGGCGGATGATCGAATTCGCGCGCAATTTCAATTCCCAGTTCGGGGTGACGTACGACGGCGTAATCATCAATCGCAATCCGGCAATCGGCTGCGACGAATTCATCGCCTTTAGTCAAGACGAGCGGATTGATTTCCAGTGACCGCGCTTCAGCGCTGCGCGCGGCGGCAAACAGCTTCCGGATCGAATCGGCAAGTTGCGTCGTCTGCTTTGGCGAAAGTCCACTCGAAGCGACGGCTTCATTCACGGCTGAATCGAGAGGTCCTCGATTCACATCGCAGGGAATGCGTCGCGTCGAAGCGGCTCGTTCCTCGATTCCGGAGCCACCGCCAGCGGCGAAGATGACCATCGGCGCGCGGGCGGCGTCATCAATGGCAAACGAGAGAAAAAACTCCCGGTCGATATCGATCTTTTCCTCGACCAACACGGCTTCGACTGGAAACTGTCCGACTTTCATCGCGAGCATTCGCGTCGCGTGCGCGCGCACTTCATCTGGCTTTTTAGCGAACGCGACACCACCGATGCCGGCGCGACCGGTTGTCCACGCTTGAATCTTGATGACCACTTCGCCGCCTAACTCCACCGCTGCCGTCACAGCCTCCTGGGCCGTTCGAGCCGGGCACCCGCGAGGGATTTTGAATCCATTCGCGGCGAGAATGGCTTTGCCTTGATATTCGTGGAGTCGTGCCATGGCTGGGTGCTATTTCGGATGAAAACGCCGAACGTTCAACGCTCAACTCGAAGAGAATTCCTCCCCAAGGCGGCAACCGAGCAGGCATGGAACGCAGGATTGCATCGCAACCAACTGTGCATTCCTGGATTGCTCGACTATCGGGAGTTGAGTAAAGATCATATTATGGTGCGCTCCGCTTGCGAGAGTTGATATGTCCGGTGAGGGCAAAAAGGAGATCCAACTCGAGATCGGGCACGTCTTGTTCATCGATCTCGTCGGTTATTCGAAATTTTCCATTAACGATCAGCACGCCGCAGTTGAACAGCTAAATCGGGTTGTTCGCGCGTCAGAGCAATTTCAACAGGCCGAAACCGCGAGCCGTTTGCTCAAAATCCCAACAGGCGACGGGATGGCGCTGGTATTTTACACGAGCCCTGAGGCGCCTGTGCAATGCGCGGTGGAGATTGGTCGCTCACTCAAGCAATATCCACGGCTGCAAGTTCGGATGGGAATTCACAGCGGGCCGGTTAGCGGGGTGCTGGATGTGAACGAACGTGCCAATCTTGCTGGCGCTGGAATGAATATCGCCCAACGAGTAATGGATTGCGGCGATGCGGGCCACATCCTGCTTTCGAAGCGTGTCGCTGAAGACCTCGAAACACACGAGAAATGGCGACCACTCTTACACGATCTTGGTTCGTGTGAAGTAAAACACGGAATGCGTGTGGCTGTGGTAAACCTCTATGCTGACCAATTCGGCAACCCAAAACTTCCGCTGAAATTAGCGGCGCAGAGTCGCCGCACGCGAATGCGATGGGCGGCGATGACGACAACGTTGCTCGCACTTGCGGCGATCGTCGGTGGTATTGCGATATTTTCCCGTAATCGCGCACAATCGACACTGGCTGCGTCAGAAAAAAGCATCGCGGTGCTGCCGTTTGCAAACCTGAGTGAAGATAAAGCGAACGCCTACTTCGCGGAAGGTATTCAGGACGAAATTCTCACGCGCTTATCCAAGATTGCTGATTTAAAGGTGATCTCGCGCGCATCGACGCAGCATTACAAAAGCACGCCTGGCAACTTGCCCGAAATCGCCAAACAACTTGGAGTTGCCTACATTCTCGAAGGAAGTGTTCAGAAGAGTGGCGACGCCGTACGCGTAAACGTGCAGCTGATCAAAGCAGCCAATGATTCCCATCTTTGGGCCGATACCTTTGATCGAAAACTGATAGATGTGTTTTTCGTTGAGAGTGAAGTGGCTAGAGCGATCGCCGAGAAATTGCGCGTGCATCTCACGGGTCAGGAAGAGCAGGTCATCGCCGCGAAACCAACAGAGAACGTCGAGGCCTACGATGCCTATTTGCGAGGTCTGGCTTACAACCTCAAGACGGCAACCACGCCTGCCAACTCCCTTGGCGCGCAGAAATATCTCAGAGAAGCCGTGCGGTTGGACCCGAAATTTGCCGTTGCCTGGGCGCTGCTCTCATACGTGGATGCCCGTGGTTATCTCCAATTGACTCTGCAGCCAACGACTGCCCTTCGCGAGGAGGCACGGCAGGCAGCAGAAACCGCGCTTACTCTTCAGCCCAATCTCGGCGAGGCTCTGATGGCGATGGGGTATTACCGCTATGCCTGCTTGAAGGATTACGACACTGCAGTGCGGTACTTTGAGCAAGCACGCCAGTCCCTTCCGAATAGTAGCCGTATTCCCGAATCGCTGGCTTATCTCGAGCGGAGGCGAAATCAGTGGGACCGGAGTGAGTCGTACTTCAACGAAGCCGAGCGGCTCGACCCGCGCAATGTTTCGCTCCTGACCCAGCATGCACAATCATATATTTGTCGTCGTCAGTTCCCGGAAGCGCTACGAAAGCTTGACCAGGTTCTCGATATTGTACCAGACGACCTGGATACGCTGGTGCAAAAAGCGTCAATCGCCCAGGCAGTGGGCGACCTGCCGCAGGCTGCCATACTATTAGCTCCGTTACATCCGGCGCCGAATAACCCAGGAGCCTTGGAAACGCAGCTTTACCAAGCCATCTTGGAGCGCCACCCCGAACAAGTTATCCCTCGCCTGAAGGAAATACTGGCCAAACCAGATCCAGGATTGGGTTATTACAATGGAGAATTGCGTTTTTGGCTGGGCTGGGCGCAA
>Ga0193735_1000135_pt1 | contig 23418 bp, 20 predicted proteins | sample U1m2metaG_FD_145080 | JGI IMG/M metagenome (GOLD analysis project Ga0193735, IMG submission 145080) | Soil microbial communities from a riparian zone of the East river system, Colorado, United States - U1m2 | ecosystem: Environmental > Terrestrial > Soil > Riparian zone | place: USA: East River... | reverse complement strand
CCAATGATTAGTAGCGCAATTGCAATAAGTATAATTATGAGTAAAGCAGCCTCGCTAGGGTATGATATTGCTATACCTGCTAAGATCAGAATTAATACTCCAAGACCTATGCTGGACCATCTAGACCTTCCTGGTAGAAAGATCCCAGATATTACGCGCTCGATCCCAACAAAAAACAAAATGATTGCCAGTAACCAAACAATAGAAACAAACGCAGAAGCTGGAGACACTAGGACCAGTATTGACAGTACAATAATAATTGCGCCTAAGCCTATTTGGACCGCCCGAACCCAGGGCGGCCTTTTCTCAATGTACACGTCGTTCACCTTCTTGTTGATTCTAGTATTTAAGTATTAAATTATGTTTTGAGAATATCTACATTACAACTTAGTCCAATTTCAGTAGCATTCAACGAACTAGCTGATCCACTCGTGTTATTATATGTTATAGACTTAAAGTCCCCTAGTTTTTGTTTTCATGCAACCAGAATCAAACATTGGGGTAGACTTGCCCATAATCAAGAAATATAACCTTTTCTTCCGATTCCTAGTACATTCCCTTATTGGGGAATATTTGAAGCTCTCCAATTGTTAACAGTATCCATAGTATCTTCATACCCATTTTGAAGGAGTTTTTCAATCGTTCCGTACGAAAAATCAAAAGTCTTATCTGAAATTGTATTCTCATCGTTCTTTCTTTCAATTCTTACTATCTCTGCTATATCAAAGCTACCTTCAACGATTTCCTTGTATTTTCTCGGTTTCAATACGTGCCCGTGATATTTGGTTTGGCGATTCATTAGTTCATTGATAACATCATCCTTAACTCCGTTTTTCTTGCCTGTTTTTATCAAATCCCTTACTAAATTTACATAATCAGATATTAATAATAATACCTCTTCATCTCTATGACTGCGATCAGAAAAGGTAATATCATTATTTCTATTTACAACACCATCATGATCAATAGGAATTTGTACTTGTCGTGTGGGGTGTACGTTCACTATACATATACCAAGAGTAGGAACCTTTTCCCTTAGTCCTCTAATTTTGTACCAGTAATATCTATGCATCAATACAAGTTGGCTGAGCGGTGTATTGGACATCAATCCGCCATCCCAAAAATATCGTCTCTTTTTTTTGTAATAACTATCGTATGTATTCACATTGTCTTTCTGACTAATCTCAATACCTGTTTGATCTTTTTGCCTCCTCTTATTAGCGCTAGTAGGTTCATAAGTCTCAACTTCTAGTGAGGCATAATCAAAATTTACAGGATACGATCCACTAGCCATAACATGATCCGAAGTAATTCCTTTATCGTACCTAATTACTCGTTCAAATCCTATTTCGTTACCCTCCTGTGAAATATATCTTCCATATTCAGTTTTCCTAGAACCATCTGCTTGAGGATAACTGTCAAACGTGACTGGTAAACCATCCGCAACATCGACGGCCACCAGAATTAATCTGGGTTGGTTATCTTCAAAGCTTGTAGCTATGGGAAACTTTGCAAATTTCTCTAGACTTCGCTTTAATGGTTCGTTACTAAAATGATACCACGTATTCCCGAATAGGTCTAAGAACTTGCTATCAAGTTTGGGTATGAGGGGACTAAAAACATGTGGTACTCCCATTAGTGAAAATTCTATTGCTGAATAATATCTTCTGGCTGCCTCCCCTGTTGCAAAGGCTTTATTCATACTGTGCAGACCATCCCACCAAAACTTGAACCAAGGATTGGTATCTGCTAGTGATTGCTTGGATAAATACCTCCAGAATTCAATAAGTCTCTCTGCAGATCCCTCATAGGTATTATTTTCCACAAAATAGCTTGTGAGAACTGCCGCGTTCATTGCGCCAATTGAGGTTCCTGCTATAATGTTAAATGTTGAACTGTTCTGTTTTCCCTCTTCCTTGTCTTTTTCGACTAGCCAATTATATAGTGCTTTATATGCTCCGGCTTCGTAGGCACCCAAGGATCCTCCCCCTTGCAGTACTAATGCTCTATCTTTTTCTGGAATATCAGAGCTATTCATGAGCTTACACCGTTGTAATTATCGCAGTGACGTTTAAACCCAACGCTATGTGTGATATTAAAATTTGGGTTGGAGATTGGCTGAATTTCAACTCAGGACAACTGATATATATTGTCATCAAAGACGTAATTATTAATAATATGAAAACCAAGAGTGAATCAAAATCAAAACTATCGTGGTTTTGGGTTTTTCAGATTGCTGTCGGCAGTTTATGTTTACTTCTTTCCGGTGTGCTTCTCTTTTATGCCTTAGAAACTACAGCTGAAACTACAGCTGGGGCTTATATCTGGCTATTTTTGGCTGGAATTGGCTTAATAGTACTTGGAGCAGAGAGACTGGCTAGTGGAATACTGGCAAAGGGCGTCAAAAGATCGTCTCGATTGCTCAATATAGGAGTAGGCCTCGGTCTCATTATCTATATTGGATCAGGCTTCTTCTATCCAGAATTTGCCACAAAATGGCTTATCTATTTTCTTGGCTTTGGTTTACTAGCTAATGGTATCATAAGAATAGTTGGCGGTTTGAAAAAGAAGGAGGAACAATCATACGATATTTCTTCCATTGCGTTAGGAATATTGATTACGGCTTTGGCTTTGATGGTCTTGGCGTATCCGAAAGTAGGCCTATTACTGCTTATTGTCATGACGATTATAGCCCTTGCTATAAGTGGGATACAAATAATACTAGCAGGATTGAGGGGCAGACGTAAAGCACGCTCACAAAGACATGTAGCCGAACAAGAACCTTCTGCAGAAGTTAGAAAAGGAATTTGGAAGAGCGGATCTTGGTTCAGGGATGAAGAGAAAAGATATGTTCTATTTAGGGGAGTGAACTTTGGGTCAAGAAGTAAATTGCCTCCTTATCTTCCGATAGCACCTCTTGACATTCATGATATATCCAAACTTGATTTGAAGAAGGAAATCGAATCTGTAAAATCAGGATTGGATCTTATGAAAAACCTTGGGTTTAATATTATACGTCTCTTAATTTCATGGAAGGCTATAGAACCGCGGCCAAACGCAAATCTAGAAGAGCTACTACCAGAGGGAATGAAATATCTAGAATACATGAAGGAAATAATTGACGAGCTGTATGCAAGAAACCTTTACGTAATTTTAGATTTTCACCAGGATATTGCAAATGAAGCATACGGTGGTGACGGATTCCCTGATTGGGCAATTGCAATTGATGAAGAACATGAAAGACCCATGCCTGCCAAACCTGATAAAAAGTGGCAATTTAAATACATGATAAACAAGTCCCTAAAAGAGACCTTGAAATCATTCTGGGAGAACGATTTGACAAACTTAGATGAGGGTCTTAAAAACTATCCCGTTCGCACGCATCTAGAGAAAACTATTGGGCAGACTGTTAAATTCTTCAAATCATTAAATGATGGTCTTGGACATCCGGCCATCTTGGCTGTTGAACCCTTTAATGAACCACATCCTAGCACTATCCCCAAAAAGGATTTTGAAGTCAAGTTTCTTGTGGACTATTATCGCAACGTAAATTCTGAAATTGAAAAGTTTGACAAGGCCCTCTTTATTTTTATTGAACCAAGAGTTGATTGGATTATGCCTACTGATACCGGCGGTATGCCCGTGAAATATGGTGCAGCTCCCCTTGAGGTAAAGAGATCATTTGGTATGGACTTTATACAAAAGCTAATGGTAGATAAGAAACTTGTAACAAAGAAATTGGAAACCTATCTGCCAAGTGATCTAAACTCTATTTCCAGATTTGGTAATAACGGTGTCCTGTCTTTTCATTACTATGATACAATGGCTGTTGCCAGCTCATTTGTAAAAATCCCTGAAAGTCTTTACACTTATAAAATCGAATTTCCCATGATTTTTATTCAATTAGTTCACGCTGCCACTGAACGTGGACTTATTCCGTTTATAACAGAATTTGGGGCATTCCAAGAGGCAGAGCAGATTAGAGAATATTTGGATCTACAATATAATCAAATAGATGCGTTTCTCCTTAATGCTACTATATGGAACTACGATCTATACAATACCGAAAAGGGCAAGGATAATTGGAATTATGAAAACTATTCACTTCTTGGACCTGACAGAAAACCACGAAATGTAGATGCAGTTGCACGCCCATATCCGATGCGAAGCTCAGCAGAACCTACTCTCATATTTTTTGATATAGATTCAAAGTATGCTTCGATTGTCCTAGAGGGGAAAGTTGTGACGGAGGAGCCGACGGTGGTCTACATTCCTTTTGACATACATTACTCCCCTGAATTCACAGTGTGGTCTACTAGTAATGAATTGAAATGGGATAGGATGAATAATCTCCTTTACTGGAATCCTTCAAAAGATCAAAACTATAATCAGCTAGTTATAGGAAAAGGTAAACTTATCAAACTGGAAACTGAACTCTTACCTGAACAATCAAAAGACTTAGCTAGCAAGACAATATTCACCAATACTTTCGGATAAACGAATTAAGAAACAGAGTGTCATTTCAAACTTTCTAAACTTATCACACAGCTCACTGAAATAAGAGAGCTTATATAGGAATAATAGTAAAATAGGCAAAGATTGCCTGAATCTGCTATAAATGACGCTGGTGGTAATCCTGCAGGAAAACAAGTTACCGTAAAAACACCCAAGGTAGCTACAAGAGCCCTCTGGATCATGGGGATTAGCATAATTTTAGTATTATATGTTCATACTTCTTTAGCTCCTGCGCTTACTCAAATGGCCGACTATTTTGATAAGGATTATGCGACTATTAGTTGGGTACTTACGGCATACTTAGTTTCAGGTGCCGCTGTAACCATAGTTATTGGAAGACTTGCCGACACGTATGGACCAAAGAAGATGTTACTCTTGGTATTCGTGTGCTACACTGTAGGAACGATACTAGCCGGCTTTGCTACTGAATTCTATACTTTAATTGTATTCAGAATCATCCAAGGTGTTGCAGTAGCTCTTGTTCCTGTTTCTGTGCGAATAGCACGAGATCTGTTTCCACCGGAGAAGTTTCCTTTCGCCCAGGGTGTTATACTGTCCATGTATCAAGGAGGTAGTGCGATTGGTTTGGTACTGGGAGCCGCCGTCGTTTATTTTGGTGGTTGGCAGATGGTCTTCTTTTCTGCAATACCATTTTCACTCGTACTCCTATTCTTGCTTTGGAAGTTTATTCCTAAAATTTCTACAGCTCCTCAGGAAGGTAAAGGTAATGATAGTGCGCCCAAACGACATGGTAAAGTCATCGATATTCCGGGAGTTATTACCATGGTGCTAACAACCAGTACATTTATGTTATGTTTCACTTTTCTAGGTAAAGGTGAGGAGGGCTTTGGACTTTTTTTGACTTTCCTTGTAATAGGTGTGGCTTCAATGTTAGCCTTCTTTTTTATAGAAAAGCGAAGCGAGAGTCCATTAATAAATTTGAAGCTAGCCTTTCACAGGATAATCAGACTTGGAAACATTAGTTATCTTATGCTTGGCATTGTTCAGTACATCATTTTTTCCACAATTCCTACTCTAGGTCAGACCCCAGAACCGTATGGCTTGGGAATGAATACTCTTCAAGTCGGGCTGTTGCAACTTCCCCAGGCCTTGGTGTTCGTGGCTCTTGGACCGGTAGCTGGCATTCTGGCTGTCAAATATGGCAGCTCCAAGTTCATAGTCCCTGGCTCAATTATAATGTGTATAGGTATTGTAGCCCTCCTTGCCTTTCACTCGACTTCAGGTCAGGTAGCCAGCGTACTCATCTTATTTGCTGTCGGTGGAGCCTTTGTAACTTTATCAGCAAACATCATTATCTTCTTCACTCCACCGGCATCTACTGGTGTTGTATCTGCTACCTATTCTACCATGCGAATAATAGGAGGGGCAATCGGACCTGTTATTGCAGGGATGTTCTTGGCACTATTTACTACAGAGGTACAAACTCCTGAAGGAGTGACATCTTTAGTACCAAATACTATGGCATTTAATGGAATACTTCTATTTGGAGCTATTATTTCATTAAGCTTAGTAGCTTTAATGTTTATTATGAAACGAAGAGCGTATAAAATGGGAATGCCGTCGAACAAATAATTGACAGCAGGAAACAATTATTGTTAGTGTATCAAGTAACGTTCTAAGAAAGAGTAAATGATTAAGAGTTTTGTACCAGAGCAAGAGCAAAAATTTTGACCTCGTACGCTACCTATTTGAATGACTTTAAAGAATATTCTCTAGTCTTGATAAAAAATGAAGGCTATGACAAAAACAGAATGATAGATGATTTTATTGAGTGTTGTTGACTCTAAGGTTCTCGAGCTTTTGAACTAGTTTGCTAAGGTTAGCTCCAGCTTGTTGTTTAAGCACTTCAGTCTTGTTGCCTTGACCTAAATCCTGAACCGCTTGTGAAAAATTTTCAGACAATGATTTAAATGCGTCTGACTTTGCCAACTCTTGTAACTTTGATGAGAGCTCTTCACCCTGTGGGAGTGTTAGATTTACATTGGAATCTTTGAGGATCTACGCTGAGATACCATGAAAATTTAGTTTATTCTCCCATCACCGAGATTTACAGAGAGTTTTGGAATACCTCCTGCGCTGGAACTAAAGATATCTTGGAGATATCATTTTATTTAATGGCCTTTGGTATCAATATTCATAATTTAGATTAATCAAAATTCGTCCAACTTGTTGAGTATTTTAACAGTCGGTAACATTTCTTCCTGAAAGACTGGATGAATTATTGAGGGAATGATAATATTCCTATTTTACTAATACAAGAAATGTAATACAAATTATCGTTCCCACCTATACAAGTCATCTATAAGATATGATTCATTTTGCGATTATATTGTCGTTAAGTGAATCTACCATACTGTTTCAGGTAAAGAGATTTAAATGATGACTGTTGCATTAAAGATGTGCAGAAGAGTAGATTACGAGGTCTCACAATAATTTGGATCGCAATTTTTGTTGGCGGAATAGTATTCATAGCTTTGGGAAGTATTATGATTAGCATAGCTGCAAATATTTCCGGAACTGCCGCACAAGATTATTTCAGTAACAAAACTTCTGGAGTCAAATCTATGATAACCAAGGGGCTTACGGACGCCTTAAGCCCCCAGATCGAGAGATTAGCGCATCTCGGTAAGGGAATCATAACATCAATAGGTGCGTTCCTGTGTTTAGTGGGGGTAGGTATTTGCGTGCTTGGAATCGGATTATTCAAAGTCAAATATTTGGCATGGATACTAACTTTGGTACTAATGTTTCTAGCAATAGTAATAGATGTTATTGGGTTGGGTTTTGTGGGTGGTGCCTTTCCTAGCTCTTCAAATGACAAAGGTATAATGTTAGCTGATCTTGCGTACGCGTTGATAGGGATACTGATAGTTCATCTACTTGCCAATGCCGTCATAATATACTATCTTAGTAGAAAAACTACAATTTCAATATTTAGGACTTAGTAAATGCTTAAAATTCAAAAAATATTTACAAAATTAACAAGAACATAGCTGTATTACTTTTCAAAAAATTTGAAATGGCAGTAAAAATGTAATTCAAATTTAATATTAGATTTATTGTTTCAGTGTAACTGATAATGGCAGTCCTAATTAGCATACTTGCTTTGCAAAGTAATAATAAACTTACTTTAAATCTCTCTTTATTAGAATTAAAATAACATTTTTTAGAATAAGAATGTTATAGTAACAACTTGATTGCCGTTGTTGAGTGTTGCCAGATAACAAGTACTAAGATTTGCGTATATATGATTTTATTTTATTTTTCATATCGGGAGTCATTATATCTTCTTCCTTGTAACCGTGGGCTTTGACTGCATGTTCTGCTGCATTCTTCATGATCTCTTCTTCTGTTTCGCCTTCTATAACACAGTCACAATCTCTACCAACATCACGACATGAAATTGTATACATGCACTTCATTATCCAGTTGATATACTTAAAGATTAATCTTGATCTACTTAATCGTTAACGGAAAGTAATTTGAAAAATGCACTTCACTCATTCCAGAAAAAATAGTTAAAATCGCAAATCAAATCTATTTAACTAATGGCAAGTAAATTCTATTGGCGTTTGGTAGAATGAAATACACTAGTTGTAGTCCAACGCGATCTAGTAACCTGCAAAGTTTGGAATTAAATTTGAAATTTTTTACCTTTATCATTTAACTTAGATGTCACTTTTGGTTTAATTACTTTAATCCAAATAGTTTCTTTAAGGCATCAAGAATTGGATTTCCTGTTGGTGCTATCGTTGGGGTAGTAACATTTGTTGTGGCATTTGTGGTTGGTGCTATCGTTGGGGTAGTAACATTTGTTGTGGCATTTGTGGTTGGTGCTATCGTTGGGGTAGTAACATTTGTTGTGGCATTTGTGGTTGGTGCTATCGTTGGGGTAGTAACATATTTGAATGGCTGTTCAGTTTCTGACTTGAGGTCGTTTAGGTACAAATAGTTACTTTTATCATCATATGCAAGGTCAGCCATCGTTAATACCTTATAACCATTATCGTGTAGATACTTCATCTGAGCGTTGAATAGTTTTATGTCAGTATTGTAACTATCTTCGCTATCACCCACACGATGATAAATTATTATAGGAATTGCCTTTATCGTTCCGGCATTATTGTATTTTATTTGGCTATTGACAATTCTGATGAATTTATCCTCCATTACATTGTCGCTGGCCGAATCTTCGATTCTTGTTGCGTCCTGGCTCCATGCTCTAACTGTGTATCTATTGGCATATGTTAGATCATTACTGTCAGTGTATGTTCTACAATCAGGTTGAGTTGGTTGCACTTTAGGGCTGTCGCATCTTAGGTAAGTAAGCGCAGCATTTGCTGTTCGGGCAAATTCATAATACTTTGCTACTATATCTACAACAGTTTTGTCATCGGAGCCACCGTTGAATGGATATGCAAAGCTTGTAGCATTAATACCATGCTTTTGAAGACATCTCTTTGACTGGCCTACTTCATATTCTACATCTTTCTTTGACAATTTTTCCAAGCGTACATGATTCATGCTGTGAGAACCTATATCATGTCCTTCTTTATGCAATGTTTCTATTTCATTCCAGTCCATGTATCCATCTTTCTTTCCTATATAGTTGCATACCACATAGAATGTTGCCTTAAATCCATATTTGTCAAGGATTGGTATAGCGTTTGTATACTGACTGAGCCGACCATCGTCAAAATTTAAGATTACTACTTTATCATAATGTCCATTTGTGCCAATAGATGTTGCAAGCAAGCTGTGTATAAAACCAATTCCAGCAAATGAGGAAATTGACAAAATTCCAATTACTCCTGCCAATAATGAAAATCTAATAAAGACAATCTTTCTGTTACTTACCAAGGACTACCTAAATGAAACTTGCGAGTTTATTTAATATATATACATACTCTTTTTACAAGATATTTTGACACAATATATAATGAACTTGTATTCTTTTTTGGAATTTCTGAATATATAGGAAATTAAAGTTTGCAAACTTTTAATTTAAAATCTAGATCAAATGAATGGAATTTTCAGATACTACAATCGTTATAATAGCTATGGTAGTTGTATCAATACAAACCTGTCAGTATAGTAGCGATAAATATCTTGCATTTGATCAAAAGTCAGAAGTAAAGACTGGTGATTTAATTATGCAGCTGCATTCAATGCAAATAAAGAATGCTGATTTCATCCGATTCAAAGATATTTCGTTTCTTAGAAAGTGTCACCACCTAAATTTCGGGATTAGTTTGGTTCATCCAACAATCGAAACATACCTCAATGTCAAGTTGATATATTTCTATTTCATTTTTATTACATATTTGACATAAATCTTCCATATAACCAATTCGCATTGTTAGATATAATATATAGTTGTAATCAACTATGATTTGCGCGTAAGTCAACAATAATGATCAAATATTAAAATTCGTACCTCTAAAACTAATTTTTAGGATTTGATCAAAACTGCATATTGCTTAAAACCGGGGCGGAACTAACCCGTACTACTCCCCCTCCTTGATTGGTTATACTATTTTTTTATAGTATGTTCTGCATCAAATTAATGGACAAAAGAAACTGGTGGGTTTATTTGGTTGTCTTTGTTCCTATAATCAAATTAGCTCCTCCCACCAGTTATCTTTGTTTTAATGATTTTCTGGCTTCACTTCGGCTCATCCTACCAATTTTTGACTTTCCTTCTGAGGATTTAGTCAAATGCTAAAATACTATTTCGATTTTAATCAGACGATATATCTTGACTAATGTCCGCCCTGGACAGTCGCATTATAATCTAATTCCTATCCTATTCACCATTTTCAATCCTACTTTTAATATCATAATAATTAAGCTCAGCCATACTTGCAGCTTTCAAATCATTATATACTAGTTTCTGAATTTTTACCTTATTAGAGAATATATTCATAGATTTAATTCTAGGTGGATTTGATTTACTTCTGTACTATTCGTCCTATGGTATCTATAATCTCTTATTTTTTGAATAAATCCATTTTCTACTTAATTGACTAGATCTGCAACTATGATTTCAACTTATTTCAGACACGTTTATATCGAAAAGAACAACTAAAATACTTCAAATCTTGATTTATTCAAATTTATCATTGCACAAATCTATGGTCCCTAAAATCGTACTATGTGCTATAGTTCATTGCCTCATAATTCTATCTTTTTTTCCTAATATTGATTTTGATTTAATGAATAAGGTAAATGGACAACCAGGACATCAAACAAATGTTTCATTCATAGGCGTAAATATGAAAGGGTTGTATACTAGCACCATCCATAAGAATCTGTCTTCTATTCCTTTTCCTGATAATTACTACAGTGATAGCTTCAAGTTAATCACAAGTGCAGGGATGAATCATATCAGATATGTGTTATATTGGCAAGCATATGAGAATGATCCTATATCCTTCATTAACGAGCTAAAATCAGTAGCCTCACTGGCAGATAAATGGGGATTACACGTCATTTATGACAATCACCAATTCCATACGTCAAGTTGGCTTGATCCTGTAAGAGGATCTGGATTTCCACCTTCACTTTTTAACGATAACACGAGTTACCCCTTTGGTTCAGGTGGATCACCAGGATATCCTTCTGCCATTAAATGGTGGACTAAGTGGTGGAATCACACAATAACTGACAATAGAGGTATCGATGGGTGGATCCTTCAGATCGGATTCTTAAAAAAAGTAATAGAGACTGTTGAAAATCATAGAAGTACGTTAGGCTACGAGATCCTGAATGAGCCTCAGATCCAAAGTGCAGATCAATGGCAAAAAATCGGCAAGTATAATACTTTCGTGGCTAACGAACTCAGAAAAATAACGAACAAGACATTAGTCTTCGATATGACCATCCCTGTTGTGTTTCACGACTTGAAAATAAATATGACTTCGGCAAACATTGCAAAATTGTTACCAGAAAACAAGAATAATATAGTATTCAAAATTTCCTTATACGGAATACCCACTGTACGAAGTTATGCTGAGCAAAAAATAAACTTACTTTCAGGATTAACCAATATAACTGGAGTCCCATTGTATATTGGAGAATGGAATAACGTTTCTCGCGAGGAACGTATTAGTGTTGAAGGAAAGACAATTAGCGAGATTAATCAAGAGATCAGTGATTTGAACCAGACCGACGCAGACATAATGACAAAAAAATTCAGAGACATTGGCGTATGGGGATGGGCTTTTTGGAATTGGAGTTATTTACCTGATTCTTCACCTGATTTCAATCTCATAACAGTAACCCTAAATGGAGATATGGCGACAACCAAGTACTTTGACATTCTGAAGCACGCTGTTGCTAATACTTGACTTAAAGTGTTAGTTTTTTAACAAGATGATATTTTGAATTATAAAAGATTGGTTAGAAGTATTCTTGTGTAGATATTAATTGTCAAATGATAAATTCTGTCTGTCTTTATACCTCAATTACACTAAGTTTATAGGTAAAAAAGAAAAAATAAATAGAATGTTGTAGATCTATAGAAACAAGATTAGAAGACATGTCCAAGCCAAGAAAAGTACCAATAATCTCTCTAAAATTTTTGATAGTCTCTATTATGATCTTCATTTTGTTTTCATTGCTGTATTCAAACTCTGTAGTTTCTGGTATTCAACCACAGCTCATTGCTGATTCAGGTTCAAGTTATATTCCACCGTCACTTTTGGATACAGGGACGAATAGTTCAATAATGAATGTATCATCATTGAACGACTCTCCTCAATCTCTCATAAACAATATGAGAAACTCAAATGAAACTTTACCTATCCCAGGGAAACAGCCACAGATCTTGCCAAACAAAAATTACATATTCTCTGCAAATAAGAGTGAGATATCAACGCCTAGTAACAACTCTCATATAGGAGAATTTGGTAAAGGAATAAGGATTGCTGTAGTCATGCCTACATTTACTGCTGCAGCATACGACCATTCGTTCTACGTATTTTACAATAAATACATTAATGTTACTCAAGGAGTAAATATTACAACAGACTTGAATTTGCTTTCCAATAAAGTCACCAACAAACCGTCTTTAAGTGCATCAGGAATTGCCATGCTATACTTGCTTGGAAATCTAAAATGGGTAAGACCGGATGCAAACATTGCATTTCTAACAGATCAGGATGTTGACGAAGGTTCCATATTTCAAGCGAATGGAAGCAATGCTTATGATGTCATAATTCTAGGCCATCAAGAATACGTTACTCAAAGAGAGTATGACAACTTTAAGCAATTTGTAGGAACTGGAGGTACAATGATTATTTTGGATGGTAATGTTTTTTATGCAGAAGTCAAATACAATAATAATACAGACACCGTAACACTTGTTAAAGGTCATAGCTGGGCCTTCAATGGCAAGTCTGCTTGGCGAAGTGTGAACGAAAGGTGGGAAAACGAGACAGCACTATGGGTTGGAAGTAATTATATCAGTGATATATCTAAATTTAGCAACAATCCCTTTGGTTATTCACCTCATGAGGAACAATATATAACAAATCCGAATGATATAATTTTACTAAATTATAATGCAACGATATCACCTAGCACTAATAGAACAGGTAGTGTAGTAGTTGCAACATATGAACTAAATTATCTAAAGGGAAGAGTAATTGCTCTTGGGTTATATTCAGATGATATTATGGTTAATGGTAACTTTGATCGTTACTTTGATAGTTTAGTATTGCAATATGCTGTGAGAACACAGGATTAATTAAGATCAAGTTAAAATGGATTTGTATGTTAAGTTGAAATCCAGATGTAAAGTTAATATGAATAAGGCAAATCCGATTATTATGTATGAAATATTGCTAATTTCTTCATTTTTATATCATGAATCAATATCCTCTAACAACCAAGTATCTTACATCGTTCGGTTAAGCAGGATTATATTTCGCTAAAAATGGATGACAAGAATGGTTTGTGGATATAAAATCCCCTAATGCACGCAATATTAAAAAGTTAATAAACAAACGTGTCATCCAACAGGTCAGGAAAAATAGCAGAAATATGGATGACTAATATTCGTATGACAATAAACTAGCAATATAAGCATGAATTTTGTTCTTATTTTAGTTCTTTATCTAACTAAATTCGCGGAACGAAAAGTAAGATTCATTACATTCAATTTCTTCAATATGCGGAAGGTACCAGCAATAACTATCATCTTCAGTAGAGTGCACTACTTTCCCATGTGATTCAGTTTACTCAATAGTTACCATTAAATAGTTAATTAAGATAACTTAACAATATTAAGTAAGAGTCTTATAGATTTGGGCCATATATTAAACTAAAATGTCTCTAAAAACGAAACGATTGGCAAACTTTCCTATTGGTAGGTTTGCTCCAATGATATCACTCTGTGTTCTGGTGGTATCGTTAATATCAATGCCAGTATTTGCACAACAAACCAATTTTGTAGCAAGCTTGTCGGGCAAAACTCTATCACCGCCAGTAAGTACCGCCGCTACAGGAATAGCGAAATTTAATCTGGGTCCTAATGGAAATATAGCTTATGAGATAGATGGTAAAAATATTAAAGGTATCATAGGGGCTCATATTAGTCTTCAGAACGGAACCGATCTAGCGCAAGTATTTAATCCTTATGTGGAGATTAATGGAAAGTCGGAGATTCCAACTGGTGAAGTGAATGGTCAATTATCTAAAGGGGTTATTACAGCTAATGATCTTAGTGGTCCACTGAGTGGCAAGAACGTTGCTGATTTAATAACTCTAATGAAGAATAATTCAGCATACGTTGTTGTTCGCACTCAAGCTCATGAGAACGGGGAAATTCAGGGTGTCATAACTCCTTCACAGGGTGTTATAACTCCCTCAACAGCTACTCAGAAACAAGGCATATAGGTAGTTCAGAAGATGATAAGATAACAATGTTAATCAGGATATATATCCTACTTTTTTGAAGGTCATATTAAAGATGTCGCAAGAAAACTTGAATCTAAACAATATACTGGAAAAGAAAGTCAGAGCAAAAAAAACATTAGTAGGTGCTATAGAAGCTAAATCTGACAGTTTCATCTTAGTCACTTCGCCCTCCGGTGAAAAATACAATATACCAAGATCACATATCGAACGTAGAATTGGTAACGAGCTTATGCTTGACATATCATTTAAAGATTTACAAAGATATAGGATCAGGTAAGTTAATATTGTAATAATGAATTAATATAATTGCTCTCATAGTTAGGCTGAATGTAATGAATGATAACAGGAATGAAAAATTACGATCTGACATTAACGAAGAGAGTTGGATATCCAGATATTCGTTATTCGTCGGAAGAATAGATGGAGTACCTGTTTATATAAATTTCAGTTCTGCGTTTATTTTTATTCTTATTGCATGGACGTTATCTAGTACGATTTTACCAAACAATTATCCAGGTCTAGTACAATCGACCTATATAATAATAGGAATAGTATGTGCATTAATTTCACTAGTTTCCATTTTGCTTCATGAAGTTGGGCATTCTATTGTAGCAAGCAACTATGGAATCAAATTTCAAAAGATTATACTATTTGCCTTGGGAGGAATTGCTTTGACTCCAAATGAAATAACTGTTCCTAAAAAAGAAATACGTATGGCATTTGCTGGTCCTTTAATAAGTTTCATTATTTCTGGTCTTTCCTTGCTACTTTATTTCATATTTATTCAAAGTCATATGTTGATTTCACAAAATTTTCCTTTTGACGCGATTTTTTTTTATAGTGGAATCATTAACCTCGTCATTGGTCTTTTCAATCTCTTACCCATATTCCCGTGTGATGGGGGAAGGATATTGAGGTCTTTTTTGTCCTACTATACACACGATCACTTTAAGGCTACAATAGCTGCTATAAGGATAGGGATGATTATCTCAATTTGTATTCTTGTAACAGGGGTAGCTATAGGTTCGAAGTATTCTTTTGTGGGTGGTATTTGGTTAATGTTAGTAGCTTTCTTCTTGATGAGAGGATCCAGATTATACTACAACCATTATCAAGATTTGTTTTCCAGAAATTAAATTGCATTCTCATTGTATGCCTCATTTTAAAAAATAACTTTATTGACATAAAATAATTTCGTATGGGTATTGCCTTTAAACGTCTTTAGAATTAAAAGCATATTTGAGATTTTCATAGGACAAATCCTGATGTCAACCAGGTTTAATAATCTCTACCGAATATCCATAATATTTATAATTGGAGAAGATCATCACAGGTGGTGGAAATCAAAAATATCAACTTGCGAGATAAAGAAGAAAAATCTATTATCGATAAAATTTCTAAAGTCGCAAAAGAATTGAGCTTTCCTGATGATAGAATAAATTTCATAGGGCAGATGATCTCTTTAAGTAAGTTATTGATGATGTATGATCTAAATATATCAACCACATTTAGAAATGTAGATGAAAAGGCACAAGATCCTACATACTTTGTAGCTACATATTTTGATACCAAAGATATGGAGCAAGCATTATGGGTGTATAGAATGATAAGGCTTTTGGCTAGGTATGTTCTTCTTTACGATAAATTTTTTGAGACAAAAAATAATAGATATGTTTTGCTGGCAAGAAAAGTGCGTCGGTCCATAAATAATATCCTTGCGAACGAAATCGATAGACATCATCTCAAGTATTCAATAGATTTTTCATTAAAGCAATTCTGGCCATTTTGGAGATTTGAGCAGATTGTCAAAAGTCGTATACTTGAAGGCAGCACTTTTTCATACAATGAAATAAGAAATTTTAGCCTATCTAAATCATCAGATGCATCAACAATTTATGCGAGAGTTTTAGATGCCAAGTTACCAAGCTTTAGTGAAAACGTTTCCCTAGTTCTTCATTTTAATCAAGCGTTACTTGATCTAATGGACGACTGGCAGGATATAGAGGAAGATATTCGAGGAGACATGCCTAATGTCTTTGTTATGGCTGCCATTCAAAATGTTCCTTACAAAATAATAAAAAAATATGAAACTACTAAGTTAAGGAATTCTATTATGAATTCATTAGAATCATCAAAATCGCCTATTATTAGATTGGTAGACGAGTATCAGGCATCAATCAAAAATATTTCTATTCCTAGCAATCTGGTCTTCATAAAATTAGTCTCCGATCATCATGCTGATACATTGAGAAAGGCGATATCACCATAAGCAGATTCTTAAATGTTCAAGAACAGAAATCGCTAAGAAAAATAAGGAAAACTATCGATGAATCGAAACGGATTAGAAGAGCCAAAGGTTATCAATAATTATGGGGTGGGAGGAAAAGATAATGTGGATTATAAGTGAAAGTTATGAGATATTTTTTATTATCATAGTTAATTTCAAGCTCGTTTAGATAAGTTTATTTATTGTGGGTATTATAATTGAGATTATGAGAGGTAGATGGGCTTCAGCAGCAGTAGGTGCAGGCGTAGCCAGACGTCGTGCGGGAGCGGAAGCGGAGCAACAAGATGCAGCTCATCAGAAAGAAATGGACCAATTAAAAGCAGAGCAACAAAAACAGATAGATCAGTTAAAACAAGATCAATCAAAGCCTCAACAATCATCCGGTCAGGAAGATGTAACTCAGAAACTACAAAAATTAGCTGATCTCAAAAAGCAAGGAATCTTATCAGATGAAGAATTTCAGAAACTGAAAATGGAATTATTAGCCAAGTTATAGTACATAATTTGAAGCAAGGTATTGTAATCATTTCCTGTTGACAAAATGTTACTGTAATTAGATAATGTATATCAGATATTCTAGGTAAGTAAACCAAAATAATGAACGATTAGTTAGTTCTTTATAATTTTGTAAAAATAGAACGATGCGTTTTTAGAATCAACTTTATGAAGTATTCATTATTTGAATAGATGAATAGAAACCTTTAATGGTAGCTTTGAAGGTATGAGCCCATGGCAGATACAGATAACAAAGCAGTTGCTCGAGGATTTGTTCAAGCAATATTTAATGAAGGAAAAATAGATGAGGTAAAAAACTTTGTTACTCCTGACTTAATTTATCACGGGTTGGAAGAAGTCAAAGGTCTGGAAAATTTCAAACAGTGGGTAGCTGAAGATCGCAAGGCATTTCCTGATATGCAGATCACAATAGAAGATGCATTTGGGGAACAAGATAAACTTGCCATGAGATGGAACTTGAAAGGCACATTTGCAAAGGAACTTCATGGTAGTCAACCAAGTCATGAGAAGTTTGAGACTCAAGGCGTCGAGATTTTTCATTTTCAAGATGGCAAAATCAAGGAAGCATGGACGATATTTGGAAGCATGGACAGTTTTAAATGACCTCAAACGGGCTTGCTTCTTAATCTTGTTGTCTTAGTACAGCCACAGCCTGCAAAACAATAAAAAGATACTTATAATTTCCCTTTTTTATCACATTACTGAATGTTAAAATCTGTGAATGATTTTCAAAGAGCCTTAATATTCCAAGGAGGTGGCTCACTAGGAGCCTATGAAGCTGGTGCTTACAAGGCGTTTTATGAATTGCTTTCTGAGAGAGACAAAAAAATAGGAAGGGAAGATCAACCGTTATTTGATATTGTTGCGGGCACTTCCATAGGTGCAATGAATGCCTCTGTATTGGTAAGTTATGTAAAAGAAGCCAGGACTTGGAAAGGATCTGCGGAAAGGCTAATTGAATTTTGGGAGTATATTGCGACAGAATCAGATGTTGATAAAATACCAGGTTTTACTGAATGGTGGAACTATTGGCATGATCTTAATAATGTCATAGCGTCCGGTGAATCAGCTAGAAGGTATTATAACACAAAGCAGTTCATATATAAAGGAGTACCCAATGTATTCAAACCTTCCCAAACTTTGGTAGATAAGAGGTTTTTAGATCCTTCTAATATGTGGTATCTTTATAGTAACGAACCACTAAAGCAAAGTCTGGAGAAATTTGCAAAATTCCCGATAGCAACCAGTTATGAGAAAAAAGAACCCAGACTACTCTTAGTGGCTGTAGATGTACAGGAGGGAAGCACAGTAGTCTTTGACAGTTATGAAAAAGCGGATGGTAGTCGCAAAACTGAATATGGACGTTACGGTCTGGAATTTGCACATAATGGTAATGAAGGATTCGAACACGTAATCAGGTACAAAGATGGAATAGAAGTTGATTTTGTTCTTGCAAGTGGTTCTGTACCCGTTAACTATGACTACACTAAGTTAATGGTTGAAAACTACAGGAACGAACACAAAATCAAGGGCGAAAACGAAGCTAAGAAAAAATCGCAAAGTGGAAAAACGGTTAATAAGAAAGTTCGCTACTTTTGGGATGGTGGGATTATTGCCAATACTCCACTTAGGGAGGCCATAATGGAACACCGCAAGTATTGGCACTATGTTAGAAAATCTGAGGTTCCTCTTCTACGTGCTTGCATAGTTAACGTACACCCGATTAAACAAGAATATTTACCGGCTAATTATGATGGAGTAGTAGATAGAAAAAACGATTTGACGTACCATGATAGGACTTTGTTTGATGAAAGGATGGCAATAATGATCACGGATTATGTTAACATAATCAAGAGCCTAATTAAGTTGGCAAATGATAATAAGATTAGAAAGGACTTAGTAGACAACATTTTACAACAGCAGGCCCTAACGAGAAATTTTATGACGGGCGAGCATTTTACATACGCGGATCTCACAGAGTATATGGTGTCTGTCGATTTTGTAGTTAGAATAGAACGCAAGAACGACACACATACAATAGCAAATAAGACATTTGATTTCTCAAACACTACAATACGACAGCTAATAAAAGATGGATATGAAGAAGCACTTGACCAAGGAACTAAAATACTCCAGCGTTATGATTCTGGACGGTAGCGCACAATTTGTGGATTTATGAACGTTTAATAATTTTTCAGATATGAATCTTTACCAAAATTATAGATTCCCATTTTGATATCTATCTAGACTTCTATAATGGGGGCTAATAATTGCATTATACCCCTCCTCAGGAGTTATTATAAAACACATAACGTAGAGTATTCACGAGATATTTAGTGTATAAGTGCACTCCTTAAAAGAAATTATAGATCCTTTTTTTGTTTGACATGTTTTTTATTTTTAGCGGATACAAAAGTATTGATGTCCTTCAGGACATACATACTTAAATCTGCCCACAAATCTTGTAATTCATGGCAGAAGGTGGGCAACTGCTGGTAACTTTTATGCTCAGTTTTAGCCTATTGCTAGTTGTTATCTCTGCAGTAAACCGATACACAAGAAACCTCATCATACCTGGAGTTACAATTTTGATGTTACTTGGAGCAATCTTAGCAGTTGTTCCTTTTGTTAAACACGATGTGGATGAATTTTACGGAATTATTGGAGCATTCCCGGACATAATATTCTATGTTTTTATTCCTATCTTGATCTTCGAATCTGGACGCAAATTAACGATTGGACGGATCAAAAAAGAAGCCATACCAATAGGTTTCTTTGCAATTATAGGAGTAATATTGACTATCCTAATTATAGGGATAGGAGTTAATGGTATATTTAAGATTCCGTTTATCGACGCCTTGCTTTTCGGAGCTATTCTTGCGGCTACCGATCCTGTAGCTGTGGGTGTGATTTTCAAGAAGTTTCCAATTCCACAAAGATTGAATCTAATCATAGAGGGAGAGTCCTTGTTTAATGATGCAACCGGCATTATCTCTTTTAATGTTGTTAAAGGGATTATCTTCTCAGGCGTGGCATTTTCATTCCTAGATGCGTCTATCTCTTTTATTTGGTCAATGGTGGGTGCAATCGCACTTGGTACTGGACTGGGATGGATCGGCGGGAAAATTCTTGACAAGTGGAGGGCTGATGAATATGTAGATTTCACCTTTTCCTTAGGATTGGCTATAGGTGGCTTTATAGTGGCTGACCACTTTCTACATATCTCTGGAGTAGTTACTACTTTATTTACTGCAATAATTCTCGTTACTAAGCACAAAGAGGTTTCAATCGGTGTTAGAAAACTTTTTCACAAATACTGGGACTACATAGGTTTCATTACAAATAGTTTCCTGTTCTTTCTCATTGGAGTTCCTTTACTCGCAGTAGAATCATATGAAAGTAGTGCCGTTCCATTGATTCTCATAATAGTAGCTCCGTTTGCCATAATGATGTTATCCAGAGCTGCAGTAGTTTACAGTGGAAGTGCATTTTTAAGAATCTTTAGAGTTAGAATTCCTCTTCAATGGCAAAACGTTCTTACCATTGGAGGTTTAAGAGGAGGAGTAGCAGTAGCATTAGTTCTGTCACTTTCATCAGAATATCAATTCAAGGACCTGTTCATTAGCCTAGTCATACCTTTAATTGCAATTAATTTAGTGGTGAATCCTATTCTCTTAAATCAATATCTAAAAAATCGTCCTCTAAGATAGATCAATCTTAGATCTTGACGTTCCTTAAATTGTGATTAATCATTCTTAAGGGGAATATCAAAGATCCATATACGAAATTTTATTAAAAATTTCATTTTCAACTAAAGATTTTAGATATTGTGTTACGTAGCAAGTTTTCAATGATATTGGAATATTGGAAAAAATTTTGGATTCAAGTTGGATAACAATGTGTTATTTGAAGAGGAACACCGAGCTCTCTTGGTCAAACTGAATATTCATGTTATTGGATGTGAAACTATGATGAAAATTTACCTTCTGAGTAGCATTACTAGAGAATTGTAAAATTTATGATAATCCAGCAAAAATTAAAATATGAAAATTTACACCGGGTTTGATGAGAATGTTATTTCAGGTTTTAGAAAGACATTCCGATTAAACAGGACAAATTTTAGAGCTGATCTTATATTATTCATCTCTTGCCATATATGAGAAATGATTTAATCATATCTTCAACAAACTGGGCGTTTTATTCATGAAGCAAATAGAAAAACATATGTGGTTAGCTTGCACTATAGGATTTTAATGAAATCTACTTTCATAACTGTTATAATGACTAGCTTGATATTAATAGCACCCTCTTTTGTTATCATGCAGCAAATTCAAGCTCAAGAAGACAATATAATTATCACGTTTCTGTCGGGCAAAGACGAAGTTCCTCCGAATGATTCTAATGCTAATGCTTGGGCCAAGTTCCAGTCTGTTAACAATGGTTCACAAATAGCATATTGGGTTAGTATCAGTGGACTAAATAAAATAACAGGGGCACATCTACACGACGGAATTAAAGGACAAAATGGTGATATTGTAGCCGTTTTATCAGGAAATAAATCTGCCGATGCTGGAGGGAATGAAACTATATCGTTGACGGGAAATATAACAAAAGACGATCTACAGGGTCCTTTGAAAGGTAAGGAAATTTCCGATCTCGTAAGTCGAATGAAAAATGCAAGTATCTATGTAAACGTACATACCGACGAATATAAGGATGGGGTTATCCGTGGCCAGATTGGCTAAACTTAACTACTTTCATTGTGAATTTACTTCTTTCTTCTTTTGCAGCATCTGTAAGGGATTTTCTTGTCCTGCCTTTACCATTGTTTAACAACTGACCGCAGACTATGATACTGAGGTGATTAGTCGGTGAATTCAACATCTCTAAAGCCTAGTGGGAATTTGTTAATATTATCTCCAACAGCGGAATAAACTTCATACTTTGATTATGTTGTACCAGCAGATAACAGATTACAAATCAACGTTGTACTCAATAAGCATGCACTTTAAGCAAGGTTGTAACTAGATCCGAATCCTACGCAGAAGTTGATAATTGTTTTATTCTTTAATCCTGCCAGGCATCAGGAAATCCACGGCCTCGTATAATCCTTCGAGCTCTTTAGAGACCTGGCTTGAGAATACTCCTAGAACTTCAAAATCAGCTGCCTGCATTCTTCTAGTGCTGAACATAGCTAGAACCCCAATAACATTATCACCATGGGTTAGAGGATACCCTGCAAATGATTGAAGGTTTTCTCTTTTAGCCCAATCAGGATATCTTATCCTCTTGTCATTAACAACATCATTTGTTATTGATGGCTTGCCAGTGATTACTATATTCCCAATCTTATTAGAGTCTGCAGGAACCTTCGAAAATTCGCCATCTATATTTTTGTACTTTCCGGCACTAAATTTTAGGATAAGATTTTTCCTTTCCTTGTCCAATAACCATATCCGAGAAAACTTTGCGCCAAAATGTTTTACTAAACTCTCCACGATAAACTGGAGCTTTTCATTTAATTTTTGATATTTCTTCAATGAACTGAGGATCTTGTAAGCACGCCACTTTTGGTCTCTTATGTCATGATCATCAAATAAAGTATAAGGTGTAACCTTCACCATGTTAGATTCATAAGAACGGAAATCATCTATCAGATCGACAAATCTATTCAAAAAGTTGCTACTTTCAAATTCATATTGTTCTACAGAATCGAAAACAAAATGACATATCCAATCAAAGTCTCCTGTCATTCTTGCAGAGTAAACACAAAAGTCTGCTTCGCCACAGTATTTTTCAAGACGGGAGATCATAACCGAAGTATCAGCTTTAAATTTGAATTTAAGAAGAATTGTACGATTTATCTTATCTGATAGTAATGTTGGATTTAGAAGAAGAGAGTAGCCTAGTATGGTGTTGGATTTTTCCAATCTCTTCAATCTGTATCTTACAGTTCTATCGGTTATTTTGTACCCTAGTCCTTGGAGATATCTTGTCATTTCATATGAAGAAGTGCGTGAATTCTTGCCAAGCTGTGCTAATAGAAATCTATCGATTTCGTCTACCAATAAATAGACATCTCTTCTATCATTATTATGTATTGCCAATTAGGAAATTATATGAAAGACCAAGCTTATTGCTCTCCTACTAAATTTTTT
>Ga0193735_1000134_pt1 | contig 23618 bp, 20 predicted proteins | sample U1m2metaG_FD_145080 | JGI IMG/M metagenome (GOLD analysis project Ga0193735, IMG submission 145080) | Soil microbial communities from a riparian zone of the East river system, Colorado, United States - U1m2 | ecosystem: Environmental > Terrestrial > Soil > Riparian zone | place: USA: East River... | reverse complement strand
GAGCAGATCGATGTACTGCTGTACTTCTTTCACCGTGAAAAAGTGGCGGGCGACGTCGAGCATCGCTCCGCGCCAGGCAAAGCGCGGCTGGTCCACGATCGAGAGCGCGGGTATCGTCCACCCTGCCCGCGCAGACCCCATCTGCGCGTCGATATCGAATGGCAATAGCTGTCTCAATGTTTGCACGCCCCGGAACAGTCCGGCCGGACGGTTGGCGATCAAAGTCACCGAATTGGGCGCCGCCGTCAGCTCGTAACCCTCTTCGCCCAGCGACGTGCGATCGGCGGCGAGGCGCAATTGAATCTTGTTCGTCGCCGTATCAGCCGTTGATACCACCAGCGGAAATCCGGTCGACCTCCGCATCAATGCTCCGAGTGCCTGCGCGATTGCCGTCACTTCAGCGCTCGACCCATCCACTACGATGCTGGTCGTTCGCGCCAGGTCGAACGGCGCGCCTGCGCCCATCGTGAGTGACGCCGGTGCCGGAATTACCTGCGGCCCTGTGACGACGGGCCGCGCTGCGGTCGTGGGAGGCGGTGCGGTCGTGCAGGCTGCGAGTGAGAACGCAGCAATCAAGAGTACCACGCGCGACATGTCGCCTCCGTTCGGGTAGGTCTAAACCTGCAGCCGCCAAAGATTCAGAATTTTATCCTCTCCGGCGGTGGGCAGCCACCTCAATAGATCGTTTCGCACGGCACCTCGGCGGCGCTGAACTTCCAGGAGCGCCGAAGATCCGACAGTCGCCCGGTGGAATCGGGCTCGATCGCAGCATCAGAGTGCGCCATACCTTGACCCGCCAGACTGCCTTTCGAGGCCAGGAACCGAATGTCTATCCGCACGAAGTCGTTGAAGGCGAGGAGTGCTACAGAGTCTTCGGACTGGCGACGCCATTGCGCGCCCATTGCTTTGCCGTCGCTGTCACGTAGCTCGGCTCCTCCATGATCGCTCTCGGGAAATCCTTCAAGGCGTACCCATCCCGGAGGCTGCCCCTGCTGTCCTGTTCGAGTCGTGGGCCCAAACAGTACCGAATGCGGCGACCGGTAACAGCGAGCCAGGTCGCGTAACCGCACGAGGTGCGCGGTATTCACATCGTCAGAGAAGCTGCGGCGAATGGCAAGTGCATCGATCACGACTTCCAGCGAACCGCCTTCGCTCCGCTTGCCGAGCAGTCGCTGTGCTTCCGTGTCGGCGAAACAAAACCACGGGCGCCGTATGTCTCCTGCCCACCTCGGCATCAGTGCAGCGCTCGCCGAATCGGCCTCGAAGCAAGGCATGCTCACATCCGGGTCGAAGTGTCTCATTAACCGCCCGCGCAGTGTAAGCGGTCCATGAAAGCGTGCCGTCCCCACCCACACCAAGGTGGGGATCATCCTGGTGGCGCCGGCGGAATCGATCGACGCCTGCCGAGCCGCCACCGAATCCACGACCATTTCACCGACGCGCATACCGGGTCGGAGCCGCTCAGGATCAAAGCGAATTCCCAGCGCGATCGGCGTCTCATTGTGTGTGGATGGTGTTGCGGCCGTATCGGACGCACGTTCCGCCGATCTCTCAGGCGATCCGCACGCGCTCGGCGATACCGCCAACGCGATGGCGGCCAGCACGTTATTGACGAGAGCGGTCTGTCTTGGGGCGAACAGAGGAGGAGCCGGCACCTTCAGCTCGTTCCGGCTTCGGCCTCGACATAGGAATCAGTCGGCGGGCAGGAGCAAATGAGGTTTCTATCCCCATATGCGCTTTCGACGCGCGCCACGGCCGGCCAGAACTTGAACTCCACGGTCCACGGTGCGGGGAACGCCGCCTTCTCCCTCGTATAAGGGTGTGTCCACGCTGACGCCGTCACTCGGCTCATTGTGTGTGGCGAGTTCTTGAGAACGTTATCCTGCCTGTCCGCTGCCCCCGACTCGATTTCCCTGATCTCCTCGCGGATCGAGATCATCGCATCACAGAAGCGGTCAAGCTCCTCCTTCGGCTCACTCTCCGTCGGCTCGATCATGAGCGTGCCCGGGACGGGGAACGAGACAGTTGGCGCGTGGAAGCCGTAGTCCATCAGCCGCTTCGCGATGTCTTCGACGTCGACGCCGCTCGATTGCTTCACCACCCGCGTATCGACGATGCATTCGTGCGCGACCGTTCCCTGCGCGCCCTTGTACAACACCGGGAAGTGCGGCTCCAGTCGCTTCGCGATGTAGTTGGCATTGAGGATGGCGATTCGGGTCGCGTACTCGAGTCCCTCTCCTCCCATCAGCCGGATGTAGGCGTGGGAGATCGGCAGGATACTCGCGCTTCCCCATGGGGCCGACGAGACCGCCCCGACCTCGTGACGCCCGTGCAGCTTCACCACCGGATGCCCCGGAAGAAACGATACGAGGTGCTTCGCGACTCCGATCGGCCCCATGCCCGGCCCGCCGCCGCCGTGCGGGATGCAGAATGTCTTGTGAAGATTGAGATGGCACACGTCGGCGCCGATGTCCGCCGGCCGGCACAGCCCGACCATCGCGTTCATGTTCGCGCCATCCATGTAGACCTGCCCGCCGAACTTGTGGACGACCTCGCAGATTTCGACGATCGACTCCTCGAACACTCCGTGGGTCGACGGATAGGTGATCATCAGCGCCGCAAGGTTCAGCGCGTGATCCTGAGCTTTCGCTCGCAAGTCGGCGACGTCGATGTTGCCACGCTCGTCGGTCTTGACCACGACGACCCGCATTCCGGCCATCACCGCGCTCGCCGGATTGGTTCCGTGCGCGGACTGCGGAATCAGGCAGACCTTCCGATGACCGTCGCCGCGCGACCGATGATAGGCGTCGATCGCCAGCAATCCCGCGTATTCCCCCTGCGACCCGGCGTTCGGCTGTAGTGACACCGCAGTGAATCCGGTGATCTCCGCCAACGCGCCCTCGAGCTCGTCGAACAGCAGCTGGTAGCCCACCGTCTGCTCCAGCGGAGCAAAGGGATGGATTTTGGCGAACCCCGGCCAGGTGATGGGCATCATCTCGGCGGTGGCATTGAGCTTCATGGTGCAGGAGCCGAGCGGTATCATGGAATGAACGAGCGACAGGTCACGCGACTGAAGCCTGTTCATGTAGCGGAGCATCTCCGTCTCCGCATGGTGCTTGTTGAATACCGGATGGGTGAGAAAAGGAGTGGTTCGGTTGAAGCGCTCATCGTAGCGGGCGTCCGCTCCACTCAGCACCTCCTCCATACCGAACTCGGGGTCCTTTCCCCCGTTGAACGACGCCAGAAGGTTGACCACATCGTCGTTCGAGACCGTCTCGTCGAGCGCGATGACGACGCTCCTGTCCTCCATCGCGCGGAGATTGATGCGCCGCCGACGCGCCTCCTCGACTATGGTCTGGGCATTCCGCTTTCCGAGCTCGACGCGGACCGTGTCGAAGTAGTTCTCGTGCATGATCGTGTAGCCAAGTCTCCGCAGTCCTTCGGCAAGCGCCGTCGCGTAGCCGTGTACCCTGCGCGCGATGCGGGTGAGCCCCTGTGGCCCGTGATAGACCGCGTACATGCTCGCGACCACCGCCAGCAGCACCTGCGCCGTGCATACGTTGCTGGTCGCCTTCTCGCGGCGGATGTGCTGCTCCCTCGTCTGGAGGGCCATCCTGAGGGCCGACTTCCCGTCGGCGTCGCGCGAGACACCTATGATTCTGCCCGGAAGGTGCCGCTTGAACTCGTCCCTGGTCGCGAAATAGGCCGCGTGCGGGCCGCCATAGCCGAGCGGCACGCCAAAGCGCTGGGTGTTGCCGACGACAATGTCCGCACCCCATTCCCCGGGCGGAGTCAGCAGCACCAGACCGAGAAGATCGGCCGCGACTGTTGCCAGCGCATCCGATGCGTGGAGTTGCTCTACAGTCTTCGTGTAGTCGATGACCTCGCCGTCGGTCGCCGGATACTGCAGCAGGGCGCCGAACACCTCTGGCCCGATCTTGAAATCCTTGTGGCTGGACACGCGAACCTCGATGCCGCGCACGCTCGCGCGCGTCTTCACCACATCGATGGTCTGTGGATGGCATTCCGACGCCACCAGAAAGACTTCCTTGTCCGACGTGCCCTTGAGGGCGTAGCTCATCGTCATCGCTTCGGCCGCCGCCGTCGCTTCGTCGAGCAGCGACGCGTTCGCGATCTCGAGGCCCGTCAGGTCGATCACCATCGTCTGGAAGTTGAGCAGCGCTTCGAGGCGCCCCTGCGCGATCTCTGCCTGGTAGGGTGTGTACGCGGTGTACCAGCCCGGATTCTCGATGATGTTCCGCTGAATCACCGGGGGCGTGACACAGTCGGAGTAGCCCATTCCGATGAACGAACGGAATACCTGGTTCTGAGCCGCCAGCGAGCGGAAGTAGGCGAGTACTTCGAGCTCAGTCATCCCTTTGGGCAGATCAAGTCCGCCGCGATACCGGATTTTGGCCGGAATCGTCGCGTCTATCAGCGCATCGAGCGACTGGAAGCCGAGTGTCTTGAGCATTTCGGCAACATCGCGCTCATCGGGTCCAATGTGTCGGGGAACGAAAGATTCAGCGGGAGAAATCGCCGCGTCCACGTGCTTGATTGTGGTGCTCATAGGAGTGACAATTTAACACTCTATGCACCCCCGGCGAAGTTTCACTCGCTGGCGCCTTCTGCTCGCGGCGCCGCGCTCCGGCGCCGAGAACATGGCGCGCGACTCGGCACTTCAGGCGCGCGCAGCGCGGACAGGAGAAACGGTGTTCAGCATCTATTCATGGACACGTCCGACACTCTCCTTCGGCAGGCACCAGCCAGCAGCAGGACTTTACGACATCGGGAAGATCCGCTCGGCGAACGTGGATGTCGTGCGCCGCCCGACTGGCGGCCGCGCGATTCTGCACGATCGTGAGGTCACCTACAGCGTCACGGCTCCATTGCAGGATGCCGAGCCACTCCGCGAAACCTACGCGCGCATCAATCGCATCCTTCTCGATGGTCTCGGCCGGCTCGGAGTGAATGCCGAGCTGGCGTCGACTACCGGGCGCTCAGCGGCACCGAGCACGCGTCCATGCTTCGAGGCTCCGGGCGAAGGCGAGCTGGTCGCACGTGGCAGCAAGCTGGTCGGCAGCGCACAATGGCGCGATGACGGAGCACTGTTGCAACACGGCTCGATCCTCGTCGATGATGATCAATCTTCGCTGCCCTTGTTCGCGGCCGCGGCCAACGGCGTGTCGAACGATTCGATTCCGCGACCAGCAACTCTTCACACGCTGCTCGGCCGGTCTCCCGGAATCGAGGAAGTCGCGACCGCAATGTTCGATGCAGTGCGATCACGAGAAGATGAAGTGGCGAGTGAGATAGCCGAAGAGGAGATTCGCGAGGAGACAATGAGCCGAATTCCACATTTTCTCGACGAGGTCTGGACATGGCGGCGTTGAACCGAGCTCGGCTGCTTTGTGCGCTGCTGCTGTGCGCATGCGTGGGGACAGAATCGCAGTCGGGCAAGAGCACTGGAGGCACGCTGGTTATCGCCGCCGGTGGTGATCCTGACATTCTTGTTCCGGCTCTGCTTTCGAGCGTGCAGGCGGCGGAGATTGTCGACCAAGTGTATGACCGACTCGCCAATATCGGCGACTCGCTCAACATCCTGAATGACGCCGGATTCAGGCCGCGGCTCGCGGATCACTGGACCTGGAGTCAGGACTCGCTCAGCATCGCTTTCCACATCGATCCACTGGCGAAGTGGCACGACGGCACGCCTGTTCGCTCCAACGACGTCCGGTTCACCTTCCAGAGCACGACCGATTCGACGCTGGGCTCGGGCATCCCAGCGCTCATCGCCAACATCGATTCGGTTGCAACGCCTGACTCCGCGACCGCGGTTTTCTGGTTTCACACGCGCACGCCGCAGCAGTTTTACGACGCCACCTTCCAGATGCCAATCATACCTGAGCACATCTGGAAGGGAGTGCCTCCGTCCGCCTGGCGCGGGTCCGAACAGGCGAAACATCCCATCGGATCTGGACAGTTCCGTTTCGTCCGCTGGATTCCCGGCGCCGTCGTCGAGCTCGCGGCGGATACAGCGAATTATCGCGGCGCCCCCAAGCTCAGTCGCGTGATCTGGAGCATCGCTCCGGACTTCAACACAGCCGTTACGAGATTCCTATCCGGGGAGACGGATTTCTTCGAGGCGCTGCGCCCCGAGAACCTGCCCGAGGTCGCGAAGCATCCGGAGCTCAGGCTCAAACCGTATCGGGGACTCGCTTACAGCTTCGCGCAGTTCAATCTCCGCGATCCGGCCAATCACGCGCGTCCCCATCCGATCTTCGGGAACCGCGAGCTGCGCCGCGCGCTGACAATGGCGACGGACAGGGCCAACCTCGTTCGGAGCCTCTACGATTCCCTCGCGAATCCTGCTCTCGGACCAACAGTGCGAGCGTACCCGACGACCGATCCCAACCTGGCGCAGATCCCGTTCGATCTCGCTCGCGCGCGTCAGATTCTCGACTCTCTCGGCTGGCGCGACGCCAATGGCGACGGGATCCGCGAGCGCAAGGGACGCCCGTTGCAATTCTCGCTCGCTGTGCCGAACACGAGCAAGCAGCGCGTTCAGCTGGCGGTGCTGCTCCAGGAACAGCTGCGACAGGCTGGTGTGAAGGTCGACGTGGAACAGCTGGACTTTCCAGTGCTCATGGAGCGCGAACGCAAGCGCGCCTTCGACGCCGCGATCGGAGTGTGGAGTACACAGCCCAGTCCCGGAAGCATTCGGGGAACGTGGGGCACCGCTGGTTCGCGAGCTTCCAGCGGCTCCAACTACAGCTCCTACGAGAATCCGGTTTTCGACGCCAACGTCGACAGTGCGCTGGCCTCGTTCAACCCTGCCGCCCGAAAGGCTTATTTCACCAAAGCCTACGACACCATCATTCAGGATGCGCCGGCCATCTGGTTGGCAGAGCCGCTGCCGACCGTCGGGTATCACTCGAGGCTTCAGCTGGCGCCGTTGAGATCGGATGCGTGGTGGGCGCACATCGCGGACTGGTGGATTCCATCCGACAAGCGTATCCCGCGCGATAACGCTCCGGCCGGGACTGCGACCGCGCCAGCGGAATCGGCCGGCAGGAAGACGCCGTAGCGGGTGCTCCGCTACCTCGGGGGAAGACTCGTCCAGGCAGTAGTGATCGTCGCCATCGTCGCAACGATCACCTTCGCTCTGATCCACCTCGCGCCGGGCGATCCGTTCAGCGCGGTAATGGACAACCCGAACGTCAACGAGCGCGTGCGCGCAACGTTGCGCGCCCAATACGGCCTGGATCGCCCGCTGCCGGAGCAGTTCGTCAGATACGTCGGCCAGCTCGCGCGCGGGGAGCTGGGCTGGTCGTTCTCGCACGACCGTCCCGTGAGGGAAGTTCTCGCCAGCGCGCTCCCGAACACGCTGCTTCTCATGGCGATTGCGCTCGCCGGAAGCTTCGCCCTCGGCATTCTGATCGCCCTCGTCCAGGTCGCACGACGCGGATCCGCGACCGACCACGCGTTGAGTGCGATCTCTCTCTTCTTCTTCTCCATGCCCGACTTCTGGCTGGCGATTCTGTCGTTGCTGGCGTTCACATACTGGTTGCCGCTCTTTCCCGTTGGCGGCGCCGTGGATCCCGTGATGCACGATTACATGGGATTCGGAGCGCGAATCGCCGATCGACTTCGACATTTGTTGCTTCCCGCGCTGACGCTAACAGTGCTCGCCGCTCCAGGCGTTGCTCGTTACCAGCGCGCCGCACTGCTCGACGTTCTCCCGGCTGACTACATCCGGACCGCGCGGCTCAAAGGACTCACCGAGCGCGAGATACTCCGACGCCATGCGCTGCGCAACGCACTGCTTCCGATCATCAGCCTGCTTGGACTCTCGTTCCCCGCTCTCCTCACCGGCGCCTTCTTCATCGAGAAGATTTTCGCGTGGCCGGGAATGGGCCTCGCGGTCGTCAACGCCATCGGGACCCGCGACTATCCTCTCGTCGTCGGCGGAGTGATCCTCGGCAGCATCATGGTGACGGTTGGAAGTCTTCTCGCCGATTTGCTCTATGCCTGGGCAGACCCAAGACTTCGCGCTCGCTAATCCGGCGCGCCCGCGCGAGTCTCCGCTCGCGCTTGCGGTGCGTCGACTTCTGCGCGGGAGATCCTCGCGCGTTGCTATCATCGTGCTCGGGCTCATCGTGCTCATAGGCCTGCTGGCGCCTTTCATTGCGCCCTACGATCCGTCGGCGCAGCCCGACATCGTTGCGCTCAAGGATCTGGCACCGTCGCTCGCGCATCCATTCGGCACCGATCCGTACAGCCGCGATGTCCTGAGCCGTGTTATTTACGGCGCGCGCCTGTCGCTGCTCATCGGTGTCCTCGCCACGATCGTGAGCCTCACGCTGGGAGTCGCGTACGGCGCGATCGCAGGCTACGCCGGTGGATGGGTCGACGCCGTCATGATGCGATTGCTCGATGCGTTTCTGTCGATACCGCGTCTTCTGCTTCTTATCGGGGTGCTGGTGGCGTGGCCCCGACTCTCGATCGGCGCGCTTGTACTGTTCCTCGGCTTTACCGGTTGGTTCGGGCTTAGCCGCATTGTCAGAGGTCAGGTTCTTGCGTTGAAGCACGCGGAATTCGTCATGGCGGCGCGAGCGCTGGGCGCCAGCCGGCGGCGGATTCTACTGAGACACCTGCTTCCGAATCTGGTCTCTCCGATCGTCGTTGCGGCAACACTTGGCGTCGCCCACGTTATCGTCCTCGAAGCCGGACTTTCGTACCTGGGCATCGGCGTTCCGCAACCGCAGGCTAGTTGGGGAAACATCATTCAGGACGGTGCCGATCAGGTAGCAACGCTGTGGTGGATGTCACTCTTTCCCGGTCTGTTCATGGTCCTGACGGTGATGACGCTCAACATCCTCGGCGAAGCGCTCCGCGACGCGTACGAGCGGCGGTCGTGATCCCATGACGGCGCCACTGCTCTCGATCCACGATCTGCGCACCTGGTTTTACACGGAGGGTGGCGTCGCGCGCGCCGTAGATGGAGTCTCATTCGACATCGGCGCCGGCGAGACTGTGGGAATCGTCGGAGAATCGGGCTGCGGCAAATCCGTCACCGCGCTCTCTATCCTCAGGCTCATTCAGCCACCCGGTCGCATCGAGACCGGGAGTCGGATCGAATTCGAGGGAAGGGAAATCGTCACCCTGGGCGACGAGGAGATCCGCGACATCCGGGGCAATCGTATCTCGATGATCTTTCAGGAGCCGATGTCGGCGCTCAACCCGGTGTTCAGGGTTGGCGACCAGGTCGCCGAAGTCGCGCGCGTGCACGCGGGGATGAGCAAGAAGGAGGCATGGGATCGCGCCGTGGAGATGCTCGCCCTCACCGGCATTCCCGACGCCGAGACGCGCGCCAGGCAATACCCGCATCAGCTTTCCGGCGGAATGCGACAGCGGGTGCTGATCGCGATGGCGCTCATGATGAAGCCCGCGCTCGTCATCGCCGACGAGCCCACAACAGCTCTCGACGTCACCATCCAGGCGCAGATCCTCGACCTGCTCGTGGATCTCCAGAAGAAGATCGGCACTTCCATCCTGATGATCACCCACGACCTCGGCGTAATCGCCGAGACGACTTCGAGGGTGATCGTGATGTACGCTGGAGAGGTGGTGGAGCAAGCTGACGTCGATGAGCTCTTCGCCAAACCGCACCACCCCTATACCGAGGGGCTGATGCACTCGATGCCGCACATCGGGCACGACCAGGAGCGCCTCAACGTGATTCCCGGAACGGTGCCGTCCCCCACGGATTGGCCTCACGGCTGCCGGTTTCGCGATCGGTGTCCGTATTCCTGGGAGCTGTGCGAGCGCGAGCATCCCCCTCTCTATGAGGTAGGTGGGGCTCACGTGTCGCGTTGTCATCTGGCGATCGAGCCCGAGCGCCGGAATCATCCCCACCCGCCGCTCGTCGTCCAGGAAGGAGTCGCGGCCGCGTGAACGACGCCCAACCGCTCCTTTCCGTGCGCAACCTCCGCAAGGAATTCCCGATCAGGAAGGGAGTGTTCGCACGGCAGGTCGGCTCGGTGAAGGCGGTCAACGATGTGTCGTTCGATGTCGCGCGCGGCGAAACGCTGGGCGTCGTCGGCGAATCCGGGTGCGGAAAGACGACTACCGGCCGCACGATCCTCCGATTGATCGAGCCGACATCGGGCGAGGTGAGATTCGAGGGGCGGGACGTGAGGTCGATGGGCACTTCCGAGCTCCGCGCGCTTCGACGCGAGATGCAGATCATCTTCCAGGATCCCGTCTCATCGCTCAACCCGCGCATGACCGTTGGCGCGATCATTCGCGAAGGACTCACGATTCACGAGCTCGCCGAAGGCGCCGCCGCGGTCGCGCGGGTGAGGCAGCTGCTGGAGGAAGTAGGGCTTCGGGCGGAGTACTCGAACCGATATCCACACGAATTCTCCGGCGGTCAGCGGCAGCGAATTGGAATCGCGCGGGCTCTCTCGGTCGAGCCCAAGTTCATCGTCTGCGACGAGCCTGTGTCGGCGCTCGACGTCTCGGTGCAGGCGCAAGTGATAAACCTCCTTGGCGACCTGCAGCGCGAGCACGATCTCACCTACATGTTCATCGCTCACGACCTCTCGGTCGTCGAGCACATCGCGGATCGTGTGGCCGTCATGTATCTCGGAAAAGTCGTGGAGCTCGCGACGTCGGATGATTTGTATCGCGAGCCGCTGATGCCGTACACCCAGGCGCTGCTCTCCGCCGTGCCGGTTGCGGATCCGAAGGCACGCAAGGAGCGGATTATCCTGCAGGGAGATGTTCCGTCACCCGCTAACCCGCCCACTGGATGCGTGTTTCACCCGCGCTGCCACCATCCCGCGAAGGATGCAGCGTGCGCGAAGATCGTTCCTTCATTGGAGGAAAAAGCGCCGGGCCATTTCGCGGCGTGCATCAAGCAGCCACCCACGAAGGTCTCGTGGGAGGAACAGAAGCAGGCAGGTGGCGTACATCCGCCGGAGCGGTATCTGCCGCTCGCCGCGGTCCACGCATAGCGACCCTCACTCTTCCGACAATGGCCACCGACTCGAGAGACCTCCTCAAGCGAAGTGAGATAGGAACAGTCACCACGGACGCGCCGCCACCGGGATTCGATCGCGGCCTGAGCGGACGCACGTTCTTCGGGCACCCGGTAGGCCTCTCCACTCTCTTCTTCACCGAGATGTGGGAGCGCTTCTCGTACTACGGAATTCGTCCGCTCCTCGTGCTGTTCATGACGGCGGCGCTGGCCCAGGGTGGATTTGGGTTCGACCGTGATACGGCATCTTCGATCGTCGGCATTTACGCCGCGTGCGTGTACCTCGCGTCGCTGCCGGGCGGATGGGTCGCCGATCGCCTGCTCGGGTTGAGACGCGCGATCTGGTACGGCGGAATCCTCATCGCGCTCGGACACCTCTCGATCGCCCTGTCGATCAAGTTCGCCCACTCAGCGTTCTTCATCGGGTTGGTTCTCATTGTCATGGGAACAGGATTGCTCAAGCCGAATATCTCCGCGATCGTCGGCGAGCTCTATCCCAAGGGTGGAGCACAACGCGATGCCGGCTTCTCGATCTTTTATATGGGAATCAACATCGGCGCCCTCGTCGCTCCGCTCATCACCGGCTATCTCGGTGAGCGAGTGGGCTGGCACCTCGGCTTCGGCGCGGCGGGAGTGGGAATGGTGATCGGACTAATCACCTACCGCCTGCGCGCCGGCAGCACGCTGGGCAATATCGGCATGTCTCCCGCCTCGACTGATCCGGCCGAGCACCGAAGGGTCAAGCTGTCTGTCGGTATCGGTGTCGGCGTGATCGCGTTGCTGATCGCGCTGGTTATGGGAGGGATGATCCACATCAACGCCGTCTCGCTCGCGCAGAAGATGACGGTCGTGATCGTCGCATCAGCGCTCGCGTACTTTGTCTATCTGTTCGTCGGTGGTGGACTGACCAGCGAGGAAAAGAAGCGGGTCGTCGTCATCATCCTGCTCTTCTTCTTCGCGGCGATCTTCTGGTCGGCGTTCGAGCAAGCGCCCACATCGCTCAACCTGTTTGCCCGGGATTATACCGATCGAGTGGTGTTCGGCTGGGAGATGCCCACGCTCTGGCTTCAGGCTGCCAACTCGGTGTTCGTGATCGCTCTCGCCCCCGTTTTCGCTGTCGTCTGGCTCGCGCTTGGCGGGCGTGGCCGGGACCCGTCGAGCGTGGCGAAATTCGCGGCGGGACTCTTCTTCGCCGGACTCGGCTTCGTGGTGATGCTCGTCGCCGCCAAAATCGTGATCAACGGAGGCGGCAACGTCCGCGTCTCATCATGGTGGCTGGTCTTTAGTTATTTCCTGCAGACCCTCGGCGAGCTGTCTCTCAGTCCGGTTGGGCTCAGCTCGATGACCAAGCTCGCGCCCTTCAAGTTCAAGGGGCAGATGATGGGCGTCTGGTTCATGGCCACGGCGCTCGGCAACCTGATCGCGGGCCTCGTCGGCGGAAAGGTCGATCCAGAGAAGCTCGACCAGATGCCCATCCTCTTCCGACAGACGTCGATTGCACTCTTCGTCGCGGCGGTGGTTTGCGCGCTGCTGGTGAAACCGGTCGGGAAAATGATGAAGGGAGTGCCGGCCGGAGATCGGTGATCAGGACAGGGGGTATCGTGACACAACTCATTTTCGCAGCAGGCTTGTCAATCGTATTTGCAGCGCCCTCCTTCAGTCAGGCGATTCCGAATCCGCCGCGACCGCCGGAAATCACAGCTGCGGGGCGGGGCGAGGTCACGGTAACACCGGATCGCGCGGCGATACTCGTCAGCGTTGAAAGTCGAGCGGCCTCCGCGGCGGCGGCCGCCTCAGACAATGCCTCGAAGATGGCCGCGGTCTTTAAGGCGCTTCGCTCCGCGGGTCTGGCGCAAGCGGACATAACCACCTTCGGGTACAATGTGGGGCAGGATCCGCGAAGCATGCGCATGGCGATGCCGCCGCAGACTCTTTCAGTCCCCATCGAATTTCTCGCCCGCAATACCGCTCGCGCGATTGTCAGGCGACTCGATGACACTGGCAAGGTGATCGACGCTGCGCTCGCGGCGGGCGCGACGTCGATCGGGTCGGTTCAGTTCTCTTCGGCGAACTCGGACGAGGCGAGGCGCAATGCGCTCGGGATGGCGGTCGCTCAGGCGCAGCGGGATGCGGAGGCGTTGGCGAAAGCAGCCGGTGGAACACTGGGCAAACTTCTGAGCATGTCCTCGAGCGGACCAGGTGGCCCCACGATTCCGTATGGCGGTGATACCTACTTCTCCTATGTGGCCGAGGCCGGCGCCTCCGCGTATTCGACCATGATTAACCCGCGCGATATGTCCGTCTTCGTTTCTGTTTTTGGCCGCTGGGAATTCGTGCCCGGCCCATCCCGTTAACTGAGCACGCTAGGGCCAGCTGAACACACTCGCTGGAACTGACCGCTCACGGCTGTTGTAGATGTCCCGCGGCTCGACCCGGAATGCTCTTGTGAAGTCGCCGGCAGTCAGGCGTACTTCGAGCGGATGCTTCGCGCTCCCCTTCATTGGAAATGCAAAGTCCACCCGTACCGAGCGGCGCGATTGCGGCGGCGACGCCGCAAGGATGCTGAAACCGCTGGACGCGTAAATCGGAGTGTTGATTCCGAACGGAGAATCGCCCGCCCAGATTTTCCCTGCCTCGACGAAACCTGCTACGGCCACCGTCGCAAGCTGTTTGTACCGCCCAACGAGATAGCGGTCCTCGGCGCGGGCAACCAGCCGTCGCGCTCCCCCGACGTCAGCCGTTCTGAAGCCGCGCAAGCCGCCATCGCGATCCGCGAATGTGAGCTGGAACGGAATCCTCTGCTTCCAACCTCCACTCCAGGTGAGATCCGCCATCCACGTCTGCCTGTTGAGCGGTTTCGCGTAAACGGCTCCCCGCCCATGTGCCAGGATGCCATCCCAATTGCCGTCCTCGTCACGACGACCTTCGCCGGCGAGGCTGATAGCGGCATAGGAGATGGGCGTCGCCATTCCGGCATAAAGATCCGTTGAGCCGAACAAGTCGCGCTCTTTGCCGCGAAGAATCGTCGCGCCTTTTCCTATCAGGGTCGCTACCTGCACGCCGGTCCTGAGATCCTGGATTCCCTCGAGTGCGTCGAATCCGCTGACCCTCACGAACCGGACGTTTCGCAGTCCCCACAGAAAATTGAGCCTGGCGGTCTGATGATTCGTATACCTGTTTATCAATGCCGTGCTGGTGTCGGGAAGGAGAGTGCTGTCGGTGACGACGACTGGTTCGGTGGCCGGCCGTTCGTCTTCGAACGAGATCGATCCACCCACCAGCGCGAGACGCCCGAGCGGAGGCCCTATCCGTGCCACGCCGCCGACGTCGCTGTAAGAGCGTTTGATGTAGAGCGCCGCTTTGTCCGCATTGGGCCTGCGGAAATAGAAGTAGGCGTTGGTGTTGCCTGCCGTGGTGCGCCAGGACAGGCGCTGGAGGTCGGTGAGGAAGGGGTGGCTCAACTCCGTCTGCCAGTCGCTGCCGAGTTCCCGCCGTCCTCCCTCAGCACGAAACTGGTAGGGTCTTCCGAGGAATTGGTAGTCGATAACCTTCCCCGCGTAGACATCGCGGAATGGGGTGCCCGCTTTCCACTGTCCCTCGGCGTGTACGCCGCTGCCGACGACGTTGTCTTCGCCGAGCGTCAGCGCGTGGAAATGGGGAGACTTTGCTTTGATTCCCACGCCGAAGATGAGCGAGACTTCATCCACCGTGGTCACGTTGAGAATGATCCCGCCGGCCCCGTCAGCGTAGGCGAGCACCGTCGCATCGGCGATGAACGGCTGCGCGCGGAGAATGCGCTCCGATTCTGCGCGCCTTACTTCGGTGCAGCGGTTCCCCAGCTGGAGTGCAAGGTAGCGGCGAATGACCGCCTCCCTCGTTGTCACGTGCTCCCTCGCGGCAAATCTGCCTGCCCGCTGCCACATGTTGTTGCCGGTTACACGGAAGGGCGGGTTTGCATCTATGTCGATGCGAGTGATGCGCTCCCCCTTGCAGGTGACGGGCACGCCGCTCAGACTTTGGGACTGCGCCATTGTCGCCGACGCGGCGGCGAACATCAATGTCAACGTACCCTGTCGAAGAGAGATCAATAGTGTCGTCCGCGCGCAAGCCGGTTCCAGCCTGCACAGTTGCTGTTACCGCTAGCATCCGCCAGGATGGCGATACCAGCCGTGTCCGCCTAACCGCCGCTTACGTGACCGCCCTCGAAAATGCAGGGCTCATACCACTGATCGTACCACCGCTCTCGAGCGATCGCGCAGCTGCCGCGGTCCTCGATTCCGTCTCGGGTCTCGTGCTCACCGGCGGTGAGGACGTCGATCCCGCGCGCTACGGAGAACAGCGCCACGAAAAAGTACGCAACGTAAACGCCGCGCGCGATGCAACCGAGGCGGCGCTCGTCGAAGAAGCAAAGGCCAGGGGAATCCCCGTCCTCGCGATCTGCCGCGGCATCCAGATCCTGAACGTAGCGCTCGGTGGAACGCTGGTTCAGGACATCTCCTCCCAGTGCAAGACAGATATCGACCACGACGAAGATACTCCGCGCGATTCACGCTCCCACGAAATCGACGCCGAGCCCGGATCTCTGATCGCCAGGGCCATCGGTGCCGAGCACATCACCGTGAACTCGTTCCACCACCAGTCGGTGAAGCGCGTGGCCGAGGGCATGCGTGTGACAGCGCGCTCTCCGGACGGAGTCATCGAAGGTCTCGAGTCAACCGACGAGAACTGGTGGGTGATGGCTGTGCAATGGCACCCTGAGGAGATGACCGGCTCTCCGGATCCCTGGGACAGAGGTCTGTTCAAGGCGTTCGCGCGACAGCTCGGAGCGTAGTGGAACTACCCCGGATTCTTCACGTCGATGCCGGGCGCAGCTGGCGTGGCGGCCAGCGACAGGTATTTCTCCTGGCCACCGGCCTCCGCGACCTCGGCTATCGCACGCTCATCGTCGCTCCGACCGGCTCGCCGCTCATCCGCCGCGCAGAGCACGCGGGCCTCCCCACTTATCGGCTCACCCTCCGCGGGGAGTGGGACATCCGATCCGCGCGAGAGCTCCGCGCTGTCGCCGGCGAATGGAGAGCCGACATCGTCCACGCGCACGACGCCCGAGCACATTCCATCGCCCGGCTGGCTCTGCTCGGAAAGCGGAAAACCCGCCTGATAGTGACTCGCCGCGTCGCCTTCACACCGAAGCAGGTTCGTCTCAAGTACAGGCACGGCATCGACGCATTTATCGCAATCTCGAACGCGGTCAAAGCTGTGATGGTGAAAGCGGGAGTTCCCTCCGACCGAATCGAAGTCGTCTACTCTGGATTGCCGGCTCCAATGGTGAAACGACCGCGGAACTGGCGGCGCGAGCGTGGTTGGCCGTCCACCACCATTGTTTGTGGCATCGTCGGCGCAATGACCCAGGAGAAGGGTCTCGATCTGGTTGGCGGCATCGCGCGCCGACTGCCCGGTGAGGTCTTCAGGCGGACGCGACTCGTTCTGCTTGGCGGCAAGGGTAAGGGGGGCACGAGCGTGTCCGGGGTTGAAGGGTTCGACGCTGGATTCGTCGAGGAGATCCATGACGCGATGGCGGGGCTCGATGTCCTCTGGCATCCCGCCAAGTCAGAGGGGCTCGGCACGTCGGTGATCGATGCAATGGCGCTCGGAGTCCCACCGATCGCCTTCTCGGTAGGCGGCCTTCCCGAGGTGATAGAGGACGGAAAGAGCGGGCTGCTGATCCCGGCGGGCGACGTTCAGGCCTTCATGCGAGGCGCGGCGGAGTTGATCACCAACGACGCCCTTCGTGCCAGGCTGGGCGAAGGAGCCAAGGTGCGAGCCACGGAATTCAGCGTCGAGCGAATGATCGAACGCACGGCTGAGGTGTACCATAGAGTGATCGCGGGGTAGCGAGTAATCGTCCCGTTCTTCTATCTTGCCTGAGCAGCGGCCTGCGGCCGCCACCAACAAACGCCGGATTTGCCTTGATCTATATCTGTATTCCGACCTATAACGAAGGCCCTACCATCGGTGTGCTCCTGTGGCGCATCCGGCGCGTGTTCCAGGACTACTCCCGCGAGTACGAGATCGTCGTTTACGACGACGGGAGCACCGACGGCACCCGTGAGACGCTGGAGCCGTACGCGGACGTGATTCCACTCACGATTTTGCGTGGGGACCATCAGCAGGGTTTTGGATTCGCAATCGATAAGCTGACCCGCGAAGTCTCCCGGCGCACGCGATACGCTCGTCGTGATGCCATGATCGTCATGCAGGCGGATTTCACGGACCAGCCGGAGCACATCCCGGAGCTGGTGAAGCGCTTTGAGGGAGGTGCGGACATCGTGGCCGCCAAACAGGAGATGACCGAGGCACCGGCCCCCGTCCGCAGACTTCGCCGTTTCGCTGACTGGATCCAGCGCACGGGTTTCCCGAAGACCGAAGGCGCCGATTTATTCACATCGTACCGGCTGTATCGAATCTCGGTGCTCCGTGAGCTTCTCAAAGCAATCGGTGACAAGCCCGTCGTGACCAGCAACGGCTGGGCGGCCAACGTTGAGCTGCTACTCAAGGCGCGCCGATTTGCGAGGAGGGTCGAGACTGTGGATTTGGCTCCGCGCTACGACGTACGCACCCGCGAAACGAGGGTGCGCCCAGTCGCGGACGCGCTGAGCCTTTTCCGGTTCACCCGCAAGGCACGGATGCTTGCGTCTCCGGCCGGAGGTGCCGCGTGAGGCGGGCGCTGCTTTCACACGTGGCCGTGCTCGTTGCGGCGACGAGCGCCAACTCCTGGGCGCAGTCACCAACTACAACTCCGACAGCCGCCGTCCAGACGGTTGTGACCTCGGGCGTAAAGCGGGCAAAGGTGCCCTTTGGCCCGGGCGAGCGCATGGAGTACGACGTCAGGTTCGGCGCGATCAGAGTGGGTAACGCCCACATGGAAGTCGTCGGACTCGATAACCTCCGCGGCCGCGCCGCGTGGCACACCGCCTTTTGGGTGCAGGGTGGCAATTTCCTGTATCGTGTCAACGACGTGTACGAGAGCTGGATGGACGCCGAGACTCTTTCGTCACTCCGATTCGTGCAGGAGCTCGAGGAGGGCGGAAAGGAAGTAGAGCGCAGGTTCGAGATCTATCCCGAGCGCGCCGCCTTTGTTCAGACATCCAAGAAGCCCGCGAAGGAAGAGAAGTCTGTCAGCCAGCCGCTCGATGATGGCTCGTTCCTCTATTTCCTTCGCACCATTCCTCTCGAGGTCGGCCACACCTACGACTTCGACCGCTATTTCCGGCCGGACCGCAATCCGGTGCGTATCCGCGTGTTGCGAAAGGACCGTGTGAAGGTTCCAGCGGGGACATTCAACGCGATCGTCGTGCAGCCCGTCATCAAGACGAAGGGGATTTTCTCCGAGAACGGACACGCCGAGATCTGGCTCTCCGACGACGAGCGGCGCATTATGCTCCAGCTCAAGTCGAAGCTTTCCTTCGGCTCTTTGAATCTCTATCTCAAGTCCTACCTCCCATCGCCGAACCCGTAGGCGGTAATCGCGGCCCGCGGTCCCGTTCCTCCGCCCCGAAGAAAGGAAGCGGAGCGAAGTCGAAGAGCGCCCGTACCGCGCGGATCGCGGAAGTCGACCTGTCCAAAGTCCGTACCGTTCCCATCGAGCGCCGCCCGAACAAGGTGGCGGCCGCTGAGTTCGCTTCGCCCCCCGGCAAGGACCGCAGCTTTTCGGCTTTCCTCAGGTCCCTGCCGGACGTTCTGGTAGCGCGGGATTTTCTCCGCGTCGTCGACGCCATCGCCTCGGCCAGGAAGAACGAGCGCGCGGTGGTAGCGATGCTGGGTGGACACATCGTAAAAACCGGGCTCGCGCCGCTCTTGATCGATCTGATGAATCGCGGCGTGATCACCCACCTTGCGATGAATGGATCTGCTGCGATCCACGACTACGAGATCGCGCGCTTCGGCGCCACATCGGAGGATGTCGCGCGAGGACTCGTCGACGGCACGTTCGGGATGGCCGAGGAAACCGGCCGCGGAATGAACGAAGCCTTCATCATGGGAATGCAGAGCGGCTGGGGAATGGGGGAGGCGCTGGCGCGCGCACTCGAGGAGACTTCGCTTTCCAATCCGGAGCTGTCGGTGCTGCTATCAGCGCACAGGCTCGCAATCCCTTGCACAGTCCACGCAGCCCTCGGCGCCGAAATCATTCACCAACACCCCGCCACGAGCGGCGCCGCAATCGGCGACACCAGCCACCGCGATTTCCGCAGGTTAGCCGCGTCACTCCCAGCTCTCCACAATGGAGGGGTAGTCCTCAATCTGGGCAGCGCGGTCATCATGCCCGAGGTGTTCCTGAAGGCGCTCACCATCGCGCGCAACCTGAACGATGGAAAGCCGACCGCCTTCACGACCTGCGATCTCGACATGCAGCGCCACTACCGTCCGCGCGTGAACGTCGTCCAGCGGCCGACCCAGGGGAGCGGAAAGGGCTACGAGATCACCGGGCACCATGAGATCATGGTGCCTCTTCTCGTCTGGGGTGTTGTCGAGGCGCTCGACGGGAAGGGGTGAACAGCAACGGAGAACTACCCTGCTGCCCGCTGCGCGCTACTCGCGTTCCGCTGCGCGCTGCAAACGTCAGGACAGAATCAGTTGGAGTCCGAGAAGCGATCTCGCCGGGTCGTCTTGAATGCCCGCGAGATCTGTCTCGTCGTTGTAAAAGCGAAAAGCGTTTTTAGCTATCGGCGGGCAGCGGGCAGCAGCGTAGTTGGTTAATACCGCGTGAGCCGAGTCCCGGCGAACCTTTCTCTAAGCCTCTGAGCGGTGCCAGGACTCAACACCCGAATTCCGAAGTAGAGCAGCCCGCCGACGATCAGAACCTTGATCGCGAGTCCGACAATGAAAAAGGTGAGACCGACGAGTCCGCCGAATAGCTTGAACACCATGCCCACGGCAAACAGGCCCAGCATGGCGAATAGGCCGATCATGAAGATGGCGCGTAACATGAGGTTCTCCAAAACGGTGACTGGTATCCCTACGATACAACGCGCCGGGTTGTTTCACGAGAGGAAACGCGAGGCGTCCACACCCTGACCGGCGACGTAATCGTAGTCGGCGCGGGCTTGATTGGCCTGACTACAGCTGTAGCTCTGGCGGAGCGTGGGATTTCGGTCACTCTGATTGGTGAGCACATGCCAGGCGAAGCCTCTCCGGCCGCCGCGGGAATGCTCGCTCCCTCTGTCGAGAGGGCGACCGGCACAGCCCACGATTTCGGAATCGCCGCACGCGATCGCTACCCTTCTTACGTCGAGTTCTTGACCGAGCGCACGGGAATCAGGGTTCCGCTCAACCGGCTCGGAATCCTTCAAGTCGCGCTGAGCGAAAAAGGCATTCGGGGGCTGCACAAAACGGCGCTCGCTACCACTCGCTGGCTCGATTCGAAGGAACTTCAGGCGATCGAGCCATCCCTGTCGCACGCCCTCGGCGCCATGCTGAATCCAGACGATGGAGCGGTCGACAACGTCGCACTTCTCGCCGCCTTGCAGCGGATTGCCTCGGCGAACAGTCGCATCGAGACGGTGCAAGACCTCGTGACGGCGATCGAAGCCGACACTAATTCCGGCACCGTGACTACGAAATCACGTGCCTGCTACAACGCGCGTTACGTCGTCCTCGCCGCCGGAGCGTGGGTCGGACAGATCGCCGGAGCGCGATTCGCTCGCGCGGTGCAACCGGCGCGCGGGCAGCTGGTCTCGTACTCGATTTCTTCCGCTCCCCTTCGCCACGTCGCCTACGGGCCGCGCGGATACGTCGTCCCGCGCGGGGATCACATCATCGGTGGCACCACGATGGAAAGCGTGGGGTTCGACACGTCGACCACGAGCGAAGGCATAAGGAAAGTGCGCACCGCATCGGAAGAGATTTGCCCGCGACTCTCGGCGTCCGGGATTCCCACGGCGTGGGCCGGACTTCGGCCCGTTACCCCGGACATGCTCCCGATCCTTGGCGCCGATCCCGAGCGCCTCTCGCTCCTCTACGCCTGCGGACATTCGCGCAACGGCGTCCTGATGGCCCCCCTGACCGGGGATATAATCGCCGATCTCGTGACTGGAACACCACTTAGCCGCGACCTGGCGCAATTTCGGCCCGGACGTTTTTGATGTAGATTGAGGACAGCACGGGTTCGGGGTTGGGCCGGGGGGATGCAAGTGCTGAGTTGTAAGTTGTTAGTTGACCAGTTTGACAGGGTTTATCAGTCTACCCGAGGACGCACTGGTCACCACTGACACACTTACCACTCTAGGACTGACCACTCAAAACTTGCATCCCCTCTAGGCGCGCCAGAAACCAGTTCTTTATGACAGACACTCTCTATCAGATCATGGGGCGTCACCGCTCCGAGCCGCTTCCCGAGCGCAAACCACCGTGGCTCAAGGTCAAGGCGCCCGGTGGCACCAACTATATGCGGCTCAAGCACTTGATGCGTGAGCTGGACCTCCATTCCGTGTGCGAGGAAGCGCACTGCCCCAACGTCGGCGAATGCTGGGAACACGGTACCGCGACCTTCATGATTCTAGGTGACGTGTGCACCAGGAACTGTGCGTACTGCGCCGTCGCTCACGGGCGCCCGCCAAAGTACGATATTGCGGAGCCCCATCGGGTTGCCCGCGCAATCGCCGAGATGGGACTCCAGCATGCAGTGATAACGTCGGTTGATCGGGACGACCTTCCGGACTTCGGCGCCTGGGTTTTCGCCGAGACCATCCGCCAGATTCACGAACGCATTCCGGGTTGTTCGGTCGAAGTGCTGGTCCCCGATTTCCAGGGTAACGAGGACAGCATTCGAACCGTGCTCGAGGCCGGCCCGGAGATCTATAACCACAACACCGAAACAGTCCCTCGGCTCTACAAGAAAGCGCGACCGGGCGGACGATATCTCCGGGTGATGGAGATCTTTCGCTATGCCAAGCGCATCGCACCGGACATCCCGACCAAGACCGGCATGATTCTCGGGATGGGTGAGACGATCGAGGAGGTGGTGGCGGTGATGCGCGATTTGCGCGAAGTCGACGTTGATATCCTCACTCTCGGACAATACCTCCGCCCTTCCGACGCGCATATCGCGCTCGATCGCTACTACACGCCGCAGGAATTCAGGCAGCTGTACGAGATTGGAATGGAAATAGGATTTCGGCACGTTGAATCGGGTCCACTCGTTCGCTCCAGCTACCACGCGTGGGAGCAGGTGCAGGCGGCAGGCGTATGAGCACTGAAGCCAAGCGTCCTCCCGCTACCGGCCAGAAGCGGCAGGACAAAGGCGCGCCCGGAGACAACGGTGCCGACGCCGGACAGGGCAACGACGCCACAGGAACAACCCCAGAGGTTCGCCGGGAGCTGCTTCGCTCGATGCTCCTTCAGCGCCGTTTCGAGGAGCGTTGCGCTGAAGCCTACGCGCTCGGCAAGATCGGTGGCTTCTGCCACCTCTACATCGGACAGGAAGCCATCTCGACTGGCGTGATGTCGATGATTCGCCCCGACGACTACGTGATTACGGCGTATCGCGACCACGGCCAGGCTCTCGCGCGCGGGATCAGCCCACGATCGGTGATGGCGGAGTTGTTCGGCCGACAGGACGGATGCTCAGGCGGCAAGGGCGGCTCGATGCACATCTTCGATGCCAAGACCAACTTCCTCGGCGGACACGGCATCGTTGGCGGCCACGTCCCGGTCGCTGCCGGCGTCGGGTTCGCCATCAAGTATCGGCGTGGAAATCAGCTCTGCGTCTGCTTCTTCGGCGAGGCCGCGGTCAACATCGGGGCGTTTCATGAAGCTCTCAACCTGGCGTCGTTGTGGGAGCTTCCTGTCGTCTTCGTCATCGAGAACAACCGGTACGGCATGGGCACCGCGATCTCGCGTTCAACCGCGAACGAGGACGCGCTCATTCGCGCCAAGGGCTATCGAATGGAGGGGGAGTCCGTCGATGGCCAGGATGTCTTCGCTGTTCGTGAGTGCATGGGTCGCGCGATCGAGAGAGCGCGAAAGGAGAAGCGGCCGACGCTGATCGAAATGAGGACCTACCGCTTCATGGGTCACTCGATGTCGGACGCGGTGAGCGGCACCTATCGCACCAAGAACGAGCTGGAAGAGAACATGAAGCGCGATCCGATTCTGGTCCTGCACAACAAGATGTACGAGTCGGGCGAGCTCACCGAAGGCGAGATGCGCAAGATCGACGACGAGGCGAAGGCGATCGCGCAGGACGCGTGGGACTTCGCCGACGCCAGTCCCGAGCCGGCGCTCGAGAAGCTCTACACCGACGTCTACTCGGACACGAGCTCCTGATGGCGGTCGTCACCTACAGAGACGCCCTGACGCAGGCGCTTCGCGAAGAGCTGCAGCGCGACGACCGCGTCTTCCTTATGGGAGAGGAAGTCGCCCAGTACAACGGCGCGTACAAGGTCTCGAAAGGACTGCTCGACGAGTTCGGGCCCATGCGCATCGTCGATACGCCGATCACTGAGCTCGGATTCGCCGGCGTCGGAGTCGGAGCTGCAATGGTCGGGCTGCGCCCGATCGTCGAGTTCATGACGTGGAA
>Ga0193735_1000133_pt1 | contig 23627 bp, 24 predicted proteins | sample U1m2metaG_FD_145080 | JGI IMG/M metagenome (GOLD analysis project Ga0193735, IMG submission 145080) | Soil microbial communities from a riparian zone of the East river system, Colorado, United States - U1m2 | ecosystem: Environmental > Terrestrial > Soil > Riparian zone | place: USA: East River... | reverse complement strand
CCAAGCCAGGACTCAGCAGCAATGGCGACAACTCCGACTTCAGCATCGATGTGTCCAAGCCATGGGGGCTGCCGGCGGACTGGGATGCGCGCAGCGATCTGCGTACGCGGGTGAGCTACCAGAAGAGCCAGGGACAGAACTTCGTGGTCAACCCGCTCGCTCTGACTGGTGAGAGCCGGCTCTCTGACAACGGCCGGCGCGCATTCAGCATGAGCGCCGATACGGATGTCGCCGAAAACCTTTCCTCCAGCTTCGTGATCTCGCGCGTCGAGAGCTTCGACCGTAACCTTAACCGCCGCAACACTCAGACCGTGCTGAGCGCGGTGATGCATCTGCAGTTCTATGCCGGGGAGTTCAAGTGAGATCGATGCTGCCCATTGTGCTCGTGTGCCTGTTTGTCGCGTGCAACAGCGACGCAAAGGAGGGAAGCGCCGCCCAGCGCGGTTCGAGCGCGGCCGCTACTTCCGCTGGCAGGACGTCGACGGGGTTCAGTGGGACGGCGGCTTACGACTACGCGAAAGCCCAGGTCGCTTTCGGTCCTCGCGTGCCTGGAACTCCGGCGGCTAAGCAAGCCGGCGAGTGGATAATCCGGCAGATGCGCGCCCGCGCCGACACGGTGATCGTCCAGAGCTTCACCTACACCACTGCTGACGGAAAAAGGCTCCCGCTACGAAACATCCTGGCGCGGTTCCGACCTGAGCTGACGGAGCGGGTTCTCTACGTGACGCACTGGGATTCGCGGCCAGTATCCGAGTCTGCGACAACCGAAGCCGAAAGGAAGATGCCAGTGCCGGGCGCGAATGACGGAGCATCCGGGGTAGGACTTTTCGTCGCCCTTGGAGATGTGCTGAAGAAAACGAAGCCGAACGTTGGCGTCGACCTCCTCTTCACCGACGGAGAGGACTACGGCCAATTCGGTCCACCGGAGGTCGATGTTCTCATCGGGTCCAAGTATTTCGCCGAGCATCCTCCGTCCCCCGGCTACAAGCCGCTTTACGGCGTGCTCTGGGACATGATCGGCGACAAGGATCTCCGCATTCCGTACGAGATGAACTCCTTCCAGCAAGCGCCTGAAGTTGTCTCGCGGGTGTGGCAGACCGCCGCCGACATGGGTTACGGCGACATCTTCGTGCAGGAGAGCGGCGGACTCGTGGTGGACGACCACATTCCGCTTCTCAACTCGGGCATGCGGGTGATCGACGTGATCGACCTCGATTATCCGCCGCACCACACGCCCCAGGACACGATGGACAAGATCTCGGCGAAATCCCTCGCCACAGTTGGAGACGTTGCGACAGCGCTCGTAACGCGCAAGTAATTCATGAAGGGAAAACTCACGGTCCTCATGATCACGGCATTCGTGGACATGCTTGGACTGGCGATGGTTATCCCGCTCCTCCCCTTCTACGCGACGAAGCTCGGCGCGTCGGCCAGCATGGTCGGCGTTCTCATCGCGGCTTTCTCGATCGCCCAGCTCGCGAGCGCCCCGCTGTGGGGCCGCTTCTCCGATCGTTATGGCAGGCGACCAGCGCTTCTAGCTGGACTGCTGATTTCCGCGGTCGCCTACGTGATCTTCGCTTACGCCAGCACGCTGTGGCTCCTTCTCCTGTGCCGCGTCGTCCAGGGACTCGGCGGCGGGACTATCGGCGTCGTCCAGGCGTACGTCGCCGATGCCAGCGATCCAAAGGACCGCGCCCAAAGCCTCGGCTGGCTTTCAGCGGCGACCAGCTTCGGGGCCGTTGTTGGTCCGGCGATCGGTTCGGCGCTTATCCACTGGGGACGTCACGCGCCGGGTATCGCATCCGCGATCTTCTGCATCCTCGTCAGCATTTTCGCCGGTATCTATCTGCGCGAGTCGCGCGAGGACATTCCCGTCACGAGCGAGCACGGCGTCGTTCACCAGACTAGCGCCGGCGCCGTCTGGAGCGTCATCGCCCGTCCGAAGGAACCGGCCCAGCGGCTCATTTGGATCTACGCGATCGCCATCGGCGCGTTCTATGGGACCGTTCCCACCTTGCCGCTCATTCTCATGCATCGGTTACCCATCACGGAGGCGAACGTCGGCTACTTCGTGATGTACCTGGGTGGGATGGGGGTGTTCGTACGAGCGGGAATTCTTGGCCGCATGATCGAATGGCTCGGGGAGGCCAGACTGACCCGCCTGGGGCTCGTGCTTCTCGCGCTCGGCTTGGCACTGGTGGCGGCGGTGCACTCTTACCTAACGCTTCTTCTCGCCCTGACACTCATGCCGCTTGGCACCGCCTTCGTTTTCCCCTGCGTTACGGCGACGCTGTCGCGCGTCGTGCCGAACCGGCACCGCGGCCTCTTCATGGGGGTGCAGCACACCTTTGGCGGGATCTCTCGTGTTGTCTTCCCGCTCGGTGCCGGCATCGCCATGGACCACCTCGGCCTCGGCTTTCCGTTTGTCCTGGCGGGGGTCCTCGTCCTCGCTACGCTTCCGCTGACGGGGTCCATGGAAGACTATGGCGCAACCCGCATCCCTTCGGTCACGAAAGTAGGCTAGCTCCGGCTAAGGTCGGCGCATGCCGACTCCGGCCGAACGCAAAGCCCTCCTTTTTTTCTCTGTCGTTCTGGTCCTTGGTGCCTCAACACGCGCCTACCGAGCGCTGCACAGCCGGTCACCGGAAGATACGCGCGCGAGATCGGCACTCGAACGTCAGATAAAGGCCGCCGATTCCGCCCGCCGGGCCGGCCTTCGCAAGCCAAAACGGGGTCAGAAACAGAAGGCGCCGCCCAAGCCAGTCGGACCCCTCGATCTGGACGTAGCCACCGCGAAGGAAATCGAAGCCTTGAGGCACATCGGGCCCACGCTGGCGAGCCGCATCGTGGCCGACCGGGATTCGCTCGGTCCGTTCGGCTCTATGGAAGGACTGCTGCGTGTAAAAGGGGTCGGTCCTTCTATGGTAGCAAAGCTCGACTCTGCGGTAACCTTCTCGCTCGTTCCGCGTCCTACAAACAGAGTCATATCCAGGCAATCCGAGCTGCCAAAAGCACGCGGAAAGCCTCATCATAGGGACATCCGTCGTTGACAGCTCCTGCAACCAAGAATGCGCCGCGTATCGGCGATCTACTATTGAAGGAAGGGCTGATCACCCAGGATCAGCTCAATAAGGCCCTTCAGGAGCAGAGACACAACGGTACGCGCGTTGGATACAACCTGGTCAAGCTCGGTTACGTCAAGGAAACTGACCTAACCAGGATGCTTGCGCGCCAGCACAAAATGCCCGCTGTCGACCTCACGAAGTTCCAGGTCGATCCGCGCATCGCCAAGCTCATTCCAGCCGAGCTTGCGCTCAAGCACAGCGTCCTTCCCCTGAAGCGCGACGGTCGCACCCTCACTGTCGCCATGTCCGATCCGGCGACGATGTCGGTCCTCGACGACATCAAGTTCATCACCCGTCTGGACATATTCCCGGTCATCGCTGGCGAGTTCACTCTGCGCAACGCGATCGAGAAGTTCTATGAGTCGGGTGAAGCGCAGATGCAGAGCCTGCTCTCCGAGATCCCCGATGACGACATCGAGATCCTCGAGAGCGAAGCCGAGGAGCCCGCCAACGCCGGCATGGCGCTCATCGACGAAGCGCCCGTTGTAAAGCTGATCAACGCCATCATGACCGACGCGCTGAAGAAGGGTGCTTCGGATATTCACTTCGAGTGCTTCGAAAAGGAGCTCCGCGTCCGCTATCGCATCGACGGAGCGCTGCAGGAGATCATGAAGCCGCCCATCAAGATGCGGCCGGCTCTCATCTCCCGATTCAAGATCATGGCGAGCCTCAACATCGCCGAGCGTCGCGTGCCCCAGGACGGCCGTATCAAGCTGAAGATCGGCACCAAGGTCATCGACTTCCGTGTCTCCACCCTTCCGACTCTGTTCGGCGAGAAGGTGGTGCTTCGTATTCTCGACAAGGGTAACCTGTCCCTCGACCTCGGCACGTTCGGCATCGAGCCGCGCGCCGAGCGCGAGCTGATGGAAGCGATCTCCAATCCTTACGGAATGGTGCTCGTCACGGGGCCAACGGGTTCCGGTAAAACCACGACGCTTTATTCCGCCCTCTCGAAGATCAACAACATCGACGTCAACATCATGACGGCCGAGGACCCGGTCGAGTACAATCTCTTCGGCATCAACCAGGTGCTGGTGAGAACCGACATCGGGATGACTTTTGCCGCGGCGCTGAAGGCGTTCCTTCGTCAGGACCCCAACATCATCATGTTGGGAGAAATTCGAGACCTGGAAACGGGTGGCATTGCGATCAAGGCCGCCCTCACCGGTCACCTTGTGCTCTCGACGCTGCACACGAACTCAGCCCCTGAGACCGTGACGCGTCTCATGGACATGGGCATCGAGCCGTTCAACGTTGCCTCGGCGCTGAATCTGATCCTGGCGCAGCGTCTCGTGCGCCGGGTCTGCAGCAACTGTGCGGAAGCCTACAAGATGGACAAGGCGGAGATCGCCGGGGCCAAGATCGCCGGTGGCGTAACTCTTCGCGATCTCCACTTCACGGACATGGCGCTCACCGATGCCAAAGGTCGCGCCACCGCCGCGGCGAAGCCCTTCATGGATCGGATCACGCTCGACACCAAGATGGAAGACCTCCCGGTCTTCCGCGGAAAGGGATGCGAGCAGTGCGACGGCACCGGCTTGAAGGGGCGGCAGGGGCTCTACGAAGTGATGTATATGACGCCGGCGCTGAGAAAGCTGATCATGCAAAGCGCTGGCGCCGCCGAGATCCAAAAGGTCGCCATCGAGGAGGGAATGCTTACCCTCCGCATGGATGGCTGGCTGAAGGTCCTAAAGGGGATCTGTCCCCTCGAGCAGGTAGTCCGCGAGACAGCAGCTTGATCAACAACACTCGAATCGATATCCGATGACCTCCTTACCGTTCATAGACACGTCAACGCCGTCGGGCGCGCCTCCATCGACAGGTATCAATCTCCGCTCCTTGCTGGAGGAGATGGTATCCCGGAACGCTTCCGACCTTCACGTCGTTGCTGGCGAGAGACCGAAGCTGCGCGTCGACGGCGACATCACGAATTCGGGTGTCGACCACGTGATGACCCCGAAGGACACGCTCCAGATCGCCTATTCGGTGTTGACGGAACAGCAAAAGAAGCGATTCGAGCTGGAGGATGAGTTGGATTTTTCCTTCGGCATCCAGAACCTCGCCCGCTTCCGCGGCAACGTCTTCAAGCAGCGCGGCTGCGTCTCGATGGTGGTCAGGCAGATCCCGTTCGCGATCAAGACCTTCGATCAGCTCGGCCTGCCCGGCTCGATAGCCAAGATGGCGGAAAAGCCGCGCGGTCTCGTATTAGTGACCGGCCCGACCGGCTCGGGTAAATCGACCACCCTCGCCGCCATGATCGACAAGATCAACCGCGAGCGTAAGGGACACATCATTACCGTCGAAGATCCGATCGAGTTCATTCACAAGCACCAGGCCTGCATCATCAACCAGCGCGAGATCGGGAGCGACACCAAGTCGTTCGCCAACGCTCTCAAGTATGCGCTGCGTGAGGATCCGGACATCATCCTGGTCGGTGAAATGCGCGACCTGGAGACGATCGCCGCCACGTTGACGATCGCCGAAACAGGTCACCTCGCGTTCGCCACGCTGCACACCAACTCGGCAGCCGAGGCGATCAACCGCATCATCGACGTGTTCCCGTCGCACCAGCAGTCGCAGGTAAGGGCGCAGCTGGCTTTCGTGCTGGAGGGAATCGTCACCCAGACGCTGTTGCCGAAAGCGCAGGGCAAGGGCCGCGTGATGGCCGCCGAGATTCTGGTGGTTACGCCAGCGATCCGCGCCCTTATTCGTGACGACAAGGTCCACCAGATCTACTCGTCGATGCAGGCCGGAAAGAAGTGGGGCATGCAGACCTTGAACGATGCACTGTACGCGCTGTACATGAACCGCGAAGTTACGGCAGATGAATGCCTGCGCGTGAGCGGTGACCCAACCGAGTTCCAGCGCATGATTGGTCAGCTGGATCCGGCAGATGAAGGCAGAACCGGCCAGCCGCCGGCCGGAAAGCAGGCTACCAAGCCTGCACCGGGTTCCCCAGTGAGACGTTAAAGAGGATTAGGACATGGCTACGTTTACCTACACGGCAAGAGCATTCAACGGCGACCTGCGGACAGCTACCATCGATGCCGCGTCGCGCGATGACGTCATATCGCAGCTCAGAAAGCAGCGCCTCAGCGTCGTCAAGATCGACCAGGACGCCACCAAGAAGATCGGCCGCGGTTCGATCAAGACCCGCGACGTCGTCATCTTCACGCGTCAGTTCTCGACGATGATCAACTCCGGTCTGCCGCTGGTGCAGGCCCTGACGATTCTCGCCGAGCAGACGGACAACAAGTCGTTGTCGGAAGTCACCAAGAAAGTGGTGTTCGACGTCGAATCCGGTAACACCGTCGCGGACGCGCTATCCAAGCACCCGCGGGCGTTCACCAACCTTTACGTCAACATGGTCGCCGCCGGTGAAGCCGGTGGTATTCTCGACACAATTCTCATGCGCCTCGCAACCTTCCTCGAGAAGAACGACGCGCTGGTGAGAAAGGTGAAGGGAGCGATGATCTATCCGACGGTCATCATGAGCGTCGCGGGCATCGCGGTCGTCACCCTCTTGATCTTCGTCATCCCGGTGTTCGCGGGCATGTTCGCATCGTCGGGCATGGCGCTTCCACTGCCAACCCGAATCGTCATCGGCGCCTCGGACTTCCTCAAGGCCTACTGGTGGGTGATCGGCGCGGTGATCATCATCGGCGGATACACGGGGAAGAAGTACTACGCCACGTCGAACGGAAAGCTGGCGATCGACCGGCTGATGCTGAAGGTGCCGGTTCTCGGCGACGTCCTCCGCAAGTCGGCGGTGTCGCGTTTCACCCGTACGCTCGGCACGCTCATCAGCTCCGGCGTAAGCATTCTCGAAGGATTGGAGATTACAGCGAAGACTGCCGGTAACCGCGTCATTCAGGACGCGATCATGCAGTCCCGTTCCTCGATCGCCGGCGGTGACACGATTGCGCAGCCGCTCCAGAAGTCGAAGGTCTTCCCGCCCATGGTCATCTCGATGATTGCGGTCGGTGAGCAAACCGGTGGTCTGGACGAGATGTTGTCCAAGATCGCTGACTTCTACGACGAAGAAGTCGATGCTGCTGTGAGCAACCTGCTATCGCTGCTCGAGCCGATCATGATCGTGTTCCTCGGCGTCGTGGTCGGAGGCATGGTCGTGGCCATGTACCTCCCGATCTTCGACATGGTCAACGCAGTGCAGTAGTCACCAGGCGCAATACAAACAAAACGGCCAGCCTTTCGAGGCTGGCCGTTTTGTTTTTTACTCCCGTTCCCGCCTACCACATGATCCCGACGGTGATCGGAACGAAGCTCAAGTTGAAGTTGTCCACCGAGACCTTGTTGTAGCGCGCCTCGACGAAGGTCTCGAAGCTCGAGCTCAGCGGAATCTTGATCCCACCGCCAACGTTGAACCCGAAATGGTTGTCCCTGCTGTTGCCCGTACCAATGTTTGGGGTGTAGAGTCCAGCCCCGCCGATGATGTAGGGCGAGAAGCTGACCCCGGGCAGAGCGTACACCAGGTTGCCGGTGAACGCTGGAACGTTGATGTTGTTCACACCAGCCTGACCGCCGAACTCGTTGTACGCCGCTTCGACGCGGACCCCGATTGGCGTCAGCATCGGCTTATAGCCTACTGCAAGGGTGACGTTGTAGCCGGTATTGACGGCGTCGCTCAGATCGCCCATTGGAAACGCAATTCCCGCCGCGCCCCCGATCTGAAACGGATTCGACGAGAGCTGTGCGCTCGCGTTGGATGTGGCGGCAGCCACCGCTACCAACGCAGCCACGCCGGAAAGAAGGATTCGGTTCACGGTATCTCCAGTGTTATGGATGACGCTGTAACCTACACCCGCCGAAATACCCAATTGGACCCTTGATGATCCGTGCTCAGCCTTTTATAGCGGCTTGGGCGCCCGTGCCTAGCAGAGCGTCGATCTCGTGGAGGTCATCCGTGGTGAGCTTCCACATCGCTGCAGACGCGTTATCGGCGACTTGACGGGCTGAAGAGGCACCCGCGATGACCGACGCGACGACCTCATGGGCGAGCAGCCATGAAAACGCCAGCTCGAGCACCGTGTGCCCGCGGGATTCGGCGAACCCAATCAGCGCTTCGACTTTGTCGATATTCTCTTCGGTGAGCAGCTTCCTGTAGCGCTCGAACTTCGCCACGCGGGTGTCCTGCGGAATTGGTTGTCCCTTCCGAAACTTGCCAGTCAGCAGGCCACTCATCAGCGGAAAGAAAGGCAGAAATGCCAAACGTTCACGCTCGCATTCAGCGAGCAAGCCTTCCTCGGGCTCCCGATGGAGAAGACTGTATTCGTTCTGCACGCTCACGAAGCGCGCGGAGCCGGGATGTGCCGTGCTCGCCGCCGCAGCTTCGCGCAGCTGCTGTGCGGAAAAGTTCGAGCAGCCGATTTCGCGCATCTTGCCAGCTTTTACGAGGTCGTCGAGCGCTCCCAGGGTCTCGCCGATCGGCACGTTGGGATCAGGCTTGTGCAGCTGGTACAGGTCGATGTAGGCCGTCTTGAGCCGCCGGAGGCTCGCATCGAATGCCTTTCGGATGTATTCGGGACGCGCGCCGCTTCCTTGACCAGCCATCTCGAGACCGAACTTGGTGGCGACGATTACCTGCGATCTCCGGCCGCCGAGAAAGCGACCGAGCAGCTCTTCGCTCTTTCCTTCGCCGTAGGCGTCGGCGGTATCGAAGAAGTTGATCCCCGCTGCGAGAGCCGCGTTGACGACTTCCTCGGTCCGCTTCTCGTCGATCCGCGCGCCGAAATTGTTGCAGCCGATCCCGACTACGGTTACCGAGAGCGAGCCAATCCTTCGTTGTTCCACCTTTATACCGCTGCCGTTGCTCCGAGCTCGACGCGCGTCGTCGCGTCGTCCGGACGCTCACCCAGGAACTCTACCCACTGCTTCTTGATGTGCGGGTAGTGCTTGGAGGCCTCGACCAGATCGATGAAGCACTCGATCGTCTTCTCGATCGTGTCGTTCATCGATCCCTCTCGCATCGACGCGCCGAAGACGAGGAATCGCACGGAGCAGCGTCGTTCAGTTGCCATATATTGAGCCCCTTTAATTTGGATGGTTCTTCGCTGCCGCTGCCGATGCTCGCACGACACCGGCTGCTTCCACGCAGGCTGCGACGTCGGCCGCCGATTCCGACTTACAAGCCCGCTCACGGGAGGCTTGATCGGGAAAGAATCCGCCCACCTGCAGTCCAATGCCAATCCAGCAGCGCAAGTGCGCCTCACCATCTGGCAGTGACCTGCAGAACGCGATCCCGCGCGGAAGCTCACTCGGTGCGTACGCGAGGTGCCGGACCGCACCCTGATAGCAGAATGGCATTCCCGCTGGGGACGCCAGATCGCAGCGCTTTCTAATGCCAGGGTACTGAAACGCCGAGGCGCCTGACGCATTCCTGCCCAGTCCGACGTAACACTCGCGCACCAGATCCTGAGTTCCTGCGGCGTCGCACACCTGGCTCGCCTTGCGGTAATCCTGGCCGAGCGCGGGAAGAATGAGATCCGTCTGCAGCTCGTAACACTCCCGGCGATAGCGCACGGGAGTCGAATCGCACGGGTAGTGCAGGTCGTCGGGCTTGAACAGAACGACGGAAGCGGCGGGCGTCGAATGGCGGTGCATGCCGAACGCACCGTCGCCGAAGGTCTGCATCCGTGCCCCCATGTTGTGCTCCATGAAGACTCCGCTGTAACAGCTGCGCTGATCCCAGTCCCCCGTGAGCCGATCGCAATCCTTGAGCGACGCATTGACGTCGTAACGATGATACATCATCAACCCGTGACCAGTCCCGTGCAGGCAGTCAAACAGTCGGAACTGTTCCCGGGTGCCGCGCAATCCATCGCAGGGGGCGAGCAACACGGTTTGAGCGATAGGCATCCCGATGCGCGCGTCGAAGTAGCGCTGCAGGATTCCGTGATAGCAGCCCGATTGATACCGGTCGTCGCACTGCGATAGCAATCGCGTCGCCGTAGCCGGAGTCGATCGAACCGCGTATCCGAGCGCGTGGGCGAGGGGATGCCCGAGCAGAACCAGCGAGGGATCGCTGTGGATGACGTAATCCAGCGTCCCCATCGCGACGGCGATGTTGCCCGCCGATGACAACGACGCGATGCCGTCTCCGATGCACGTGGAGTACGCGTCGATCGAATGACTGACGTGGGGCTTGCACAGCGCGAGCAGGGAATCGGCGACCTTCGCCGAGTCGGAAACCGGCCGAGTGGGTTTGGTCGGCGCAGTTGCCAACGTGTCGGCAGTCATGCCCGCCACGCCGGCGTGGGCGGTGTGCTGCGATTCGGCGCGCGTCGGAACTGCCGCCAGCAGAAGAAGAGCCAGGAATCCACCGAAGCTGCAGCGCGCGCCCACCGGCAAATGAAGGATCACGATCGGAGTATCACCGCGTGTGGCCTGGGATTCAACCGTCCTCTTGGTTTTTCCGCTAGGCTTTCTTGACCCTACCGGCGCGGATGTACAGGGGCCAGCGAACGAGGCGCGGCTCCCTTGTATCGCCCCACTCTCTCGACAAGGAGTGCTCGACGCCGACAACTGGATCTACTCCGCGCTCGGCGACGTAGCGCGCGGTGGCGGACCACGTCCGCAGATAGCCGGTGAGCTCCGCGAGCGTCCACGTCGCCTCAAGCTCCATTGCCGGAACCGTGAGCTCGTCGAATGGAAACGGAATCGTTTGGTAGCCGTCGAGCAGAAGCTTTCTTTCCGGATGCCAGTATCCCTCAAGCATCCCGCGATTGAACGCGTGCAATGTTCTGTTGAGCGATTCGCTGTCGAGAATCGGGTCGCCGTAGCCCCACACCGCGATCGCGCCGCCCGGGCCGAGCACTCTTCGTGCTTCGCTGAAAAAAGCGGCGGGATCAAACCAGTGGAGCGATTGCGCGGCCGTCACGAGATCAACGGATGCGTCGGGCAGACCACTCGATTCGGCAGCGGCGATCCTGTATTCGATTCTCGGATTGGGAGTAGCGCGGCTGATCTGGTCCGCGCTCGGGTCGATCGCGATGACGCGCTCGAAACGATTCGCCAATCCGAGCGCCGCCTGTCCGTTGCCGGTTCCGCAATCGAGTGCGAGGCGATGCTCTCGGGTCAATCCAGCGAGGCGCGCGAACAGCGAATCGGGATAGAGCGGGCGAAATGTGGCGTAGAGCGCCGCGCGATCGGAGAAGTGATCCTTGAACTTCAGAATCGTCTCCGATGGAGACGCGCGGGCGACTCTACTCCAGACTCAGGCTGCGGTTCAGCGCGGTGGCGACGTAGACCATGTCGATGCTCTTGAGGAACTCGTGCCACGGTGGAGGAGCGCGGAACGCCATTCTCCCGGAAGAATCCTCCCACACCGGTACCACCACGCCGGGAATGTCGACGGCGGCGGCGCTCCGCTGAAAGGCTTCCTGGATGCGCGCTTGTTCCGCGGGCGATCGAACGCCGAACGATCGATCCACCGGCACGATGATCACGTCCTTTCCATCCCGTCTCAGGTGGGCCACCTGAAATGTTGGCATCGCATCCATGCGGTTTGTAGCCATTTTTCCCATGACTCACGGATGTTTTCACACTTTCAAGTGGTGGTCAATGTCGGTTTTATATCATCCAACTGTCGGTTTTCTATCACTGGATGAGTTAACTCCTTCCACGCGCGAACGACAGCGCTACCTTCTTTGCATGAAGCACGCTCTTGTATTGCTTTTTGTTTCGTTGGTTGCTGCGTGCAGTGACCGAAACACGGCTGGTGTCGCCGCTGATAATGGTGGCACCGTAGTCATTGCGACGATGGCCGATCCCGGGACCCTCTTTCCCCCGCTGATCGTGTTCACATCGGCCAAGCAGATCACCGAACAGATCTACGACTACCTCGCCGATGTTGGCGCTACGATGAACACGCGCAGCGATGAAGGCTTCCGGCCCCAGCTAAGTGACCGATGGCGGTGGTCGAGTGATTCACTGATGCTCGCGTTTCACCTGAATCCGCGCGCAAAATGGCACGATGGCCGTGACGTCACCGCGCGCGATGTGCAGTTCACGCTGTCGCTCTACAAGAACCCGGTGCTCGGCGGCGAATCGCGCACCGAGCTCGCGAACATCGATTCAGTGACGGTGACGGATTCTCTCACCGCCGTTTTCTGGTTCCACGAGAGAACGCCGTCGCAGTTCCTCGACGCGGCGGCGCAGATGCTCATTCTGCCGGCGCACCAGCTCGAGAAAATCCCTGTCGACTCGCTGCGCGAGGCGGCGCCGCCACCGATCGGCAGCGGACGCTTTCGCTTTCGCGCCTGGAACAAGGGCGCATCAGTCGAAATAGTCGCCGATACGTCGAACTATCGCGGGCGAGCGAGACTGGATCGGGTTATCTGGAGCGTTGCGCCGGAGTTCACGACGGCGGTAACCAAACTCTTTAGCGGAGACGCCGACGTCTTTGACGCACTGCGCGTTGAGAATCAGGCCACGCTCCAGACTCATAGCAATCTGCGCTCGATAGTTCTGCAGGGAACGGGATACGGATTCATGCAGTTCAATCTGCGGGATCCGGCAAATCCCTCCCGACCGCACCCGCTGTTTGGCGATCGCAACATCAGGCGCGCCATCACCATGTCTATTGATCGCAACTCTCTCGTGAAGAGTGTGTTCGACACCTTTGCTGTGGTCCCGGTCGGTCCGACCACACGCGCCTATCCGACAACGGGCCCGCGGCTCGTTCAGCTGCCATTCGACACTGTGCGCGCGGGCGCGCTCCTGGATTCTTTGGGGTGGATTCGGCGGCCACCAAGTGGGATGAGGTCCAAAAACGGGCGGGAGCTCGCGTTCCCGCTGCTCGTCACCATGGCCAACATGAGCAGAATCCGAATGGGGGTGCTCATTCAGGAGCAGCTGCGCCGCATGGGGATTCGCGTCGACCTCGATCAACTCGAGGTGCGCACGCTGGAGACGAAGCGGGCCACCCACACCTTCGACGCCGCCATCGGTGTCTGGTTCCTGGGTGCCAGCCCGGATGGAGTCAGGCAAACCTGGACCACCGCGGGGATGAGCAAGGAGGGAGTCAACTACGGGTCCTACTCGAACGCTGCGTTCGACGCCATGGTGGATAGCGCGCTCGGATCAGATCCGGCCCACGCGCGGGAGCGGTTCACTGCCGCGTATCAGATCATAAACGACGACGCCCCGGCCGTCTGGCTGTACGAGCCCAAAACGATAATCGGCCTACACCGCCGAATTCGGACCGCCCCAATGCGCCCCGATGCGTGGTGGTTTTCGCTCGCCGATTGGTCCATTAGGCCCTCGGAGCGAATCCTGAGGGACCGGCTTTCCCCTCATCGTTAGCCCCTATTCTGGGGCCTTAACTCTTCCAAGGTGACATGAAACCGACCCTAAGGTGATACGAAACAGGCATTTCATAAAGTCGGGAAGAGTAGCATTTTACAGGACCAAAATACCCCCAAAAACGGACCCCGAATGATCCGGCATCAGGTCTATTTCGACACACTTGGCTCCATGAAAGAGGATAGCGCGTCCTGGCGGGTCACATTCGCCGGACTCTCTGTTTTGCGCCTTGTAGACACCATGGTTGACACCGGATCGCCCATCAATCCGGCGGGCTGGGCCCAGCTCCACAGCGTCCGGTCGGCGATTGAAGCCGTCAGCGAGGGGGATCCAATTCGCGGCGTCCTGACCACGGTGTTCGAGGAAGCGACCAGGCGCGGGGCAATCGACGACACCGTCTGCGCCTCTCTACTCGCTTACGGCCGTTCATTGGACTACGAGGCGAGCTGGGGGCTTGCCACGGACGTCTTTTCGACGGTTGCCAAGCTTGCGCGCCCTGAAAAGAATGCCCGTCTGGCGGTAGAGGCCAACGTTGCCATCGGTGGGGCGGCGCGACGCAATGGCGACTGGGAAACCTCAGCCCGTGCCTACTCGCAGGCCGCGTACATCGCCGACACACTCGGCGACAAGCCAGGCGTGCTGACGGTGCAGGTTGGTATCGCCAACACCTACCTTGCCAAGGGGAATCTGCCGCAGGCGGAGACGATCCTGGATGATGTCATCGTCCAGGCCCGGGACCAGTTTTTACCTGACATTCAGGGAAAGGCACTGCACACCCGTGCAGCCGTCGCGCATCGGCGCGGCGAACATGCTGAAGGTCTGAAGCTAGCTCACGAAGCGCTTCACCTCATTCAGAAGCCTGCCGACCGCGACTTCGTTCTCGAAGACATCGCGGTGCTATTTTCTGAGCTTGGGCTCAACGATTCCGCGCGCGATACGCACTTGATTCTGGCCGCTACTGGCCAAACAAAGTTGCTACGTTGGACAGCCACGTTGAACTTGATGGAGCTCGAGAGTCTCGACGGAACGGAAGCGGGCTTCGACGCCTACGCCAAAGAGCTCGCGGACTTGCCGCTAGGATTCTGGATTCGCTCGCACTACCTCCTCTTCCTCGGCGAGGGCATGGCTCGCTTCGGCCGAGTTGAGGCAGCTGAGAAAGTCCTGCGCGAAGCCATCGCGTTCGCTGAAGCGAACCAGGTGCATCAGGTCGCTTTCAAGTCGCAAACCGCGCTCAGTGCTGTTCGCTCGACCCCAAGACCGGCAGGGCCGTTTGTGGCGCCGGTCCAGTGGAGTCCGCAGGAGATCGCTCCTGTAATCGCGACGATCTCGGAGCTGCGCAAAGCCGCGGTGGCTGCCCAGTAGTTCTTCTTCCGGGCAGCCCGCGCGTTTTCTTTAATGGCAGGTCTGTGAGCCGTTGGTTACTGGGCAGGTCACATCGTTCTTCGGGGCCGTCATGTCCGAGCAGGCGGTGAGGACGACGGAAGCGATGATGGCGGTGGCGATGAGAAGGCGGCGGCGGATCATTGGAGTATCTCCTGACGTGAGGAAGGGACGTTGCGAGATGAACACGCCACAACGTACCGCCGTCAGGAAATGCCGAAATGGCGTTTTCTTATCATAAAATGCTTGTTTCGTATCAGAAACAGCGCTTTTCTTATCATTTCCCCTCGCGCTGAAGAGGTTGGAGCCCCAATTTCATAGAATTATGAGCCCGACTGCCAGTTGAGCGTCGCGGCGTTCCTGCCTGCGCGGCTCCTCACCCACGTCAAGCACGTCTTCACTGACGAGGCCGAATTGTTGGTCGCGTCCTCCTGGCAGGAGCTCGAATCCTTCATCCGCCGGAAGCCCGTCAGCGTCGTCATTCTCGATCCGTCTGCGGACGGAATCATGAACGTCAGCGCGGTTGCCGGCCTCCTCAAGCGCTACCCCTCGCTCCCTCTGATCGCGTACGTGACACTCAACGCCCCTGCTTTCAACGCGGTGGCACAGTTGGGACGGATGGGGCTCGAAGATGTGGTGCTTCATCACTTCGACGATGCGCCCGAGCGATTTCGGGAACGGGTCGAGCAGGTGGAGGGGAACGCTCTGACCCACAGCGTGATCGAGGCGATCTCGGACCGATTGAAACAGCTCCCCAGGCAGCTCTCCGTCACCGTCGAAAACCTTTTCGATCAGCCGCATCGCTACATGAGCGCACTCGACATTGGGATGGAAGCGGGCACCGCGATCGTGAGCGTATACCGAAACCTCGACACGGCCCAGCTGGGTTCGCCCAAGCGGCTGGTCATCGCTGCGAAAGTCCTACGCGGCTTTGGATATCTGCGCGATCCCGGCTACTCAGTGCTCGACGTCTCGATCAAGCTGGGCTATAAATCTGCCCGCATATTCTCGCAGCATTGGGTCAGCGTCTTCGGCGTCACTCCGGCACGCGTCAGAACAAGACTCAGCGACGATGAGGCGATCGAGAGTGTTCTTCGCTGGCTCAGAGCTCCCGGGGATGATTCAGCGCTGGTCGAAGAGCTGAATCACACGCCCGGGAGGAACGGGTCACGTCGCCGGCGGCACCGAAGAGCGGAGCCAAGCTAGTCCCACTACGCGATTGCTCATCTGGAAGGCGGAGGTGCGCTGTCAGGCGGGTCGAATTGGTCGAAGGCGATCAAAGCGCCGCCCGCAAAGGCGTTCACCAGTATGTGGCCATCGCCCGTAACCCGTCTTGCCGCAACCATATGATCGGCGAACCACTTGCCCCGCCGGGTCCCCAGATCGTCGTACCGGACGCCGTTTCCACTCGACGATGAGTGGATGAAGCGACCGTTTCCGGCGTAGATCGCGACGTGGCTAATCCTTCCGCCTTGAGAGAAAAGCATCAGGTCACCCACGGCAAGTGCGCTGGTCGACACGGCGATGCCGGAACCAGCCATCTGCCGCGCGGTCCGGGGCAGGTTGACTCCCTGCATGCCGTACACGTACTGCACGAATCCGGAGCAGTCGAAGCCCGTTCGCGGCGACGTTCCCCCGTAACGATACGGTGTCCCGATGTACTGTTCGGCGGTGGGCACTACTCTGCGAGCGGCACCGCTCGCAGAGGTGGTGCTGACTGGCCACGTGGTTCGCGTCGATGGGCTCGGTCGAGGAGCCCGGGGCGGTGTGTCGGAGGTTCGCCGAGTGTCCGACGTTCGCCTCGAGTAAACGGTGGAGTGCTGGCGTCCGCCGCCAAAGTGAAGCCCGATGCCAATTCGATACTCGAGTCCACGCACGAACTGAGAGTCAGCTGGCGTCGCCATGGCGGCCAAGTGTCGGGATCGCGCCTCACCGTTCACAGAGAGGAGCCGTCCCAGTGCGAGCTGCATTCCGCCGCCGTAGCTCCAGGTCCTGATAGCATCGGTGAAACCCGCGGGCTGAGCGCTGCTCTCCATACCGACGCCAGCGAATGCGTAGGGCATGAAGCCTTCGGCGAGCCGGGCGTTGACTGGCCCAAGCAACAGATCGGCGTTGGTCGCCCACACGAGGTTCGATGCGCCTTGGCTAGTCGCGCCCGTCTGTGCGCCCAGGGACGAGATCCCCAGACCGCCGCTCCCGCGGATACCTACGTACGGTGTTCCTACCCCAAGGGAAAGTCCGCCCATTGTCCTCGCCACGGGCTCGGCGTTGACGAGGGTGCCGTAGAGTTCTACTCCCCCCGCGACCTGGGCGGTCAGGCCTGCGGGTACCGTCAAATACGATAGGACTCCAGAGAGACCTATCAAGCGTCGCAGATGCATAGCGACTCCACTGAAGAGGTTGGGGCCTTCTAGGGCATTAGCGGGACCACGTCGTGCCACACTCTTAACGCGTTTAATGACAAGGAGTTGAGCCGACGTGGTCCGGCCGTAAACATCCTATTGTCACCTTTCTCGGACATTGTGAGAGGTCAGAGCGGAACGATCTTCGGTGTGCGGGTATGACTCCGGTCACCCTTCGACCCAGGAGGCGTAGCCTGTCAAAAATCGAAGGCCGATCGATCTTCGCACTGCTCGCCGCAGGGCTCGTTGCTAGCAGCGGTGTTCCGATAGCTACGCCATCAATCGGCGATGCGGTCGCAACGGCATCCGCCAACATCGCTGACAACTTGTCGGATGGGCCGCATCTGGGGTTCGACACTTTCTCTTATCCCGGCGACGATGCAATGCGCGCCTGGCTTATGGCCGACAAGCCGTATCGGTGGGTTGGTTACTACCTTCCGGCTCCGTGTCACAACGACGACTCGTGGGAAGGAAAGCGTGAAACCCTTTCCAACATGGGCTGGGGCATGGCGGTGATCTACGTCGGCCAACAGACGTGGGGTCGCACGCCCGGACAGAGAATCGCGGTTACTCGCTACGTAACGAAGCGCGTTCGGCAGGTAAAGACGCGAAGCGGCAAGCGGGTCGTGCGATACATCAACAAGCGAGTGCCAGTCCGCGTCCTCGTAACCCCGCGCGCGTCGCGCGGTGCGAGCTGTTCCACCCAGTTCGTGAACGCCGCTCGCGGAACGGCCGATGCCAACGACGCAATCGCAAAGACGGCCGCCGAAGGATTCGCGCGGGGCACAGTGATCTTCCTCGACATCGAGCGGATGGAAGCCGTCCCCAATGCCATGCGCGATTACTATCGCGCCTGGACTGAGCGCGTGCTCGAAGATGGTCGGTTCCGCCCCGCGTACTACGCGCACAACTTCAACGCCAACTTGATCTACACTGACGTCAAGCAGGTTCTCGCCGGCGCGGGAATCACGGCCGATCCGCCGTTCTGGATTGCCAGCGAGCGCGGATTCTCCATCGACAAAGCGCCCGCGGATGTCGGGCACGCGTTCGCACAGGTGTGGCAGGGGCTGCTCGATGTGGTCGAAACCCACAACGGCGTGAGACTGCCGATCGACGTCAATGTCGCGCACCTTCCATCGCCGTCCGAGGACTACCCGGCCGGAGAGTAGCGCCCGTTATTTGACGCGAGTGATGAAGTCCTCGCGGTGGGCTGGCCGAAAAATGAGATCGAGGGCCAGCCACGTTGTTTTGGCGAACGGATAGCAGAGCACCGCGCCAAGTATGGAAAGGACCACTCCGCCGTACTGCAAGGCATCCCATGGTGGGTTCGGCCAGGTAACGAGCATCACCACGAGAAAGCCGAACGCCAGCAGGATTTCCACTGCGATCAGGTTCAACGTATAGGCGCCGAGGAAGTAGTCCGATTCGCCGCGCTCCAGCAGCATCCCGCACGTCGGGCACCGCTGCTTTATCCTGAAAAATCCTTCAAAGAGCCCGCCCCCTCCACAGTTGGGACACCGCAGTAGAACCGCGCGCCCGAGGAGCCGCCAAGGCGGCTGGTGCGAGATATTGGGCTGCTGATGGCTGGTCATGCGCGTCCGCGTGAGGTACCTCTTTAGGGCATAGAATGGGCCTTACGGGTTCCCTCAACCCTTTCCAGGCAGCGGGTGTCAGAAGGTCGACAATGGGGTTGCTTGCCTACGAGTCTCGGAGCTCGGTGAACGATATCCAATTGATCACGCGGGTGGTCGCCGGCGATGCTGCCGCCGAGCGTGAGCTTTACGAGACATATGTCGATCGCATTTACCGGCTGACATTTCGTCTGGCTGGTGACGATGAGCTCGCGCGGGATTTCACGCAGGCAACCTTCATTCGAGCTTTTGAAAAGATCGGGAGCTTTCGCGGCGAATCATCTCTCTCGACGTGGCTTCATTCAATCGGTGTTTCGGTATCGCTCAACGGACTCCGGAAGACGAAGCGACTCAGGAACCGTGAAGCACCAATGGAAGAAGGATTGACGGTGGGGGCGATGCCGTTGGAAGCGGAGCCCGATCTCAAGGAGAGACTGGCGAGGGCAATCGACTCGTTGTCGGAAAAATACAGGACGGTATTCGTGATGCACGACGTAGAAGGCTACACGCACGACGAGATCAGTGGGGCACTCAACATTCCGGTTGGAACGTCGAAGTCCCACCTCTTTCAGGCACGAAGCAAGCTGCGTGTGGCACTGGCTGATTTCGCACCGGAGTGGGCGTCATGACTGAAGACAATTTCGAGGAATTCCTCAAGAAGGCGGCGCAGGGCTACAACGCGCCGCCGGCACGCACTCCTCGCGAGGACATGTGGAGCGCGATCCAGGCCCAGCGCGCTGCTGGACCAAGGGTTGTGTATGGCGGCGGATCAGCGACGCGCGAGTCGTCTGGACGGAGGTTCGGCTCGAAGATCTGGCTGGGTGCCGCCGCTGCGGCGGTTCTTTTCCTCGCGACCGGTGTCGGTATCGGACGCTGGAGTGCGAATACTCCAAGCTCGGTTGTGGTGGTCAATCCACAGAATACCGTATCAAATCCACCGTTGACCGGAGAGCCAACGACGACAACTCCCGATGGAGAAGTCGGTGGATCGAGTCCGACTGGGGCAGGCAGCAGCGGCCCTCAGACTTCTTCACCGCGCAGTGTCGCTCGGGGCAGTGGGAGTCGACAGACCGACCTGACTCGCGGGAGCGGAGGCCAGGTCGCGGTCAGTGAAGCTTCGCCGAATTCGACACCTGCATCTGCGTACCAGCTCGCGGCGGTTCGGCACTTGAGCGAGGCGGAGGCTCTTCTTACTTCGTTTAGAACCCGCTCGACAACAGATCAGCAGATGGACGCGCAGCTCGGATCATGGGCGCGGTCGCTGTTGAGCAACACCCGGCTGTTACTGGACTCACCCGTCGCCAACGATCCACAGCGTCGTCCGCTGCTGGAAGATCTCGAGCTCGTGCTCGTTCAGATTGTCCAGCTATCGCCCGGAAGCACGCCACAGGATCGCGAGATGATCGAAAAGACTTTGCGGCAGGACCATGTAATGACGAGGCTGCGCACCGCGATTCCCGCGGGCTCGCAGCGCGGTAGCTGAGACCACTTCAATGACAATGAGAACACTACTCACGGCAGCAGCAATAATTTCCTCGGCGGGATTCGGAATTAGTCACTCTCCGGCCAGCCAGAATTCCTTTCACCCTTCGATCGCCCCGCTGGCTCTCTTCAGTGTAAATGCACAGCGCGGGGAAGGGCTCGATGCATTCGACCAGCAGTCGGCCCTGCTTCCGCCCGCGCCGTGGGCGAAAGCCGATCCTGCGGATTCGCTGTACCGGTTGGCGCGCGAAGCGATGTCGCGCGGCGATTACAAGCGCGCGGCCGAAATCTTTCACCGGATTCCCGAGCGGTACCCGCAGTCGGCTTACGCCGGGCAGGCGCTCTACTTCGAGGCGTACTCTCTATACCGCAGCGGCGGCGACGAAGACCTCAGCGCTGCCCGCGACCGTCTGACTCAATTGAAGCGACGTTTCCCAGCGATCGCGAAGAAGGATGGAGACCCGCTGCTCACGCGCGTATGTGGCGAGCTGGCCAAGCGCGGGGACGAGTCCTGCGCCTTGTCGATCGATCGTATAGCGCAGGGTGACAGCGATGTCACCGCGGGCGAAACGCGTATCATCGGACAGGGCCGTAACTGCTCTCCGGATGCTGACGAGGACAACGACGACCGCATCGCAGCGCTCAACGCTTTGCTGCAGATGGACGCCGAGCGCGCGATGCCGATTCTGCAAAAGGTTCTCGCCCGTCGTGATCCCTGCTCGGTCGCCTTGCGCCGGAAAGCGGTGTTCCTGGTCTCACAGAAGAGAACCGACCAGACCGCGAACATTCTAATGAGTGTCGCCCGCAGCGATCCGGATCAGGAAACCCGCGAGCAGGCCGTGTTTTGGCTGTCGCAGGTACCGGGATCGACCGGACTCCTCGAGGAGATCCTGAAGGGTAGCAGCGATGAGAACATCAAGGACAAGGCGTTGTTCGCCCTGTCCCAGCAGAACGAGCCGAGGGCCGCGCAGATCCTGCGCGACTTCGCTGCGCGCGAGGGGGAGAACAGCGACCTCCGCGAGAAAGCAATCTTCTGGCTCGGCCAGCGCCGCTCGGCCGATAACACCCAGTTCCTGCGCAATCTCTATTCGCGGCTCACCAATGAAGACCTGAAGGAGAAGATTCTGTTCTCACTGTCGCAACAGCGGGGAGCTGGGAACGAGCAGTGGCTGATGGACATCGCGCTCAATCCGAAGGAAGACATCGAGCTGCGGAAGAAGGCTCTTTTCTGGGCGGGACAGTCCGGCGTCGCGATTTCCGAAGTGTCGACGCTCTACAACCGGATGAACGACACCGAGATGAAGGAGCAGATCATCTTCGTTCTGTCGCAGCGTCAGAGCGACCGGGCAGCGATGGACAAGCTGTTCGACATCGCGAAGACCGAGAAGGACGCCGAGCTTCGCAAGAAAGCGATCTTCTGGCTCGGACAGTCCCGCGATCCTCGCGTGCAACAATTCCTCATGGATCTGATCAACAAATGAAAGCACTCACAATGACCTCGATTGCGGGGACGACGGCTGTCGTCCTCGCAGCTCTGGCCGCCGCCGCGGCAGTTGCGCCGGCGCAGAGCATCGCGAGCAGAGTCGCTCGCGTCTCGAACGGCACCGTTCGCATGTCCTTCACCGCGAAGCCTGGCATCTGCGGCAGTGGCAACTCGATCAGCCACTCCAATGGCCGAGGCAGGACGACGTGGGGGAACGACTGGGATACCTCGCGCGACGTCGAGTACGAGAACGAGTGCAATGTCGGCCCCGCGCGCGTCGTACTCGATCGCCGAAACGGCGAGCTCGCAGATCTTCGATTCTATGTCGGTGGGCGCTGGCGACCTGCAGCATCCGACGTCGTCGATCTCGGGATGGTTCCGGCGAGGGAAGCGGCGGACTACCTGGTGTCGATCGCCCAGAGCGAAAGGGGAAGCATGGGCGAGAAAGCGATCTTTCCCGCTACGATGGCGGACAGCTCCAACATCTGGCCGGCGTTGATCAAGATCGCGCGCAGCTCTGATCTGCCGCGCGGCACCCGCACACAGTCTGTGTTCTGGCTCGGCCAGGCGGCCGGTGAGGCGGCGACCGCGAACCTGAAAGACCTCGTGCTCGACAACAGCGTTGATCGTGAGGTACGAGAGTCGGCAGTGTTTGCGCTGTCCCAGCGTCCTCGCGAGGAAGGCGTTCCGGCCCTCATCTCAGTCGCGCGGACCAACAAGGACCCGGAGATTCGAAAGAAGGCGCTATTCTGGCTGGGTCAGTCACATGATCCGCGGGCGATCGATCTGTTCGAGGAGCTGCTGACGAAGAAGTAGATTCAACGGGTGGACTTTTCGCAAATCTCCGCCCAGCTGTCATCCAGTCCGCTTACCGCGCTGCCGATCCTCTTTATCGCGGGCGTGCTGACGAGCCTCGCGCCGTGCATCTATCCGATGATTCCGATAACCGCCGCCATCGTCGGCGGCAGCGCTGTTGGCGATGGACCGCGTCCTCGCTCGCGAACGGCGCTTCTCACTTTCACTTACGTCCTTGGGCTCGCCCTCGCGTACGCGTCACTCGGACTGTTTGCGGGGCTCACAGGTACGTTGTTCGGGTCCGTCAGCACAAATCCATGGCTGTACTTCGCGATGGCGAACCTGTTGATCATCGCGGCGCTCGCGATGCTCGACGTGATTCCGGTGCGCGTGCCGGCGTGGCTCCTGACTCGCGCGGCCATGGCGGGTCAGGGAGGCACTCCCTACGGGGTCTTTGTGATGGGAGCGGCATCCGGACTGGTCGCTGCGAGAGCCGGGGAGTGGATGGTGTGGGTCAAGCGCATCTTCGCGCTGATCATGTTGGGCGTCGCGGAGTATTACCTTGTGCAGATGGGGTTGCTCCTCATCTGACCGCACGCCCAACCCGAATCAGGATCTGAATTGATGCGCGCTCCGTTGTCATTCCGAACTCTCGCAGCAACCGCTGTTGTGCTCGCCGCCTTGCCGCTCGCCAACGCCGCGCTCGCGCAGGATTTGGGGATTGAAGTCGGCTCCAAAGCGCCGGCTGTCACCGTGCAGTCGCTGGACGGCAAGCAGGTCGATCTCGGCCGCTACATCGGGAAGACGCCGATGCTGATCGAATTCTGGGCCACGTGGTGCGCCAACTGTCGCGAGCTGATGCCAACTCTGCTCGAGGCGGAAAAGAAGTTTGGCAAGAAGGTCAAGTTCGTCGCGCTCGCGGTTGCGATTAACCAGTCGCCGGAGAGAGTGCGGAGATTCATCGCCGCCCATCCGATGCCCCACGACACTTTCTACGACACCGACG
>Ga0193735_1000132_pt1 | contig 23769 bp, 24 predicted proteins | sample U1m2metaG_FD_145080 | JGI IMG/M metagenome (GOLD analysis project Ga0193735, IMG submission 145080) | Soil microbial communities from a riparian zone of the East river system, Colorado, United States - U1m2 | ecosystem: Environmental > Terrestrial > Soil > Riparian zone | place: USA: East River... | reverse complement strand
CAATTGCGATTGCGCCTGCGAGACCCGGATCTGCGTCAGCACGTGATCGATGTTCGGGTCGGTTGCGACGTCGAAATTGACGATCAATCGAATGTCGCCACTGTTCGAATTGATCGAGTACATGTAGTTCATGTTGTCCACGCCGCTCATCTGCTGCTCGATCGGCGCGGCGACCGATTGCTCGATCGTCAACGCATCCGCCCCGGTGTAGTGCGTTTGCACCTGAATCTCCGGCGGCGCGATTTTCGGATACTGCGCGATCGGCAACGCCAGAATGCAGACGCCGCCAATCAGTGTCATCAGGATCGCGATTACAATTGCGACGATCGGACGCCTGACGAAGAACTCTGACATTTGTTAGGGCTTCTTTTGCTGGTCTGTTTTTGAAACCAACGCGTCGGCGGGAGGGGTCCAGTCTTTTGCGATGACTGTCGATCCTTCGCGCGCTTTTTGGAGTCCTTGCACAACAACTTTGTCGCCTGGCTTCAAACCTTCCGTGACTTCCCACATCGCACCGATGCGTTCGCCCATTTTTACCGGACGGATACTGACCTTGCTGTCCTGATCGACAACGGCGACCTGATAACTGCCCTGCAACTCGTTCACCGCTTCCTGCGGAATCACCATTGCGCCCTTTTTGATGTCGGCTACGAACCGCACTTTCCCGAACTGTCCGGGTCGCAAAATATTTCCTTGATTTGGAAACGTTACTTCATATCGGATCGAGCCGGTCTTGGGATCGAGATTGCGATCGAGCGCATAAAATTTTCCTTTCTGCGGATAGACGCTTCCGTTGCCGAGGATCAATTCGAACTGGAGGGTCTTCACATATTCGGCACGCTCAGTGGGATCGGGGTGGCGAGTAACGAAATCGGTGAAAGGTGCTTCGCCCGCGGTAACAATGGCCTTAATCGGGTCAATTTGAGAAACCGTCGTTAGCGTTCCGGTGCTGGGTCCGACAAGATCGCCTACCTGCGCGGTAGCGATGGCAGCGACGCCATCGATTGGCGAAATGACCCGTGTGTAGCCTAGATTTAGCTCGGCCTGCTTCACGGCCGCTTCGTCGGCTTCGATGTTTGCTCTGCCAGACTGGGCAGCGGCGGTGGCAGTATCGCGCTCTTGGTCGCTGATCACTTTTCTTTTAAACAAATCCAGCGCGCGTCTTTCGTCGGCGTCGGCTTTTACCTGGTTGGCTTTGTCTTTTGCCAGGGTCCCCTTGGCCTGCGCCAATGCAGCTTCGAACGGCCGGGAATCGATCTGAAAAAGGAGGTCGCCCTTCTTTACCACGCCGCCCTCCTGGTAGTCGCGCGAGACAATGTAGCCTTGAACCTGCGCGTTGATGTTGGCGTTGATGAAGCCATCCAGTGTGGCCACGCGCTCGAGCACACGCGGCACATCTTGCGGCGTGACAGTTGTGACGAGTACCTCCGGCGCGTTTGGAGGAGCCTGCGCCGGCTTGCGCGAGCAAGCGCCGACAAACAAGAGACTGACTGCGAGAGCGCTAACAACTGCGGACCGTTTCATAATCTCGTTATCGCGCTTTGCGCCGAGGTGTCGAGCGCCGATTTTGTCGCCGTCAGCGCTGCCTGCTTTCTGTGCGCTCGGACCCGAGCCAGTTGATCGCTGATCTCTTCCACATCGCGCAAAGTGATTATCTGCGTGATGTCTCGCCCGAAAAAAAGATCGAGTGTCCAGGCGATTACGACCCTCAGCTTCTTAGCCAAACGCGGCAGCTTCAGCAGATAGACCGATCGCCACAACCACCAGGCGATGAAACCGGAAAATTTCATTCCAAATACCATCGCCACGCCGGTGCGATGACCAATAGCTGCCAGCAATCCGAGTGTTTTGAACCGAAACGGCTCTAACGGCTGACCGAGAATTGTACGCTCGATGTTTTTTGCCGCGACGACTCCTTCGCGTAAGCCGTGTTGCGCGGTCGGCGGATAAAACTGTCCAGTATTTGAATCGGGGACCGCTGCGCAATCGCCAACCGCCCACAACCCAGTCGCTCCGGGAACGGCGAGGTTTTCATTTACCAGGACGCGATTCTTTTCTTTCGGGACCGATAACGATGCAATCACGGCGCTCGGTTTCACTCCCGCTGTCCAAATAAGGGTCGCCGCGGAAATCGATCTGCCGTCGTTCAATTTTACGACCGAACCATCGTAGCTTGCCACGCGCGCGCCCTTAATCACTTCGACTTTGCGCTCGATCAACTTTCGTTCGGCGTATCGACCCAGTTCTTCGCCAAGCTCAGGCAACAGATAGCTGCCCGCATGAACAACCACGACTCGAATCATATCCTCGCGTAACGCCGGATAAAAACGCGCCGTTTCGCGGAGAAAATCGTTGACCGCCCCAGTCGTTTCCGCGCCGGCGAAACCCCCACCAGCCGTTACGAATGTGAGCAGCGCGCGACGAGCGGTTTCATCTTTCTCCAGCGCGGCCTCTTCCAATAACGCAACCATGCGATTCCGTAGCAGCGTTGCATCCATCACGTTTTTCATCGTCACCGCCCAGTCGCGGATGCCCTGGTTATCAAAGAAGTTTGTCTCCGAACCGAGTGCGAGAAGCAAATGGTCATATTCGAGCTCAAGATCGGCGTCTCCGATTCCGTGAATACAGCGGATTTTTCGCGCGTTAAGATCGACAGCCTTCACCTCGGCTTCGACAAACTTCACGTGACGAAGAATGCGTCGGAGCGGATTCACAATATCGCTCGCAGAAAGATCACCTGCGGCTATTTCGTGCAGCATCGGCGTGAACAAGATGAAGTTCTCGCGGCTAATCAGCGTGACCTCGACGTCGTCGCGACGGGCCAGCGTCTTGTCGAAATGCTTCGCTGCGTAAAGTCCGCCGAATCCGCCGCCCGCAATAACGATTTTGGTTTTCATTACTCGGTCGTGGTCCGCTTCCAAATACTTACACTAAAGTGATTGAGTCGGAAGCGGGAGTACCTCTTTCGGGTGAAATGATCATGTCCCGAGTGGGTTGTGCTTATTGTTGCTGCTTAAGCTGATCAATCCAAGCCTGCCATGAACATCACAAGCCCGCGCCGTTCTTCTCGGCCGGGATCACCGATCCCGGCTACAACCAAACTCAGTGATGAACGTGGTCAGCTTAAACTAGTTCGAAGAAGCAGCGGCTTTCTCGATGATTTCTGCCACCTCCCGCGGCTTTGAAACATAGACAGAGTGACTGCCTGCGACTTCACTTACTCGTGCTTTTGCGCGTTCGGCCATTTTCCTTTGAGCCGGAGGCGGAATCATTTTGTCGTCGGAAGCTACCAGATAGTAGCTCGGCTTGGTTTTCCACGCGGGCTCAGAGACAGCACCGGATAGGGCGTCAACACCCCATGGAACCTGGGAGTCGGCCATGAATGATGCCGTTCCCGGTTCGACATCCGCAGCGAACGACGCTGCGAATTTGGCTCGATCGAGGAAGAGATAGCCGTCCTGCGGAGGCAAAATTGGCGGCACAGGAGCGCCGGGCGGAGGATTCGCTATCAATGACGAGACGGATTCTCCTTTGTCAGGAGCAAACGCCGCGATGTAAACGAGGTCGGTTACCTGCGGATGTGTCCCTGCTTCGGTTATCACGACGCCGCCATATGAATGCCCGACAAGAACAACCTGACTTTTCAGACTGTCGGATTGCGGACTTGTAAACGCGACGTCTTCGGCGAGGGATTTCGTCGGATTTTGCACTACCGCGACGTTGTAACCCTTTTCCTTTAGTATTTTGTAGACACCGGCCCATCCCGAACCGTCTGCAAACCCGCCGTGAACCAGAACAATCGCTTTGCTGCCCTGCTGATTTGATTTCTGCATATTGATAATAAGTGCCTTTCTATTTTAATCTTTTCTTTGTTGTTGAGCGTGTGAAGACGCAGACAGCCCCCGCAATCAATAACAGCCGCCTAACCTCTCGTTCCGTTTGCAAACGACTTCGTCTATTGAGAGTGCGTTGCAGCTTCTTCGATAACAGCCGCAACCTCCTTCGGCCTTGAGACGTAAACAGCGTGACTGGCGCCCTCGACTTCGACCTTATGGCTCTTGGCTCGGTCGGCATACCACCGCTCCAAGTCGGGATTGATGGTTCGATCTTTCGTCGCTACCAACATCCAACTCGGTTTGCTTCTCCACGCCGCTGTCGTGATAACAGCTTTGAAATTGTCAGCTGCGTTGAACACTTGCGATCGCGCCATGAAAGCGGCCTGCTCAGCAGACAGGTCGGCTGCGAAGTACTCATGAAACTGCACGGGGTCGAGGTAAGTGAAACCGTCTGCCGTCTTTTTTATCGCACCCGACTTGCTGAGGTCACTTGGGAAACGCTTTCCGAGATCCGCCTCCTTCTCTCCCGCATCTGGCATGTGAGCCGCGATGTAGACCAAACCAACAACCAACGGATCCGTTCCCGCTTCGGTGATTACGGCGCCGCCATAACTGTGAGCCACAAGAATGCATGGTCCATCTTGCAGAGCGAGAATGCGCTTCGTCGCCGCCACATCTTCTTTGAACGATGTCTCTGGCTCCTGGACGATACTTACCTTGTAACCATCCTTGACGAGAATGTCGTGGACGCCTTTCCATCCAGAGCCATCTGCCCAGGCGCCATGAACCAGAACAATATTACGAATAGGAGGTGCCTCCTTCTGCGCTGCCACTACGCAGCAGCTTAAGAGCAGGAGTCCAATAATGAACCAAGACTTTGACATAGGAAAACTCGTTTCTCGTTCAAGGGTACTTCCTCATTATGTTTACGGCTTCAGCAATTCCGTGCGATACTTGGGAGCAAGCACCTCGGCCTTTTTCAGCGCAGCAGCTTGCGCACGCTTGTCGAGCATTGGTGGTGGCGTCGTCCGCGTGCTGACGCGCACTCCGATCTCGCCGAAGAACTCCTCCTGACCCGCCGGGGCACATATACAGAGTAGGCGAGCTGATTCTTTAGAAGTATTCGTGAATGAGTGCGCTGCGTTCGCTGGGATGCTCAACGTCTCACCAGTCTGGATAACGGATTTTCGACCGCGGAAAGTCGCTTCGATTACTCCTGCAAGGACGGTGAACGATTCTTCAAAATCGTGGCGATGCGGAGGAGGTCCGCCGCCCGGCGGAACGTGCATGTCGATGAGGCAATAGCGGCCCTTAGTGTCGTCGCCTGAAATTAGAACCGTGTAAGTGTCTCCAACGAGACCAATATGTGGCAGGCTTGGATCTGTGTCGGGCTTCGCAATTTTCAATCTCCGATGCGGATCGTCTGCGGGGATTGCCGTAATTGGCTTGGAAGTTATGAGGCGCTGCTTCATTGTCGCCAACCTGGTTAGGTTGATTCGAGTCAGCTCTTGATGAACGCGAGCAGGTCGGCGTTGATGACTTCGGCTTGCGTCGTGATCATGCCGTGCGGGTAGTCCTTGTACGTCTTCAGCGTGCCGTTCTTGAGGAGCTTGGCTGAGAGTGGACCGGCAGCCTGATAGGGCACGATCTGGTCGTCCTCGCTATGCATCACCAGTACAGGCACGGTGATGTTCTTCAGGTCTTCGGTGAAATCGGTTTGTGAGAAGGCGATGATGCCATCGTAATGCGCCTTCGCGCCGCCCATCATGCCCTGGCGCCACCAGTTCCAAACGTTAGGCTCGATCGTTTTCACGCCCGGACGGTTGAAGCCGTAGAACGGGCCGGCCGGCAGGTCGTAATAGAACTTGGCCCGATTGGCGAAGAGCTGGGCCTGGAGATCGTCGAACACCGATTTTGGCAGGCCTAGCGGATTGGCCGGGGTCTTCACCATCAACGGCGGCACTGCGCTGATGATCGCCGCCTTCGCCGCGTTCTGATCGCCATGACGGGCGAGATAACGCACCACCTCGCCGCCGCCGGTCGAATGGCCGACGTGAATTGCATCCCTCAGGTTGAGATGGTCGGTGACGGCCTTCAGATCGTCGGCATAGTGGTCGAGGTCGTGGCCGTCGGCTACTTGCGTAGAACGGCCGTGCCCGCGCCGATCATGAGCGATCACGCGATAGCCCTGTTTGAGGAAGAACAGCATCTGCGTATCCCAGTCATCCGCTGAGAGCGGCCAACCATGGCTGAAGACGATGGGCTGTCCTTTGCCCCAATCTTTATAATAGATGTCGATGTTAGCTCCGTTTTCTTTTCCAACAGTTACGTATGGCATTGTAATTTTCCTTCCTCGCTATTGGATCATTGTTGTCCGCATTTCATCCGGTTGATTTTTATGGAACTCACGATCTTGTCGATCATTAGGATCTCAGCCATCGCACGTTCGCGGGATTTTTCAGTCTCAAGAACGAGGTAATATTCCTTCCCTCCTTTGAGATAGAATAACGATTGATCATGGCTGAGAAGCATGGTCGTCCACTCATCCGATTCATCGCTGCATTCTGGAAGCGACGAAGGTTTTGACTGCCATTTCCGGAGAATTTACCTCGCCCGTTTCGGCAATGGTCGCATAAGTCAGAGTGTCGTCTTCTGGATATGGAAAACCGTAACAGCGTTTTACGTGTGGATTGCAAGCAACGTCAAACGTTTCTACAACGCCTTCCCACATCAGGCTTCCGTCAAATATTTCTATGATTGGCGTCGAGGTGATATGTCGCGCCATGCCCCCGATGTTTTTCTCCACAGCGCGCTTAATGTTAAGGATTCGCTCTGTCACGCTCAACCATCTGCACGAGGCGCGAGCTGTCCAGAGCATCTTAAAGACGCCACCGGCCAATGGCCGGTGATAACTGAATACGCTTCGCAAAGGGAACGTGCTACGTTCGAAGGCATTCGAATTCCGAGGAGTTTCTATGAAGCGAAATCATAACCGTCGTCAGCATCGCGCTGCGCTCGGCTTATTCTGTGTATTCAGCTTGTTTGCCAGTCCGAGTTACGCCGTGCCGGCTGCGATCGCGTCGCGCACCGCAAGCATCGATGGTGTGCAGCTTCACTATTTAATTGCCGGAAGCGGGCCAGCCGTTCTTCTCCTTCACGGGTACACGCAAACTTCGCGCATGTGGGGGCCGATCATTCCGTTGCTAGCCGAAAAGTTCACCGTGATCGCGGTGGATTTACCGGGCATCGGCGATTCTTCGATTCCCGCTGACAACAAGATCGACATGATCACTGCGGCGAAGCAAATCCATGACTTGGTTCGTTCCTTGAAGATCGAAGGCGCGCGTGGTGGGACACGACATCGGGCTGATGGTCGCGACCGACGTCACAGTTGTTGTCTTGAAAGACGCCGGACATTGGATTTCCGAAGAACGGCCAAAGGAAACGACCGACGCGTTGTTGAAATTTTTGTGAGCGCTAGTTTCTAATCAATTGCTAGCGACAGGATCTTCTCGTTCTCGATCTTAAAGTGATAATCGAGAGTGACTGGGCTGCCAGGAAATGTTCCCGAGACTTCCACGCTAACGACGACTTCGCCGTCGTCCTCTTTGACGCTTAGCGGCTTGAACTGGAATTTGTATTTCTCGATCGTCTTAGCGATCCAACCTTCGATCGCTTTCTTCCCGCGCAGCGTTTCTTCCTCGTCGCGAACAACGGCATCCTCCGAAAAGCACGACAAGATCGACATCACGTCGTGCGCGTTGCTCGCGCGGATGTAGTTGTCGGTGACTGCCGGCAACTTCATGCTGCGGGCCGAATCAGTTCCTTCGTCGCGTAGCCTCGAATAAGAACCAGGTGCGTCGCTCGGTTTCGTCGATCCAAATTTCGATGAGACTCGTGGTCGCAACGTCGCGATGTTCGTCGCAAACGTTGTGCGCTTCGCGCAGGCGCGCGGCCAATGTCTTGTTGTCGTCTGCCAATTCGGCAAGCATGTCCAATGGCTCGACATATTCGGCATCGTTGTCGAGTACGCGCTGATTACGCGCAATCTCACCGATTGAATGCAGTGTAATACCACCAATCTTTCGAACTCGCTCGGCGACGGGATCGATCATCGCGAAAAGCTGCTCCGCGTGTTCGTCGAGGAGCAAATGGTAATCGCGAAAATGCGGGCCGCTCATGTGCCAGTGAAAATTTTTGGTTTTCACGTAGAGCGCGAACACATCCGCGAGAATGGCATTCATCGTGCCGCTTATATCTTTGACGGCTGCTTGTGATAGGATCCGTTCGCGTTGCGAGTGGCGCGTCGCGTCTCTGCGCCAGCTCCAAACGTTTTCTTGAATCAGGTTTATTCATCGTTCTCGCTCCGTCATTTGTTGATCGTTTTGAATTCATCCGTTGTTTTTCATGGTTGTAGCTCGGGCCTTACCGCAATCCCATTACCGCCAGGGTGTCGCTGTCGAGGTAGCCAGTCGGCCGCAAGCCGTTCGTGATTTGATAACGCCTGACGGCTTTCTGCATCTCAGGGCTTAGCGCACCGTCTGTCTCGCCGCGATAGTAGCCTTCGCGCGCGAGTCGCTCCTGCGCTGCAACAACGGCCGAGTAGTTTGATTGCGATTGATCGCTGTAGCCATTCGGGTCGTAGTACGCTCCAGCTTGGTAAACAGTGGAATCGTAGTAGCCCTGCGATTGATCGGGATAGCTGTTTTGATCGTAATCCATCTGGCCTTGGTAATCGCCGGAGTCGTAGTAACTGGGATCGTAATTGGAGGAATACGGAACATCGTAGACGGAGTACGGCGAGCCGTAGCCATTATACGGGATCCCATTGCCGTAGTAGTAATCGTCCGGGTAGTCCCAAGGCCACCACGGATAAAATCCCACATTGAAGATTACCCACGAGCCATTAATGAAGCAGCATCGGTGACCATTCCACCAATGATCGCTGTGATGGTCCCAGTCGCGATGCCAATCCCCTGAGCGCTGCGCGAAAACGTGTTTGTGCCAGTCAGCACGAAGATGATTGTTTCCATTTCGAAAATTGGTTCCATTCCGAAGATTGTTTCCATTGCTGAACTGGCTTCCGGTATTCCGCTGGTTCCGGAGGTTTGTGGCCGTTTGATTTCTGTGATTCGCGAATGGTGCGATACGATTCCCTTGCGGGATGGTTGCTGCCATGAAGGGACCCGAACGCGTGAACGAACCTCGACTCGAATAACTGTAAGGCCGCCGGTACGCGGACGATGGTGACGAACGCATTCCGAACGACGAGTAGCGCTGCCCCGAGTAAACTGGTCTACTGCCGTACATTCGCACGGGCGCTCGATGGAAGGATGAGACACTGCCGGACCGCATCGGCGCGTGAGCAGACCGCGCACCGTGTGCAACTGTCGCACCGTGTGCAACGGCGCCTCCATGAAAACCTCCTCCACCACGGTGAACGCTTACGGGATTTGCTTGAGCAATCGTGACCGCGCTCGCAGCAATGGCGAGCCCGAACAATTTTGTTTTCATGATTTTGTCTCCCTTTCCTGTTGCTGACTCATTTCCTTCACATATTAACGCAAACCTCCCGCAATGAGAAGCGTTTCTCCAGTGATCCATTTGGAATCATCTGAAGCGAAGAATACTGCCGCGGGCGCGATGTCGTCGGTTTGGCCGACGCGGCCGAGCGGCGTTTGCGCTTCAAACATTTTCCGCATATCGCCTTCGGTGTAACCGCCAGCTACGGCTCCTTCAGTCACCACCATGCCTGGATTGACGGAGTTCACTCGGATTTTCTTCGGGGCAAGTTCCTTCGCGAGCGTCCGCGTGATCGCGTCCACCGCGCCCTTTGTCGCATTGTAAACCACTGCGGTAGGCGGAGTGAGAGAGCTGGCAAGCGAACCGATATTGATGATGCTCCCACCGTCGGAATTGAAATGCTTGAGCGCTGCTTGAGTGGCGAGAAGCATGCCGAGAACGTTCACATCGAACATTCTGTGAAACTGTTGTTCGGACACTTCTTCGAGCGGCACGAATTCATAAACGCCGGCGTTGTTGACTAGGATGTCGATTTTTCCGAAAGCTTTCTCGGTTTCAGCGAAGAGCCCTGCGACTTCCGCTTTCTTCGCGACATTGCCCCGAACAGCGACCGCTTTTCCGCCGCGCTTACTAATTTCGTCGACCACGCGATCCGCGTCTTGTTTCGCAGAAGCATAGTTAACGACCACGGACGCACCGTGCGCCGCCAACTCTTTCGCTATACCCGCGCCGATTCCTTTCGATGCCCCTGTTACTACTGCAACTTTTCCATTTAGTTTTCCGTTTTTCATTTTTGTTCCTTTCGTTTTGTGATTTTACCACGGAAGAGGCTTGCCGAGATGGAAGAAACCGCCGCTCGGGCCGTCATCGGCAAGTGTGGCGAGTTGCGCGCTCGTCTTGCCACCTTCACTGACTTCCATCGTCGCATCGGGACCGCCCATCTCGGTCTTCACCCAGCCAGGATGCGCGGAGTTCACTTTGATTTTGTTGTCGCGCAATTCGTAGGCGAGATGCACCGTGAACGAATTTAGCGCAGCTTTCGATGCGTCGTAAGCGAAAGTCTTGAACTCGTAAATCGGCGAGTTCGGATCGGAATGCAGCGTGAGAGAACTCAGGATGCTGGAAACATTCACAATGCGGCCTTCCGGCGCTTTGCGTATGAGCGATAACAGTTTTTGAGTCAGCGCAACCGGCGCAAAGAAATTCGTTTCGAATGTTTCGCGCAAAGTTTCCGGCGACACCGCGCTGACAGGGTTTGGCCCTGAGCCAGCTGCCGAAATTTGGTTCTCCTTCAAAACGCCGGCATTATTGACGAGAATATCCAACCGCCCGTACTTTTTGGCGAAGTAATCATACGCCTTTTGATGGTCCTGCGATTTGGTTACATCAAAGCCCAGACTTTCCGCAGTAATGCCTTCATCACGAAGCTTCGCCGCTGCGGCTTCGCCCTTTTTCGCATCGCGTGACCCGAGAACTACAACGATACCAGTCTTGCCGAGCTCCCGCGCAGTCTCCAAACCGAGGCCGCGATTGGCGCCAGTAATGAATGCGACTTTTCCATTTCGTTTTTCGTCTTTCATTTTGTTCCTTTCACTTTTTAATTGTCTTCAAACTTGTGCGAATCCGCCATCGACGAACAGCTCAATGCCGGTGATGTAGCTGGCGTCGTCCGACGCCAGAAACACCACAGCCTTCGCGATTTCTTCGGGTTTGCCGAATCGGCCGAGCGGGACCGTGTTTGAAATCATTTTCTTTCGTTGTTCGCCAGTTTCAGAAGAAGCCAGCAACTCGCTTAGGCCCGGTGTGTCAATGGGGCCCGGACTGATCGCATTCACGCGGATGCCGCGATCTTTTAGGTCCGTTGTCCACGTCCGCGCGAATGACCGCACGGCGGCTTTCGTCGCGCTGTAAACACTGTTCGATGACAAGCCTTTGCTGCCGACGATCGACGCATTCAAGATGATCGATCCGCCATCGCGCAGCAACGGAAGTGCTTTCTGAACCGTGAACAGGACGCCTTTGACGTTTATGTCGAAGATCGAATCGAAAAAATCTTCAGTGATTGCCCCGATCGGCGCGTATCTCGCGACTCCGGCATTGGCGAACACGATGTCGATATTGCCTTTCTCTTTTCTGATTTGCGCGAACAAGCGATCAAGATCGTCGAGATTCGACACGTCGCCCTGGATCGCGGTTACATTCTTTCCGATCTGTTTTTTCGCCGCCGCCAACTCAGCCTCACGACGCCCTGTGATGAAGACGTAGGCGCCTTCATTCACAAACTGTTTCGCCGTTGCAAGGCCGATGCCGCTATTGCCGCCAGTAATCAGCGCAACTTTTCCTTCAAGCTTGCCCCCGGTTTTCGCGTTAGCTTTCTTTTGTGCGGCGGTCATTGTTTATTGCGCTACAAATCCTCCATCCACCACCAGCGATGTGCCGGTGGTAAATTTCGCGTTGTCGGAACAGAGATAGAGAACCGCTGCGGCGATCTCTTCGCTAGCGCCAACCCGCGCCACGGGAATAATCGAAGCGACCTGGTCGCGCAATTCGTTTCCGGCAAACCGATCCCACATCTCGGTCGCGATCACACCCGGAGCGATGGCGTTGATGCGAATGTTTTGCTTGGCGAACTCGAGAGCGATGGATTTAGTCAAGCCTTCCACTGCGTGCTTGGACGCAATGTAAACGCTCACCTGACCAAGACCAACGTGCCCGGCGACGCTCGAAGTGTTGACGATGGCACCGCCGCCGTTCTTCAGCATGACGGGAATTTCATGACGCATCGAATTTAAGACGCCCCAGACGTTGATGTCGAAAATGCGGCGATACTCAGCTTCGGTGGCCTGATCCAGCGGGCCTTTCCACTCAACGCCGGCGTTGTTAAAGGCAATGTCGAGCCGCCCGAATTTTTCGATCGTAAAATCGACCATCCGTTTCACATCCGCATCTTTCCCCACGTCGGCGCGGACGAAGGCCGCCTCACCGCCGAGTTTCTTAATTTCAGCGACGACCTGCGCGCCTTCTTTTTCGCGGCGGCCGGTCAGAACGACCTTTGCACCAGCGCGAGCGAATTCGATCGCGGTGGCTTTGCCAATACCGGATGTCCCTCCGGTTACGAGCGCGACTTTGCCTGAGAATGATTTGTTGTTCATTGAATCAGCCTTTCTTTGGTTTCATTTCTAGAGTGAATCGAGTGTTCATAAGGAGACCGATGTGTGTGAAGTAGTTCATGGCGCTAACGACTTCTGGCGATGGTTATGGCATGCTTTCTAACTCTCATAAGCGCACTGGCAGACCTATTTTCGCTGTCGAGATGCCGTTCTCATTAGCTCATCGTTCTGCTAATCCGAGCGATTGAAGCGTCGCCGCCGTAACTACCCCTGTTACGCTCAGGTCATTGTCCTCTTGATAACGGGCGATAGCAGCCTCGGTTTGGTCACCGAGAACTCCGTCGATCGCGCCGCGGTAGTACCCAAGTTTCGCCAGCTGCGACTGAACGGAGCTGACAACTCCGTTGCTACTTTCAGCTGGAGCAGTGTAGCCATTGTAGTAGCTATACGGGTCCTGGGTATTATAGTCGTAGCTGTCGTACGGATAGTCATTGTAGCCATAGGGATAGCCGTAGTAATCCGAGGGATAGGATCCGTAAGCGTCGTCAGGATAGTAATCCCATGGGTAAAGCCCCCACCAGAAGCCGTCGGTAAAAACAAAGACGTGGCCGTGATCAAAGTGGGCGCGATGCCTGTCCCAATCACGGTGCCAGTTGCCATCATGACGCGAAAACACCCGGTGATTGGCGATCGCGCTCCGGACCGCCGACGACTGCGCGGTCGCGGTCCTCATGTTTTGCCTTGTTAGTGATGCCGATCGATTCTGCTGGCGAGCAACGGTTGCGTTCCTGCCGGCATATGATTTCATCGATTGGTTTCCCCGTCCGCTGAATTGGTATGTCCGAGCAGCAGGCGTGCGGCTGCCTCCGTTGTAGTATCGGAATGCACCGGTTGGTCCGCCGAAACTTCTAGCGGCGAAATGGGCACCCCCGAACCCCTGCGGGGCTGCGCGAAATCCGGCGCCCCCAAACCGAGGACCGCCCACTCCGCCAAAGTGACCTCCACTAAAGCCGCCTCCACCGAAGTGGCCGCCACCACCAAAACCGCCTCCGCCACCGTGAGGACCTGCCCACGCTGACGAACAAAGGCCTACGACAGCGGTACCTATCAAACTAAGTAATTTATTCTTTTTCATAGAGTAAATCTCCGAGCCGATCCGCTTGGTAGCCACGGCGCGTCCGTAGGATTCTACGGTGCTACCTAAGAGTCGCTCCGTGGTCTCTCCTTCGGGAGAGTAACGTGAGATGCTGCCCGCACGGGCAGATGTTCCTCAATCGCGTTGATCAGCTCAGGAATGCTAACCGGCTTCGCAAGAAATGGGTGGCCTTGTATGGTTAGACCACTTTTTGTCTCGGCTCGGGTCACCAACGCCGTAAGAAATATGATTGGTGTGTTTTGCAATTCAGGATCGGCTTCGATCCATGCTGCTACTTCGCCTCCGTCGGTCTCAGGCATCACGATATCAAGCAAGATTAAATCTGGCCGAAAATTCCGGGCGCTCTGATGAGCTTTGGTAGCGTCGTTCTCTTCGAGCACCTGATAGTGCCCCGTTCTTTCGAGAAGAACTTTCACCAGGTTAGTGGTGTCAGCGTCGTTATCGACAATCAGGATGCGCCGTATTTCCTTCATTCCCCAGCCACCGATTGAACCTGGCCAGGAGAAACCACCGTTGGCTTCCCGGGGAAGAAAGTCGACTTCGATCACCTTGTTCATACTTTCGATTACGCTGTTTCCTGGCTTTCTTAGCTGGTCAGCCAGGTGAAGAACCATGCACCCAGCAATCCGAGGATTAAGCCAGTTAACGGGCTGGAAATGGCGAACCAAAGTGGAATCGCCTCTCGCAAGGAGAACGAATCGCGTTTTCGCGGAGGCCAGGGCGCGTGTTTTATTGCATTCACACTCATAATTTTTTTGCGGTAGGTTAATCAGGCGACCTGTCGATCCTTTTTTTCCGAAGAAAGTCCGAGCAACTCAGCAAGGCGCGATTCGTAAGATTCGCACGTCGGACAATCGCCGTTGGCCTCAACCCATTCTGGATGCTCGACGCGTAAAGCATCGTGAATCTGACGCTGAAGCTCAGCGTAAGAGCGGATCTCACCGACCGTCGGAAGAATGTTCGTTTTCACGATGTGAAAAATCGGCTCTGATCAGACCAGCGCTATTTCGCGTACGCAGGATTTTCGATTACCACTCGCGAGGTGGACCGCGCTCCCTCTTTCGAGATAGAACGGCGTCCGCCGAGGCGGACGCCCTGACAATCGGGAAATGTGCCTACAACTGAATCAGGCCACGACGCGTGGCGCTCGCAACGGCTTTCGGTGCGGCTGATGACATTCATCTTGGCGAAGATCGCCTTCACATGCGATTTCACAGTGCCTTCACTGATAAATTGCGTTGACCCGTTTCTCGTGCGGTTGGCATCATTGAGCTCGGCTACGAGAGTGAAACTGCTATTGGCAGCCAACGGTTAGATGAACTATCGTGGGAAGATGTCCACTGGTGAGCTGCTTAAGCGAATCACGATCGACCCGGGCATCTGCCATGGGAAACCGTGCATTCGCGGGTTGCGGTACCCAGTGGCGATGCTACTGGAACTGATGAGCAGCGGGATGAGTCACGATGAGATTCTCGCTGACTACGAGGATCTGGAGCGGGAAGACTTGCTTGCGGCCCTCGCCTACGCAGCGCGTGTAAGCGCCGCGAAGCGGGTTGCGTTGGTTGAATGAAGTTTCTCGTGGACGCGCAGTTGCCGCGGCGCCTGGCGCATCTGCTCACAGCGGCAAATCACGATGCTGTGCATACCCTTGATCTTCCTCGGCGCAACTTAACGCCAGATGATGAGCTTCTCGAGATTTGTGCTCGTGCGAATCGCATTCTGGTGAGCAAAGACTTGGAATTTGCGGACTCATTTCTTCTCAAGCAAAAACCTTCGCGGCTGCTCCTCGTATCGACGGGCAATATTACGAACAACGAGCTCGAAAGATTATTTCAGACACACCTTTCCAAAATCGCCGATGCGTTCGAGTCGTGCATGTTTATCGAGCTGGATCGATCCGGCATGTCCGTCCACACCTGAACTAAAGCATTTTGTGTCCGGCGGTCGCAGACCTGCCGTTACAACTGAATCAGGCCACGGCGCGTGGCATTGGCGACGGCTTCGGTGCGGCTAATGACATTCATCTTCGCGAAGATTGCCTTCACATGCGATTTCACGGTGCCTTCACTGATAAAAAGGGCGGAGCCGATCTCTTTGTTGCTCTTTCCTTGAGCCATCAGTTTGAGTACGTCGATCTCACGTCCGCTCAATGTTTCGCCGCTGACACGCTCTGCCAGCTTTGCAGCAAGATGCACCGGAACACAGGTCTCGCCGGCGTGTACGCGGCGGATGCAATCCATCAGCCCTTCGCGAGGAACGTCCTTGAGCAGATAACCTTTCGCTCCCGCCTGGATCGCGCGGTAGATATCCTCATCACCGTCGAACGTTGTCAGCACGATGATCCGCGCGTGCTCATCGTGGTCGCGGATTTCTTTAATCGCACCGACGCCATCGAGCTCTGGCATTCGTAAGTCGAGCAGCGTCACATTAGGCTGATGTTGCTTCCAAAGCTCGACCGCTTCGCGTCCGTTGGCCGCCTCCGCGACGACAGTCATGTCTGGTTTATGCCGGATCAGCGATACCAAACCTTCGCGCACAACGCTGTGATCGTCGGCAATAAGCACGGCGATGCGGCGTTTGGTAATTTTTGAACGGGCCGTCCCTCCCGGCGCGCTCTCGCCACGGCTAGCAGGCTGTGGTCGCGCCCTACCAGATTTGCGAGCGGCTTTCTTTTTGGATTTCACAGCACGGACTCGAGATTATAGGGCAAAATCACGACGATCTCGGTGCCTTTGCCCCGTGCGGTTCTAATGTTTAGTTTCCCGCCCATTTGTTCGACGCGCTCGCGCATGCCGGCCAAACCAAAACCATCATGCCGCTCTTTCACTTTGAATCCATCGCCGTCATCGCGAAGTTCCAGACGCAGTTCTTTTGTATTGAAGGTCAATCGCGTTTCAAAATTGTGCGGGTGCGCATATTTGAGAGCGTTGGTCAACGCTTCCTGGCCGATGTGCAGCAAATTCTCCTGCCAAGCCAGCGGCAGATGGCGCAGTTTGCCACGAAGATTGAAAGTCGTGTGAAGTGCAGTTCCCGCAGTTGTGTTCTTAATAAGTCCCTTTAGCGCGTCCCAAAAGTTACCTCCTTCCAAAGCCTGCGGCCGCAGCGCGTGGACTGATCGGCGCGCCTCATTCAAACTGCGCCGCGCCAATTCACCAGCGCGCTGCAAGTGCTCGTTCGCTTCCTTTCGCCGGCAACAGGCGATGGCGTCCTCCAGCGCTTCCAATTGCACGATCACGCCGGTGAAGCCTTGCGCGAGCGTGTCGTGGATGTCTCGCGCCAATCGATTGCGTTCCTCCAAAATGGCTGCCTGACGGCTTTGCTCGGCAAATTCATTGAGTTGAATCGCTAGCATCGCCTGGTGAGCCAGCGCCTGAGCCAATTCAATCTCCTCCGGCCGATACGGCGGCCGATTGCCGTGACGAATCCCGATGAACCCTCGCACACGACCGCCCACCAGGGTTGGAATTCTCAGGAATTTCCTGGTTCCTCCAGATTTCAAGTAATCGCGGAGAGCGCTGGAGATGTTCGGATCATGGTCGACATCTTCGCAGGCGACAGGGGCTCCGGAAAAAAACAGCTCCTGAAGTCCGGGATCGTTCTTCCACGATGCAGGATTCCTGATGAATGGATGCTCCGGATCAACCTTGGCTAAATTTGTGCCGTCTGCCCATGCACGTAGAACGAGCGAATCACTCGATTCGTCGAGGAGCCAAAGGATTACACTTTGGGCGGCCAACAGTCGGGCGATGGTGCTGAGCATTTGCCCGAGAAACTTGTCTGGTGCTGGTGCAGTGGCGAGCACATCCAGGCTGTAGGTCAGTGCCTCCACCTGGCCGCGGACGACTTGCTCCGAAGCACGCAGGGCCTCCACAGCACGATCACGTTCAATCGCAACCCGTACGAGGTGCGTCGCTAACTCGATCAACTCGAGGTCTTGCGAGGTGGGAGTTCGCCGTTCGCGATAGTACATGCAGAAGGTTCCCAGGACTTTTCCTTTCGAAGAGAGTACTGGATTCGACCAGGAAGCCTGTAACCCGTGCTTCAACGCTGCAGCGCGATGCTCCGGCACGTCCCATAGCGGGTTAGTCGCGATGTCGGAGACTATCACCTGTGATCTCCGATAAGCCGCGGTGCCGCAAGAGCCGGCACACGGTCCGATTGGCAGCTTTTCCATCTGCTGGATCCACTCATTGGGAAGATTCGGTCCTGCAATCGAATCGAGATGAACACCGTCGGGATTCAGCAACAAGACGGAAGCGAGCGTACCACTCCGCTGCTCCTCGATGATCAGACACAATGCATTCAGGATCTCTTTCAGCGCAACACCAGTCGCGATCATCTCTAAGAGGCGTTTCTCTCCAGCCAGCAAAGCCTCGCTTCGCTTGCGCTCGCTAATGTCGCGCAGGATCGCCTGGAAATATTCACCGCGTATTGCGGACACTGAGACTTCCACGGGAAGGACCTCCCCGTTTTTGCGTACGAACTTTCTCTCGAATCGCACCGTGTGTTCCGTCTTTAGTATCTCAAGGCGCTCTCGAATCAGGTGGCGTTCTTCCGGCAGATAGGTGTCCGCGAGGAGCGTGCCAATCAGTTCGTCTCGGGGAATTCCAGCCAGCTCAGCGCCCGCGCGGTTTCCCAAAACGCACACGCCATTGGGGTCAACGACGTAGATCGCATCGGGTGAAATTTCGATCAGGTCCCGATATTTCTCTTCGCTCTTGCGCAGTCTCTCCTCCGCGCATTTGCGCTCCGTCGCATCCCGCAGTGTGCAAAGGGTGGACAAAAACTCGCCAGTGTTGGACACGCGTGGAACAGAAGCGCCATCAAAATGGACAATCGCCCCATCTCTTGTTCTCCAGCGAACTTCGTAGGTGCGCGCTTTGCCCTGAAGCAGATCCGCGAGCACTTCACGCGCAACCTGGCGGTCCTCGGGAAGAAGGAGAAGTTCAAAAAGATTTGCGTCGCGTAATTCCGACTCGGAATAGCCGCTCAATTGAACGCCGCGCTGATTGATGCAAAGAATGTTCCCGGTGCGATCGAGGGAGAGGATCACATCGTGGGATAACTTAAACAGATATTTTGCTGCGCTTTCGTGATCGCCGGCTGCTGAACAAGGCTCGGCTCGCGGACTGAGTTTGCCCGTTGTACGACGGGATCGATTTTTCGTTTCGAATACGGTCGGCTCTGCTGCCGCGGCTTCAAGTTTCATAACAGTTAGTCGCTGGCGCAAACGACGTCGTTGAAATTTGGAGTGCGCGGACATGTCCGCGCTTTGAAAGCGGTCCCGCGGCCGCGGGATCGCCGCACTCCAAAAAGCGTTCTTGCGCGCGTGCGCATGCCGGGAATCTAACAATCGCATCGGCTGCGCGCTACTTTTGTTTCCTCCCTCGAAAGAGGTGGCGCAGGCTCCCTCTGCTGCGGGAGCGAAAGCCCCCTGTCGTGTTCGCCACCTTTCGATGAGCAGACCAGTCAGGAAAACCAAAGCTGCTTTCCAAGTTATTTCGCGGGCTCGGGCTGCGTTAGTTTCGGGCCGAACGGCCTGGCTGTGTCGCGCTGGGGGCGATTCGTTCGGGAGAGGGCGCGCTGCCGTGCCAACTCCGTTGCGCCTTGTTCCTTATAGATCGCGCTCGTTAGCGACGCGAGAAAAGCGACGAGATCATCGATATCAGTCTCAGTCAGCGCCAGCGGCTGCATATCTTTATCGAGCCAGGGATTGTGCAAACCGTCGCCTTTGTTGTAGTGGTCGATCACGTCCCAAAGCGTCTCTTGCGAGCCGTCGTGAAAATAAGGCCCGGTCACGAGCACGTTTCTTACGCCCGGCGTCTTAAATGAAGCAGTGTCCTTCTCTTGTTTCGTGATAAGAAAACGGCCCAGTACCGACATGTCGTGCTGTATCGCGGCGAGATCGATCGCCGCCGTGTCGGCCGAGTTGATGAGCTTCTCCGCCTGGCCCACCAATGCGACGACGTTATGCCGGATAATGCCGATGCCTATGTTGTGAAAATCGTTGTCGGTGAAGAGCGCGACGTCTCGTTGCGTCTCCGTTAGCGCATGACACTTGTTGCAACGGGCCTGCGTGTTGAACAGCTCCCAGCCGCGCTTGGCGGAAGCGTCAATCGCGTTGTTGTCGCCGGCGATGAAGTGGTCAAACGGCGAATCAAAAGATAATTGGGTGCGTTCATAGGATGCGATGGTTCGCAGAAGATCGGGACCGTTGGGGGCGTGGCCAAACACACGGTGGAATGCCTGCTCGTATTCCTCGACGCTGGCGATCTGTGCGACAGCCGCATCCAGGTTTGAATGCCCCATCTCGCTGGGATTGACAATCGGGAATCCCGCCTGCTCCTCAAGCGTCTTGGCCCGGCCGTCCCAGAACTGCGTCTTGTTATACAGGGCGTTTAGAACCGTCGGCGCGTTGCGTTGGCCAACGCGGCCTTTGATACCGACAGAGGTTGGTTTTCTGTCGGTGAAGGCGAGTTCTGGATTATGGCAGGTGCTGCACGAGACAGTGCCGTCAGCCGACAAGCGGCGTTCGAAAAAAAGCTTCTGGCCCAGGGAAATTTTCTCAGGAGTCTGCGGATTGTCTGCTGGAATTGCCTCTCGAGTCAGCTCCACTGGCAGGCCAACTTGTTGAAGCGATTTCGGCTGCGCCAAGGGGTCCGCTTCCGGATTAGGCGGCCGTTTCGGGCCCGCCCTTTTGGCCGAGGGTTCACAGCCGAAAACTAACGTAGCGATCCCTGCTACGATTACGCCAGGGATCAGGGCGCGTTTCACTTCAGACGCAGTGTACGCTGTGCCCAATCCTTGCAGAAGCTGATATTTCAGTTGGCTTGATGAAGTTGTGCTTTCGCCGGAGCCGACGGCTTTTGGTCAACTGTCGAATAGTCTGAAGCGTTAGAGAGATATTCGTACACGGCCGAAAAGTCCTCTCTGTCATGTCCGCCGCGCATGGCCAGTCGATAAATTTCTTTGACCACATTTGTCAGTGGCATGGCCACACCTGATTCGTAGCCGCTCACGGTCGCGAGATGCATATCTTTTTGCATCCAGCGCAATGGGAACTCGGCCTCGTAGTTTCCCTTATCGATCCTGGCTCGTTTTGATTTCAGAAACGGCGCGACCGCCGGCGTATCGAACAATGAATCGAACAATATGTTTCTCGAGATTCCGAGCCCTTCGCCCAACGCCATCCCTTCGGCAAATGCCGCCATGGCATTGCCCATTAACAGATTGACTACCATTTTCATGGAGGTCCCGGTGCCATGCCCGCCCGTATGAACAATTTTATTGCCCATACATAGCAGCAAGGACCGAATTCTTTCCAAGTCGGCCGGATCGGCTCCCACCCAAAAAACGAGCTTGCCTTCCGCAGCAGCGGGGGCGGAGCCGGTCACCGGCGCGTCGACGAAATGAACCTCGCGGCGGGTCGCTTCGGCGGCCATCTTCCTCGAGAACGATGGATTCACCGAACTGCAATCCACCCAAAGCGCGTTAGGCCGAAGATGATCCAAAAATCCATCGGCGCCCAGAGCTACTTGCTCCACAGCGTCGGGATGAGCGAGCATCGTGAACAAGACCTCCACTTGTTCGGCAAGTTTTGCCGGCGAATCTGAAAACGTTCCGCAGGGACCGAGTAACGGCTCTGCTTTGGCGCGAGTTCGATTGAACAAAACCAGCGAGTGGCCATTCTTCTGCAGATTCGCGGCCATACGACTCCCCATTATGCCCAAACCAATGAATCCAATTTTCATTCTTACTCCTTTCTTCAGACTACCATGACTAACTCCGGTTCGTAGGTAATTCTCCCTTCGATCTCCGCGATTTCTTCGTCCGTAAGATAACCTCAGCAGCGCCGACATTTCCTTGGACTTGCCTGGCGCTGCGCGTGAAGCAGCGCGCCGTTTTGGGTGAGGCTGGGATGACTCATAATTTTTCGAGTGGGGCTTTGGATGGATCGATCTCGATTAAGGGCTTTTGAAAAGGCATGGCCGACAGTCCTGATCGTGGCATCAGTTCCATCATCCGGACCGCGTTGCGGCTCTCCTCAAGGCGCTGGTTCTCGATCAGGTAATCCTTTGCGTATCCGCCCCAGAAACAGCGATGATGGTGATGCAGACCGCTGCGATAGCGTTGTCGAGTTTAGTCATATTGGCAGTACCTCGATTGATTCAGGTTGGTGACACCGTTTTCGCCAATTCCTCGTCGATCCAACTTTCTTGTTAGAACGAGCTGTGGTTTCATCATGATCGGATGTTGTTCAACTCGCCGTTGTCTGCGGCAAGCGAAGCGACTGCAGCGTGTCGGTCGATAAACTTCCGGTTACATTTAGCTGGTTGGCGATTTGAAATTTCGCCACCGCGTCACGGGTTGCCGGTCCGAAAACGCCGTCGATGGAGCCATTATAATAGCCAAGCTGCAGCAACTCCGTCTGAACGGCTGCGACCGTGGCACTATCCGCTGGTGCAATGTTATAACCGGCCCCGTTGTTATCGTATGGGTCAACGTCCGCGTAGTAATCGTACGGGTAGTAGTCGTTCGAATAATAGGGAAGATAATCCCACGGGAAAAATCCGTCATCTAGTCCGCACCAGAAGCCGTTGATAAAGACAAAGAAGTGACCGTGATCGAAATGTGCATGCCGCCGATCCCAGTCGTGGTGCCAATTTGCGTCATGACGTTCCGCGATGTGGTCCATCCGTCCGTTCAATCCGCGTTGCGGTACTGTTTGCGATGGACGCGCGGGAGAAGGCATTGCGCTACCGTTATGCGCGATATTGGAAGTTACGGATCGAGTTGGTCGTCCTTCATTGGCAGGTTGCCTGAATGAGGGTCTTCCAAACGAAGAGAACCGCGATCCTGCGCCGGCAAAGTTTGGAACCCCACCTGAGAAGTGCGATCCGCCAAAGCCGACTCCGCCCCCGCGACTGCCGACTCCGCCTCCAACATGTCCGGCGGCTAAAGAGCCACCACGAAAGCCGCCGAAACCACCGCTACCATGGAAGCCCCCTCCACCGCCGCCACCGTTTCCACCGGCCTGTGCGGCGGGACTGAGCGCCACGAGGGTGATCCCAACTAGTAAACTGACTAAGTCTTTTGTTTTCATGTCTCACGATCAATCCCGCTATGCTTCATAACCATTGCGCGTCCGCGAGATTTTGTGATGCCCCCGGAGATGTATTGATCGCTCCCTCTTCAGAGTGAGCGCGCGCATCTACGAAGCGTACGCGCTCCCACCGCAAAAAGTTCGCGATGGCGACAGCGCCATCGGTCCGAGCCGGACTGGCGTTGGCGCGAGAGACGCGTGCGCTCCCCGGACTAGTAGCGTTCCGCGGCGAAAACGGCTTCCGGATCGGAGCCGGAAACTCTGCCTACGGCGATCCAGCCGAAGCGACTGACAAGCGCGCCGATTAAAAATGAAATCGCTGCCAATGGAACCAATCCGAAAAATCGCAGTATCAGCGCGAGCGGGCCGTTCAAAACTTCGCCGATCCGAATTAGCCAACCCGATCGATGCTCGTGGATCGCGCGATCAGCGGCGCCGTGCTTATCGACACTGAGCCAGATCAACAGCGCGGTCTCGACCCCGGCCGCATAAAACCCCAGGAAGTTAAGCGCAGCGATTCGGTGCCCGAGCAATTCCAACAGAGCAGCGGCGCATCCTAATCCAGCGGTTCCGAAATGAATCGGCAGCAGGGTGCGATGCAAAAACCACGCTGGAATCGCGGAGGCGCCGATCAGTACGCCAGTGTAAGTCGCGAGCAGACCTCCGGAAATCGCCGCACAACAAATGAAGATGCCGGCAGCGACGCGCAGGAATTGATCGAGTGTGCCTGCGAAGATCTGATGCGCATGCAATTCGAGCGCGATCAAACCCGGAACGGCGCACACGCCGAATGCGGTGAGAATCCACGCACCCATGGACATGGCTGATCTGTGTTTGAACACGCGCAGCATGTTGAGGAAGAGACGTGGACGGCCAAGGTCCATGATCAGCAGAATCGGCGAAAGAATTGCCCCAGCTATGGACGCGATCCACATGGCTGTGCGCGCAAGATCGACATGATGAAAGATAGCGGCGCCACTTGCGATTACGGCGGACATTCCGGCGATTCCACCGAAGAAAAAATAAAGCGGGACTTCCCAC
>Ga0193735_1000131_pt1 | contig 23825 bp, 16 predicted proteins | sample U1m2metaG_FD_145080 | JGI IMG/M metagenome (GOLD analysis project Ga0193735, IMG submission 145080) | Soil microbial communities from a riparian zone of the East river system, Colorado, United States - U1m2 | ecosystem: Environmental > Terrestrial > Soil > Riparian zone | place: USA: East River... | reverse complement strand
ATCCGAGCGCAGGCGGATGGTTTTGGTCTGCAAATTGTGGGCGGCTCGGATGAAGCGCACGGTTTTACTCTTTGCCCGCATTAAAATGGAATAGGTGGTGGCAGTTGTGCCCTTTGATTTCACCCCGCGCAAAAGCGCGCTGTCGCTGATGCCGGTTGCGCAAAAGACCATGTTTTCTCCTTTGGCGAGATCGTCGGCAACAAAAACGCGGTCGAGATCTTTTTCATAACCTTCGTCGATGAGCTGTTTGCGCTCCTTTTCGTCGCGCGGCCACATCTTGCATTGCATCTCGCCGCCCAAGCATTTGATTCCTGCCGCGGCGAGGACGGCCTCCGGTGATCCGCCCATGCCCATGTAAAGATCGATATCGCTCTCCGGCAACGATGGCGCCATCGCGGCAGCAATATCGCCATCGCCGATCATGCGCAGCGACGCGCCCGCATTGCGAATCCCCTCGACAATTTCCCTGTGGCGCGGCCGGTCCAGCATCATGACGACGACATCCTGCACTCGTTTTTCCACCGCGCGCGCGACAATCGCGAGCGTTTCCGGAATTGGACTGTCGATGTTGAGTGTGTCGCCGCGCTTCTGCATGTAATGGATGACGCGCGGTCCGTACGATAACTTCATCATGTAGAACGAGGGCACGTCGCGCAGCGCCACTTTCACCCCTTCCTCGGGGCTGGCCGCCGCGATGCAACTAATCGAGTTGGGCGCACCTTTGGAAATGTTGGTTGTGCCGTCAATTGGATCGATCGCGATATCGAACTGCGGTGAACCCGGAATCCAAGTGCCAAGTTGTTCGCCTTTGAAAATACCCGGTGCATTATCCTTGATCCCTTCGCCGATCACGACTTCGCCGCAGATGTTCATGAGGTCGAACATGCCGCGCATCGCGTCGCACGCCGCCTCGTCGGCTTTTTCCTTGTCGCCGCGGCCGAGCCAACGCAGCGAATTGAGCGCCGCCGCTTCCGTTGCGCGGACGAAATCGAACTCAATGATGCGCTCGATATCGTAATAATTTTGTTTTGGCAACCGGGGCATGGAGAGGAATAAGATTCACGTACTCCTCCGCGATGACAAGGCGGGCGGTAGAAGTGGCCGTGCCGGCCGTTCACTTATAGCTATAGTCAACGTCTGAGCGCATCATTTGAATTCCTCTGCCTGCTGCATGGCAAGATGGACATGTTGCGATGGGCGGATGCGCAGAAAGAATTCAAACGCATAACCAAGACTTTCGCCGTAATAACGGTCGAGGCTGTCTGGTCGATCGTCGATCGTGAATTGGCCGCCTAGTCCGACGTCGATGCCCTTGTCGTGCGACAAATCGCGAATGTAACCGATCGTGTAGGCGGAAACTGGAAAGATTTTCTTTTCATCCCCCTTCGCGAGAATGAGCTCGTGGCCGGATTTCTCCACGCGCTCCCAGCGCGCATAAACCGTGTCGCGACCGTGCTGATAATTTGATTCGAGCAGGAACGACTGAGTTTTCCCCTCGCCGGTGTCGTGATTTTGGCCCCAGACAAAACTGTTCGACCAGTTGCTTTCTTTGCCGAGCGGCCGGTTATAAATGAGCGACGCAGTTGTGCGGTGCCGTTTCGCATCCGGTTCGAGCGCTTCGGGACTTTTGACGTAACCGTGCGAAAATTGGAGTGCGAGATCTGGGGTCGGGTTCCAGGAAACGCGCCCGCTGAATGAATCGAAGCGCGGCCGATCGAAGTCGTAACGGTCTTCATCCGGCTCGCGTCCGGTGAACGCGCTGCCTTCGATTTTTACGTTGCGCCATTGTAAGCCGGCCGTCGCCACCCCAAAGGCGACGTGGGTTGAATCCTGCCAGTGATGACCAAGTGGCGCGTCGGGATCGTCCATCGCGGAGAGCCGATGCATAAACGTCGGCGGCCCGAGCGCCGGTTCGCCCGGATAACCGACATATACATAAGAGGAGAGATCGGACGCGAGCCTTTGGGAGAACGAAATCGAAATCTCGTCGAACAAATCGTGCGGATGTTGTCGATCGTGCAGCGGTTGGCCGTGCCACGATTCGCCACTTTGCAATAGAAGCGGATACCCGCGGCCGCCTTCGGTGAGCGGATCGAGACTCATCATCAGCCGGGCACCGAGCTGCGTACTTTCGCTGAACGAATGCGAAAACATTGCCATGAACCAGTTCGGCGCATCAATCCGATCGTCACCCCGCCGCGTACTGACATTCGTGTAGCGCGGGAAAATGGCGCCGTGCAACATCAGCATGTTGTCGCCGAGCATGAACATTTTCCCATACATCGGCGTCGAATCCGGCACCCACGCTGTGCCGGAACTCTCCCGGCTCATCGGATCGGCGATGCTAACGGACGATTGCATCGAGATATGTTCCATCGGCATCTCGTGCTGATGATCGGAACCATGCATGTGCTCCATGTCCGCTTCATTTGGGGTCGGACGTCGAACGTTGGACATTGGACGTTTGTTTTTTTGTTTTAGAGGAACAAGCGTCATCCCGCACTTCGGGCATTTGCCTGGATGATTCAGGACCACTTCGGGATGCATCGGGCACGTGTATTTTTGCGCAGGTGACGGAGCCGGCGACACCGAAACGCTCGACGACAGCACCGACTGCGCGAAAACTGCGCTCGCCGCGCAGATCAACAACACTAAAAATTTGTTTCTCATTTCGAAAATGGTTGAAGTTGAAAAAAAAATGCGCGCCCCGCGATGAATTCGCGGCGCGACGAACGGGACAACAGCTAATCCGCGATTGCGGATCGCGTTGGTTAGGCAAGACGCGGCGGAGCATGCGCGCGCATGCTACCGATCAATTCAACGAATGAGGTTTTCCCGGGCCCGGTGTCGAGCACAAGTGGCGCGGAATCAAACGGATTGGGGAGGACGACTAATAATGCACCGCTAAGATCGACATTGGAACATTTAGCGTCATCTCGCGCCCAATCCTTTGCGAATTTCGCAACCAAAGCGCGCAGAACTTTGCAGCACTGCACATTCGCCGAGTTCTCCTTTTGTTTGGCAGGTTTGGAATGAAACGGGCATTCGCTTTGCGTCGCTTCCGTTTTGGCCGCGACTGCGCTGACCGCGCAGTGGTTGGAGATTGCAAGCCACGAACAGATCGTAATCGCAATGATCACGCAGCGCGCGCTTGTCTTCACGCTAGCTTCAATCGTTGACGCAGAGCGATTGCTCAAATATTTTCTTTCGGATCTACAACAACGTCATCAATGGCGACCCCGGACGGCGGGATCGCATCATCAGTGCCGACTTGAACCGGATGCGTTGTGACCCGTATCTCTTCGAGGCGCGTAGCCAACAACATTGCCGCAAATAACAATGCCGCGGCTAGGTAATATGGCGCGCCCGGAATCTGAAACGAATGCTTTGGGTTAATGAACCAGGCGAACGTCTGCGAAAATAAGAACGGGCCAATGACAAAGGCGATCGACCGCAGACTTTGAATTGCGCCCTGCAATTCGCCCTGTTCGCGCTCGCTCACCCGGTGGGTCATCATTCCTTGTGCGGCCGGGAAGGAAATGTTCCACATCGAAATGACTGGGATCGACGCGATGTAAAGACCACTGCCGCGTGCCAGACCGGCGATCGTCATTCCGATGGCACCGAAAAATTGACCGATGTAAAGTGTGCGGCGTTCGCCGAGCCACGCGACAATTCGTCCAGTCAACCCGCCGGAAATCGCCGCGGTGCAGATGCCGACAATCGCCAGAGAGATGCCAACCGCGCTTTGGTTCCATGCGTAGCGATACATCGCATAGAGTGCCCAGATCGTGAAAACCTCGTGCGAGACGTAAGCGAGAAATTGCAAGGTGGCGAGTTTCCACAGCTCCGGGTGTGACCGCAACAAGACGAGCGAGCCGATCGGATTGGCCCGACGCAACGTAAATTCTTGGCGTTTCTCGGGTGCCAGCGATTCCGGGACAAAGAAAAACCCGTAGAGCCAATTCGTCAGGCTGAACCCGGCGGCGACCCAAAACGGCAAACGCGGATCGAGATCGCCGAGCGGGCCGCCGACTGCTGGACCGAGAATGAAACCGAGGCCGAACGCAACTCCGATCATGCCGAAGGCGCCGGCCCGTTTTTCTTTTGGAACGACGTCGGCGATGTAGGCCATCGCGGTTGGAATGCTTGAAGTGCTGACCCCGGAAATTATGCGACCGACAAAGAGCCAGCCGATCGTCGGCGAGAGCGCCATCACGATGTAGTCGAGGCCGAGCCCAAGATTCGACAACAAAATGACCGGGCGTCGCCCGAAGCGGTCGGACAAGACACCGAGCACCGGCGAACAAAAGAATTGCATGACCGCAAAAATAGTTCCGAACCAACCGAGCCAGCGCGCCGCAGTTGTGGTGTCCCCGCCGAGAAAATTGAGAATCAGTTTCGGCAGCACGGGTGCGATCAACCCGAGCGCCAGCATGTCGAGCATGACCGTGATGAAAATAAAGACGACGGCGGCTTTGCGCGGCTTCATTGGGGACGGTTTGATCGTTAAATCGTTACATCGGATGACGATTCACGAATCAGAGATTAAATCTGTGTTAATCTGTGGCAAATGCTTCAGCTTTCCTATCTCTCGCCGAAAACCGCGGTCCGCGAGAGCAAAATCCACGGTCGCGGATTGTTTGCCACGTCGGACGTTGCCAAAGGTGAAATCTTGGCGGTGAAAGGCGGGCACATTGTTAGCCGAGAAGTCTTGCGTCGGAAAATCACGCCGCGGCTTGGCCCGGTCGAAATTCAAATCGACGATGATCTGTTCATCGCGCCGGTGACGGACGAAGAGCGCGAAGGCTCGATGCTCTACAGCAATCATTCCTGCGACGCGAACCTGGGTTTGCGCGGCGAGATCACGTTCGTGGCGATGCGCGATATCCGCGCCGGCGAAGAACTCACTCACGATTGGGCGGTGACTGACAACGACGATTATTCCGTGGAATGCAATTGCGACGCGCCGAATTGCCGAAAAATTCTCACCGGCAAAGATTGGCAGCGCCCGTAATTGCAAAAGCGTTATGCTGGATATTTCTCACCGTACCTCGCGCGTAAGGTTGCGGTCGGGCGAGACTCCGGCGAACCGACGAAATAATCTGCGGTTCCGCAGAGCATCAACCTCCGACAATTACAGTCCGCCGCGGATCGGCTTGACCCAGCGCACGACGTGGCGGCATTATTAAGTTGGCAACACCGTTTCACTATGAGCAAATCCTATTACCCAACCGACCGGGCCGGTCGGATCGACTGGCACACCAATTTCGCAAAAGAATTTCCGAAGGTTGGAAAGGATCTCGGATTCACCGATGCCGAGATCACGAATGCGGTGAACGATTCCAAATACGCCGTGCACATCTTGCAAACGCTCGGACCCGAAATTGATTCCGATCCGGGGCACGCCGCAAATGCCGTGCTCTCAGGTCAATCGTCCGGCGAATATGTGGATCTTCCCGCCGGAAATAGTGCTCCGGCCGCGGTCCGTCCCGGGATCGATACCCGCCGGCAGGCACGAGTGGAGCGAATCAAACGGCACAACGCTTACACGAATGCGATCGGCAAACAGCTGAAGGTTGTTTCGGAGGCGAAGTTTGACGCTAAAAAATACAACGCGGAACTGGGCCGGCCGCGGCAAACAGGACCGACCGTCACGATCCCATTCCGCAAAGCCGGAGGGGAAGTTTCTGGAATCAATTTGTATCGTCAACGCAAAGGAGAAAAGTCTCCGCAAAAGGTTGGCTTTTTCATGCGCACACCCGCCATCGATACCACCCCCGGCAAATCCGGCCAACTTACCTACACCGCTCGCGCCGTCATTGACGGCCAGGAAATCGGCCAACCGAGCGACCCAGTGAGCGTGACCGTGGAGTAGGTGGAACGCGCAGTCCCTTGCGCGTTGTTAATGATCTCGTCGCTTTCCCAGCTTCTGCGCAAGTTTCTTTACCGTGACCCTGACGCGACGCTGATGTCGCCAACTCTAGTTTACCTCGCTACTCTTTCTTCCTGAGCAAGACGAAGCGGCCGCGGCGATCAATAACTGTGTAGTCCTCCATTCGGATTCCAGAGTTTGCATTTATTGTGTCCGCGCTGATCCTGAAGGGGACATAGTTGTCGGCGCTATCACCGAGAATCCAGATGGGCGCGGGGCGGCCATGCAGTCGGTTTAGCCAGAAGAGATTTCGGTCATGTGCGTAGCGGAAAAGCATAGTAGAGGCAATTACCGGTTCCTCAGGCTTACCTTCACGGCGGTAGCGCGCGAAGACCGCGTCAGCTGCTTGTCGCTCGGATGACGAGTAAAGGCTTGTAGAACGAAGAAGGTACGCCCCGCGGGCAAACCATGGCACGAGGGCGAGTTGTGCAGATGCTGATAACGCTGTGATTCCAATTGCGGTAGTAAGCACTGCGGTCCGCGTTCCCTTACTGCAATGGGATATAGTCCGTGCAATGGACGCAAAACCTACCAATGTGATGCACCAAAGCAGTCCTTCGGTGGAAAAAAATCGTGGCGCCCACATAAGGTCGTTGCGATTCACGAGCCATGTGACCACCGTTGTTGGGACAGCAACGACCAAGTAATACGGACGCAACAAGATCGTTCCAAAGGTGCCTACAGTCATGATCCACACCCACTGACGGACAACGCTGCTGCCAAGCCAATGAGCAACATTAGATCCGACAAAAACAAAAAGCGCTCCGGGATTGGATAAAGTTCCCGGCGCCACTAAACCAAGGCGGTCAAGCGAGTGACGAGCGTACGTTGTCGGCGATTGCGACCAGGAAATCGCCAGCAAAACTGGTATCGCAGAAACCGACAAGATCAGTGTGATCACCGCAGGCCAGTTGAAACGATAACGCGCGGATTTGTCCGGTAAGGAAATCCATGTCTCAACGCCTGCTACGATAGCTACCATGGCTGCGGCAATTGGCGCATCCTCCTTCACGCTGAAGATCGCGAGCGCTGTCACGATTGACGCGATCATTCGCTGCCGAAGCAGAAAGTAAAACAGGATCAAAGATAACGCCGGGACAAGGGTCTCGACATGGAATCCGTGGCCTGCCTCTTGATAGAATGCAACGGAAAGCGGTGAAATAAGGAGCACCTCCGCTGCAATTAGCGCGACGCGCCCATTAACTCCGAGAAGACGCAGGATCCGCGTCGCCCAGAAGTACGCCGCTCCGACTGACGTAGCAAGCACGAATAACAGGCCGGGAGCGCCGAACGGTTTTGCTATAAATCCGAGCGGCAGAAGCAGAAAATAGCCGTGAATGGCAAGCACATTTCCAAAACAGTTATCTTGAAGTAAACCTCGTCCTTCGAGCCAACTCCGAGCAGCCTGAACACTTACGAAGAGGTCCCCTGAATAGCCGAGATCGTAGAATGTTTTAAGTTTAAGCGCGAAGACCCAAAGCGTCGTGAACACAGCGAGGATGAGAGCAACAGAATCCCAGCGATCCCATGGCGCCGCCACCGTCACGTTCGACGTGAACATCTCTCTCCAGCGACGCCACATTGGACGAACCTATGGCTTCCCAATATCTTTTCCAATATTGTATCCAGTGAGAACATCCGTCCCCGATGAGAGCGGCAGTGCTTGTGGAGTGCCCGAACGCACACCGAAAAAAAATGTATCTACTGAGCCGTCGCTTCCCGCCGTTTTTGAGATCTCTCCTTACCGCAGCCTCCCCCGAAGCTAATGTCGATAACTTCAGTCCTACGCCGCGCTGCTAATAAAGTGTACCAACGCGCCTTTCCCATCTATCGGCCGCTTTATGCTGCCTACAAGACCTACGCTGATCGCGCGGAGCGAGAGCTGTTAAGGAAGATTTTGTTTCAAGGCGCTGTTGTCGTAGATGTCGGCGCTAACATTGGAATTTACTCGGAGTTTCTCTCCCGCTGCGTGGGCCCAACCGGCCTGGTTCATTCCTTCGAACCGTCACCGGATAACTTCAGGCGGTTGTCTGCTGCCACAGGTCATCTTTCAAATGTCCGGCTCACTCTGGCTGCGGTTGGAGAGCGGAGCGGCGAATGCAAACTTTACATTTCAGACAAGCTAAACGTCGATCACAGAGCGTACAAGGCCGATGGCGATTCACGGCGCGCCGTTCCTACAGAAATGGTCGCGCTCGACGATTACTTCAAACCCGGCCAGCGCGTTGATCTGATCAAAATGGATATTCAAGGATATGAGCTTCATGCCTTACGCGGAGCACAGCGCGTGCTGCAGGAAAACCCTGACATCAATCTTTTACTCGAGTTTTGGCCTGCTGGATTGGAGCAGGCTGGCATTAGCTGGGAAGGACTTGTCGAGATGCTTCAGGGCTTGAATATGAATCTGACGGTGGTGAGAACATGTGGTTTGGTTCCCTTCGATGCGCGTGACGTCCGAAACGATATCTCTTGGTATGTCAACCTCTTCGCATACCCTGGGCGAGGTGTACATCCGAAATTGACTGGATTAACTGTGTAAGCACTTTTACAGAGTGCTGCGCCAGGATTCCTAGGCAAAATCGTGTTGGCGATTATCGTCGAGTAAATGCGCACAATCATCGTCACTGGATCCGCGGGATTGATTGGCTCGGAAACCGTCAAACGGTTCGCGAACGAGGGGGCGCATGTTGTTGGGATCGACAACGACATGCGCGGACAATTCTTTGGCGCAGAAGCATCGACGAAGAAGACGCGCGATATCTAATCGTAAGCGTTCGCGGTTATGACCATTATGACCTCGACATTCGGGATGCCTCCGCAGTTGCCGAGCTGTTCAAAAGTCATTCCGGAAAAATCGATGCGATTGTGCCTCACAACCATCACATGATTGGGCGGCGCGCGATCCTCAAACCGATTTTACGGTTAATGCAAACGGCACCTTGAACTTGCTCGAAGCGGCGAGGACATTTTCTCCCGAAGCGCCATTTGTTTTTACTTCGACAAACAAAGTTTACGGCGACACACCGAACCAGTTGCCACTGCAAGAATTGCCGACGCGGTGGGAAATCGAGCCAGGACATGAGTATCAGCCGGGAATTTCAGAAACCATGAGCATCGACTACGGCGAGCATTCGCTCTTCGGGGCATCCAAAGCCGCGGCCGATCTTTTAGTGCAGGGATACGGACGTTATTTTGGAATGCCGACCGTTTCTTTTCGTGGGAACTGCCTAACCGGACCGGCACACGCGGGCGCGGAGCTGCACGGTTTTCTTTCCTACCTGATGATATGTGCGGTGAGCGGCAGGCCTTACCGCGTGTTAGGATACAAGGGCAAACAGGTTCGTGATAACATTCACAGCTTCGACCTGGTCGAAGCATTCGTAGAATTCATTCGCGCGCCGCGCAGTGGAGAAGTGTATAATATCGGCGGGAGCCGACACAGTAACTGTTCGATTCTCGAAGCGATCGCCTTATGTGAGGAGATAGGTGGACGGAAATTAACGTGGAGCTATGGGGAGACGAACCGGATCGGCGACCACATCTGGTGGATCAGCGATGTGAACAAATTTCAAAAACACTACCCTGCCTGGAAATTTCGCTACGGTTTGCGAGAAATTCTCGAGGAAATCCATCGCGCAGTCAGTAAACGGCAGAATAACTGCTAAGCTGACTGCTGCCCGAGAAGCCTAAGGCAAGGAAGCTAATGCTCCCATCGCTTGTGACACTGAAAGAGGTGTGCTGATCATCTACTAAATAAGGTTCTCAAGGTTCGCGACACTCTAGCGGTCCGCATTCGATTACGGGTTCTGGATGTTCAGTCCTTTGCTAAAATACGCGGGCGGCGAGACAACATGCCCCGTTTGCTCCCGTCGCGGTGTGAATCTGTGCGCCTGAGCATCTTCCTCGTCCAGTACTAACCAAACATAATAAGGCAGCACAACAAGTTCCGATCCCGCTGGCAATTGCTTAAATGCCGAGGAAAAAGCCGAGTATGCGCCTCCCGGGAGGATATGGATGAAGTCCCTTCTTGAAATATTTGGCAAGCAGGTAGGCTGCGTGTCTTCAATCAGACGCAAGTGATAACCTGCTTGCAGCAGGCGCAAATCAAAAGAACTCACGGAAGATGGGCTCTCGACGAGTTCACCGATCATTACTCTGACTGGGTGCCAGCCATTTTTGCCAACCAAGCCAGTCCTCACGAAGCACAACGAAGCCAAGACGACTAAGAATGAAAGCGTCCCACCCATGATCACTGCTGAGCCAACAGTAAACTTCGACTGCGAGTCTGCATTCGACTCGACAGTCGTCCGGTGAGATCTGTTGAGAATTAGCGCGTACAGGGCGCCTGGCCCAAAGGCAGGCAAAAGATAAAACAAGGGAAGTGTGGCGGCATAGATACGTGTCTCTCCATCCCACGGTGGCGCAAATGGAAGTGAACTGATCATTCCCAGCAGCGCAGCCAGATTAAGCCAGCTCAATCCTTGATACATTTTGAATTTTGGGGAAAGGCTCCCGCTTCTGAGTAAGAAGAACAGAGAGAGCGCAACACCAAGGACTGCACACCAACGAGCAGATTCTGTAAACCAGACGGAAGGCATTTCGGGAAACGAAGCGCGAAACGGAGTGTTTTTTGACCAGAGAAACTGCGCTGCGCGTGAGCAGCCTCTCACGAGCTTGCCTGGATGATTTTTGATCTCGGACAAACACTCCTGCCTCAGCAAACTCAATCGTTGTACGCGATCTGTTACTGTCGCTTGCCAGTTAGATGGCCCCAGGGCGAGCTTGCTTTGTGACACCTCTTGAGAATGTTTTAGCCCATCTCTCCAGGTGCCGCCATTTAACAATCCATAAATGCAATACCACGCGTTAGACGGCAGACGTGCTGCCACAACGCGCTGGTATGTGATGCCGTGCAAGAGAAATGATGTGATAACGGCTATCGCACTGAGAAAAACCATTTGGGCTCGTCGCCGCCGATTGCTGTCGAATAATTGCCACGAGGCGAGAACAAGAAAGGGTATCGTCATGTACGCAGCTGGCCTGGCGTTCAGAGCTTGGACGAGAAAAAAGAGACCTCCACAGTACAGCCAGGATTTCACCTTCCGTTCGGTTGCGACGCTTTCAACCAGCATGGCGACTGCACATAGTGAATAAAGGACCGCCAGTTGCTCCGTCACAAACAATCCCGCGCAGTGGATACGTATAAAAAATGTGACACAAGCCAAGAACACTGCTGCCATTAGCCCGCCGAAGCGACCACGGATTACCTCGAAAGCCGACCAAGTGGCAAGAGCCATAAGAATCGTAAAAACTGACGTAACCAAACGGAAGTCGTGTCTGAATATTTTTAAGAGGACCGCCAATAGCAGTGGATAAGGCTGCCTGGCTCCTTGCATGAAAGTGATCTGTTCCCCAGAGAGCAGTTCGCAAGCCTGGGTGTAATAGAAATTCGCGTCGTTAACCGGAAAGATACCCCAGGTTTGGAGCGCAGACCGCGCGGGATGCGAACCAGTGTTGTAGCACCACGCTTGGAAGATCGCCTGGGTTAGCGCTATTACTGACAACGACCATGCGCTGGCTCCTGCGCGGCGAAACAAAAGCGGTAAAATTGCTGCCATCGCGCAGGTCGCGAGGATTGGCCAGGTATCTTTACAGATTGGATGCAGCCACGCCACTAACATAGGATGGCTCAGAACGTAAACGGCGGGAAGAAGGGCTGCGAGAGGATATGCAACCTGAAGGCCGTTTCGAGTCCAGCGCAGTCGAGTTTGCTGAATCCGAATTGCAGACCTGCCGAAATCAGGCGGTTCGGTGAATGAGGTCAAGGGGGACATTCGTCAAGAGGAATTTACAGTGTCGTAGCTTCTAACCGGTGCCTTGTGGAATGCCACGAAAATCACAAAGGCTAAGGGCAACACGATCACGATTTGCTTCACGTCGTTAAAATTTATTCAGGTCACAACAGCTGGCCAAGTGGTTGAATTACTGGTGTCGGGTACTCAGAGGCAGTTCTCTTGAGCCTTTCGAATCTCCGCCGCCTTGTGGAAGCATCTCCTTCGGAACGTCATAAACCAAAAAAGAGTAGGCGATGTGGTCCACAGGAGTAAAATGCTCTCTCAACCATTTGTACTCTTCAGGGTTTCGATTAACTCCAACCAAGGCGTTGACAGGCACAACAATGCGACCCGCCTGTGGCTTACGAGGATCTATGATAACTCCAGAATGACGGCGGATATACTCCATTAGGTACCATTCGTTCCCGCGCCAATCCAAGTTCGAGTCTGCGAGGTGTCGGTAGGCCAGTTTCCTGTCCGGAACAAACTCATTAAAATACGAGATAAAATGTGGATAATATGAAAGATTCGATGCCGCAGCCCAAATTACGAGAATCACCGCGGTATATCGTCGGAGCTTGGATTCGGGAGTAGCCAGGAATCTTCCGCAAAAGATCGTTGCCAGAGCGAGTACAGGCAAGACATAACGAATGCCGATCTGCGCGTTAAAGAAGAAGTTGAAGTAGAGCCAGTAAACCAGAATCGGAACAAGCAGAAAAACCTCCTCCCGACGAAGTGCGCGCGCCGCCGGTTGCCTACGCCTTGAAAAATAGCCGACCAATGCCGCGAAGAATATGATTTGCGTTGCAATCGGCACCTTGAAGAAAGCCGCGTAAAAGTAATACCCCGGGAACCCATGAAGTGTCCCGTCGTGATGATTCACTCGAAGTTTCCCCGCCATATAAATGTTTCCCCAAGCTTTTCCCATCCTCTCCTCGAACTTGACTAGATCCAAGCCTTGAACGTAAGGCACCGGCAATGGAAGCGGCAGGTTGCCGACGATTGGTGTCGCCTGGAGTTTTTTGAAAATCGGATCCTTCAAGGTATACCTCGACAAGGGCGTGCCAATCCCGTTGAAGCCGAAGCCTAGATTGATTGTCACGATGCTCACCGCAACGAAGAACGTTATTACGATGAACCAGTGGCGCAGATTCCAGGTCCGGCTGTGTGATTGGTTAGGCTTTGCCCCTTCAGTTGCTGGCCTGAAGCGACAATAAATCGCTGCAATCGCCAAAAAGATCGGATATAGATAAACGCACGAGTATTTGGCCAGTTGGCTTAAACCGAGCGTCACCGCGCTAAAGACGGTTCGTCGCTTGCCGCCTAACTTTAGAAAATGCCAAAAGTGGTAGAGTGCCATGGTCGTCATCAAGGCGGCGGGCAAGTCAGCCGTCACCAACTGGCCATGTGCCAACAGATTGGGATCGAAGACGTAAAGACTCAGCGAGAGCAGAGCGCCGTTACGGCCGTAGAGTTCATAGCTCCACTTCAACACATATAGCGCGAGCAATAGCGAAAGAGCGATGGTCGCGTATCGGCCCCGCTTCACTTGACCGTTCCACGAGGTGTCTAGTGGAATACTCCACGTCCGGGCAAGCAACGCCAGGTTTCCGCTTGTCATGACGTGCACACTTGAAAAAGGCATCGTGCTACTATTTAGGGCGCTTGTTCTCTCCGGAGCGCCATTCAACACACGATAGCCGTACTCGTAGTGGAGGGGTTCATCGGTAGTAAGCCCCTTGTGATGCAAGCTCGTCATCTGTAGCAGCGGTAACACAACTAACAGCGCGCCACAGACGGCTAGCCACCCTGGCATCGCGATCCACTGTCGGATTCGACTACTCATTGATAGGCTCCGTAAAACGATGGGCTGACTGTAAATTGCTCATGTGCGAGAACGATCAACTTCTTAAAGTCTCGAGCTGACCGCTTAGTCCGACTTCGGAAGCTTGGGCGAACGGATGACATCTGCATCGAATTCACTGACTGAAACGACATAATCGATGTTCGCCTGTTGCTGTGGCGTGAGTTCGTTTACATTTTCGACCCAAATATGCAGGGAATGATCGTTCCAGACCAGAGAGGCAATGAAAAAAACATTCCACTTGTTTTGGAAGAGATTTTCCTTCAACAAAAGGAGAATGCTACTGCCGTGTAATGGACGTAGACCCAGGGAACGAAACGTATGGATAACGTGGGAGGTTTTTGCCCCTACGTTGAACGAAGGCACTCGAAGGCGCTGATTCTCTTTCTGTGTAAAGGCTGCGAGAGCGAACGCCACTAAGAGCGTCGCGACGATTCGGAAAACCCGAAGAGATACTTTCCTGGAAGCATCTCCTATGATTGCGCCTGTTGCTGGAGGCAGCGCACGGTTGCCAAGGAATACCAAAAATTCCGAAATCAGAGTAATCAAATCAAACGTAACCTTTGCAAAGATCATTGCCCATCCGAACAGCAGAAGATAAAGGGATGCATCGCCGCGCAGGGGGACGATAAACGCCAGAGGAAGGGGCACGATCACTATCCAGAATGCCATGAGCTGAAGAGTGTTGTCTCGGCGCGTGAACGCATAAATGAAAATAAACGCCCATAACACCAGCACCGTTATTGGAGTGATTGTATCCCCAGCAAACAACAGTTCGCCAACAAACTTGGCGTTGGAAGCCGTGAAGTTATGCCATGAATATTCGGGGCGATAAGGATCTAAACTCGCCAGGGAGCCGCTGCCGTGCGTTTTCCCGAAGATATAAAAAACCGTGAGCAATCCGGCAATCAAAGACGGTGCCGCATAAGATCGGATCCAGCGCAATACCGCTTTCCAATCCGGCCAGCCAGGAGATTTGAGAAGCTCATAAATTAATATGATGACTGGAAGCGTAACTGCCATCTCCTTGCAGTTCAGCGCGCAAACATACAACACTAGAAATCCCAACAATTGCGGCGGCCGAAGGGAGGCTTCTTTCTCACGGATGTGTATGTAGTAGGCCAATGCCGCGAAATAAAAGAATCCACATAACACGTCATAAATGAACGCGCCGACGAACACAAGGCTGCTAAGCCGCGGATGGTAACAGAGAACAAGGACAGCGAGAAAGGCGATTGATCGCGAGAACGCGAGTCGACGGCTCAAGTAGTACGTCAGGGGAATAGATGCAGCAAGAATGCCGATTTGGACAACCCGATACGGGAAAGGATCCAGTTCAAAGAAGTGATAAAGCGGGAGATAATAAAGAGCACTACCCGGGCGATAAAGATAGAGGGGCAGATCGTAAATGGCGCCCCCCGGAATATAAAATACCTTCCAAAATACGATGTTTGACAAGAGCGATTTCAGCGCTCCGGCACGCCAGCAAATCCCCATGTTCATCATCTCGTCTTCACGGAAACCCCCCGGTAGAGCCGGAAGCGCAAAGTGGAGGAAGTAAGCGATGAGGACAGCCACGCTAATTGCGTCCAATAGCGTGGGTCGATACATCCGTCTTGTCTCTGTGCCCTTCATAGGATCCGAATTGAATAAACGATCATATGATCGTTGCGAAATTACAATCGTGAGCGACTGGCAATGAGACAGAGCTGACCGTACATGCGGGACGCCTTCTTATGCCTGTTGCAGAGGTGGACATACCTTACAAGGAACGGGCCCACGGCTCTGTGAGCAAGCTTCGCACATGGCGAGACGGCTTTCGAATTCTCTTTGCAATCGCAGAAGTGGTGCGCGAAGAACGGCCGTTGGTGTTCTTCACAGCAATCTGCGGCCTATTTATGCTGCTCTCCCTGCTTCTTGGAATTCCAGTAGTGCTTGAATTCCTGAAGACTGGGCTGGTTCCTCGCTTGCCCACCGCGGTTCTTTCGACCGGATTGATGGTTTTAGCCTTCCTTTCGCTCGCAAGTGGATTGATTCTCGACACAGTGACGCGCGGGCGATGGGAGCTCAAGCGCCTCGCTTACCTCGCGGTCAAGAGCCCCTACGACTTAAAATTGCCAGGAGGTGGCTAAGCTTCTGTCTTAGCTCGGAAAAGCAGGATCGTAGGAAAGGGGTAAGTCATGTCTGACGGGAAGCGCGCAAGCGGAAATTCTCGTTCAAAAATTTTCGGGCGCATGCTGTAAGTCCTCTCATATTTGAAATTTCCCTGTTGTTCAATCTGCCTGATTATTGCGTCGAGCTGCGCCGTATCAATTGGCCGTCCGAAGCCAACCAGGAAAAAGTCGGCGGGTTGACTGGTGTCTTGTAGCCGGATGGTCACCCTTTCGTTTCTTAGCGGCTCGGCGGCAGGCATCGCGGTGTAAAAATAAGGTCCCAAGCGGAAGATACCGATAGTCGCCGGCGCTTCTCCAATCGACCTTTGGAGATCTGCCCGAAGAACCAGGCGGGCGTCCTTTCGCTGCATTGCACGACCGTATGCGACGTCGAAAAATACCGATGGCCCCAGAACGAGAAGGAGCGCACCGGCCAGCGCAACGGCAACAATCCGTCTGTCTTTCAATCTCAAAAGTAGATCTCTGTAAGCTATGCCACAGAGTACGCAAAATCCCGGAAACAAAAGCATGCTCGTCCGGGCGAAATATGGCCCAAGGTAGCCTTTTGCCATAAAATACAGATACAAAAAGGAGAAGATCAATATTGGAACAGATTGGTTATAAAGGCCGCGCCTGAAGACGAGATACAAAATAGCGCAGTAAGGAATCAGCCAAAGGAAGGGATACATCGCGAACGGAATCAAGTATGTGATATACTTCCAAACCACGGATAAATTGATCAGCTGGCTTATGCTGAACTCTTGCAACGTCGCATACTTTAGCGTCTCCCCAGTGATCGCTTTTGTGACGCTCGGCAAGTCTAAAAAAAGCATTGGATGACCCAGGAACAGGCCAATTGCAAATCCCAAACCCATTAGCCAAACCGGACCTGCGACGAAACCTTTAGTACGCTCCCAAAGTTGGAGCCTCCGGTCCGGCAACTCATCAGAAGCGTTAACCAGCAAATACAGGCACGGAATGACTACTATAATCCCCGCTGGGTAACGGGTGGCGCCTGCTAAGCCCGAAATGAATCCAGTCGTAAGAAGCATCTGCCACTGCTGGGATTTCCGAAGCTTTAGAGATAGCCAAATAACCAAGGCGCACAGTAAGTTGCTCAGAATGTGTGTCCTCATAAAATGAGCATAAATCACCTGCATTGGGACAACAGCGTAACAAAGCGCACCTACAAGGGACGGGTGGAACTTCTGAGTCGCTTCTCTAATTGCGAGAAATACGACAACAACTGCACAGAGATCGAATAAGACCGACATCCATCGGCAGATGTACAAAAGATCGGAATAATCTGGCGCGCTCGCTAAGGCGGTCGGATGTGAGTCTTTCTTGGCGGCGATCTTAAGCACCGCTTCTGGCACGGCCCAAAGGTAATAATTGAACGTACCCTCAAAGTATGCTCCAGGGGCCTTGATATGCCCTGCTAATAAATCTAGCTGGAGAACCCCCCTTAGGCTTACGAATTCATCTGGCTGAAGGTTCCGCTCATGGCCATACCCGCTGCTGAGACCCCAGGTCAGTCCCACTACTCGAAGGTAGGCTGCCAAGAAAAGCAGGCCTAAAAATAAGATGAGTCGACGAGCTCGTTGCACGAATCAATCTCCGGGTGCGCCACGTTGGAAAAGGGCTATGACGCGCATCACTCCGGTGCTGGTGCAGTTTGACCTGATCCGATGGCAGTCAGTTTTAAAATTGCTGCATTGCCGCGAGAGTTGTTTACCAGGCGCCATTCGTATCCAGGAATATTCGGCAGGCGCCGCTGCTTCGTGGCGGCCTCTTCTGGGGAAGTAAATAGCGCGTAAACCGGAAGTGACTGTTCCAAGCCGCGTTCGACCAGGGCCACAGCCTGCGATCGACCATACCGCCATGTCATGCTCCACTTGTAGTTGTGATTTTCATCCACCGGGGCTGCGGCGAACGAGTCCGGTAAAAGAGCGTTCAAGTAAACAGGATCAATATCGGCAACGACGATTCCGTGTTGTCGTCTCATCAGTTTAGCAAAAACCCTTTGCGCGACAAACTGGGTGGATTGGACAGTTGGCCCAGTAAAATGAAGAGCGTCCCAGGCTTGCGATCGGTCAGCTTTGAGCGTCTTACAGCCGGAACGCGAGGGATAACCGAGGCATGCCGCGGCAAATAAGACAAGTATGGCCAGGGCGGCGATAATCCGCCTTCCAGCAAAAAGCATCTTTGCGGCCCAAGTCACCGGCAGGGCAGCGAGCGCGACAAAAAGGATTAAGAGCGGCAGGTAGAAGCGTCCATCTCTGCCAAATAGATAGCTCAACGTCGCCGCTAAAGAGCTCAACCCCGCCAGAAAGGCGCAGCCAACGAACCAGTTGAGCCGGATAAAAACCAGCCCGGTGCAAACCAGAAGAATAAAGGAAGGAACAAAGGACGTGCCGGTACCAAAAATATCGGCAGCGTAGCATCCGTGCGACCGCAGAGTTAATTCCCTCCAGAGCGTGGCGGCGCTAGTCGGGACATAGCGAAGACGAAAGAGAAGCTGGTGCTCGGTTAAATACGGCGCCCAGAAGTCGTAACCTGTCTTAAACGGCGAATGAAACTGGATCGTGTTGAACATCAGCAGGGGGCCAGCAGCGAGCACGAAAACGACGGGAAGTGCCGCGCAATGAAGGAACCAGCGCCAGCGCATTTCTCTAATTGGGAACAGAGCCATGGCCAGCAATAATGGTGCGAAGAAAAGTGACTGAATTCGAATATCTAATGAAAGACCAAGGAAAACCGCCGATAAATAGATTTTCCAGCGGCGTTCTTCCTTAACTCCCAGGTAGGCAAACATAAAGGCTAATACAATGAGGACTGAAGCGCTGATTTCGCTGATTGATGAACGACAGAAGGTGAAAAAACCAGGGAGTGTCGCGAGTAAAAGCGCCGCAAACCCACCCGTCAACGGCATCGCCAGGTACGTGTAAAAGGCAAACACGGTTAAAAGAAGCAGCAGACCCAGCGTTTGATTCGTACGAAATGGCGCCAACACGGCATCTCCCCTTGGCAGGATCTTCAGCCAGGGAAGCATTAGCGCCGGATAACCAAATGGGTACCTCGATGGCAACTTGTCATATCCAATCTGTATGGAAGGCCACCCATCCTTAAGTAGTGCTTTTGCCTGTGCGAAATATTCTGTGGCATCCGGATACGGGGGAAGGTCGAGCAGCGCTGTGTTCCTGTAATCAATTTTGACAACGGCAAAGTAATAGAACGTCAATGCGCAGAGAAACAACAAGGTGCCAACTACGAACGGCATGGTGGCAAAGTTCGCCTTGACGACTTCTCTCATAGAATTCTAAGGACAGCCCAAACCCGGATCATGCGGCATTGGGATGCTCAGGAGCATGGCGCATCGCAGCATTTGCTACTGGAGATTGCTCGATAAATGCCAGTACATCCAAGGCGCACCCTAGTTATTAAGAAGTACGATCTGTTCGACCGCGTCAGTCTTGGATGCCATGTGTTCATGTCTCCTTGCCCGGCGCCCGGGCGCGACTTCGCGCATTCTCCACGAGTCGAATACCACCAGACCCTACTCGAGATAGTTCTGCAGGAATAACCCCATGATGTGCTGCGCTCCGGCGCCTTTGACGTGTCTCAGATCGCGCTCCCACACAGCGTCCCGATCCGAGTTTTGCACGATTTCATAACTTGGAAAGTAATCCACATTGGGATGCGCACTGGCCCACTCCTGAGCGACTGCTCTCAGAAGCGACTTGGCCCACGTATTGGCTACGACAATGTCCATAGTTGAAAAGGTGTTCATCAAAGGAACTGGAGAAACTGTGACTACAACGTGAAAATCAGAGTGCCCATATTGGGATAGCAATCCATGAATTGCCTCCAGATTGGCCAAGTTTTCAGCAAAGCTAGTTAGATGAAATTCGTACCGGTCTGGTTCAGTCTTAAATAAAGATGGAATGGGAGTGCAATTGACAAACACGTCTGCCTGAACATCGCGCCACACCTCTGCAAGCCCGAGGGTGAGGACCACTGCGCGACAGCTCTGTAGGCGTCGCGTGACAGCTTGGATCAACGCGCGGCGCGCCAAAGTCTCTTCCAAGCCGACGAAGTCTAAGGTGGGCGTTGTATGTGGGTCGTACCACGTTGTGTTTGTTAATTGGACAATAGATTTTCGAGGAAATACTGCGTCTCCATCGAGCGCCCAGCGAAGTTCATTCAGTATTGAATAGGTGTTGTACTTATTGGTAAATCCAAGTCCCGATCCTTTGTTATTAACGGGCTGAAGTTTAGCGAATTCCGGCGCTGCGCTTTCAACAGCTATCTGGTGCGCGGCCAGGGAGTTTTCGAGGCCGCGCGCGAAGCATGAGCCGATGGCATAGAATTTATCGTCTCGGCTAAGTTTAAACTTCGGGCGGACTCCCGGAGTGAACCAGGTGTCGCGCAGTCGCTGAAACGCATATTTACGAGCCGCGTCATTTGGATCAACACCGTCCTTGTACCAAGTTCTTGCGCTGTTTTCTTCGTAATTCTTTATCGCTTCAGCCGCGGTCGCGACGTAACACGGTCCGCCCAACGGTCGTCTATTATTCCGTGGATCGGAAATGGTTGCTTCGTTTAGAAGGGCTCCATGCATAGTCTCAAAAGAGTTCTAAGACAGAACAGGGCAAATTCCGGTAAGTGCGATTAATTGATGTGCATCGACCTGGGCAGGCAACGTGGTAACGCCTGCCTTTCAGGTAAGCACAGCGTGCCGTTTTCTCCAGCAGAAAATCGCCGAAAATTCCGGCCACACTCCGTTTTTTTTTCAGATAGTCCCTCGAGCCAAACCATTGGTTAGCCTCACTTGCCCTGCGCGAGCAATAAGAAACTCTGCATTGACGCCAGCAGCCTCCGAAAAAAAAGCCAGATTTCGATATGTCGAGGCACGATATCGATGCCGGTGCAGCAGGCGCCCTAATTTGACCGCCGTATGGACAGGGTTGTGACCGCGACTGGAGCCGATATCGAGTATTCTTTTGCCGGGGGTTTATCTCAAGAAATGGGCGTCAGCAATCTAGCAGAGACAAAAACAACCGAACCCGCACTTCGATGATTCAAAGTCGCGCTTTTCACGCAACGAATGTGAGGTTGATTGGCGGCAAAGAATTCAAGCATTGCTCTGGCGGAGTAGAGCGGACTAAGTTTGTCCCCGAGGAGACGGCAAGTGAATAGCGACAAGAATTGCGAGAACGGCGTAAGGGTCTTACTCATGCTTCAAACACAGTCTTGAGCGGCGCCGAGTATGAAGGAAGCTGCTGTGCAAACCTCTGGGGCGGGCTCGGCCGCGGCCAATTCGCCATCAAACGATGCTCGCAGTATGAGCGAATGCGACCCGAACGCAGAGAAGTGGGGCCCAGCCGCGCTTGAGGAAAGGCGCGAGCGAACGCGGGATCATCTGGCAATAATTGCTGGTCGTCGCGAGACCTGGATCAAACGGAGCAGACACCATTATGGACTCCTAAACCGGCTTCTTCGTTTTTTGATGGAACCGCAGAAAAAAGTTCTCTCAGTTCGCCGCTTATGCCAGGCAAAGCGGACGCAGTTATTGGATCCGGTTCATGGGCGCACCATCCTGCGACAGACCGATTGAATCCTTGACATGAAAGCGTATGTGAGCGGCCGGGATCGACCGTGTCCAATCAAATTAGCAACAGAAGACGAGCAATGAGCGAACTCGCGCGTATAGCAGTGCTCATTTTCTGCTACAACGAAGAAGCGGCGATTGCCAAGGTCGTGAGCGATTTCAAAGCGAGGCTACCATGTGCCGATGTTTACGTGTACGACAACAATTCAAAAGACAGAACTGCTGAGGTTGCTCGCGCCGCCGGCGCCATTGTCCGCAGCGAAATGCGGCGGGGCAAAAGCAATGTTGTTCGGCGCATGTTCGCCGATATCGAGGCGGATATCTGCATTCTGGTAGACGGCGACGACACGTACGACGCGACAGCTGCACCTGCGCTCCTTCGAAAGCTCGTGGACGATGGACTCGATGTGGTTTCCGGTCGGCGAATTGCGGTTGGCGACAGCGCATATCGAACCGGTCACGTGATTGGCAACCGGCTTTTGACGGGCCTTACTGTGATGATGTTTAGACTGAAGGTATTGGATCTGCTGACCGGCTGTAGGGTGATGTCCCGGCGATTCGTGAAATCGTTTCCTGTCACCGCTGAAGGCTTCAGTATCGAGACGGAGTTGAGCGTACACGCAGCGCGCCTTCTCATGCCTGTCCGGAGGTGAACACGCGTTACAAGAAACGGGCCCACGGCTCGATCAGCAAGCTCCATACATGGCGCGATGGGGCTCGTATTCTCTTTGCAATCGCTGGACTCGTGCGAGAAGAACGGCCCCTGGTGTTCTTCACGGCGATCTGCGCGTTATTAATGCTGCTCTCGCTCGGGCTTGGGGCTCCCGTGGTGCTTGAATATCCAAAGACTGGGCTTGTCCCGCGTTTGCCGACTACTGTTCTTTCGACTGGGTTGAGCTTCTGGCGTTTCTTTCGCTGGCAAGCGGCCTGATTCTCGACACAGTGACGCGGGGACGATGGGAGTTGAAACGCCTGGCCTATCTCGCCGTCAAGAATCCCCACGATCTAAAATTACCGTGAGCCGAAAGGCGGCCAGATTTACGACGAAAGTGCAAAGGCCATTTGGCAGGATACCGTTGCGAGCGATTTACGCGATCTTAAAGTGCAACTTGGAGTGACGCCGAACTTGAAGGAGGCTACTGTGCAAGACGCTGCTGCGCTCTCGGCGAAAGTCAATTCGCGATTAAACGACGCCAGGCCCCGTAGCGCCGTTGCGGATTGCCTCGCACTTTTCCCCTTGCCTTATCATGATGAGAACTATCGCTAAAACCCCAATAAACGATCCCGCGGATACAACTTTCAAATCCATTTCCAGCGAAACGCTGGTTGGCCCTAAAAAGAGCGAGTCTGCGATGCGCCGGTATTTTTATGACAGTCTGGCTGCCGACCTTTCGCTGTATGTTAGGCCGGAAGATGAAATTGTTGAAATCGATGCTCGCAGTGCCGGCTTGGGCGAGCGATTCGCGAATTATAAGGCGGTCTCCAGTGCCGCAGAGCTTAAGACACTAGGGGGCAGGCCGGCAGATTACATTTTGCTGAATGGAACTGTTCACTATGAGCGCGACATCCAGGAGATGCTAAATCAGTTGCGGGAATGCTTGCTAGGGTCAGAGCGGCTATTATTCGTTTATTACAGCATGCTATGGAAGCCGCTGGCCCGACTCGCCTCAAAGGTCGGCATGCGTAGTCGCATGCCGGAACTAAATTGGATCGCGCATGAGGACTTGGACAATTTTTGTCATTTGGCCAGCCTGGAAATCATCCGCCGGGACGTGAAGTTGCTTTGCCCAATTCCAATTCCATTCGTGGCGAACTTTCTTAATCGTTATCTCGCGCCGCTACCTTTTTTCCGGCTTTTCACTATGCTCAACATCGTAATCGCACGCCCGATGAAATCGGTTGGCGAGGCACGTCCCTCCGTGTCTGTTATTGTTCCCGCGCGCAACGAATCAGAAAACATCAACAATATTCTTGTCCGTTGCCCGGTGATGGGACCGCAGGACGAAATCATCTTCGTAGAAGGCAATTCCACAGATGATACATGGGAAAAAATTCAAAAGGCCGCCGACGCCTACACCGGCGCGCACCACCTGGTCCTTGCACAGCAGAACGGCCAGGGAAAAGGTGATGCGGTGCGGCTGGGATTCGAACTGGCAACAAAAGACATTCTGATGATTCTCGATGCCGACCTGACTACGCCGCCTGAAGAACTGCCGAAATTCTACAACGCGATCGCCGAGAACAAAGCGGAGTTCGTTAACGGCAGCCGGTTGGTTTATCCAATGGAAAAACAGGCGATGCGGTTCTTCAATATTCTGGCAAACAAATTTTTTGCAGCCGCGTTCTCCTTTGTGCTTGGGCAACGCTTCAAAGATACGTTGTGCGGCACTAAAGTGCTTTCGCGGGCGCATTATAAGCGCCTGGCGGC
>Ga0193735_1000130_pt1 | contig 23956 bp, 16 predicted proteins | sample U1m2metaG_FD_145080 | JGI IMG/M metagenome (GOLD analysis project Ga0193735, IMG submission 145080) | Soil microbial communities from a riparian zone of the East river system, Colorado, United States - U1m2 | ecosystem: Environmental > Terrestrial > Soil > Riparian zone | place: USA: East River... | reverse complement strand
GCCAGTTGCAGCGTCTTCTTTGCTTTGCGGATGGTGACTACCGATCCACGCTCGACATGTATCGGCTTGCGGCCATCCAGCGTCAGGAACACCGGATAGTCGGGATCGCTCGCTTCGATCTCAATTGTCGATCCCTCGGCGACAATGATCGATCGATTCGTGAGGACATGCGGGCAGATCGGTGTGATCACGAAAACTCCCGACTCCGGATCGAGGATCGGGCCGCCGGCCGACAACGAGTAAGCGGTCGAACCTGTCGGCGTTGCAACAATCAACCCGTCCGCATTGAACTCAGTGAGTGGTTCGCCATTGACTCGCGTGCGCAACATCACCAGGCGCGAAAGTTCGCCGCGGCTTAACACCGCGTCGTTCAGAGCAAACATTTTGGCGGTCTGTTTCTCACGGAGCCGCACACGGGCCTCTAGCAATGCGCGCTGGCTAAAATTAATTCGATCTTTCGCCAGATATTCCACTGCCTCGCGATAAGTCGCAGAACTTGCGGTGGTAAGGAAACCGAGCGAGCCCACGTTGATGCCGAAGATCGGCTTTATGGCCTCGCCGAGCTGCCCAACTACGCGCAGGATTGTGCCGTCGCCTCCGGCTACAACCAAAAGATCGGCCGCAGCGCCAAGTTCTGCGATGGAATACTGAGATTTCTTTCCAGCAATGCGCGCTGTTTCTTTTTCCAGCAAAGGTGTGATCGAAGAACCACTCAACTCCTGGGCGATTGCGTTGACCAAGTCACCAACGCCCGGTTTCCCTGTGTGCGCGATTATGCCGATCGTTTTCGGATGCATGCGAAAAATTCCTGGTTCCCGTCCGCGCCTGTGATGGCCGAAGGAACAATTCCAGTCACCACATGGCCTGTATCTGTGACGAACGCGACGATCTTCTCTTGCGCTTTACGGTGCAGGTCCGGCTCGCGAACGATTCCGCCCCTGCCTACGTCCGCGCGTTGCAGCTCGAACTGCGGTTTGATCAATGCAAGAATCACGCCGGTTGGAGTTATCAAGTCGAATGCGTTTGGCAGGATTAAGGTCAGCGAGATAAAGGAAACATCAATCACGCAAAGATCGACAGGCTCCGGAACCTGCCTGCGCGAGAGAGATCGTGCATTGATTTTTTCGAGAACAATCACTCGAGGATCGTTGCGCAATTTCCAATTCAATTGTCCACGACCAACATCAACTGCATAAACCTTCCCGGCGCCGCGTTGTAACATGCAATCCGTGAAACCACCTGTGGAAGCGCCGATGTCCAGCGCTGTCTTCCCGCACATGTCGGTTTTGAAGTAGTCCAGGGCGTTTTCCAGCTTTAGCGCACCCCGCCCGACATATTTGGGCGTCGGCTTTATTGAGATCGGTGCTTGTTCTTCGAGAAGCTCAGATGGCTTTACAGCAATTCGGGTGCCGACTTTTACGTCGCCGGCCATCACCGCGCGCCGCGCCTGCTCGCGGCTTGGAAATAAACCCTTACCGACCAGAAGCTGATCAAGCCGTAATTTCTTCGGCATCTTTCCCTGAGGCAATAACGGATCGATGCCAAACCTCGGCAATCGACACACGAATAGCCTCCACAGCTTTAGTTAACTGATCGATCGTGATGCATAATGGCGGCATCAGAACGACGACATTGCCAAGCGGCCTGGTCAGCAGTCCATGGCGACGGGCTTCGATACAAACCGCCGCGGCCAAACTGGGCCGGAGAACGTTCGGCGATTCTTCAACCTCAATGCCAGCAATGAATCCGCATTGTCGGACTTCTTTTACACCCGGGAGTTTCTCCAGATCAGCCAGCGCCGTGCTCAGGTGCCGGATTTTCGGCTGCAAAGCTTCCAGGACGTGTTCGTGCTCGAAGAGCTCGAGGCTTGCCTTGGCCGCTGCGCAAGCGAGCGCATTTCCCGTATAGCTGTGCCCGTAGGCGAGCGCTTTACCCTCCGATACTGACCCGTCAAATGCCGAAAATATTTTTTCAGATATCAAAGTAATAGCTAGCGGAAGATATCCCCCAGTCAATCCTTTAGCCATTACCATGATGTCTGGAATTACTCCCTCGTGTTCTGAGGCAAACATTCGACCGGTTCTGCCGAATCCGGTCATTACTTCATCAATAATCAACAAGGTGTCGGTGCGGTTGCACCATTCTCGGGCGGCTCTCAGCGTGCCCGCGGGCCAGAGGCGCATCCCTGCGGCGCCCTGGATAAGCGGCTCGATCACGACGGCAGCAGTCTTTGCTATTTCGGCCGGCGCAAGGGCTTCCAGCGCTCTGATGTTTGGAACCTGCATGGCTGGAAAGTTCCAGCGAGTCGACCCGATTTGGAACATGGACGCGGCGCCCAGGCTCGCCGCACCGGCCGTATCGCCATGATAGCCATTCTGGAATGCAATAAACTGATGCCTTCTCGAATGCCGCAGCCGCCAATACTGGTCCGCAATTCTCAAAGCGACCTCGATTCCCGTCGAGCCGTCGTCAGAGAAAAAAACTCTGCGCAAGGAGTTATCTGGGAAAAATCCAGCGATCGCTTGCGCGAGTTCGATGGCCACCGGGTTCGTGAAGCCGAGGAATGAAGTGTGCGCGACGCGATCGAGTTGACGACGGATGGCCGCATTTATGTATGGGTGATTGTGCCCGTGAATATTCGTCCAGATGGATGAATTCCCATCGATGTATTCGCGACCGGTGCTGTCACGCAGGACTGCTCCGTGCCCTTCGACCAGGACGAGCGGCTCGTGCTCCGGGGCACACCATTCGCGCATGTCAGTAAATGGATGCCAGACGAATCGCTTGTCGGTCGCGATCAATTCCTCGGTGTTCCATTCATTCATGATCGATACTTTGATCCTGGGTTCTCGATACTAGATGAGATGCGGGCGCAGCCCGGGCCAACGTCCGTCTCTCCAAGCGTCATTCATAGGCGCGCTGTTCCTGGATTACCTTCTCGATTGAGGCAACGTCCTCGATTGAAGCGCGCCGCCGCTGATATTTTCGCACTAGGATTTCTTTCAATGTCAGCAAGTCCTCCGGCAAGGGGCGATCGTAGTAGGTCCAGTCAAGATCGCCGGCTATTTTGGCCTGGAACCGCCACGCACCGCCGAACTTCGTCGCGCGCACTTCGCGTTTTCTGCCATCTTGATTTCTGTCCGTCCATATGTGTTGACTCCGCATCGCAGTAAAACCTTACCTTAGCGGCCTTGAAAGACGTAATTAAATTAGCGGCATATTTTATCGCGACGATTGTCATCGGAGCGATCCTTGCGCCAATTCTTTTTTGGTCTGCTCAGTCGCTTGCAGCGCACGGCGTATTTTCTTTTCTGGCAAGGTACGATTTCGAAACATTCTTTCATCGCGCCCTTTTGGTTGCCGCCGTAATTTTGCTCTGGCCCTTGCTACGAGTAAGCCATGTGCGTGGCCTGGCTGACCTGGGCCTTGCGCCGAATTCCCGCTGGGGCCGCGATCTGTGCGGGGGCGCTGTTGTCTCGGTGGTTCCCCTACTCTTTTGCGGGGTTCTACTCATCGCACTTCACGTTTATGCGTTTCGGCACAGCTTTGCCTGGCCGCGCTTTGGCAAAATGGTTATGGCGGCAATAGCTGTTCCGCTCATCGAAGAAGCATTCTTTCGCGGGATCGTTTTAGGCGTCTTACTCAGAACGGGCCGGAAGTACATAGCGATCTTTGCCGTTTCAGTGATTTTTGCAGCAGTGCATTTTCTAAAGGCTCCGGAGCGGACATCCGAGATAGTAACTTGGACGTCGGGCTTCAGTTCGATTGCCCATTCATTTGACAGTTTTGGAGACCCGATGATGCTCGCCTCAGCGCTTACGACGTTATTCTTCATCGGCTGGATTCTCGCTGACGCGCGTGTGCTTACGCAGTCGTTATGGTTGTCAATTGGACTGCATGCCGGATGGATTTTTGCCAGTGGCATTTTTAGCTTGCTAGCTCGTCAGCGAATACCCGCGCTTCCCTGGATAGGAAAGAATTTGCTGATAGGAATTATCCCACTTGGTGTCGCCGCGCTTACTTGGATGATAATGCGCATCTGGGTGAAATATGATCGCGCTTCGCAAGTTTGAATTGTTTGAAGCGGCTGCGTCGCTTCTTTACCCGCCGGTATGCGCGCTCTGCGGCGGCAAGACTCGAGCTGGCGAATATCTCTGCGCGCAATGCGAAGCAAAGGCCATGCGTATCGTTGCGCCGTTTTGCCAACAATGCTCCGAGCCCTTCGAAGGCGCTATTGCAACCGCGTTCACATGCGCCAATTGCGCCCATCGCACAATTTACTTTGATGCAGCAGTAGCCGCGTACCGTGGGCGCGGTATCGTCCGCCAGATCATTCATGATTTTAAGTACGGCCGTCAGGTTCATTTGCGACGTCTCGTGGCACGTTGGCTCTGCGCAGCGCTTGACGATGAGCGTCTCCGAGGACGCAAGTTTGACATAATCGTGCCTGTACCATTGCATCCAACTCGCCAGCGGGAACGCGGATTCAATCAAGCTAGCCTGCTTGCTGAATTGTTAAGCGCGCGGATATCGATTCCGTGCAAGCGAGTGTTAAAGCGCATTCGATACACAACGACACAGACCGCGCTCGATCGCGCCGAGCGAATGGAAAATTTGCATAACGCGTTTCGTTTACGAAAGAATGCGGACGTGCGAGGCTTACATGTGCTGTTAATCGATGATGTTCTTACAACCGGTTCTACGCTGAGTGAGTGCGCGCGTGTCTTGAAACGCGCGGGCGCAATCTCTGTTCACGCGGCCACGGCGGCGCGCGCATAAATTGCAATGGCCATTTTCAAAAAACCGGCGATCAAAGCGGGAGACGGAAAGAAGAAGGAGATTCCGCGCGGCCTTTTTCAAAAATGTCCCGGCTGTTCGGAGGTCGTGCCGGAGATCGAGCTGGCGCAAAACCAGCGAGTCTGTCCACGCTGTGAGTATCATTTTGCGCAACCCGCCAAGGAGCGAATTCAGAATCTGCTCGACCCGGATTCTTTTGTGGAAATGGACGCCGGCTTGAAATCAGTGGACGTCCTGCGTTTCCAGGGAATGGCCAGCTACAAAGATCGCCTCAAGAAGTATCAGGCGAGTACAGGTCTTCTGGATGCCGTAATCAGCGGGCACGGCGTTCTTGACGGCTACAAGGTCGCGATTGCGGTGATGGATTTCGGCTTCCTCGCGGCGACCATGGGTTCGGTGGTTGGCGAGAGAATCACGCGCACAATTGAATATGGAACCGCCGAGCGCTGTGCAGTGCTCATCGTTGCCGCTTCGGGCGGAGCTCGCTTGTACGAAGGAATGTTGAGCTTGATGCAAATGGCTAAAACAAGCGGCGCACTCGCTCTCCATGCAGAAGCGCGGCTGCCTTACATTTCGGTCCTGACAAATCCGACCACGGCCGGCGTCATGGCCAGCTTCGCCTCACTGGGCGATATCATTATCGCCGAACCCAAAAGCATGATCGGATTCGCGGGCCCGCGCGTTATCAGGGAAACCACGCACCAGGATCTGCCCGAACGATTTCAGACTGCCGAGTTTCTCGAAGAGCATGGCTTGATCGACATGATCGTCCACCGCAAAAAAATGCGCGAGCAGATCAGCCGTTTGCTCAATTATTTCACTGTCGCGCCGTGAATCGAGCCGGCGGGAGCCGAGCGAGATGGACGGGCAAGCCCGTAAGGGTTGGCGTGTCGGGAGACGCGGCGATCAATTATCGTGAAGCGCTCAGTTGGCTCTACAGCCTCCAGCGCTTCGGAATCAAGCTTGGTCTGGAAAACATCGAGCGCTTGCTCGAAGAATGTTGTAGCGGCGTTTGTGTCAAACGCCGCGCGCCTGGCACAAGCGCCTCTACATTCAAGGTCATTCACGTCGCGGGAACGAATGGCAAAGGCTCTGTTTGCGCCATGATCGATTCGATTTGCCACGCACAAGGATATCGTACCGGCCTGTTCACATCCCCTCACCTCGTCACGTTTCGCGAACGCATTCGGGTGAACGGCGAAATGATTTCTGAAGACGCGGTCGCACATGGCCTAACGAGTATTCGGAATCTTGTCGCAAACTGGGATCCGCACCCGACATTCTTCGAAGTTGTCACTGCGCTTGCCCTCAAGCACTTCTCGAACACGACGGTCGATATCGTCATTCTGGAAACCGGTCTAGGTGGCCGGCTCGATGCTACGAACGCCATTCAATCGAATGTTTCGGTGATTACGCCAATCGATTTCGATCACGAACAATGGCTGGGCAAAACAATTTCCGAAATCGCGGCTGAAAAAGCTGGCATTATCAAGCCCGGTGTTCCCATTGTTTCTGCCTCTCAGCGACCGGAGGCAGAAAAGGAGATTCGCGCACGTGCCGCTGAGTGCAGAGCGCCGCTGGAATTCGTGAGCAAACCTTATGACAATGCTCCAATCGCACTCGACGGGTCGCATCAAAAAGAAAATGCGGCTCTGGCAATCGCCGCACTTCGCGCAATGAAAGTCGATGTCGGCGACTCGGCGATTGCTCGCGGGCTCGCCGGCATCGAATGGCCTGCGCGTTTCCAGAGATGGGACGAACGCACAATCATTGATGGCGCGCACAACCCCGCCGCCGCGCGCAAGCTCGCAGAAACATGGCGCGAAATTTTTGGCGATCAGCGCGCCACGCTCGCGCTTGCGGTTCTTTCAGATAAAAATTTGCGCGGTATCTGCGAAGCGCTTGCGCCGATTAGTGAGTTCGTGCTGCTACCAAAAATTCGCAGCGATCGCGCAGCTACCCCAGAAGAGCTAGGAAACGTCTTAGCCGGCATTACTCCATCGCTCCCCTACTCCATCACTTCATCCGTGGATGAGGCGTTAGCGCTAGCACGCTCGAAACCGAATCCAATTTTAGTTACCGGCTCACTCCATTTCGCCGGTGAAGTGCTGGCCCAGTTGCACGGCGAACCCGCTGCTTTCGAAGAATGCGTGCAATAGGTAGGCGTCTCGCAGAACGGAGCCGACGGGCGCCGAGCGACTTGGACGGGAAGGCCGGACAGGCGAGCGAGCGGGAGCGAGCGAGTCAAACGCCTTCATCGATCTCAATCCGTGGGAACAACGGCACCGGCTTGCCGACGACATGTCCGTCCGGCAGTCTCCCCCACTCTGCATCTGCGAGTGAGAATCGTTTGTCATTTCCGCTCAATTCCATTTTCCAATTCAGTTGATCGAAAATTCCATGCGCTGCACGCGGCAACACAGGCGAAATCAAAATTGCGGCGATGCGCAGCGTCTCCGTTAGCGAGTAAAGGACGGAGTTAAGCCTTTTCTTCGAAGCCTCGTCCGAAGCTTTGGCGAGCTTCCAAGGTGCAGCATTCTCGACCGAAATGTTTCCCCGACTCACAATCTCCAAAATATTTCTGATCGCAGCATTAACCACAAATGGACCGAATGTGAGAGGGAACTTACTCGGAAACCTTCGTCCTGCGCTCATGTGTGATCTGTAGGATTCGACCTCCTTGGCAATATCGTCTGCATACGATTTCATCGCACGCTCGTCTGGATCTTGCGGCGACTCAGCTTTCGGGAATGCAATGCGGCTCTCTTGATACTTCGCGGCCATGGTTAACGAACGATTGAGCAGATTGCCCAACGAGTTAGCAAGATCGGCATTGTAACGACCAACAAGCCGTTCCTCGGAAAAATCCGCATCACCGCCAGTGCCGATCTCGCTCATCAAGTAATACCGGAGTGCTTCGTCGCTATATTTGTCAGCGAGCGCGAAGGGATCGATGATATTTCCAGCGCTCTTACTCATCTTCGCGCCGCCGAGATTCCACCAGCCGTGAACGAGCAGTTGCGGCATTTGATCAACAGGGAAGTCGATCGCGTGCAGCATGATCAGCCAGTAAATCCCGTGCGCCGGAATGAGAATGTCTTTGCCGATAATTTGCAGCGTGTCTTTCGACCAACGATCCCGAAATTCTTGAGGCTGCTTCTCATAATTAACCGAATTCGGATCGTAGCCGGCGAAGCTGATGTAGTTCGTTAGGGCATCGAACCAGACGTAATTGACGAAATCTTTGTCGAACGGTAGTTCGATTCCCCAATCGAGCCGCGTTTTCGGACGCGAAATGCAGAGATCGCCGCTGAGTTTCTCCACTGCATTTCGCAATTCCGTCTTACGAAAATCCGGAATGACCGCATCGTCGCGTTTCTCGAGGTAATCGCGCAACCATTTCTTGTGGTCGCTTAGCTTGAAGTAATAATTTTCTTCCTCGCGAAACTCGACTTGTCCCCACTCCGGACCGAATTGGCCATCCGCACCGCGCTCCTTGTCAGTCAAAAATTGTTCCTGACGAATTGAGTAGTGACCGGCTTGTTTATCCTTGTAGATCTGGCCTGCGTCGAACAGGCGCTGCAAAATTCCTTGAACGATTTTTTTGTGTCGCTCACTGGTTGTCTCGGCCCACTCGTCGTATTTTACGTCGAGTTTCTTCCAAAGATCGACAAACTTCTGCGTGATCTCTTTCACAAATTCAGCTGGAGGTACACCCGCTTTCGCAGCGGATTGCTGCACCTTCTGGCCGTGCTGATCCACGCCAGTTAAGAAAAAGACATTGTCACCCTTAAGCCGATGATAGCGCGCGATTACATCGGCCAGCACTTTCTCGTAAGCGTGTCCGATGTGCGGGGGCGAGTTCGTGTAATCGATCGCCGTGGTGATGAAAAATGTCTTCGGCATTTGTGGCACAAACTGCCGGACGAATCGTTGTAGGGCAACCCCGAAGGCTTTCGGGGCTCCCTACAATCAATGCATTGCTGCCAGCGGTGCTGCTCGCTGCCGTCAATGCACGAATCGAAGTCCGCGCATATTCCGTTTTTAACTGGCTTTCGCGATGGTCGCGAGCGACGGTGGTTTATGAACAATTGTCTCAAAATCCTGTTTTCGGTCCTGGCAGCTGCGATTTGCACAGTCGGTTTCGCGGCAGACAAGCCGAACTGCCAGAAGACCGGAAAGAATTGCCCCATGAACGACAACAAGGCGTGCAATTGCGGAAAGAGTTGCGATTGCTAGGGCCTAAGCCGGGCGGCGTTTACAATTTGATCGATCGCAAACGAAGCGCATTTACAATAACAGAAACCGAGCTAAAGCTCATGGCAGCGCCGGCAATCATCGGACTTAGCAGCAGCCCAAAGAATGGATAAAGCACGCCGGCGGCAATTGGTACACCTAGCGCGTTGTAGATAAACGCGAAAAATAAATTCTGCCGGATGTTTCGCATCACGGCGCGACTAACATGGATCGCTTTGACGATTCCCATCAGGTCGCCTTTTACCAGCGTGATGCCGGCGCTCTCGATCGCTACGTCGGTCCCTGTCCCCATCGCAATTCCGACATCCGCCGCAGCAAGTGCTGGCGCGTCGTTGATCCCGTCCCCAGCCATGGCAACAATCGCGCCTTTGGATTTAAGATCTTTAACGATTTCGATCTTTTCATCCGGCATTACTTCAGCCTTGAACTCATCGATGCCCAATTCATGTGCAACAGATTCAGCCGTTCGCTGATTGTCGCCTGTGCACATGATGATCTTCAGGCCCATTGCGTGAAGCTCACGGACGGCCTCTTTTGTTGTCGGCTTGATTGGGTCCGCGATACCCAGAACGCCAATTGCATCTCCGTTTACCGCGAGCCAGACTGTGGTTTCTGCTCTTTCCTGCAAGCGCCGAGCCTCTTTCGTTAATTCCTCAGGAAATCTGACATTCGAATCGGCCAGGAATTTTTCTTTGCCGATAAGGACTGTTTTGCCGTCAAGGTTGCCGGAAACTCCGCCGCCAGTCGTGGACTGAAAATCGATTACGTCGCGCAATTCAATTTTTTCCTGTTTTGCGCTTTCTACGATTGCCCGCGCAAGCGGATGCTCGCTCTGGGATTCAACTGATGCCGCAATCTGCAAGAGATCGCGTTCACTCACGATGTTTGCGACGATCCGGCTGACCACCTCCGGTTTACCGACTGTTAACGTGCCTGTTTTGTCTGTGACCAAGTGCGTGACTTTTTCAGTGACCTCGATCGCCTGCGCGTTTTTTACCAGGATTCCGGCTAGAGCAGCACGTCCGACGCCGACCATGATCGACATCGGCGTGGCCAGTCCGAGCGCGCACGGACAGGCAATGATCAGGACTGAGACGGCGTTCACCAGTGCATAAGCCATCGCAGGCGCAGGTCCGACGACCGACCACACAATAAAGGTAATGATCGCAATGCCGATCACCGCTGGAACAAAATAACCGGACACCGTGTCGGCCAGCTTCTGAATAGGAGCGCGACTGCGCTGTGCGTCGGCCACCATCTGGACGATTTGCGCGAGAACGGTCTCTGAACCGATGCGCTCTGCGCGCATCAAAAATGAGCCGGTTTGATTTACCGTCGCGCCTATCACTTTCTCGCCCGCCTCTTTGGCCACTGGCATTGGTTCACCCGTGATCATCGATTCGTCGATATTGCTTTTCCCATCGAGAATCACGCCGTCGATTGGCACCTTCTCGCCCGGCCGCACGCGGAGCACGTCGCCTTTCTGAATTTCGTCCACCGCAATTTCCTCTTCCCGGCCATCGCGAACTCGGTGCGCAGTTTTCGCTGCAAGACCCAGTAGTGCTTTGATTGCGTGCCCGGTGCGGCTTCGCGCTTTTGCCTCGATCAGTTGCCCCAGCAGGATCAAGGTCGTAATCACCGCTGCTGCTTCAAAATAAAGATCAACTTCTCCGTGGCGCCGGAAAGACGCAGGGAAAATTCCTGGCACGATTACCGCAACGGAGCTGTAGAAGTATGCGGCGCCAACACCCACAGCGATAAGCGTGAACATGTTGAGGCTGCGATTAACAATCGACTGCCATGCGCGCGCGAAGAAAAAGCCGCCCGTCCAGAGGACCACTGGTGTTGTTAGGGCAAACTCAATCCATTTTTCGATTCGCTTTGGGACGATTGAATCGATGTCCAAACCGGCAATGACATGGCCCATTGCCAGGACTAAAACCGGAATGGTAAGAACCAGCGCGATCCAGAATTTTCGCGATAACGATCGCGTCTCTCCGTGCTCATGTTCCTCTCCCCCGATGGCCTTTGGCTCCATCGTCATCCCGCATTTCGGGCACGCTCCGGGATGATCCTGCTCGATCTCCGGATGCATTGGGCACGTGTAGATCATTGGAGAAACCTGTATCCTTTTAAGTGGGCGAACGTCTGTACGACGCTCCTACGAGAGTCACAGTGCGATGTCTATAAAATGACGAAGCACGAATGTCGAATGACGAAAGAATGGAACAACTCGTGCGAGAGAGCTGCAGCGCAACTCTCCTTGTAGCCACCGGCCTGTGGCCGGTTCAGACAACGCTTGCTTTTACAAGAAGTGAACGGCTCACAGAGCCGTGGCTACAGAACGTCCGTCTCTGGCGACGCAATCGTTGTTAGATTCCCTTGCAGCGTCACGCAGCCTTCGCGGTTTCCATGTCTTCGGTATATTTACCGAAGCGCGCTTTGCTGTTGCACCAGGCGCGGTGGTGGAAAGCCTGTTGCGCTTTGGCGACATTCGCCTGTTCGCCTTTCCAAGCTTTGAGCACAGGGGCTTGTAACGCGCGCCCGTAGGAAAAGCTCAACTGCCAGGGCAAGTCTCCGAACTGATTCATCGCGTTGAGATGCTCTGTGGCTTGCTGATCAGTTTGCCCACCCGAGAGAAAGACTATACCGGGGACAGCGGCGGGAACCACGCGTTTCAAGCAGCTGACAGTAGCCTTTGCTACTTCCTGTACCGAAGCTTGTTGCGGACATTCTTTACCTGAAAGAACCATATTTGGTTTCAGCAGCATCCCTTCGAGCGAAACCCGGTGCTCGTACAGAGCGTGAAAGACGCTTTCCAGTGTTTGCTGTGTGACCTCGAAATAACGTTGAATCGTGTGAGTACCATCCATAAGCACTTCGGGTTCGACGATCGGCACCAAATCCCCTTGCTGGCAAAGCGCTGCGTAGCGCGCCAATGCTTCCGCGTTCGCGTCTATGCATGTGCGCGTAGGAATGTTGTCGCCAATCGCGATGACGGCCCGCCATTTTGCAAACCGTGCTCCCAATTGCCGATACTCGGCCAATCGCTCGCGCAAACCATCCAGACCCTCAGTAATTTTCTCGCCCGGAAAATTCGCCATCGTCTTGGCGCCCTTATCCACCTTGATCCCAGGGATGATCCCCTGCTCTTCCAGCGCTTTTACGAACGTGCGCCCGTCGTGAGTCTTCTGCCGAATCGTCTCGTCGAAGAGAATTACGCCGCTGATAAATTCACCTGCGCCGGCTGTAGTAAATAAGATTTCACGATATGCACGTCGATTTTCCTCTGTGGAAGGAGTGCTGATGCTTTTCAATCGCTTTTCGATGGTCCCCGAACTTTCATCCGCTGCCAGGATCCCCTTCCCCGGTGCAACGAGCTTTTTGGCTATGGATTGCAAATTGTCATCTTTCATAACTGTTTTCTGATGGTTGAGGAGTGAATCATAATCACCATTATTGCAAATGGCTTGAAGAAAATTGCCAACGAAAAAAATGCGCGCAAGCAGTGAAGGTTCGCAGCCATCGCGTGGAAAAGCACGAGAGTAAGTGCGCAAGAGCTCTGAACGCTTTTCTTCGACTGGCAGTCTAACTTGTGCTATACGAACCTCGATGTTGAGCAGGATCATGATTTCAGTGGCGACGGCTGTCGCGCTGGTAGTGGCTCCGATGGGCTCCGCCGCGCGATCGTGCATCCTCGTCAACGCGCCAAGTCAAAAAGCCTGTCAGTCAAGTTGCTGCGCTAACAAAACCTGTTGTGCAACATCGCCAAAGAACACAGCTCCGCCGTCACAGCCGGTTGCGAAAGCTGATTCCAGTCAGCAACTAAATGCCGCCTGTTTTGCCGTCGCGGTGCCTTTCTCAAGCTATGAAACCGGAGCTCAGCAATTCCGGTTTCAGGCTACGGCACCATCGGTCAACTCACCGCCGCAGCTGGCGCTGCTCTGCACGTTTCTCATCTGATCCAAGAACGCTGACGCTCGGGGTGTGCCCATTCACCGGCACGCTTGGACTTCAACCGTTCTTTTGGATCAATGAAAACAACTTACCTTTTATTACTTAATTTAATTTTAGCTTTAACTTTTCGCACTGCGCAGGCCGGAGATAATGGCAGCGCAGTTAGACAGGGTCGCCTTTCGCTCGATGAGGTGACGAGCGTCGTCCTCGCAAATAATCCGGCAATCAAAGCGGCGCAGGAGAAATGGCGGGCGATGAAGGCGCGCGTGCCGCAAGCCGCCGCGTGGGAGGATTTGAGAGCGGAGGCAAGGTCGCGCGTCGCGCGCTATGTCTCCATCCCGCCGAACGCGTTCACGGATCAAAGCTTCATGCTCCGGCAGGAAGTTCCAATTTCAGGAAAAAATCTAAGTCGGGCACGAGCAGCGACGGCCGAAGCCGGCGCAGCTTTCGAGGATTTTCGGCGGACCGAGCTCGATGTACTTTCGCGCGCCCGCGCGGCCTTTCATCGGCTGGCGAACGAATATGCGCAGCTCGAAGTAAACCAACGCAACGTCGACCTGCTCAATCAATTCGCCGAAGTAAACCGCCAGCGCTACGAAGTTGGCAACGCAAGTCAGGCCGATGTGCTCACTGCGCAAACCGACGCGGCCAAGCTGCTCGAAGCACAGTCCGATATTTTCCGCCGGATTTCAGACGCGCAATCGCAGCTCAACGTGCTGATGAATCGGCCAGCCCAGTCGCCGCTCGCTCAGCCATCGCAGATTCCGTTTCAACCACCGCACTTTTCATTGCAAGCGTTGCAAGCTGTCGCCCTGAGCGCACGACCGGAAATGCAGAGAGCTCAAAACCGGGTCGAAGCCGAAAGGTTCCGCGTTGAGCTTGCGAATCGGCAGCGGTTCCCCGATCCGACACTCGATGTTCAAGCGCAGCGATACAACGAAGCGGGCCAAGCAGTGAGCGAGCTTGATGTCGGCGTTTCGATCGGTCTGCCATTTCTCAACCCAAGAAAATATTCTGCGACAGTAACCGAAGCCCGGCGGAATTTCGAAAGCGCGCAGCACGAGCTCGAAGCCGCACGTACCGAAACGCTTGGCCTGGTCCGCGATCAGCTCAAGAAAATCGAAACGGCGGCTCATCACTACGAGCTTTATAGCGACAAAATTTTGCCGCTTGCGCGGCAGGCGGTTCAATCGAATCGAGTCGCGTACGAGACAAGCAGTGCGAATTTTCTGGAGCTAATTACTGCGCAGCGCGTCCTGCAGGACGTTGAATCGGCCCACGTAAATCATCTGGCCGACTACCAGGTCGCGGTCGCAGAGCTCGACGCCATCGTTGGCATCGAGGATTGGCTTCCCCTGAAAAATTCCGCGGAGAGGAGGAAATCAAAATGAAGCCGCCGTTCCGCAATCCCGTTTTTTGTTTGGCGATTGCTCTATTCCTGCTTGCGATCACGCCCGCGTGCTCGAAACGCGATGGCGCGGGCGGCAGAGACAGCAACGTCGATTACTGGACTTGTACGATGCATCCTTCCGTGCATTCGAAGGATCCCGGAAAATGCCCCATCTGCTCGATGGACCTTGTACCGGTGATGAAGGAGAGCGCAACCCCAGCGCGCTCCACTAAAAAACCCCCTCAACATGATCACGCAGCCATGTTGGCGGGAAAACCAGCCGACAGCAGCGCGACTTCATCGCCGTCACACGAATTCGTTGTGCCGGTCGAGCGACAGCAACAAATCGGCGTCAGTTTCGCCACTGTCGAAATGAAATCGCTCAGTCACAGCATTCGTGCGGTTGGTCGGGTCGTGCCGGAAACACAACGAATCTGGCGCGTCGTCTCGCGAACGGCCGCCTACGTGCAGGAACTCGGCGTCAATGCTCCAGGCGAGCTTGTTAAAAAAAATCAGGTGCTGATGAAGCTTTACAGCCCTGAGTTGCTAACCACACAGCGCGAATTGATCGATTTGCTGCGTTCGCGCGACGGTACGGCGAAGAGCGCTCACTCAGCGCGCGGAGATTTCCAGCGTCTGATTGAATCAGCGGAACGGCGGCTCAGGCTCTGGAACGTCACTGACGAACAGATCGCGAAGATTGAACAAACACGGCAAGCGGAAGAATCGCTTCCAATCCTTTCGAAAGTTGATGGCATCGTTCAAAGCCTTCCAGTGACGCAAGGGGCGAGCGTCGCGATGGGCAGTCCGCTTGTGGAGGTGGCTGACCTCTCTGTGGTATGGGTTTGGGGCGAGTTCTATCAGGACGAATTACCGATGCTTCAAATCGGCCAGGAAGTGACGGTGACCTCCTCCTCATACCCCGGCGAAAAGTTTCGGGGCCAAATCACGCTCATTGATCCCTTCATCGACAACGTGAAACGAACCGGCCGGGTGCGACTCGACATTCAGAACCCGGACTTAAAACTCAAGCCCGACATGTACGTCGATCTTGTACTCGACATGGACATGGGAAGATCACTTGTCGTGCCGGTGAGCGCGATTATCCCGACGGGCAAGCGCAACATCGCCTTTGTCGATAAAGGCGACGGCAAACTCGAACCGCGCGTTGTCGAGCTCGGCGGAAAGTTTGGCGAGGTTTACGCCGTCAAGAGCGGTTTAAAAGAAGGCGAACGCGTCGTGGCGAGCGCGAATTTTCTGATCGACGCCGAATCAAAAATTCAGGGTGCGGTCAAAGATTTTGAGCAGCAATAAGCGGAGGCAATCGTGATCGAGCGACTGATTGAAGCCAGCGCGCGGAACAAATTTCTCGTTTTCATTTTCGCCATCTTTGGCGTCGCGGGCGGCATTTACGGCCTGATCCATACGCCGCTCGACGCCATTCCCGACCTAAGCGACGTGCAAGTGATCGTTTACACCGATTGGGAGGGACGTTCGCCCGATCTGGTCGAGGACCAAATCACTTATCCAATTTCCACGGTCTTCATCGCCGCGCCCAAAGTAAAGTTCGTCCGCGGTGAATCGATGTTCGGCAAATCATTCGTTTACGTCATCTTCGAAGACGGTACCGACATTTATTGGGCGCGATCGCGCGTGATCGAATATCTCAACTCCGTTCGCGGCTCGTTGCCCGAAGGGGTGAATCCGGTTATTGGCCCCGACGCGACCGGCGTAGGCTGGGTTTACGAGTACGCGCTCGTTGACGACACCGGCAAACACGATCTCGCAGAACTGCGTTCGATTCAAGATTGGAACCTCCGCTACGCGCTCGCGTCCGTGAAAGGCGTCTCGGAAGTCGCGTCAGTCGGCGGCTTCGTAAAGCAATACCAGGTCGATCTCGATCCAAACGCTCTCGTCGCCTACAATATCCCGCTCAGCGACGTCGTCAGCGCGATCAAAGCGAGCAACGCCGACGTAGGCGGCAAGACTTTCGAGATCGCGACCACGGAATATTTCGTGCGTGGCCGCGGCTACATCAAAAGCGTCGCCGACATTGAAAACATTGTGCTGAAAGTGGATAAAGGCACGCCGGTTTACGTGAAAAACGTGGGCGCCGTGCATCTCGGCGGCGATATCCGGCGTGGGATCGCGGAACTGGACGGCAAAGGCGAGACCGTTGGCGGGATCGTTGTGATGCGTTACGGCGAGAACGCGCTCAACGTCATCGATGGTGTCAAAAAGAAAATCGACGAGATCAAGTCGTCCCTGCCGGCCGGTGTGCACATCGTGCCGACTTACGACCGCAGCGAGTTGATCCGGCGCGCCATCGCGACGCTGCGCGAAAAGCTGATTGAAGAAAGCATCGTGGTCGCTCTCGTCTGCGTTGTTTTTCTCTGGCACGTGCGCTCCTCGCTGGTGGCGATCATCACGCTGCCCATCGCGATCATCCTGGCGTTCATCCCGATGTGGTGGATGAATCTGACTTCGAACATCATGTCGCTTAGCGGCATCGCGATTGCCATTGGCGCGATGGTCGATTCAGCGATCATCATGATCGAGAACGCGCACAAGGCGCTCGAACAGTTCCGCGATGAACACAAACGCGAGCCGAACACGGTCGAGCGCGCGGGCGTGATCGTCGTCGCGGCCAAAAGCGTGGGTCGCTCGCTCTTTTTCGCGCTGCTGGTCATCACGGTCAGCTTCATTCCGGTGTTCTCGCTCACCGCGCAGGAAGGCCGTCTCTTTAAGCCGCTCGCGTTCACCAAAACCTTTTCGATGTTCTTCGCCGCATTTCTCGGCGTGACACTGGTTCCCGTGCTGATGCTGCTCTTGATCCGTGGCAAAATCACACCCGAGATCAAAATTCCGGTGAATCGATTCTTGATCTGGGCATATCAACCGCTCGCGAATTTCGTGCTGCGCTATCGCCTGTTTACGCTCGCCTGTGCCGCGCTCCTTCTCGCGCTCACAATTTTTCCGTTCAAGAAACTTGGCAGCGAATTCATGCCGCCGCTCAATGAAGGCACGCTGCTTTACATGCCGACGGCGATTCCGGGAATGTCGATTGCCGAGGCCGCGAAAATTTTACAGATACAGGATCGCCAGCTAAAGAAAATTCCGGAAGCGGTGACCGTATTCGGGAAAGCGGGCCAGGCTGATACGCCAACCGATCCCGCGCCGCTGTCGATGTTCGAAACCGTTGTCACGCTTAAGCCGGCCGATCAGTGGCGCAAGGGAATGACCTGGGACAAGCTGCTCGCGGAGCTGAACGCAAATATCAAGACGCCCGGCATGGCGAACATCTTCTGGATGCCGATTCAGACGCGCACCGAAATGCTCACCACCGGCTTCCGCAGCGTGCTCGGTATAAAAGTTTTCGGCTCCGATCTTGGGCAGATCCAAAAGGTGGCTGTGCAAATCGAAAAAGAACTCGCCGGTCTTCCAGACACGCGCAGCGCGTTTGCCGAGCGGACGGTGGGCGGATATTTCCTCGACTTCACCGTTAACCGCGAAGCCGCGGCGCGGTACGGTTTAAAAGTTGGCGACGTGAACGATATCGTCGAGTCAGCCATCGGCGGCAAAAACATTACGACCACCGTTGAGGGGCGCGAGCGTTACCCGGTCAACGCGCGCTACGCACGCGATTTCCGCCAGGACATCGACGCACTCAAACGCGTGCTTGTCGCCACGCCCACTGGCGCCCAGGTGCCGATCGACTTGCTCGCTGACATTCGTTACAAGACCGGTCCTCCATCCGTGCGCAGTGAGAACGGAAAATTGGTCGGATTCGTTTTTGTAGACATCACTACAAGCGACATCGACGGCTACGTTCGTAAGGCGTCGCAACAGCTTAGCCAGCGCATTCAATATCCGCCAGGCTACTACATTTCATGGGCGGGCCAATTCCAATATCTGCAGGCGGCCAAGGAGCGACTCAAGATCGTGATCCCCTTAACACTGCTGATCATTTTCGTGCTCCTCTACATGAACACGAAATCGTTGGTGAAAACTGCAATTGTGTTACTCGCCGTGCCGTTCTCGTTGATCGGTGCTTTCTGGTTTCTTTACATCCTCGGCTACAACATGAGCGTCGCCGTTTGGGTTGGACTCATCGCGCTTGCTGGACTCGACGCCGAGACAGGTGTCGTCATGCTCCTCTACCTCGATCATGCGTGGGAACAATTCAAAGCCGAGGGGCGAATGACTTCGATGCGCGATTTGCACGACGCCGTGATTGCGGGCGCGGTGGGTCGTGTGAGGCCGAAAGTCATGACCGTGTGCGCGATTTTCTTTGGTCTGCTACCGATCATGTGGTCGCCCGTTACGCAAGCCGGCGCTGACGTCATGAAGCGCATCGCCGCGCCGATGATTGGCGGCGTTGTTACTTCCGCAATCCTGGAGTTGCTCATTTACCCCGTGATCTACGTCATCTGGAGGCGACGTGAACTGCCGGAGAAAACCGAAGAACGCGCGCCGTTTCTTCCGCCTGAAATCGTTCCGTCGCGCCAAATGCGATCCCGAATGCTTTCGGGACTGAAATGGGTCGCGCTAGTCATCGCCGTGATCACGATTTTCTACGGCGGAAAATCTGTGTGGCAAAGAGTGAGTCCCGCCAAAATTTCCGGCGCGCCGTTCATCACTCAAACCGTCAACGATCTGACCGTAAATCTGGTGAATCGCGAGGGCGGACTTCGCCAGGGCGACAACGAAGTTATGATGGAGTTTCGCGATCGCAACGGTCAGTTTGTCGATGTTGGCAACGTAAGTTTCAACATCAACATGAATATGCCGAGCATGCAGATGCAGGGCGGCGGCCCTGCGGAAAGGACCGGAACAGCCGGCCAATATCGCGCCAAAGTCAAAGCCGGTATGGCTGGTGATTGGAACGCCAAGATTTCCTACGACGGTCCACGCGGAAAAGGACAGACCAGTTTCAGCGTCAACATTAAACAATGAAAGGAAATCGATTGAGAAAGTCGGCGATGTTCGCCGTTGACCCTAACCCGCAGAATCCTCTAATTTGCTAAAGTGCCCTCTAAGCCCTCCGCAGTCATCGACACCCGCGTCATCTACTGCGGTGACAATCTCGAGCAGCTAGGCAAGCTGCCCGATGCGTGCGTTGATCTGATCTACGCTCCAACAACCTCGGCAGGCACCGCCGGTGGGGCGTGTGCTCCGCATCTTGCTCGGTCTTGTGCTGATGGTTTACGTGACGCCTGTTTACTTCCAAGTCCCGGTGCGAGTTGCCGTGGGGTCGTTGCTGCTGATGCTCGGGTTGATTGGCGTCTACAGCTTAATCCATGTCGTTGTATCGCGACGCATCGTTACCTTTGGCTCGAGCCTTGGGGCCGTCGTGGCGCTGGGGTTGCTCGTCGCTTTGTATGCTGCGGGTGCCTCCGGGTTACCCTTCGTTGGCCGCGGAAAGGGTCAGCTCGCAGCGGTTACCTTTCTCGGTATCTCGCTGGTGGTTGCCGGCGTGCGCGCCGCTCCCGGTTGCGAACTCATGGCGATCCCCGGCGTCTTCTTTGGAAAGCACACCGAGCTGGCATGTCTCATCTTCTCACCCCTGGACAAGCTTGAGCGCAAGTTGTGAAGCAAGCGCGGTGCTTAACGTCAGTGCGTTTCAGGATAAAATTTTTCGCGTGGCCTGATTGCGGCCGAGTTCTGTGCTTTAGTCGAAGCGACTTGTTGATTTGAGCTAATCGTGTCCCGTGCTGAGCTTAAAAGATTTCGTTTGCAGATGCCGGACGGTGCATCGTATTTCTCTCGCGTGAATCGGCTGAAACTAATCGTAGCAACGGCGCTACTGGTGATGTGGATACCGGCGACGTCGTTGTGTTTGGCTGAGAATGCCGGGCTCGTCGCGAACAGCGATCATTGTGGTGGCTGTCCTTCGTCACAGGCATCGCCCTGCTGCACGCTGGCTTCGGCTGCTTACAAGCTCGATGACAACGGTCCCGTGGTCACGCCGTGGTCTGGCGACTCAATGTCGCTCTTTCGGGATACAGTTGAAGTTCATCGGCCGTTGGTCGTCTGCCTGGCGGGGAACGGTTGTGAGTCGCCTCCAGAGCTTCGAAGCAGTTGGCAATTTTGCGCTCGCGCGGCAGCAAATCCGCGTGCTCCTTCTTTCGTCTCGTAACTGAATCCTCGTCCTGAGGATTGTCGGGCGGCGTTCTTTACGCCGCGGTGTGTTTCGTTGGAATTGCGGTTGTGGAACAGTTATGAGGCAAAACATTTTCGGATTTTTCATTGGTGTGTTGATTACCGGCGTTGCGCCGGCGCGCGCGGAGAATTCGTCCATTGCGCCGAATCACACAACGCCGGCGGCACTCGTGCGACAGGCGCTCGCGAATAATCCCGAGTTGAAGTTTTACGCTGCCGAAATTTCTGCGGCAAAGGGAACGCTGAAAACCGCGGGAACGATTCGGAATCCGGAGCTGAATACTACGGCTGGATATAAGAACGCGCGCGACAACTTCGGGGGTCCGAGCGGCGAAGGAGGGGCGTGGTCGGTTTCAGTCAATCAGACGTTCGAATATCCGGGGCGAATCGCTTTGCGAAAAGCGATTGCGAAAGGCGATGTCAATCTTGCCGAGATTCATCTTCAGCAGTTTCGGCTAACACTTGCCGCGCGCGTACGCACGCTGGCTTACAGCATTTTAATCGCGCGAGACCGGTCGATGGCAGCTCGTGAAGTGGCCGACCGGTTTCAAGGGTTGAGCGATGTTCTGGCGCAGCGCCCGCCTGCGGGTGTCACACCGTTGTTGGAAACGCGGATCATCGATGCGAACATGCTGAACTTCCGGCGGCAAGAACGTGAAGCGGTACTGGCGGCAAAAACGGTGGCAGCAGAACTGAATCAACTCTGTGGCCGACCAGCAGATGCCACGCTCCAAGTCAGCGCCGGCGAGTTGAACCTTCTCGAAATGTCACTGCAAACGCTGGTTGGAGCTGCGCGTGCCAACGCGTTCGACATTCGCATTCGTCAGAGAGAACTAGCGCAACAAGGATTCAAAGTCGCGCTGGCAAGGAACGAACGTTTTCCGGCCATTGCAGTGGGGCCTTACTATTCACAAGAGAACGCGGCTGACAAAGAGCAGCAAGCGGGCATTGGCATTTCATTGCCATTACCATTGTGGGACCGGAATGTCGGAAACATCGAGACCAGCAAGGCACGTGAACAACTAGCGCAAGCATCGCTCCTCACGACGCAGCGAGAAGTAGAACGCCGCGTCACTCAAAGCGCCGCGACATTTGAGGCAAAGCGCGAGGAGATCGCGAAATGGCAGGTGGACACGATCGCCAAATTCCGGGAGGCGGCTAAGCTCGCGGATCGCAATTATCGACTCGGGGCTGTTGCGCTGCCGGTTTACGTGGAAACGCAAAAGCAGTATCTCGAAATAGCCGGCGCGTTGCAGGATATGAAGAAGGATGCACTGCAAGCGGCCCAGGAACTGGAAATTCTTACCGGATTAAGGCTCTACCGCGAGGAGGAGCGACCATGATCGATAAGATTCTGGAATTCGCTGTGCGCCAGCGTGTCCTCGTATTGATGGGTGCGCTCGCACTGCTGATGGTCGGTCTTTGGTCGGCAAACAAATTGCCGATGGACGCGATTCCCGACATCACCGGTGTGCAAGTGCAACTCAACACGACGGTGCCGGCGCTGGCGCCGGATGAGGTCGAGAAACTGGTGACGGTGCCGCTGGAAATGGCGCTCGGCGGTGTAGCGGGCGTAACCGAGATGCGCTCACTCTCGCGCTTTGGCCTGTCGCAGATCACGCTGCAATTTACTGATAAGACTGACGTGTATCGGGCGCGTCAGCTCGTGACCGAGCGATTGCAAAGCGCGACTGATTCGTTGCCGCCCGGCCTGACTCCGAAGCTCAATCCGATTACTACCGGCCTGGGCGAAGTGTTTTATTACAGCGTTGATTATTCATCTGGCGCGCCGCATGCGCCTGCCACGCGCGAAGCGCAGCTCATGGAGCTGTGGCAAATCCAGGAATACATCATCAAACCGCAACTGCGCACCGTGCCGGGAGTCGCAGAAGTGAACGCCTATGGCGGTTACGTGAAGCAGATCGTAGTGCAACCGAAGATCGACAAATTGCGCGACGCGGGGCTGACCGTGAATGATCTCGCGCGCGTAGTCGGCGAGAACGTCGAGAATACCGGCGGCGGCATCGTTAACTCGGGCAACGAACAACTCGTGATCCGTGGGGTTGGCCGTGTCGTCTCACCGCAGGAGATCGCCGAACTTCCGGTAAAGTTTGCGGCCGGCGTGATGCCGATGCGCGTCAAAGACCTGGCTGAAGTTCAGATCGGCCACGCATTTCGGACCGGCGCTGCAACCGACAGCGGCCAGGAAGCCGTGCTTGGTGTCGCGATGATGCTGATGGGCGAGAACAGCCACGCAGTTGCGGAGCGTGTCATGCACAAAATGGAAGAGATTCAAAAGCTGCTACCGGCCGGCGTAGTCATTAAGCCGGAATACAACCGAAAGGATCTGGTGCATCGAACGATCCACACAGTCGCAACAAATCTTTTCGAAGGCGCCTTGCTCGTCGTCGCAGTGTTGCTATTTCTTCTCGGCAGCTGGCGCGCGGCGTTGATTGTCGCGACGGCGATCCCGCTCGCTTTTCTCTTTGCCATCACCGGCATGACGCGTTTCGGCATATCCGGCAATTTGATGAGCCTGGGCGCGATCGATTTCGGGCTCATCATCGACGGTGCAGTAGTCATTGTCGAAAATGTCGTCCGCCAGCTCGGGCTGAAACAACATCAACTGGGCCGCGCGCTAACGACAGAAGAACGTCTGCACACTGTTGTCGCGGCGAGCAAACAAGTCGGCACGCCAATGTTTTTCGGCGTGCTGATCATCGCGATTGTTTATCTGCCGATCCTCGCCCTTTCCGGCGTTGAGGGAAAAATGTTTCATCCAATGGCGTTGACAGTGATGCTCGCACTCGGCGGCTCGCTCGTCCTCGCGCTGACCCTGATGCCTGCGCTTTGTTCTTTCGTGCTGCGGAGAAGAATCGCAGAACGCGACAATTTGGTGGTGCGGTTCTGCAAGGCAGTTTACGAGCCAGTGCTATATCTCTCGTTGCGGTTGGGATGGCTCGTCGTGCTCGGAGCCGTGGCGCTGTTTGCATTGGCAATTGTAATCTTCAACCGTCTAGGCGCGGACTTTATTCCGAAGCTCGACGAAGGCGCATTCACCATGATGGTGTTTCGCGCTGCCAGCATTAGCCTTGACGCAACAGTCGAAGCGCAACGCAAGACCGATCGCGAAATCAAAGCACGCGTTCCTGAGATCGAACAGGTGTTTTCACGCATTGGCAGCGCCGAAATCGCCACCGATCCGATGCCGCCGAGCGACACCGACTTTTACATCTACTACAAACCGCGCGGCCAATGGCGGAAGACCGACAACAAACCAATCAGCAAAGACGAGCTGGCAAAAATCATCACGACAGAAATCGAAGCAATCAATCCCGGCGCACACGTCATGGTTGCTCAACCAGTCGAGATGCGCTTCAACGAAATGCTCGA
>Ga0193735_1000129_pt1 | contig 24067 bp, 19 predicted proteins | sample U1m2metaG_FD_145080 | JGI IMG/M metagenome (GOLD analysis project Ga0193735, IMG submission 145080) | Soil microbial communities from a riparian zone of the East river system, Colorado, United States - U1m2 | ecosystem: Environmental > Terrestrial > Soil > Riparian zone | place: USA: East River... | reverse complement strand
GGTCACGTCTCTCGCTGCTCCTCCATCGTGTGGTCATCACCGATCAAGGAGTGCGACGCCACGATCGTCGAGCTCGACTCGCTTCCTCCGAAAATTGCTGCCCTCTCGCTGTCAGACGAACCGCTTACGATGCCACCGACAAGTGTGAGGACTCGGCGGCTCTACATCATCGGCTACGCTGGCGGACGTGACCTTTCCTTCTCCTTCGACGACAACATCATGATCGCGTGCAGCGACCGCCGCGTGCACTACCGGACGCCAACCGAAGGGGGGAGCTCTGGCAGTCCGGTTTTCAATGAAGACAGCTGGGACGTCGTCGCGCTGCATCATGCCGGTAAGGCGAAAATGCCAAAGCTCGACGACCCCGCTTCGTTTTATGAAGCGAACGAGGGCATTCCGATAGCGGCGATCCGCGCCGCGATTCGAGCGAAGGCGTAAACACAACCTTGAAAGGTGAAGAAGGCGTTGAAGCCAACCCGGTCCGATTTCTATCCGGTGTCACCTGGGTGGTGCTTGGAGGACTTGCCTTCATTACTCTGCCGCTCAATTTGGCGATTCAAGCAGGCCGATGACGCGCATGCAGATTTTGCCCAATTGGAACCTAACCAGTTGGTCGAGCGAGCTGCAGAGAGCGGATAATAACGTAAGTGAGCTCATGGGACCGAAAAGTAAGGTGGAACTTTGGTGAGCGCCTTAGCAGAGGAAATAAACGTCTTTGGCAGGTTTTTTGGGATATATGCGAGGCTAGGCGCGCGAATACGCAAAAGCGCAGCTTGATCAATCAGGGCGCCAGAATGTATCTCCCGGTACCGCCCAAAATTGCAGCGTGGGTAACGAATTTTTAATTTTGGGCAATACGTGAGTTTTGGCCAAATTTCTCCAAGATACCAGGTTGCAGGTTCAAACGAGCTGTTAATCGGTTCGGCCCAGGCTTGGGAAGGCTTTTCGGCAACAAGCGCGTTCAATTTTTCCGCATCGAAATATAGACCAGCAGTCGCCGCTTGCCCTTGCATCCATTGGAACGAATTCCACCATAGTCGACCGCGTTCTGGTGGACCACCCCCACCAATGTCGGAATGCACGCCAGGAAACCACAACTCAAGGACGTCTTGTGTGGGCGCCGGTCGAAACAAATTCTGGCGAAAGAATGCACGACGTTCGTCTATAGCGACAGCGTGGCGGATGTGTTTAACGCTCGGATTATAAGCGGTAAAAGGGAAATGCTTGGGATCCCATATCCACCCAACGGATGACACCGTGTCCCAAACGCCCAAAAAATGCACTTGAAATCGTCGTTCTTCATCCCCTGGTGTGATCTCGCGTGCGAATGTGTGGCGAAAATCATCGCACAACTGTTTCCATTTGTTAGAATCGACCGCGGTAGATTGATGGCTCCGTGTTTCGGTAATGCGACGAAAATATTTCATCGCGTACGGAATCAAATTGTAGTTCCCTCGAGGAAGCAGACCGAGCTGGTGGAGAAAGCCGGCTAGAACTCTCGCCGTGTAAGCGCCCCGACTAAAACCGAACAGGAACACTCGATCGTTGGGCTCCCAAAAATCAACTAGGTAGGTGTAGGCTTGGATAATCTTGCGCGAAAGACCCAAGCCGAACGCGAGACCAAACCATCGCGTAAGCGTCTTAAGCACCGGAATGAGGGCGCCAGGTTCGGGAAGAGTGCCGACGCCGGGATCATAGTACAAGCGTTGCCTTTTCGAACGGTCGCGGTCCAATACCTGAATCAAGCGAACAACGTTCGTCGGCTCGCGACCAAACTCGTAATTTGTACCATCAAAACAAACAACCAGATTCCGACCTTCAGAAGCAGTCTCATTCATCTTGGGGATGCTTGAGTCGTACCGAAAAAGACCATCCTTCGCAAGAACAAACCCGCGTTGGCACCTTGAATCAGATCTTTCGGCGCGATCCTATTGATTCGCCTTCAAAAGCAAAACGGGGAACGCGGACTCCTGACATCAGCCCCTTTTCGCAATCAAGCTTTACAAGGGTTTTCGCTTTACTTTATCAAGGGTGTATCTGATTCTCGTGTTCTCCCTGAAAGGTCGAACCAATTCGTTAGGGTATTAGGAAAAATGATTTCCCCTCAGGACTACATCGAGCAGCGGCTAAACGATCAGATCGGGTGGTATGATCGTAGGAGCATCGCGAATAAACGCTGGTTCAAGCGGCTGCGTTTTGCTGAGATCGTCGCCGCAGCGACAATTCCATTCCTGTCTGGCTTTGCAGCTAAGTCCTTCCCGGTCGAGATTGCGATCGGTGCTTTGGGCGTTTTCGTTGCCGTAATCGCATCCCTGATCGGTTTGCTGCAACTTCAGGTACATTGGATTGTGTATCGAGGCACAGCGGAATCGCTCAAGAAGGAGAAATTTTTGTTTCTGACCCAAACGGCACCTTATGACAAGGACGATGCCTTCCATCTTCTCGTTCAACGTGTCGAAGCTTTGTTGTCAAAGGAAAACACTGACTGGGTGCAATCGGTGACGAAACCACCTAAAGCAGAGGAGCCTGCTTCGAAGCAATCATAGCTGAAGTTTTGCGGTGCGTTCGCAGACTGGAAAAGTACAGGGAAAAAGTTCAATGATGCCATTCGCCAGATGAGCGATCGTGAATTGGCGGTCAAGGCGAAACTGGATTGAGATAGAAGCTAGATATACAAGCAATTAGTTCCGCGCCTAATCAAATCCGTGAACTACCACGCTCTCTGCTTTGTCGACATGCCGTTTGGCCAGAAGCCGGATCTCAAAAGTGGAGTAGTCGTCGATTTCGATCAAATTTACAACCAGGCGATCAAGCCAGCGATCGAGGAGTGCGGGCTGGAGGCGTTGCGTGGGGATGAAGAGCGCACGGGGGGGATCATTCACGGGGCGATGTTTGCGCGACTGCTGTTAGCAGAGTTTGTCGTCGCCGATCTCACGCTTGCCAATCCAAATGTCTTTTATGAGCTCGGAATTCGGCATGCAGCAAAGCCTTTCACCACGGTGCCGATATATGCCAACGTCAGCGCGCTGCCTTTCGATGTCGCGCTGGTTCGCGCTGTTGGTTACCAGCTTAAGAAGGGGAAACTGACCAAGGGAACGGCGCAAAAGCTTAAATCCCAGCTCGCAAAACGCTTGTTCGACGCGATCGGCGGCGCCGCGACACATGACAGCCCGCTTTTTCAACTGATCCCGAAATTCCCTGGGATCGATTTGCCCGAAGCGGTGACTGAAGCATTCAAGGATCGCATTCGGCAGGCGGAAGAATTTCGCGAGATGCTTTCGTCCGCCCGAGCGCAGCCTGTGCGTGAAAGACGTGAAGCGCTCTTGAAAATTCGGAGCGACCTGGGCGATCTCAAAACGGTCCAGCGATCCGTACTGATCCAGTTGATGTCTTCCTTTCGCGATGCTGAAGCGTTTGAGGAATTGGTTGAGCTTTACAACAGTTTTCCTGCTCCCGTGAAGGAGTATGTTATCGTCAAGCAGCAATTCGCATTGGCGCTTAACCGTCGGAATCAACCGGACGATCGCGAGAAGGCACTAAGGATTCTCGATGAGCTGCTGAAGGATCGCGGCCACGATTCGGAGACGCTTGGGATTAAGGGTCGTATTCACAAGGACACTTATAAAGAGGCTGAGCAGACGGGAAGAATCACAGCTGCCGCGGCACTAGACAATGCGATTGACGCCTACACCAAAGGTTTCGAAGCCGATCCGCGCGATTACTACCCGGGCGTAAATGCAATTAACCTGCTGATGCAGAAAGATGACACGGAGGCGCTGAAAGAAGTTGTGCGCCTACTGCCCTTAGTGAGTTTCGCCGTTGAGCGTCGTGGCGGCGCGAGCTCTGGCAATTACTGGGATCTAGCCACGGTCCTCGAGCTCGCTTGTATTGGTGACGATTGGGCGACCGCAAATCGAGTACTCCCAAAAGTGATCCTTGCCGCAACGAACTCTTTTGAGACGGCAACGACCCTCGCCAATTTGCGGTTACTTAAAAAAGCACTCGAGCGAACGGCACGCGAAGTCGCGAAACTTGATGGAATTCTCGACGAACTTTCAGGACGCGACATTGAGTTGCGGGGTGGGGAAAAAACTCAACCCGGCGTACAGAAATCATGAGAAAAAATACGATTGCTTTCGATAACGGGAATCAGGCCGTCGTTGTCACCGCGGGGCGGGACGCAGATGCGCAGACCATTTTGAAAACACTCGATATCGCCCAGCCGCAAGCGCTGATAATGGTGTTTGGCGGCGCGAAGGGACTCGACGATTCGCGGAAAGCTCGTCTTGCCGAATTGTTTAGAAACGCTATCGCGCCGGCGGTTGCCGACGCGGGTGCAATCGTTATCGACGGCGGCACTGAGTCTGGCGTGATGGCGATGATGGGCGAAGCTCTCGCCCGAAACGGCCGAGAGTCTCAGTTGCTCGGAATCGCGCCGGCTGGAAAAGTCACGTACCCTGGGGGACCGAACGATGCGAACATCGGAGATGGCGCGCCGCTGGAACCTAATCACTCCCATTTCGTTTTGGTGGAAAGCGATGAATGGGGCGGCGAAACCGGCACAATGTTCAAGCTCGCGCGCGCTTTGAATGTAGCGGTGGCGACCCTGCTCATCAATGGCGGCCAGATTGCAGAGAGCGAGGCGTTACGAAGCGTGCGTAACGGATGGCCACTGCTCGTGGTTGACGGCAGCGGAAGATTTGCGGACCAACTAAGCGCCGCCGTACGCAACGCGACGTTAAATACTTCCGCAACAATCAAGGAAATCACGGGCTCGGGTCGCGTTAAATTATTTTCTATCGACAAACCGGCCTTGGGATTGAAGAGCTTGTTGCAACAAATCCTTTGCGCAGGATAAGCGAGATCATAGCCCAATCGCCAAGATCAATATCGGAGAGAACTAATTACCGGGCGCGATCACGCACGTGATGAAGGCGTCAGGCGAGCGTGCCAGCTCTACTCACGATTCGCAGCGCCGGCGAACGCGCCAAAGAGAGAATCGCTGCATTCCAGTTGAATATGCATTCCTTCTCCTGATATGGAGCCCGAACACTCTCCCGACGAGTCCTCGCCGGTTTGATATTGCGCGTAGTAGGTGCTGGTAAAGCGTTGCCCAGAAATCGTACCTCTGCCAGATGACTGGAATCGAGTTCCATTAGTAAGGGTTCCCCATCGAGCAAAGTGAAAGGTGTTGCCATCTTGAGTAATCTGGGAACCGGCCCGAGAGTCGCTGTCGCGCCATTTACCAGCTATTTTCGGAATGGCCTGAGGCCATGGTCCGCCTCCAGTCACACCAGTCACAAGCTTCGACGCCAGACCAGGTGTCTCTGAATTCGTGGCACCATACCCTTCGTTTGCCGGGATTTCCTGCTCCGCTTGCGCGGCATTCGCGACATCTTCCACGGGCAGCACAGCCGAATTTTTCACAACCTTGCCGTGTGATTGCACCGCATTTGCCTGTGGCTGCTTGCTGGCCGCTTCATCTCCCGTCGGAGCAATCGCGACCTGACTGTCAGCTTGGGCGGGTACGCTCGAGTGTGAAGGAGACGCGTGTTTTTTTTGACCCAAATACCATCCTGCGCGGCCAACAATCATTGCGAGCGCAATCGACGCAGCGATGAGAGTTAATTTCCGCGTCGCTGGCCGGGACGTTCGGCCGATTAGCATTGGATTCTTCCTCTCCGATTGAGCCGGTACAAATGCGTCAGGAGGTGGCGGACTCCTTAGCACTGCTTTAACCGTCTTAGTCAAGGTGTCCAAATGTCGTTCCAACGGCGGTGAGAATGCGTCCATCCATTGCGAGGTAGAAATAAAATATTTCAGTGCTCTTGCGGGCGGGATGTCTTCAACCCGGAACGGAATGATGTAAACCCCCTTGTTAACTGCGCGCTCTACTTCGCGTTTGATTTGGGGCGAGGCGTTCGGGCTTTGGGAAAAGATCAGAACCATGATGCGACTTGATTCGATCGCATTAATAATCGATTCACCCCAATCGGCCCCGGGCACCACATCACGCGGCGCCATCCAACAAGTGACCGACTCTGATTCGAGCCGTCCCACGATCGCCTCGGCGACAGTTTTATCTTTCACCGAGTGACTTAAAAAGACATCGTGAGCCATGAGCGGCTTCTATTCCAACTAATGATGGCGCGACGGCATGCCGATTCAAGACAAAATCGATCAATTGACCTTGTTCGACTAACGAGAAAGCCGATTATCGATCACAATGACCTACCGTGACAAATTGGATAAGAGAGGCGCTCGGAAACTGCTTGCATGCGACGGTGGAGGGATTCGCGGAATCATAAGCATCGAAGTTCTTGGACGGATCGAATGTGAGCTGCGCAAAAGCAGCGGGAATCCAAAACTCGTCCTAGCCGACTACTTTGACTATTTCGCGGGCACTAGCACGGGAGCGATTATCGCAACGCTGATCGCGATGGGATACAGCATCGATGAGGTACGGGATTTTTATCTTCGGAGCGGCGCGGAGATGTTTCACAAGGCGCGCCTATGGGAGCGTTTTCGCACGAAGTTCGAGAACGACAACCTCTCGAATATGCTGCGCGACGTGATTGGTGAGGATACAACGTTAGGCTCTGAGAAGCTGCGTACGTTACTCATGATGGTGCTTCGCAACGCAACCACTGATTCACCATGGCCAGTATGCAATAACCCGACAGCGAAATATAACGAACCAGCTCGCGTCGACTGCAACCTCAAGTTACCACTTTGGCAGCTTGTGCGCGCGAGCACTGCGGCTCCGACTTATTTTCCGCCAGAGGTAGTTCGCGTCGGCCGCGACTTCATCTTCGTAGATGGCGCAGTAACAATGTTTAATAACCCAGCGTTTCAACTCTTCCTAATGGCGACGAGCGAGCCATACCGGCTGCTTTGGCCAACAGGCGAGGACAAGATGCTTGTCATTTCAGTCGGCACCGGCGCGAGCGCTAATGCGAATAATAATTTGAGTCCAGAAGAGATGAACCTGCTCTACAATGCGGGCACAATTCCCTCCGCGCTCATGGCCGCAGCGCTGCACGAGCAGGATTTTCTATGCCGCATTTTCGGGAAATGCTTGGCTGGAGATTTGCTGGACCGCGAGGTTGGCAACGTGATCGGGCAAGGTATTCCCAATGTGCCAAAGTTGTTCACTTATGCTCGCTATAATATCGAGCTTTCCCGCGAAGGTTTGGATGCGCTCGGCCTGGAACACATCAACCCTCGGCACGTCCAACAAATCGATTCTGTAGATCACGTCAGTGAAATGCAAGAGGTCGGTCGAACGTTGGCTCTGCAAAAAGTTAAAGCTGAACACTTCACTGCGTTTCCACCGGCGAGTTAGTTTAGTTATTCCATGCATTTCCTAATGGTTGATCCATGTCGGAAATCTTTGCGAGCTTCGTGAAAGGTCGATCCAGGAGTTTCGCCTTGCCCGGTATTGACTAGGGGGATAGCGTTCCTACTGGCTTGTGAAGCCCGCACGCGTTATCACCAATACGGTTTGCTACCTGGCGTTGATGCTCACATCGGCGAAGGCTGGGGAAGGGTGGCAATCGATGGATTTGTCGAAGGATCCAACTTCGCTCTCGACGATCCTTGCTCTTCTCAGAAATCACGAACGCTTTGCCAAGTGGATAAACGGCAAGCCGCTTGGCAAGTTTACCTACGTCAGTTTACGGAAAGATCGAAATGATCCCTCAAAGACGGTTTATGTCCTGCTCGAGTGCGACGAGAATAAGAAACCAGTCAGATTTCTGCGTGTCGATGAGATCGCCAAGTTAAGTGTCACGGATTCTAAAGTGCCGGAGACAGCCGAACTCACTTTCGAGTACCCGGCTGCTGCCGTTAAAGCGACGAGTCTTGACCATCCGAGTGTGCAGCGAGCCGTTGAACAAATGCTTCAATTATTTCGGTCCGCCCAAAGCACCCTTTATCTCGTAGATGATCATTATGTTGAAAGGCCCACAGAAAGCGAGAGAGCTAGCGCGACATTAACCAAACTTTCGGATCAGGGACTCTTGGTGATTCGTTTGGTTTCGAAGGCTGCGGACAAGGTAAGTAATGCGTTCAACGCTATTAGTAAGAGTAAAAGCCTTGCCTGGGATTCAACCTCCATAAAACGCATCAGGTTTGAGTTGTCTCCTGATCGGAGCACCATTCGCGCGCTCGAGATTGTCGGCCTGTTTAAGACCGATGATATAAAATTACAAAGTCCGGACGCCGCAAATCTCTCTAAGCTGGAGATAAAAGACGATCGCACAACGGAAGTCGCCGTGACGGAAATGACAGCTCGAGGAGTGCGCGAAAAAGGCGGGGAGAAGGAACAATCTCCGAGTCCAGTGAATTGGGACACAAAAGACTAGCCGACTCCGATTCATGAAAAGGCTTTTCATATTCACCTTTTGCCTGCTGCTCCTTGAAGTTGGTTATGCCCTCGATGTTCCTGATTTCATGATGGCTCCCAAATCGACTTGGATCTCAGGGTTCCCAGAATTGAACAAGGATGACATCCAAACCGAAGTTGCCACCGCCGCCCAGGACACGAATCTCGGCCTTCGTCTGGTTCACCTGAAGAAGTCCTATCAAGCGACTAAGCGTGCGTCGCAGATTCTCGGGGAGAACGGTGTTATTGAATCGGGCGACATTCTATTGAGTCTCAGGCCCGCTTGGGTCGATACGCTCGCGTATGCGCATGTGCAGTTGGGAATCTCCCATGCCGCTTTGGCATTTGTGGTAGAGATGGACGGCAAGAAATATGTGCACTCCCTTGAGTCGCCGATGAGTTACAGCAGCTTTTTAGATTCGCCCCATCAGTATGGAGATTTGGATGCTTTTCATATCTTGCGACCGACGCTTACAGAGGGGGAGAAGTCGAACTTGAAACAATGGGCCAAGTTGGCGATGTCACACCCGGATCGCTTTGCTTTTTTCTCAGACTATAGCAAACCGATGTATAAACGCGGCCTTCCAGGGGTAGATCGTCCGATCGATCAGATTCGCCTTTTGGCAAAGGTTATAAAGAATGGCGGCCCAACTTTTCATTGCTACTGCTCAGAGTTTGTCTGGTCGTTTCTGGGATTGCGCAAGTGTTCTCCGGATGAGGTTCCGAATGGCAACTTGGAAATGTTTTTCGATCCTTTGAAAGGGTTCTATCAAGACGACCCTAAGGCAGGCCTTACGCAAGGGCCAGATGCTGCACTAAGAAAGAGCGGCGACTCAAACAGGACTCAGATCCTCACTTCGAAGGTGTTTGTTGATTTTCTGGACAGCCCTTCGGACCTTCAAGGCCGCATGTCTTCGGGACACCAGGCAGTTGCGCGGGCTAATAAACCAAAGATGGAGTTGCTGAAACGTTATTACGCATCGGGTGAGCCTGCAGATATGGTCCCGGAGATTAATCAAGGTATCATCGAGAACTTTTCTCCAACGGCGTTCATGATTCGATCGGATGCCGGTTTGAATGGGCTCAGGTATGTGGGAACAGTAGTCTTCGACAAATAAGCAAATTTCCGCAAATTCGTGCCGGGGGATCAAAGTAACCTTTAGGGAAGACCCAAGCGTCTAGTCGAAGATTGTTTCGGAGCCTTCGCATTGTCGCGCGTCGGTCGGGCAGCCTTCATCGTAGCACCGGCTCGATTTCGTCGAGCGTTAACGAAGGAACAAAAGCCGGGTTTTCGTACGGCTCCCTTAATGTGGAAGGCTCGATCGCCGCGATTTTGTTTGTACCAATGTTAGATCCGTTGCCGGCAATCTAGGCTTTTCTACGTCCATCCCGAGAATCCGAGCGCCATCCGCCATTAGGCGCGATGATAAATTCCCTCGAAAAATTATTTCCGTTAATTACGCCTTCGCGTCCTTTTCTTCGGCGTACGTCGAACCGGTGTTTTTTTGGCGGACCGTTTCTTTCTTGCTGGCTTGGCTACTGTTTCCTGATCGCTGGCGACTGCATTAGTAGACCAGGTTCCCGCAGGCTCCTCGAAGAACATGAGCCGTCTATTAAACTTAAGAGTTCCGGGTTGGAAATACCTCTCGGACCACCCATCGGTTTCGTCGAGGAATATTGAGACAGCGTGGTCGCTGCTATCAGAACCGGCCAGTTCATTAGCGATGTTCCGGAAATAAAAGTGTCGGAAAATACGATCGAACTCGGTCATGTAAATGTCGGCCACGCGGGTGTTGCCTCGGACAAGCAACATGTTCTCGTCGTTTTGAAGCAACGAATTCGAAGAGAAGTTAGCGGAGCCCGAACACACCAGCGGATCATCCGACAACGGATCGATTAACAGGAACTTCGTATGCACAAAGAACACGAACCCATCGTTCTTCGGGCGAAAGTGCTCTTCTTGGAAGAACCACCTATCAAGCTCGAAATCCTCGATACGTTTACGAGTTGTGACTCTTCCGTTTCTGATTTGATAGATCTCTCCTAGCGGGACGCCATAGGACAGGATCACGCGATTGAAGTCGGCGGTGAGGGTTTTTTTCTGTGCTTGTGGTACCGGCTTTTCCATCAGGATGAAGCGCATTTGATTGCGCCTCGCGGCAATCGGTTGGACCAAATCCTCGCCTATGCCAAAGGCAGCCGTGAACCAAACGGAGTTCGCGGCGTTAAGCATTCGCCGACCATACCAGCCAAGCATCTCGGACGAAGCACGCGGTGAAAACACCCTCACGGCCGAGTTTACGTTTATCGCTTCGGCTGGATTCGGTGTGAGCTCTGCGAGCTCGTTTCGAGCGGTCTCGAGGTCGGGATCAGTTTTCAACACTTCCCAGAGAGCGAGATACTGTTGGGCGGTTTCGGCGTCGGCTATGCGGTGTCCGACATTGGTCTGCCCGAGAAAACCCGAAGCTGTGAAGTTGGTCGAACCCGTCCAGACTTCTACTGGATCTGTGCCTCCCTTCAGCCGTACGATGAACTTGTTGTGTGGGATCTTCGTGTTCGAACGTTGGAACGTAATCGTTTGGTCGTTGACCGGAATCCCAGCATCGTTCATGGCGATCTCGTTAGGTCCATCTTGACCGTTCGATCGCCTAGTGTCGTGATAAACAATCTGCACATCGATCCCTCTGTCGATTAGCGCCTTCAGTGCATTGAGGATTGGCGGGTAGGTAAACTCATACGCAGCAACGCGGAGCGCGTCGCCTGGTTGCGTCTCATTGATGTAGGCGAGACAAGCTTCGAGCAAGCCGCGAGACAACCAGGTGACTGTCGGGTCTGTCGGGTTATTTATGTTCTGTGGTGGTTTGTTGCCGAACTCCTCTGAAAACTTTTGACTAGCGATCGCGCCGCGGTTGAACCAGACCCCGTGGGTCTGGCCCGGTTCCCATTCCTGTTCGGTGGTCACTTCAAGCCGGATCTCATCAGTCGGATTGGTTGTCAGTGCCGCCGGATCGCCGAACCTCGGCAAAATGCGGAATCGGTAAGTCGTCCCTGGCGATGCTGAATAGTCACCCCAAAGAAAGCTTTGCACCGGAAACCTGTCCGTATAAAACGCCTGCGGTTTGGTCGGGTCATTTGGGTCCCGGGCGTTCTTGGGGTCCGGTATTATTGACCTGAATACCTTCTGCGAGCGAAGGAATTTCGGCCCCGTGCTCCCCGGACCGACGATTTCGCGCTCAAAAGAGAAACCCTTAAGACCCTCGCGGAGCGCATTCGGGCAGTTGAGCGCGATAAGTATCACATGAGTTCCACTTATAGCTTTAGCCTGAAAACCCCGTTGGGTAGTTACCAGTTCACTGCGCATGGAATTGCTCCCTTCGTTTTGGGAAAACTTTTAACTAGTTTGACGCGCGGCATCCAGGAAACAATCTATTTTTGGCTCCACAGAGGCAGTGTGCCGGAAAACGCTACAAGTTGGCAAGCCACGTTTCAGCCGACGCCGATACGATCAAAGTTTCGAGAACTTCGACGGCAAAAATCCGTATCAAGACTTAATGAGCGAACAGGATTTGCCGCTGCCCGGCGCGCGCAACTGCAACCGTGGATCGAAAGCATGATCGGCGGCGAGACCGTCAAGATCGTCAGCATGGACGTATATCCGTGCGGTGACAGTTGCTCAAAGCCGGTCGGAACCAACATTGTAAAAATCTCGGAAGCGAACTACAGAGACAATCCGGCCTTGTGCATGAAAATTGTTATTGGGGCGCTGCTCTCGCTCCCTGCAGGATTTTATACGATTATTTACCATACAGAACCGCTGCCCTGCGTGGTGGATTTCTGCGTTGGTGGCGAGGGTTTCGGATTACGAGTGAGACCGCTCGACAGAGAAGCGATCAACAACATAAAGCAGCCTGCCTGGCTGCGCATCGAGATTGAATAAACAACGCCAGCGTTAATCCGCGTGCGGAGGATTACATGAGACCTTACCGCACGTGTTTCGGTTGACCGAGCGCAATCACCTGATCTGTGTTAAATCCGAAACGTGTCGGACCGAGAGATCATGCCCCTGCGACTGCTTGGGAAATCGATCCAATCACCTCAATCATTCTGGACTGACTAGCATATACGAAGTGACAGAATTTCGATCCCTTGATCGGCATTGTGACATTAATCGCCGTCTTTTCCGTTATTTCCGTCGTGGCACCCGCGCGTCAGGATTTCGGAAAATTTCGGGCATTCGAACTGCGGAATTCTGCGCGATTCGTGCAAAAGCCTCACTCTCTGACGACCGCGGTTAAGATGCTGATACGCGCTATATCCCTTTGCCATTCCGGGAATAGGTCAACGCGGATGGAATCTCGTGCTAACGTATTCTGCCGGATACGGAATTTAACGAACCACGAGTTTCCTAATAAAAATCAGGCTCAGTGGGCGTTTCCCATGACCTTGACTACCTGTTCGCGCAGCCCTTTCGCTTAGATGTTGCTAGGGATGTCTGCGTCAGGGCCAAATTTTCTTCAGGATCGCCGCGAGGCGGTAGCCGGCGCGAGCAATTTCGGTTCGGACTTGGGCGGCAGCCCATTTGTCATAGGCAGCAAGATTACTAGTCTGAGCGCTCCAGCCGGGCGGATTAGCATGAAAGGTGAGTTTGTTGTACGCTTCCGTGGCGATCGGCAGGACTTCGTTGGCCCATTTGACAGCCCAGCCACTGATGAAGGAACTCGTTTCCCATCCCGGCGGAGGATTCCTGACAATTGTCCGCGCGAAAGCGCGAGGCGTTTGCACGTCGGCGGCAGCCATGGCGTTTTGCACCGCGGTCGTGTCCCAGTAAACATGCAGATTGGTGCCGTGGAATTCGATTAGGTTTCCGCCGTCGTCGGCTTGTGCGCCTGTGGTCGTATTCGGATTTATCAACTGTGCGTTCGTTCCAAAGTACGCTGTCCCCACGTGTAACGGCTGGTGAATGTCCCCGACATAATGGACGAGCAAACGAAGCGCTGTTTTTTGCGTGATACCAGTGGGGTTGTTAGTCGCGTTACTGTGGCCTTCGATGATGGCGATGCAATTGCGCAGCATGTGGACGACATCGATCGGCTTTGCGCCGACTGAGCCGGCATGATAGTGGGTTTCCTGAATCGGAATGTCGGTATAGTGATAAGCGTGGTGGTCGTGCGGCCCGTTGCTTCCTTGCACGCGCGGGTTAGCGGATACAAAAGCCGCCATATCGTGGTCGTGCGGATTGAAATTGTATTTGCAATCGTCGGCCCACGTCGAAGCGTGTTCGAGCGTTTCATTCCCGATAAGCGCCCGGACGTGTGCCACGGTGTTGGGCGAGTTGGCAATGAGTTTGTCGGCAATGGCGCCGACGGTTTGGTGCCCTTCGTTGCCGTAGCCAAAGGCCGTGGAAGCCAGCACAGTGGCGACGAAGGCAAGGAGAACAGCGCGGACGATCCAGCCACGGATGTTTAGGTTAGTCTTCATAGGGGAGGTGTGCAGTCTGACTGAACATAACGAGATAGACAAGATTGCGTCTTGGGCCGAGCGACGAAAACGCAAAAGCGACTCAGATTTCACGTCGTTTTCTACGGCCTGGAAAATTTGACAGAAACACTGCTCTATTCTGCGTTACGCCATACGAATGCGAAGTGGACGAATCTCCTAGCGCTCGCGATAATACGCAACGCCGTGAAAACGTGCGCAAAAACTCTTGAATTAGAAACCAGTTGCCCTGTCTGGCTGGGCTACGGCCTCAGAGCTAGCAGAGGCACATTCATGGACTGGAGCGACTCTTTACTTTGCGACATTTTACGCGAGTCCGTTTTCGCCACCACTGCTTCCATTAGCGTTCGCTCTTCATAACATTTTGACCGGTTTGTAACGAGTCCAACCAGGGCAGATGGTCGCCTCGATTAGGTCGCAACGCGCGACAATTCTCTTCAAAGAAGTGACGCACAATCAATTGTGGCGGAAGAACGCGATCAGTTGAGCGTGAGATCCATTATCGCGCTGTTTGATCATGGTCCCCGACGAAACGCGCAACGTCGGTGCTGGCGCCCACGGGTACTTCTGGTCGCCAACGAAATTTTTCCAGAATCGGATTGGGTTTTTCCTCGACGGCATCGGCAATAATTTCGCCCAGCACCGGGGCAAATTTAAATCCATGTCCGCAATCACCTGCAGCGATCACGAGTCCTTCGCGTTCCGGATCAGGCGCGATCCAGAAATTTCCATCATGCGTTTCGCAATACATGCACACACGGGTATAAACAATTGGCGCATCGGCCAGCGCGGGAAATGCCCATGACAAAAACCTGCGCAGATTCTCTTCTTCTCCGGAAGTAACGGCGCGGTCGGGCGATTCGGGCGACATCTCACGGCCTGGACCGTGGTTTGCGATTTTCACGATTCCATCGCGGTTGAGTGGGAATCCGTAATAGCCGGTCGTCGTAATGTCCGCCCCAAAGACGGGGAAACGCTCAGGCGCAAAGAGATCAGGCTGCGGAGGTTTCAAGTGAAACACCGGCTGCCCGCTGGCGCGAAAAAACTTTTTTGTGAAAGGCAGCAGATACGGCGTCCACGCGCCGACGGCCATCACAACGCGGTCGCCCGCGATGCGCTCTCCGTTGTGGAGGATAATTCCTTCAATGCGGTGATCGTGTTCATCCAAATGGGCGAAACGGCTGTTGCTGCGTAGTTCGACACCGATAGACTCTGCGCGTTGGATTAACGTCGCGACTGCGCGGCCGCTTTCCGCATAACCCGCTTCGAGCTCAAGAACACCATCTTGGAACAATTTAGGATTCCAGGCTGGAAATCGCCTCCACAGTTGCGCTGAATTCATGCGTTCAACCTTGTGTCCGCGCCGTTGTAGCATTTTGAAGGTTTCGTATTCGAAATCGCCGGGCTTCATTTCGCGTTGGCGCACGAACATCACGCCAGTCTCGTGATACAACTCAATTCCGAATTCTTCGTTCCATTTGCGCCAGAGTTTAATCGAGCGTTCCGCGAGCTCGGTGTAGTCTTGATCTGCTCCATAAGCTGCGCGAACGGCTTTGCTGATGTCGGTAGATGCCGCGAGGTGATGCGGCAACGGCCCCGGATCGACCAGAATCACTCCGTGGCCACGTTTCTTTAGCTCGATCGCGGCGGTAACGCCATTAATTCCAGCGCCGATAACAATGACTTTCGACATAATAAGACCCTGTCATTCTGATCCCGCAGTCGCGGGAGAAGAATCCCAGGTCCTTTATTCCACAACGTGCCAGGAAATGGCGAGAGATGTTTCGCTTCGCTCAGCATGACAAGGAACATGCAACGCGCAGTGTCGGCCAAGCATCCTCTGCTCGCGCTACGCTGCTACTCGCAGCGCACGTTCCCGTTCAAGCAAGGTCGGATGGGAGTAATAAAAGCTGCTATAAAACGGGTGCGGCGTGAGATTGCTTAGGTTTTTTTCGCTCAATTTGCGCAGCGCTTGAATCAATGACTGCGGCTCTCCCATTGTCGCACCTGCGAACGCGTCCGCGTCGTATTCAAAACGGCGCGACCAGATGTGAATGAGCGGCGAAACCCAGAAAGTTATCGTCCCCGAAAGCAGCGCAAACAACAGCATCGCAGGAACGACATTTGTAGCGGCAAATCCTACCCGACGCTCGAAACCGAACGCATGATAAAACCATTGCTGGCGCGCCAGCCAGGCGATGGCGGCGAACGCCATGACAATGCCGGCGATGGAAACGCCAAACAGTTTCACTACATGGCGCTTTTTGTAATGGCCAATTTCATGCGCAAGGACGGATTCCACTTCCGGCTCTGTAAGCTGCGCGATCAGTGTGTCGAACAGAACGATTTTTCGAAAACGTCCGAACCCGGTGAAGAAGGCGTTGGAGTGACGTGAGCGTTTGCTGCCATCCATCACCTCGATGCTGCGGGTGGGAAAACCTGTGCGTCGCGCCAGCGCAAACAGGCGCTCGCGCAAGGCTCCTTCCGCCAGCGGCGTAAACTTGTTGAAGAGCGGCATGATGATCGCCGGCGCGATGAGCAGCACGAGCAATTGAAACGCGACAACAACTGCCGCAGCCCAAAGCCACCAGTTGATGCCGGTCCATTCGATCAGTTTCAACACCAGCACAAGCACTGGACAGCCAAGCAACACGGCGAGCAGCAACCCTTTGAGACGATCCACGATCCACATCTTCATGCTTGTGGTGTTGAAACCGAATCGCTCTTCGATTTTGAATTGCGCGTACCAGGCGAATGGCAATCCGGGTATGCTCAATGCGATCCCTGTGACGAAGAGAAAGCCAGCCATCGCTAAGGTCGAAGTACCGAAACCGAATTTTCCAAACGCCCATGGCAACAGGCCGCTAAAAAGCACTGCGATCAACACTACGGCATCAAATACGTTGACGATGTTTCCAAAGCGGCTCTTGGCCATCGTGTAATCAATCGAACGGCGATACGCCGATTCGTCCATGGCTCCTCGAAATGCTGGCGGCACTTCATTCCTGTGTGCGCGTACGTGACATCGATTTAGTCGGCTCAGCCACAGTTCAGTGACGGCGCGCGCGAGAATTAGAACCAGAGCAATGATGGCGAACGGCTGCATGAAAGAATCGAGCTAATGCTCCTCAGAACATCAGCTCGTGAATAGCTTCCGGTAGTACCGGTACCAATCGCTCTGAAAGCATTCAGTCGGGTCGTGCTTTCTTTTCAGCTCGAGAAATTCTTTGAACTGCGGGTAGCACGCCATGACCTGCTCTGGTTTCGCGAATTTATGGTAAGTCAGATAATAACTTCCGCCGCGGGCTATCGCCAAATCAATCAGTCCGCGAAACGCGTGCCCGGACGCTTCAATGACTGCCGGTGTGTGGAGGGTGTGCAAATTAAAGATGATGCACGCGTAAGGTTCCTTGGCCCAAGCCAGGAAACTCTCATTATCTTTTTCGACTAACCGGACGGTGCCGTAGATGACGATTGTTCGATTCGAGCGCAGGAGTTCCGCCGCTTGCGCTAAAAAGTCAGGAAGGTCCGCTCGCGGAACATAAATTTCCGTGATGATAAGGCTCGATTCGTCTCCTCCGATCTGGTTCCGGATCTTCTGCGCATAATCCGGCAGGTACGGGCTAAGTTGATTTGTGTCGGACCAATAAGTCTGTCCGTTTGTCGATAAATAGTAATCACTGTACCGCTTGAAAGCTTTTTCACGGTCGGTGTAGGCCAATCGCAAGAGCTCAAGCCAATCTTCGTCGCGTAGCTGCCTTTTAGCGACCATTGGTTCGTGTTCGTCGATACGCTGGTAGCAAGAAAACACGCCGCGTTGGAGAAAGTCCGGCGATTTTTCATCGACTGAAAACTGGAAATCCCCATAAACAAACGTTTCCGCGATTCGCTCTTCAAAACGCTTGGGCAGATCACTCGCGCGAATTATCTCGACCACACGTCGCAGTTTTTGCCTGGGAACAAGCCGAAGCGTTACCGTGTCGATTAACCCGAACAGCCCGTAACCACCGATCGCGAGTCGGAACAATTCGTTGTTTTCGTCCCGCGAACAGAGCATCGATTTTCCCTCGGCATTGATCAGGGTAAATGATTCAACATTGGAAATAAGAGGCTTCATCACCAGCCCGCGTCCGTGCACGTTCGAGGAGAGGCTCCCGCCAAGGGTAAATGTGTCCGCGCCGGTTTGCTTTTGCGCGATACCCCATTGCTTTGCGCTACCGGCTTGGGCGTCCAGATAAGTGCGAATCAATTTTGGCCATTGGATGCCCGCTTCCGCTCCGATCAAACCATGCTCCCGATCGAAGGAAATTACGCGATTGAGCGAACGCGTATCGATGCAAATACTGTCTGTGGCGAATTGCTGGCCACCCATCGAATGCCTGCAACCAGAAACGGAGATGGGCAAAGCTTTTTGTGACGCGGAACGCACAATCTGTGCGAGTTCGTCTCGGGTACGCGGCGTCAGAAGCTCGCGAACACGGGTGCGATTGAGCTGCGAATGAACGTCATTTACCCAGATCTCTCGTTCGGGTTCTGCTAGTATGCGCGGCGCCAGCGCGAAGAGCGCGGCCGTGCGTATGAATTCGCGCCGGGTCAGCACGCGAAAGTATAATCGGTCCGGTTAACTCTCAGCCAGGCAAATTACCTCGCCTTTGGCGATACGTTCGTTGGCCAATCCAGATCCCAGGTTGCGCAAATCATCGTGATCATAAAATCGCGTCACGCGCCAGGGACGCACCAGGTGAACAAGTTCGCTTCGCGTTGTCCCCCAGACAAATGGTTCGCCGTGTCGGCGCAACCACCAATCAACCAATTTACTTTGCGAATCGAAACGAATCCGGCCGTCGCTTTGTTTCTCCATGAATGTGAATACAAGCCGGCTACCGGGCGCGCTCAGACTTTTCAATGTTTTCATCAATGATGCGACGACATCCAAGGTCAGATACATCAAGAGACCTTCGGCGATCCAGACCGAGCGTTGAGTCGAATCAAAACTACTCTTGATCAGCGCCTCGCTATCGAAGGTAGTGGCGCTCAAATCCATCGCCACAAAATGCAATCGTTCGGCGCCGATCTTAGAAAAGGGGCGCACTTTGTGACGCTGCGTTGCGGGATGATCTATTTCCCAAAATTGGGCACTGGGGAATTCCTGATGTAATTGGAAACTAAGCGGATCAAAACCTGCACCGATTATGACGACTTGTGTGGCTCCATTGATAAGTGCTGAGCGCACAAGTCCCGCGATACATTTCTTTCGCAAGGCATAATGCAGCAAGATTCCTGGGATCGTGATGCGCTCGATCAACTTTGCGATCGGTCGAAACCAGTCCTGCCGCACGATCTTTAAGAACAAACGCGACTGCCCCGAATGCCTCTCGAGTATCTGAGCACATAACTCTGCCGACGTTCCCGGGACAAGGCCTGTGTATTGTGGGCTGCGATCCAGAAGAACCAGGCTCGCAGCAATCAGCAGCGCCGTGCGGCTAGCTTGATCGTTTTGCACGCAAGACGCGCCGATCGTTTCTATTCCCGCGCGCTGACGTTATTTGGAGCCATTGCTTTAGCTTCGGCGGTAAGGAATTCACGGACGTGGTTCAATTCATCTCGTGAGCCGCCAGCCTTTGCCGATTGCGTGGCCAGCTTCGCGTAATAACGGTGTGCATTTTTCTTGTCCCCGCTTTGCTCCGCAGCTCGCGCCGCTCCATAGAGTCCTCTGAATCGTCCCGGATAGATTTTGAGCGCAGCTTCAAATTCTTGCTGCGCTTCTTTTGGTTGGCCCACTTCGAGGAGGAGACTGCCGAGTTGTTCGCGAACGGGAACAAACGCTCCGGGTGAAACTGGATGCTTGCCCAGAATGTCTTCGGCATCCGCAGCACGCCGCAGCATGTCGATCGCTTCGTTCTTTTTGCCCTCGGCTGCTGCCACCCAGGCCGAAGCCGCTTGCATCTGCAGATCGAGATGGTTCTTGAAATAGTCGAACTTGGGTTCCTTCGTCGCATCACGTAGTTGCTGCATTCGCGCGATCGCTTTTCGCGCACCGTCGAGATCGCCGGTATGCGCTCGTCCGAGCGCGTGACCATATTCGATCAGGGCCTCCATGAATGGGAACGAGGACCAGTGCGGGAGGTTTGGAATAGTCAATGTCGCCGCCGCCGCCCAATCATTTCGCTCGAACGCGTAACGTGTCGGAATGGCTGCCAGAGCGTAAGCCGCGCTGAATTCCAGTTCAGGATTTGTCTTCCGCACTTTGGCGGCAAGATCGACAATCTTCTTCGCCTCAGTGTCCTGGGCCTCCTGCAAATAGGAATAGGCCATGTAATCGAGCGCGTGTAATTCCTCGGCTTCGGTGGCGTCGCGATGGCGCATGGCCGCGTATGCGCGCGAAGCTTCAGCCGAAACTCGATTCGCGGCGATCGATTCATCCCACATACCCAGACGCGTGAAGATGTGCGACGGCATGTGCAGCGCGTGAGGTACCCATGGCGCGATGGAACCATAGCTTCGTGCCGGAGCGAGTCCGCGTTGAGCGAGCGCAGGGTAGTCGTAACAATGGATCAGGTAATGAACGACACCGGGATGGTTTGCATTTTGTTTCCACAGCTTCTCAAAAATGGCAGCTGCCTCGAGCTGTTTCGACAGGCTCGTGTCGTTGGGCGTGGCATAACCGACACCCAGGACTGCGAAGGCGTGGAAAGCTTGGATTTCGAAATCGCCCGGATACTTGTCGCGCAGCTGATGCATCGCTTTTTCGTAAGCGATCACACGGTCGCGCGGTCCAACTGGTCCATGACAAGATTGTCCAACCGCGCCCGCGCTCGAGCTGTCCGGCGTACTGTAATAAACATTGAGCGCGGTGATGAATCCTCGCTCCCGGTCCGTTCCGGCGTTCATCGCCATTGCTTTTTCAATGGCTGCCTTACCTGCGCTCATCTCATCGGGAGTGGGAGGTGTCCAGATCGGATGCCACCATGTCATGGCGATTCCCCACTGAGCCATCGCACACTTTGGGTCGCGCTCGGCTACCGAGGTGAACACGCGCCGCGCCTCCTCGTAAAAAAATGAATGCAGCAACGCCACGCCGCGGGAGAATTCAGATTGGACGGACGACGCGCACGAAACCGGGAACTCTACTTTCCCGGCCGCGCGCAAATCACCGGGTTCAGGAACGGCGGCGCATTCGACGGGACCTACGGCGAGATTGCTGGCTAGCCCGAAGAGAAAAAATGCGCGAAGGGGAAGGGAACGCACCATTTTCGAGGCTACACCCCTGTGACTACGTCGCAAATTCGAAAATGATTTTGCCGCTACGCTGGCCGCGTGCTGCATGGGCCACGGCCGTCTTCGCTTCGCTCAATGGATAAGCTTTCTCTACTTTCGTTTGTAGCAGATCCCGTTTCGCCATTTCGAATAAATGTTGAAACGCTTCCATTCGCTGAGCCGGCGTCGCATTGTCGTACCATTTGTTAATCCAAATACCGCGGAAGCGGAGGTCTTTGAAAATAAGCAGACCGTTGGGGATTTTAAGCGGCTGCAAACTCATCGCTCCGTAAGTCACCAGCGTTGATCCTGGAGCGAGACAATTTGCCAGCCGCAGCGCGCTTTCGCCACCGACGGCGTTCAAACCAAGACGAATCGGCGGTCCGCCAATCGCGCCTTCCACTTCGTGGCGAAGATTTTCGCTGTCGACCAGGACGACATCACCACCCTCCGCTCGCAATTCGCCGATTAGTTCCGAGCGCCGGACGACATTCACCGTCTTGTAACCTAGCTCGCGCGCGATTTGGATGACCGCGCGGCCGGCGGCCGAATTCGCCGCGTTCTGAATCAGCCAGTCGCCGCGTGCAAGATCGACATAATCGTGCAGCAAACGCCACGCCGTCATCGGATTGATTTTCAACGTAGCCGCATGCACGGGTTTGATTCCAGCAGGGACGATAACCAGTTCGTCAGCTTTCACTGCAACGGCGTCGCGCCATGTTCCGGTGTTGTGCGGCAAAATCACCAGGGCGCCACTCGATAGGCCTTTTACATCTGTGCCAACATCCACAACGATTCCTGCACCTTCGAACCCCGGTGTCGCCGGAAGCTCTGCTCGCACCGGATATTTTCCTTCGATCTGATTTAAGTCCGCCGGATTGATCGGCGCTGCGCGCATTTTCACGATGGCCTCGCCGGCGGCTGGCGTTGGCCATGGTCGTGATTCGACGCGCAACACGTCCGCCGGATTTCCGTGCGTTTCGTACACGGCTGCGCTTATAGTTTTCATGATGGCCTCGCCCCAGCATCCTCACGCCTCCGCAGACAATCTGCAAACGCACCGGCCCCCTGGCGGGATGACCTCGTCTGCCTGGCAGACGGCTGCACGGGTCGCTCTTTTCGGCATGGTCGTGAATTCGATTTTCGCGGTGGCAAAGATTCTCGGCGGCGTATTCGGTCACGCCTATGTCCTCATTGCCGATGGCATCGAATCCGGACTCGACATCGCGGGCTCGTTCGTCATCTGGAGCGGGCTGAAAGTTGCGGCGCGCCCGCCTGATGCTTCGCATCCCTATGGCCACGGAAAAGCGGAGCCGATTGCTGCAGTGATTGTTGCAATTGGGGTTCTGGCTGCCGCAGTTGGTCTTGCCATTCAAAGCGTTCGCGAAATCTTTCTGCCCCATCACGCGCCGGCGCCGTACACGCTCGTGATATTGATTGTCGTAATCGTTGTGAAAGAAACTTTGTTCCGTTACGTCAACCGGATCGGCCGAGACGTCGAAAGTACCGCTGTGCAAACAGACGCCTGGCATCATCGCAGCGACGCGCTCACGTCTGCCGCTGCATTCATTGGGATTTCAGTGGCCTTGGTCGGTGGCAAGCGTTGGCAGAGTGCAGACGATTGGGCTGCCATTTTCGCCTGCGTGGTGATCGCGGCGAATGGCATCAGGCTTATGCGCCCCGCGTTTTACGAAATCATGGACACCGCGCCGCGAAAAATCGTCAAAGACATTTGCTCGGTTGCCAGGTCCGTCCCCGGTGTCATCGAAGTTGAAAAATGCCGTGCTCGCAAGATGGGCTTGGATTTTTACGTCGATCTCCACGTCGGAGTGGATGGCAAAATTTCCGTTTACGAAGGCCACGAGATCGCGCATCGAGTAAAAACCGCAATCCAGCAAAACGACTCACGCGTTGCCGACGTGCTTGTTCACATCGAGCCGGCACAACTGTAACTGCGTCGCTCTGCGACGCGCGGCGCTGATGTGCTTGCATCCTCTGCTTTGCACTTCACGGGAAGATTTGTAGGGCAACCGCTCCGGTTGCCAAACGGCAGGCGATGCGCCCGCCCTACAATTTATTGACCAGCGTGATTAGTGCATCTGCCAAAATCTTTCTCGCGCGCGCAATCCTTCGCGCGAACCGAACCAGTCGGGGGACATGGGTTGGATGCGCAAGCAGGTGCGTCGCCAGCTTCAGCATTCGAGTTTGCTGGCGTTCGATATCGAACAAGACGTTTGCTGGAGCCGGCAAAAGGTTGCGAGGCGTATCGCTTATTACTCGGAGTGAAAGCAGCGGAATGCCGCAGGCAGCACAGGCCCGCGCGATGAACTCCGTCTCCATGTCCACTGCCACCGCACTTGATGTGAGTGCAAGTTTGTTTCGCTCTTCGGAAGAATCGATCAACGCGGGCACTGTCAGAAGATTCGCGATATGAATTGGCAAACCTGAAAGCGATGCACGCGTCTCACTTAGGTCAACGGTCGAAAAATTCTCTGCCAAAAGGAGATCACCGATTTGCAGATCATCTTTGAGCGCGCCTGCAAAGCCTGTGCTGATCAAACAGTCGAAACGCTGATCTTGTTCGCCGCGGCGAATCCGGCTTGTGGCGGACAGAAATTTCTCCAGCCGTTGCCGGCAAACCTTCTCTCCGACGCCGGTATGAAGAACTTCAATCGCGCGATCATCGATCTTGCCGCGAATTGTTCTGATGCCATTGCGATCACTTCGGGATTTGTTGGTCACACGGCGCAAGAACTCCGCGCTTTCGGTTGGCAACGCAAACGTGACTGCGATCATGATGTGATTTTGTCGTGGCAATTGTTTCGGCGATCAATGGTGAAAGCGGCAAAGCAGTGCCGCACTCCAAAACGTGGCCGTGAATCGGAGGCACATTGTGCGCTTGCGTCTTGGAGTGCGGCACTGCTGCGC
>Ga0193735_1000128_pt1 | contig 24086 bp, 25 predicted proteins | sample U1m2metaG_FD_145080 | JGI IMG/M metagenome (GOLD analysis project Ga0193735, IMG submission 145080) | Soil microbial communities from a riparian zone of the East river system, Colorado, United States - U1m2 | ecosystem: Environmental > Terrestrial > Soil > Riparian zone | place: USA: East River... | reverse complement strand
CACCACCGGCATCGACAACACGGCCACCGGAGCATCCGCCCTTTTCAACAACACCACCGGCTTCGACAACACGGCCACCGGTGTCAATGCGCTCTTTAGCAACACCACCGGCAGCGACAACACGGCCCATGGAGCGTTCGCCCTTTCTAACGTCACCACCGGCAACTTCAACACGGCCACCGGTGAAGGTGCGCTCTTTTCAAACGACACTGGCGAGTTCAACACGGCCAGTGGTATGCAAGCGCTCTTTACCAACCACACCGGCAGCAAGAACACGGCCGACGGATTTGACGCGCTCGCTAACAATACCACCGGCAGCAACAACACGGCCGCTGGCGATCAGGCGCTTTTCCACAACACCATCGGCCAGGACAATACGGCCAGCGGTTTTCAGGCGCTCTTAAACAACACCACCGGCGAGAACAACACGGCCAATGGTGTTGACGCTCTCTTAAGTAATACCACCGGCGGAGGCAACACGGCCAACGGGGTAAGTGCGCTTTTCAGTAACACCACCGGCAACAGCAACACGGCCATTGGCGGAGGCGCGCTCTTTAACAACACCACCGGCAGCGTTAACGTTGCCGTGGGCGATTTCGCCGGCGGTAATCTGACCACGGGCGATGTAAATATTGATATCCTCAACCCTGGTGTGGCTGGCGAGACCAACACCATCCGCATCGGCGTGACACAGACACAAACCTTTATTGCCGGAATCAGTGGGCAAACAGCCTCCGGAGGCGCTGCGGTCTTTGTAAATTCAGACGGTAAGCTGGGCACGTTCAACTCCTCGGCGCGGTTCAAGGATGAGATTAAGCCGATGGGCAAGGCCAGCGAAGCCATTCTGGGGCTTAAGCCGGTGAGTTTTCGTTACAAGAAAGAGATTGATCCGCAGCGCATACCGCAGTTTGGACTGGTGGCTGAGGAAGTGGAAAAAGTAAATCCTGACCTGATAATTCGCGATCCGACGGGCAAGCCGCACACGGTCCGCTACGAGCAGATCAACGCCATGCTGCTCAACGAGTTCCTCAAAGACCACCGCAAGATCGAAAAGTTGGAAGCAACCATCGCGCAGCAACAGAAGAACTTGCAGTCCAAGCTCGCCGAAAAAGAAAAGCAAATCACAGCCCTGACATCGGGCCTTCAGAAGGTGAGCGCCCAGATTGAGACAAGCAAAACCGCGCCGCGAGTGGTCGCCAATCCATAAAGATTGGGAGACTCACCACAGATCCACCTACGCCAAGGCTTCGGCGTGACAGGTAACGCGGATCGCACGGATGAACAAAGGGATGCCCACGAAAAACACGAAATGACACTAAAACAAGCCGCATTACGAAAACATCGAGGGAAAGCAGCCGGACTCTTTCACCAAGCGTAGTCTCTTTAAATTTTCGCGTCTTTTCGTGTGTTCCGTGGGCAGACTGTAATCCGCTGTTAAGTGATCCACGGTTCGAAAAAACCTTCGCCTCCCTCGCGCAGAAGGAAACGCCAAACGTGATTCGTTAAAAAGGTTACATCGCCTGCTCGCGAAGGCCTTCGGAGTTACATCGGGTGCAGCCTCCTTATCCGTGCTATCGGTGTAATCAGCGGTTTCCCAGGTTCACAAAAATCCGCTCCTCCGCGTTACCTTTGGCCGAAATTGGGGCAGTACATCAGTGAACGGCCAGAACTGAGTTGTGACGACGGAAACTCAGGGAAGGCCAAAACAATAGTCCTGTTGGTACCTATGAAAAAGAAATCCACTTCTCAGTCCGCCTTCTTTAATCTTCGGATTCTAATCGGTCTCTTTGTCGTCCTGGCGGGCGTCTTTCTGGCGGTGCTAGGTTTTGGTGTCGCACAAGCGCAGCAGAAATATAACATTACTACCAAGTCCGCCAACCCCCTCGTCCCTGCCCTATTTGACTGTTCCAAAATTCGCGAGCTGGGCATCGACAAGCAGGAGAACCTCCGCGCAGGAGCCATCATGATTTTCTGCGGCCAGGCAGAGGGAGGTAAACTTTCCACGGCCAGCGCCTTCTCGCAGCTTGTCCAAAAACTCATGGCACCCCTAGCATATGGCGCCGCGGATGTGGACCTGATCACTGGCACCGAGACCTATCCCCACGTTACCCAATCGACGACATTCACTGTGGGTAACCCAGATAACCCCCTCCAGATCGTCGTCGCCTACAACGACTCACGAGGCCTTAATGCCAACCCCATCAGCGTCTCCGGCGCATCGGTCTCCACGGACGGCGGCAACACCTTCGTCCGCCTCACCAAGGCCAGCGGTCAAAGCCCCTTCGACAATACCTTTGGCGACCCCGTTATTCTGTACAACCGCCCAACCAGCACCTGGTACACCGTCTGGTTAGACGGTGGCTGCGGCTTTTCGGCCCTCGGCGGCTACAAATCCACGACTCCTCGGGACCCGAATAGCTGGATCCATTACTGCGTTCACACTGGCTCTGGCGACGACCGCGAGTCTGGCTGGGCCGACAATAACTCCAGCTCTCCCTTCTACGGGCGAATGTACGTCTCCTCGAACGACTTCAGTGTCGGTGAGGGAGCCATTTTCGTCCGCTACTCCACTGACAATGGTCTCACGTGGACCAATGCGCGACAGATTACCACCGGCACCCCCTTCATCCGCAACGTGCAGATCACCGGCGACCTGGCCACAGGCGACGTGTACATCGCTGGCATGGACGAGATGGGTGGCAACACTAACTTCAACCGTACTAACCTTATGTTCAGGTCCACCGACGGCGGCAACACCTGGACTAACACTTACACTGGCCCCACCTTCGTAGGCCCGCACCGTAGCAATTCGGGTTACTACGCCACCATGTACGCCAACCCACCATACTGGCGACACATGGGCTGGGGTGAGCCTGCCGCCCTTAACCATGTCGTTCACTACGTCTATGCCGCTAGCAACACCGGCAACGGCGATCCCGGCGACGTCTTCTACATCCGCTCCACCGACAGCGGGGCGACCTTCAGCGCCCCTTTCATGCTCAACACCAATACCGACCCGACCAAGGCTCAGTGGCAGCCCAACCTCTCAGTCGCCGCGGATGGCAGCCTCCTGTCCGTTTGGTACGACGAGCGAGAGGGGGTAGGCGCCAGTTGCGAGTCCGGCACCCCTGCTACAGGATGTGGGCGCGCAAGTCCACCGACAACGGCGCGACCTGGCTGCCCGACGAAATGTTCTCGGACGTAGTCACCCTCCTGCCGCGACAACCCGACCCGAACATCTATTCGATCTATGCGGGGGACTACGACTACGGCTCCTCGTTGCTCAATCAGCACCTGTCTGCATGGGTGGACGGGCGCGTGACCGTCGACTTCTTTCCCCAGCAGAATGCCTTCTTCGATAGGGAGCCAATCTCGCCGGGGCCGACACCGACTCCAACGCCCACACCCACAGTCACGCCAACTCCTACTCCGACTGCTACTCCTACAGTTACCCCTTCACCCACGCCAACTCCAACTCCACCACCTACACCCACTCCGACGGTGACTCCGACACCGACAGCCACTCCTACGGCTACGGCTACGGCTACGGCAACGCCAACATCAACACCGACACCGACCACCACGCCAATAGCAACACCAACCCCGAGACCCCATCCAACACGCCGACCGCACCCGACCCACCCGCCTCGACCCGGGTAAAAACGCAGTTTGATAGAAACTCTTGTAAGAGGAAATCCAACAAGGAAGCAAACATGAAAAATCAACACATCATATTGACAACCACCCTGCTCGCGCTGGCCTGCTTTGCGCTTTTACCCAGCGTCCAAGCAGTCGTTCCGGCACCAGACGGAGGCTATCCCGGAGGCAACACGGCGGAAGGGCACCTCGCCCTTGGGAGCCTCACCGCCGGCATCTACAATAATGCGGTTGGTATATATTCGCTTCTGAGCCTCACGACCGGCAACTTCAACACGGCGACCGGCGCAGGTACGCTCCTTGCCAACACCGCAGACCAAAATACGGCCACGGGCGCCGGGGCGCTTTTAAGCAACACCACGGGCGGATTCAACACGGCTAATGGAACGTTCGCCCTCTTTAGCAACACGACCGGACTCCAAAACACGGCCAACGGTGAGCAAGCGCTCTTTAACAACGCCACCGGCAACAGCAACACGGCCTTGGGCTTTGGAGCCGGCTTCGGCGTTACCACGGCCAATAACGTTATCTGTATCGGCGCCACAGGTGCGAACATCGACAACAGCTGCTTTATCGGCAACATTCGCGACGCTCTCGTAGCTCCGAACGCCGCACCAGTGTTGATCGACTCCGCCGGCAAGCTCGGTACGACCAACGGCTCCTCTCGCCGGTTCAAGAAGGAGATTAAACCGATGGATTGCGCCAGCGAAGCCATCCTGGCGCTTAAGCCTGTGACGTTTCACTACAAGAGCGACACCACGAATACGGCGCAATTTGGCTTAATCGCCGAGGAAGTAGCAGAGGTAAACCCAGACCTGGTGGTGCGGGACGAGAACGGCGAGATCTACACCGTGCGCTACGACCAGGTGAACGCGATGCTGCTTAACGAGTTCCTCAAAGAGCATCGCAAAGTGCAGGCTTTGGAGAAGGGAATGGCGGCCGTCACGGCGCAGCTCAAAGAGCAGGCCGCACAAATCCAAAAGGTGAGCGCGCATCTCGAAATGAGCAAGCCCACGACAAAGGTGGTTCTCAATAATCCGTAGACTGTCAGTGGATGACAGTTTGTGGCCGGGATCGCCGACCCCGGCTACAGCTGGAACCACGAGGGACGGTTTCGAAACTAGCCCTCCCAGCGCTGGCAGAACGTCTGTGGTTATCGCGCTTACACCGATCGCGTTTTTTCCGGCCAGTCCCCGAGGGACTCCGCGAAAACCTGAGGAACGAAATGAAACGCACGGAGCGAATCGCGCTCCTACTACGCACGCGCGACGGAGTCGCCGCTTCGGAATTGAAACGCTTCGGGCAAGAAACGAGCGAGTTTAGGGCCCTGGGACTGCTTCGAAAATCGAGCGGCACCTTCTTGCTGACGCGAAAAGGCAAAAGTCTGGCGGATTCCGTCGCCGAAGCCTTCCTGTAGGGCAAGCGCACCGCTTGCCATGTTTATGGTGGGCAAGCGAAGCGCATGCCCTACAATTTCTTCCGCTCAGCGGGAGCAACGCCAACATTTGATCTCGACAAGCTGACGGGGTTGTTTCGAAACTTTGTGTTCTATGAAAACACAAAATATACGAACTCCAAGACTTGTCGCTCTCTTCGCATTCGGCTGCTTCGCGCTTTCCCCAACGGCACAGGCTGTCACTCCGCGGCCGGACGGAGGCTATCCCGGTGGCAACACAGCAGAAGGCCATGTCGCGCTTTTGAGCCTTACAACGGGCGCCTACAATACAGCCGTTGGTGTATATTCTCTTCTAAGCCTCACCGACGGCAGCTTCAACACCGCCATTGGCGCCGGAACGCTCCTTGCGAACACGGCAGACGAAATCACTGCCTGTGGCTCTGGCGCGCTCTTAAGCAACACCACGGGCGAAGGCAACACGGCCAATGGAGCCTTTGCGCTGTTTAGCAACACCGAAGGCAACTTCAACACGGCTGTTGGCGATCGAGCGCTCTTCGGCAACACAACCGGTAGCAGCAACACGGCCAACGGTATTCACGCCCTCTTTAACAACACTGAAGGCAGCTCCAATACGGCCACTGGTGAGAGCGCACTTCTTTTCAACACCGCTGGTGACCACAACACGGCCAATGGAAGTGGTGCGCTCTTTAGCAATACCGACGGCAGCGACAACACTGCAAATGGTTATTTCGCGCTCGGCGCAAACAGCACCGGCGCAAACAATGCGGCCAATGGAGCGTTCGCTCTCTCCAGCAACACCACTGGCGTCCAGAACACGGCTAGCGGAGCGTTCGCCCTGTCTAATAACGATGGCGACAGCAACACGGCCATCGGCGCTGGTGCGCTCCAGAGCAGCACCACTGGCAACGGCAATATCGCCCTGGGCGCTTCAGCCGGCAGTGATGTCACCACGGCTAGCAACGTGATTGCCATCGGCACCAGCGGTGATGACTTGGGCAACAGCTGCTTCATCGGCCAGATTTATACAAATGTGCAACCCCAGGTTGGGACCGATCCCGATTTAGTTACCATAAACAACCGTGGTAGACTTGGGCGGGCGAATGTCTCCTCCCGCAGGTACAAGCACGACATCCAGCCGATGGACAAGGCCAGCGAAACGATTTACGCACTTAAGCCAGTAACCTTCCGTTACCATGAACAGTATGATGCGACGCAGACGGTTGCCTTTGGCTTGATTGCCGAGGAAGTAGCGGAGGTGGCTCCGCATCTGGTAGGCCGCAATCCTGACGGACAGCCCGAATCAGTCCGATACGAGCAGATCAATACCATGTTGCTCAATGAGTTCCTCAAAGAACATGCGAAAGCAGAGGAACAGAACTGCAAGATTCAGCAACAAGAATCCACAATCGCAGAACTTCAGAACGGGATCACAACACTGATTGCGCGGATTGAGGAGCAGGATGTAAGAATCCAAAGAGTGAGCGCGCAGATGGAAATGAGAAGCGCTGACGCGCGAACGTTTGTTGTCGAGAACCAATAACTGACCGAACAGGCAGGTTCACACCTGCGGCCATGTTCTCTCGATTACGAGCACGAGCAAGAGTCTTCCAAGCTCCCGCGCCTGTCGGCTAATAGATATCCGTATCGGACGTATAACCGGAATCGCCACGAATGGAACGCAAACGGGCGCGACTCCCCCACTCTGATTCCGGCCGATTAATCTGGCCCAATGTAATTTTTACAAGCCATGGCGCAGCTGCTAACGCACCAATCGCAACAAGCGCGATCGCCGCTGCCTGGCGGATCGAGGGCTTGATTTTGTCGGCCATCATTATGCCCAAGCCGAGGCCAATAGCGGCCCGTGTTACGACGAGCAACGGGTCAACCGGAAGCTGCTCAGCAGTTTTTGAAATGGATATCGGGAGAGACATCGCCTACCATATACGTCGCGTTTGGGAAAAAGAAACGGCAAAATAGCGCTTTGTCATTTCAAGCGAAGCGGAGTCGAGAAATCCCGCGATGCAACCCTAGCGTAATTTCACGGGATGTCTCGACTTCGCTCGACATGACGGAAAAGTAGCAACATGCCCAATCCGATATACGCGCTTATCCTCGCCGGCGGCAGCGGGGAACGCTTTTGGCCATTGAGCCGGCGTGCCCGCCCCAAACAATTGCTGCGCCTCGTTTCCGACAAGACTCTGCTCGAAGAAACCTTGGGGCGCCTTGAAGGCCTTGTCGCGCCCGACCGCATTCTGATCCTGACAAACACCGAACAGGAGAGCGCAGTTCGCAAACTGCTTGGTGGTTTTCCAAAAGAGAACATCATAGCTGAACCCGCCAAACGTGACACCGCCGCCGCCGTCGCGCTCGGCACGGGTTGGGTCGTGGCCCGCGATCATGCAGCCACAATGCTTGTTCTTCCCGCCGATCACGTCATTGCCAAGCACAAAGCTTTTCAGGAAACGCTGGCTTTGGCCGCCGATGCAGCTGAAGAAACAGCTGAGCTTGTAACTATTGGGACCAAACCAACCTGGGCGTGTCCCGGATACGGCTACATCAAGCAAGGCCAACCAGTCCGTTTGCGTACGCACCCCGACAACGATGCCATTCATCGAGTCCTGCGCTTTCGCGAGAAACCCAACCGCGATCTGGCCGAATCATTTTTACGAAAAGGAAATTTCCGGTGGAACGCAGGCATGTTTGTCTGGTCAGTGCCCACGGTGCTCCGTGAATTCAACCGTCACGCGCCGGAGCTGGCGGATTTCATTTCCCAACTTCGCGCTCCGAAAAACTTCGAGAACGCTTTGCGTGACCGCTTCAGCAAACTGCCGCGCATCTCCTTCGATTACGCGATCATGGAAAAGGCGGACCGCGTCCTTGTAGTAGAGGCTAGTTTCGACTGGGACGACATCGGAAGCTGGAGGGCAATGGCGAATTATTTTGAGAAAGACAAGCAGGGAAACGCCGCGAATTGCGCTATCACTGCACTCGATTCCAGCAACAACATCGTTTTCGAGGAGGACGGGACAACCATCGCGCTGCTTGGAGTTCATGATCTTATTGTTGTGCGAACTAAGGACGCGCTTTTGGTCTGCCACCGGCATGAAGCAGAGAAGATCAAAAATTTGATCGGCAAGCTGCCGCCGGAGCTGCAATGACTCAATGCGCGATGAATCCGATTTTGGCTCTCGATTTCGGCAGGGCACGCATCGGAGCAGCAATATCTGATGAGTTGCAGTTACTGGCGCATCCGCTTGAAACCATTTTAGCAAACAAACAGGCCCCGGCGCGCATCTCAGAAATCGTCCGTGAAAAAAAAGTCGATCACGTCGTAGCCGGCATTCCCCGTCAGATGAATGGCCAGATTGGTGCTGCCGCGACCGAAGTCCTTCAGTTTGTCGAAAAATTGCGTGCCATCTTGCCGTGCCCGGTCGTTACCTGGGACGAACGTCTAACCACCGTCGCAGCCCACCGGGCATTGCGTGACGCAGGCAAGAACACGCGACAGACTCGGGGTTATGTCGATCAAGTAGCGGCTCAAATGATTTTGCAGAGCTACTTGGATCGGCGCGCCGCCGATGCTGCAACGAAAAATGATCGGTGAACTGTAAATGGCAATTTTGCTATCCATCACTGTTCACTAGATCGCGATGTCTCAAAGGCTAAGACTTCTCGTTGCGTACGACGGCACTCCGTTCGCCGGCTGGCAGAGCCAATCTCATCGCAACACCATCCAGGATCACGTAGAGCGTGCGTTTGAGCGCGTTCTAGGCAAGCCGGTGCGCGCTCACGGCGCCGGACGAACGGACGCCGGCGTCCACGCACTCGCGCAATGCGCGCACGTCGATCTTCCTAACGACCGTTTATCAGCCGCACGTTGGGCCGAAGCGCTTAACGCGTTATTGCCTTCGACTATTCGCGTTCTTCGCTGCCAATATGTGTCGAATGATTTTCACGCGCGGCTTTCGGCAAAACGAAAAATCTATCGTTACAGAATCTGGTTAGCCCCTGTTCTGCCTCCGTTCGAATATCGTCGGGCCTGGCATATCCCGCGTCCGATCGATCTTAAAATTCTGAAGCGAGCAGCCAGACAGTTTGCCGGCACTCATGATTTCGCCGCCTTCGCTGCAAACCGCGGCAAGTCCGCCCGTCGGACGGACTCGTCCCGCGGCAAGCAGGAAAGCAATACCGTCCGCACAATTCATTCGCTCCGCATTCAGCAAAAAGGTCCGTGTGTGACAATCGACTTCGATGGCGACGGTTTTCTCTACAAGATGGTCCGATTAATCGTGGGCTCTCTTGTGAAGTGTGCGCTCGGCAAAATGCGCGTCGAGGATGTCACTACGCGGTTGAACGCCGGTGAGGTGGGCTCAGCTCGTTTTGCCGCTCCCGCAGAAGGGTTATGTCTGGTTCGCGTGCGCTATTGATCCGGGAAACAGACGATTGATTTGCGGCCAATTAAACAATCGGTTTCACGAGTTTCCAGTGCGCCAAACGGAAACGCAGCGCCGTTTCGAGACAGCCGAGCCCATAGCGCACGCTCCTGCGAAAATTGATCGATGATGCTTCGGGCATGTAACGCGCCGGACAGGTCACTTCGCCGATTGCGCAGCCGAGCGCGATGATTTGCGCCAAAACCTGATTATCAAAAACGAAATCGTCCGAATTTCGTTCCAATGGCAGGCGCTCCAGCAATTGGCGCGAGAAAGCACGATAACCGGTGTGATATTCCGAGAGCTTCGCGCCGATGAGAACATTTTCCGCAAGCGTCAGAAAGCGATTCGAGACGTATTTCCACAGAGGCATACCGCCACGCAGCGCTCCGCCGCCAAGAATGCGCGAACCAAGCACGCAGGGATAAAGCCCGCTCGCGACCAGAGCCGCCATCGCCGGGATGAGTTGGGGTGTGTATTGATAATCCGGATGAATCATGATGATAATGTCCGCGCCTGCGGCCAGGGCGAGGCGATAACAAGTCTTTTGGTTCGCGCCGTAGCCCCGATTTTCCGGATGAACCTCCACCTGCACCCGCTCAAGCGTTCGCGCAATAGCCACTGTGTCGTCGTGGCTGGCGTCATCCACGACGATGACAAGATCGACAATCCCCTGCGCCATCACTTCATCGTAAGTCTGGCGCAAAGTGCGGGCCGCGTTATACGCGGGCATCACAACTACAATTTTCTGGCTGTCTAACATTGCCGCGGTTCGTGCGCGCATCATCGACAATTCTCGCCTTATTATCAACCACGCTGTACAGCTTCAATCGCATGAAGAACCACAAGTTACTTATGCGGACTTTATTCGCGCCCGTCGTTTTTCTCGCCACAAATGCTGGCGTCGCCGAAGAAGTGAATCCCGTTTTTGAGAATCTGAAGAACCGCCTGATTGGAAGTTGGAGCTTTGTCGAAGCGAACAGACCTTACGAAGCGACATTCGAAGCGGTGTCACACGGTCGCGCGCTGCTGGAGCGCAATTCCGGCTTCGTCGCAGTTTATCATCCCGATGGCGATTCTTTGCTGATGACTCTCTACACAAGAGATGGCAACCAGCCGAGATTTCGCGCGAGGGGATTTGAAGAGAATTCCCGGTCGATCAGATTCATTTTCCAAGACATCACAAACTGGAAAAGCGGCACGGAACATATCAATGAGCTTGAGATCGTGTTTAAGGATCAGGATCACGTCATGGAAAAATGGGAAACGCTGCAACCGGATGGCGCGAAAGCCGGGTTTGAGTTCGAGTTGACCCGCAAGAAGCGTTAGCTTCGGACGGAACCTGGCGTAGCAAGACTAGTATGATCATTTTCCATGATCCTCATTGTGTCGAGTATTCCGCGCCGAGTCATCCAGAAAGGCCGGATCGAATCACACGCACAGTCCCGTTGCTAAAAGAGCGACATCCTGATTGGGGATGGCGCAAACCGGAGCCTGCCAGTGAAGCGGCGTTGTTGCGAGCGCATTCGCGCGATCACGTGGAAAGGATCAGAAACGCGAGGCGTGACTTCGATGCGGACACTCCCTTTTATCCAAACATTTACGAATTGGCTTTGCGTTCTGCCGGCGCGGCGATCGACGCTGCGCGCGCAGCGCTGCATGGTGAGCGCGGATTCAGTCTCATGCGGCCGCCTGGGCATCACGCGGCTCGAGACCGAGCGATGGGATTCTGTTACTTCAACAACATCGCCATCGCCGCCCTCGATGTGCTAGACAACTCCGCCAGGCGCGTTGCCATTTGGGATTTTGATGCGCATCACGGCAATGGGACCGAGGCAATTGTCGCGAACAACTTGCAGATTGCCTTTGCATCCATACATCAATTCCCCGGTTACCCTGGAACGGGCACAAAATCGTTTGCGAATGTGACGAATTATCCACTCGGCCCCGGGACGCCGCGGAATCATCATGTCGAGGTGCTTAAGCGGGCCCTGGAAAAATTGGTCGCGTTTAAACCCGATCTGCTCCTCGTCTCGGCAGGCTTCGACGCCTACGCGCGTGATCCGCTTGTACGGATGACGCTCGAGCCCGAGGATTTTTCCACCTTCGGCGAATGGCTACATCAACTCGACATTCCCGTCGCTACGATCTTGGAAGGTGGCTACAGCGACGAACTGCCAGAACTAATCGACGCATTCTTGACTGCAGGGACGTCAAAGTAATAGCAAGTCACGAATCACTCGCCGGAAGGCGCCGCATTCCGAGTTCCCTCGACCAGTGCCCTCAGCTGGGCCGCGGCATTTTCGATTTCGGAATACCTGTACTCGCCTGCTCGAGTTTGCGCAGCAAGCACCCCGCAGCGATGAACATTTTTGAAGTCGCCATAGGGAAATTTGTATCTCCCTTTGGTGTTCTCGGCGTAGCGATCGTCAATTCCGAGATGCCATTTTGCATATTCACTGAATCCGTGCACACGGATAAACTCATTCTCGAGCTCGGTCGAAGGTCGGTCTTTGGCCCAGGCACCTTTTCGGTCGACCACGACGTGTCCTTCGCTAATGAGTTTTTTGGCGTACGTCAAAGCGTCAGTATTTAGCTTAATCGAGCGAAAGTTTTCCGAGTCCTTACCGGCGACTGGCAAAACAGCACAAAGGAGCGCAAGGCCAATAGTAACAGAAGCGGCCACTATTCTTCTATTTCGCATTTTCGTTTAGGCTCGCGCTCTTTGCCGCTGCCACTAACTTGCTCACTAGTTGTCCGTCGCGGGACAGCCGCCACCTCGAATGCATGGAGGCTGCGTTGCACAGATGAAAACGAAGTCAGGTCGACGCTCGAGCCGATTGCCCCCCGTGGAACCTTGCGATCAAGTTCGAGCAATGTCGCGAAACGTTCTTTGCCTAGCTCGAAAAGTTTGTTGCGATCAATTGCAATTCCGCGCGACATGATCTTTTCGTCGAGTTCAACGACCTTTTGCGCGAAGTCATCTGCGAGCAGTGGTTGCCTAACGAAAGGCAGCTCAGGCTTTGCGAGTCGCGGTGCGCCGAGCGCGCGCATGCGAGCCATCTCTTCGAGCACAGCTGCGCGTGATGCCTCTTCTGCGTCGTGCTGTTGCATCTCTGGGCTATCCAATCTCCCGAGCAGCGGTCTGAAGTAAGGTCCGCTCATAGGTAAATGCGAGTTGGTTCTTTATCTATCGCAGCAATGCGCTTAAAATAAAAGCGCAAAAAACGGTTTGTTGGTTGACATAGGAAGACGCGCCTCAGTTGGGACACTGGGGCGCGCTCGGTTTTTGGTTTCTCACTTGCTGCACTGATCGACTCGAGCAGTGCTCTTTAGGAAACTTTCACCGCTTGGCTAAGAAAATAAAAAATGGCTCGCAGAGTAAGGCAAACCAAAAAAAAAGGAGCCAAGCGACTCACTCAAGAATCACTTGGCTCACATTAAAGGACAAACCTATGGCTTATGATTTGTGTTGGTTGGGGAATGCCTTCAAATTATTATCCGGTTTTTCCGGCACGAAGTTGCCAAAAAACGTCGAGGAAACCGTGGTAATGTAGAAAACAACATGAAAATACTCGCAATCGCAGTGCTGATCGTCGCGACTGTGGCCACAGCTGCCCAAGCTGAGCCGCGTCAGTCAACAGAGCGCAACAAGAACTACATTCTGCGCCGTCAGCAGGCTGGGCTGGTGTCAGGCGTGCCAACGACTCGCAGGATCATCGGCAAGCGTGAAATCGATATTTACCGCAATGGCCTGATGTTCGAGAAAGACAAAGTGGTCGGAGTAAGCAAGCGCTGAATCGGCCTCGCGCCGCATCGAGGATTGCGCCAGAATCGTTTTGCTGGCGTCACCATCTGGACCCAGCCAACGAGCGGCAATCAGTCAGCGTCTCACACTGGCTCGCCGCCAATTCTTTTTAGGTGATTGCCGACAGAATACAAAAGGTCGAGCACATCGCCCGCGCCCATGAAATCGAATAGGACAGCCTGTCCATCGCGCGCGGCTGTGATCTCGAAAATTGCGCTGTTGGGGCCCCTGTAGTCCGCATCACGGTTGTGGGCTGGATACTTCTCTAGCCTCATGCGGTTGCGAATGTCAAAACGGTTACCGTGAGCAATGCCGTTGCGGAGATGGTAAACGAGTTCCAGTTCAGGTGCGTGGTCGAAGTAATCGTGCTTCTCCAACGCATCACCAACCGCGAGCAATGAACCCCGGGCCACACGCGGGGAAGTTCTGTTGCGATTGGTTTATCCCACGTCGCACTACCTATGGCGTCCTGCATATCGAACGACCATTTGGTTCCGTCCTTGCGTAGGACAAAGTCAGTCGGGTATTTGGCAAGTAGTCGAACAAACGCCTGCGGGTCCAGCCGTGGAGCCATTCGGATTGCGGCGATGTGCGCGGCGTATCCCCGGGCCATGTCCCATGCAAGCTGCCCCACTTCAAGCGCCGCTTGGTCCGGCTTCATCACCTTAAGAAAAGCGGAAAGGCTGCACGGCGAGAATTGTGCCTCATCGCATGGCGACTAGCTTAACAGTTTTCAGCTTATCAAAAAAGCCTTTGAGGGTGTTGGAAGACTCGACGTAGAAACGCTGCGCGGTCTCTGGTCGCATTTGTAAGTCTGTGACTTGCTGAGCAAAGGCTGCTACGATGGTGGCGACTCCGTCTTGACCGATTCTGCCAAAGGCTTGGTTATAAATGCTCGTTAGTGAATCGGAACTCAAGGAATCAATATGTGAAAGGCCACGCTCATTGAGACAGTCCGCAATGAATACGCGAGCATCGGTAGAGATGTCCAAGCCACACTTCTTGATGATCGCGATGTTCATTAGTTCAATGGTGACTGCTCGTATATTGTCGAGATAGAGCTTCTGGTCTGCGGCGTTGAGAGCCGGATCAGCGCAGGCGGCTCGCAATTGCTCATAAACCAAGTCTATCTCCGGGTGGAAGAGAGTCTTGAGATAGTCTGAGCAAAAATCTTCCACGGCGATTTTTTTTTTGAAAAACATTCGGCAGAGGGGCTTGGTTTTGGTTGCTACAAAATAAACAGGCGACCGAACGGCAGCGCGGCGGAAATCAGATCGACGCCGCGATGATCTTTGCGCGGGCGGACTTCGTAAACGTGCATCACTTTCGCGGTTTTCGTGGGAATAACGTACACCGCTATATCATGCGGGTAATGTTTAATTAGGTCATCGGATCGTCCGCCAACTTTTGTAAGTGATTGATGTTCAGGCCGCTGTTTCACCGCGCAGTTTAGCAGTCCTGATATCGGCTCTGCTCATCTAATTCGACCTACGCAATGGCGACGATTTTGCGGTCGCCTGTCGGTTCGCTCCCTCGCTGTCTTGACCTCGGGCAGCGAGTTCCGATGGTTCTGGCGTGATCCTGACCGCGGGGGGCGCGCCGGATTTTAATAGCAGCATAAGGGCAGCAGCGGTGCGGATGGGGCCGTGAATGACGATGCTCCGAAACCTTTCGTATCATAGGTAAAAACAGCAAAATCGGGCCGCCGGGATTTGAACCCGGGACCTCTTGAACCCCATTCAAGCGCACTACCAAGCTGTGCTACGGCCCGATCGAATGCGAACTATTCACCAAGCGGACAAAATCGCCAAGTAAAGCTCGTTAACGAACTCAACGGCTTTAAGCCGTCAAGTTTGCAGAGCCGCTCGATCAAATTATTCACGAACCTATTCTTGAAAGCTGTTCCTGCCGCAATTTGCAGCGGTCGCAGACCGCCGCTACAGAGAAAATCATGCTCAGCGCCGGAATTGTTGGTCTTCCAAACGTCGGCAAGTCGACGCTTTTTAACGCGGTTACGCGCACGCATAAGGCGCCGGCGGAAAATTATCCGTTTTGCACCATCGATCCGAACGTGGGCGTTGTGATCGTGCCTGATCCGCGCCTGGAAAAAATTGCGCAAATTTCGCATTCCAAAAAAATTGTTCCGGCTGCGATCGAATTCGTTGATATCGCTGGCCTGGTCAAAGGCGCCAGCGCAGGCGAAGGCCTGGGGAATCAATTCCTTCATCACATCCGCGAAGTGGACGCGATCGTTCAGGTGGTGCGTTGTTTCGAAGACAGCAACGTCCATCATGTCAGCGCGACCATCGATCCAGTTCGAGACATTGAGATCATCAATACCGAGCTTGTGCTGGCGGATTTGGCCTCGCTACAAAGAAGACACGATCGATTGCAGAAAGAAGTGCGCGCCGGTGATAAAACAGCAAAGAACGAGAACGCCGTCGTCGAGAAGCTATTGCCTCATCTGGATGCGGGTAAGCCAGTCATCACTGCGAGCTTAACAGCAGAGGAAAAGGCAGCTGCTCGCAATTTCTTTCTGCTCACATCAAAGCCGACGATCTTCGCCTGTAACGTCGCTGAGCGTGATCTCGCCGCTGTAGCCGGGATCGGTGATCCGGGCCGCAGTGAACGAGTGAATGGCGAGGTCATCCCGCAGGCGCGGGACTACAACGCCGCGAAGTATGTCGCAGCCGTTGGGGATTACGCGCGGCACCATTTTGCCACGGAGGCAATCGTCATCAGCGCGCAAATAGAAAGTGAACTGGTTGATCTGAGTGAGCAGGAGTCACTGGATTATCTGCGCGGTTTGGGTGTGGAAGACACTGGCGTGCACGCGCTCATCCGGGCCGTTTATCATTTGCTTGGCCTGCGGACGTTTCTCACGACTGGCGAAAAAGAGTCGCGCGCGTGGACCATTCATGCTGGCGACAAGGCGGCAACTGCTGCCGGAACCATCCATTCGGATTTCGAGCGCGGTTTTATCGCGGCAGAAACGATTTCCTATGACGATCTGATTGCCGCCGGTTCGATGGCGAAAGCCCGTGAAGCGGGAAAGGTTCGACTGGAAGGGAAAGAATATGTTGTACGCGACGGCGACGTGATTTTGTTCCGGTTCAATGTGTGAGCCAAAGGTTAGTTAAAAGAGTTAAAACGTTAAGCAGTTAAAACGGACGGGTTGTCGCGCTTGCGGCTTTGAACAGTTTTTAACCTTTTAACTATTACACTTCATAAAGAATCCGGCCGCAATTCTCGCAGTTGACGATTTCTTTCCCAGCTCTGGCACTCGCCGCCGTGGCACTCGTCACTTTCATGTGGCAACCGGTGCAGACTCCGTGCTCGATCGCGACAACCGCGGCGTCGCCTTTGCTCTTAAAAAGGCGTTCGAAGCGTCCAAGCAGATCCTCATCGATTTTTCCCGCCAAGTCTGCGCTTTCCCTGGTCAATTCTTCCAGCCGCGACTGCAAAGCTTTCGACTTTTCATCGAGATCTGTTGTTTGCCGTGCGATTGATTCCTTAACTGCTCCTGCTTTCTGTTCTTCTTCAGCAAGATCAATTTTGACCTTGTCGGCTTCCACCATCAGCTCGAGCTCATCATCCTCGATTTTGCGAATCTCATTTTCGTACCGCTCGATTTCATGTCCGAGCGCCTGAAATTCGTCGTTCTTGCGCGTTTGATACTGTTGGGTCTTGAAACGGGAGATGCTCTCTGTGCGTGTTCCCACATCAAGCTCGAGCCTCTTTCGGTCTATTTCGATCTGGCGTGCCTTTTGTTTCAGTGCATCAACTGCGCTTGCGCTTGCTGCCAACTGCGCTTCGAGACTCTTCCGCCGCAGCGGTACAGTCTCTATTTCGGTCTGGATTTGCCTGATCTTCTGCTGTCGATCTTGAAGGACAAGAAGTTGTTCCAGTTCCGGATGCACGAGCGCACAAGGTATTGATACGGTTAGGCTCCGTCAATCCGCGACGGCAACAGCCTGGCTTACCACTAGTGAGAAGCAGGCTGCTCCGTTTGCTCGAAGGCTTCCAACACCTGTTCAGGTCGCGCACGCACAGCGATGTTTTCGGTGAGATTTACCCAGCGAATTATTCCGCTCGAATCAATGAGAAACTCTGCCGGGCGAGCAATGTCCGTGCCTTTTGGGCCTGCGCCATGATGCAACAGGTCGTAACGCCGAATCACTTCCGCCTTGGGATCGGAGAGAAACGTGTAGGTGTAGCCAAGTTTTTGTCGTTGGCGCCGGTTGATTTCCGGTGTGTCCACACTAATCGCGACCACTTGAATCCCGCGCGATTCGAGGTTCGAAAGCCTTTGCTGGAAACTCCGCAACTCGGAGTTACACAATGGTCACCAGAAACCGCGGTAAAAAATCAGTGCGACAGCTTTCGATCTGCTGACGAGATCGCGAAGAGACACGTCCTTTCCATCTTGATCCGACAACGTAAAGTCGGGAGCTTTTTGTCCGACTCGCGGCGCTCCGGTCGAAGGCGGGACCTGCCGCAACTCGTAGAAGAGTACGTAAGAAAATAAACCGAACATCAATATCGCCAGCGTGGCCAAAACTGGTCCGAAGATTTTGCCCCGATACATCTGCGGTCTGCCAAAGGCGCGGAACAGACCCAGCACGAGCAGAATTCCGCCCACAGCAAACAACAAGAAATTCGCCCACGGAAAATCGCGTGTAATTGGGAATTGCGCGAAGAATGTGTAAGTAAGAAAGCCAGCCAGCACGCAAAGGAACCCAATCCAGAGCGACCAATTCCAGCTTTTCTTCCCGGTCATGCTCATGCTCGTAATCAAGATCAGGCTGCACTATTCGCCGTCCCCAACCGCCAGATCCAACGATACAGCAGTGCCGCGATGCCTACGAAGGCAACACCGCCAATGATTTTGCCGGCGGTTTCAAACCCCGGACCGACCAACGCCAGCGGTGCGGCTACGCCGGAGAACGCGACGATTGCAGAGATCACGACGAGGATCACGCTTTCACCGACGATCAAACCCGACGCGAGCAGCACGCCCAGCTGCTTCGTCGCCTCCGGTCGCGGGCTGCGGTTGGCTCGCTTGTCAAAAAACCATCCAACGACCGCGCCGACCACGACCATTAGTGTACTCGCAGTGGGCAAATAAATTCCCAGGCCCACGGCTAACGGGGGCACGCGCATATGCCGTGTTGTGCGCGCGAGGATTTCATCCAGCAGAATAATGAAAAGGCCGATGAGTCCACCGGTCCGAATCAGGCTCCAATCGATATCGCCGGCGATGACGCCTTGTGCGAGCGACGAGATTAGTCCCGCCTGGGGCGCTGGCAGTGGATTGGGACGCAGCTCGGAGCCAGGCGCGCCCATGAACCCATAAGCATGATTCATGAGATCAAGCACCGGCGGAATCACAAGCGCGCCCGCGATGACACCGATCACGAGCGCCACCTGCTGTTTCCATGGTGTCGCATCGACCAATTGGCCGGTCTTGAGGTCCTGCAGATTATTGTTCGCGATTGCTGCGACGTTGAAGATCACGGCGGTAGTGAAAAGCGCGAATGCCATCAACGCTTTGCCCGAACCCGGCGACACGTACGGTTTTACGCCGACCACGAGCAGCAACGCGGCGCCAATCACCACCAGAATTCCAATGCCCGACAGCGGGCTATTGGAAGAACCGATTAAGCCCGCCATGTAACCACAGACGGCGGAGACGAAGAAACTCATCAAGACAACGTAAGCGACTCCACCGATGACCAGCGTCGTCACATGCGCGCCGAGGCCGCTCTCATTGCCGAAATAAGCGAGAAGCCAGCCAATCGGCAGCATGCACACCAATGTGACGAGACCGACGATACCGATTGGGATGTCGCGCTCGGTAATTGGCAGCGTATCGGCTTTGCCGGCCTTGCGCGCGCGCGAAGCAGCCATCGCGCTGGCGAGACCACTCGCAACCGGCTTTACCAGTTTTAGCAATGTCCAGATCGCCGACACGCCGATCGCACCGGCGCCGACGAAACGCACTTTGCGACTCCAGGTACTTTGTGCCAGCGCGCCGGCGGCCGTCGTCACATCCTGCGCGAGAGCGGAGTAATGCGGCACGCCCCAGCCCCAGCCGATCACTGCGCCTATGAGCATCGCAATACCAACTGAGAGACCAACCAAGTGGCCGATCGCGAGCAGCAAGAAGGACAACGAGAAATCAAACCCGCTCACGGCACCCTTGCGGCCGATTCGGAAGGTCTGCGCGACGTCGGCGGCGAACATTTGCGTGGCAACGATGACTGCAAACACAGCTGCAACGATCGATCCCCATAACACGGCCAGCAGACCTGCGCGTCCATGTTCGATGTCCGAAGCGTTCTTGGCATCGCCTCCACTGCCGACCTTCAGTACTTCGGCGCAGGCAACGCCCTCGGGGTACGGCAGGTCCGAGCCAGTCACTAACGCACGACGCAGCGGAATTGAGTACATCACGCCCAGAATGCCGCCCAGTGCGCAGATCGCGAAAGAGATCCAGAATGGAAAACCGGTCCACCAGCCGATCATAATCAGACCCGGCAGCACGAAGATAATTGACGACAGCGTGCCCGCTGCGGAGGCAACCGTCTGCACGATGTTGTTTTCCTGAACGGTCGCATCGCGGAAACTCCGCAGGATCGCCATCGAAATCACCGCCGCTGGGATCGATGTGGAAAAAGTGAGACCGGCCTTGAGACCGCAGTACACATTAGCCGCGGTCAATACCAACGTGAGGACGACACCTATAATTATCCCGCGGATGGTAAGTTCGACGCGCACAGAAAGCGGAGAATAGTCTGGAGTCGCCGGACGGGTCAAGATGCATACCCGCCTCACGCGCCATAAATGCGCTCCGCGGATTAGAACATCTCTACAGGCGAGCGTTGTACGCTCTGAGAAGTCATCTGCCTCGCGCGCTCTTCGCCCAGGACGGCGACACGCAGATCCCAAATCTCGTCGTCGATCTTACGGAAAGCGTCTTCCGAAAATTCGTCAGGTGGTGTGAGTCGTTCCTTGAATCGCGCGACGCTTTCCAAAGCGCGATCGATTTGATCTTGTGGCAACGTAGCGAGGATTCGTTGCACGTTCTCGATTTCGGGAATGCGATGGCAAATCATCGCCACGTCATTCCCTGCTGCGATGGCAAGGCTAATTGTGTCCTCAAGCCGATACCCGGTAAGAATTGCGCCCATGTCGAGATCGTCCGTCATGACAAGGCCATCGAAACCGAGTTCGTTGCGCAAAAAATCGGTAACAATCCGACGTGATAAAGTTGCAGGGGTCTTTTCCGGTTCGAAACACGGATACCAACCGTGACAGATCATCATGCTGTCCACGTCGTGGACGAATTCGCGAAACACGGCGAGCTCATTCTGATCCAGTTGTTCACGGGTGCGATCGATCCGGGGCAATTCGTAGTGAGCGTCTGAACCCGCGGCGGAGTAACCCGGAAAATGTTTGCCGCAGCTTGCGATCCCCTGCCCTCTCAACGCGCCGTTGAACGCGCCAGCGTTGTGAACAACTTGGTCGACTGTTTTCCCGTAACAGCGGTCTCGCAGTGAATTGTCCGCATCGTCATCGAAGGAAATGTCCAGGACTGGGCACAAATCTAGATTGAAACCGAAAAGGCGGAGCAATCGCCCTGTGATGTCGCCATGACGCCGGATAAGTCCAATGTCGTTCTTATCGCGCAGTTGCTGAGCGTTCGGCGGCTCGCTGCCGATCAATCGGAGACGGGAAACGCGGCCGCCTTCCTGATCCACCGTAATGATGGGTTCGATCTCACTTAAATCGCGCAAATCATCGATCAGTTTTCTCAACTGCGGCGCGCTTTCGATATTGCGGCCGAACAGAATGAAGGCACCCGGTTTCACCTTCCGGAATAACCTGGCGGTTTTTTCGTCCATTTCCTTGCCAGGCACACCGGTCATGATCAACTGACCGAGTAAATCCGTTTTCATGCGCGGCAAAGAGTAACGCCCAACGCTCGACATTCAACGTCCAACGCCCAATTATAAAAGACGCTTTCAGTTGAACGTTGAGCGTTGAGCGTTAAGCATTGAGCGTTGAAAAAAATCGCAATCTACGGCGGCACATTTGATCCCATTCATCACGGCCATCTTATCGTTGCACGCGAGGCGCTTGAAAGACTCGGCGCTGACGAAGTGATCTTTATTCCCGCTCGAGTATCACCGCTTAGAAAGACCGCGCCCATTGCGAGAGACGAAATACGGTTATTGATGATACAAGCCGCTATTGAAAAGGAACCTGGATTTGCTGTGGACGATTGCGAACTGCGGCGCCCGCCGCCTTCCTATACCATCGATACCGTCGAGCAAATTCGGCGACTCAAAAGTAATGCAACGATTTACTGCCTGATCGGCGAAGATAACGTCGGCAAACTTACAAAATGGCGTCGCTTCGCCGACTTGGAAAAGATGGTTCGATTTGTTGTTCTCGATCGCACGGGCCAACAACCGAGCCATGTCTACCCGGTGATTCGCCGGAAAATCGACATTTCTGCGACGGAAATCAGAAAGAGAGTTGTCACTGGTCGGTCGATTCGATATTTCGTACCGTTGGCAGTGGAAGAGATCATTCGCCGCGAAAAACTTTACCTGGAGCAACGGAAATAACCCCGGAAAATTTAGCCAGAACCTGCGCCGAGCTCGCCTCAAACAAAAAGGCGGAAGACATCGTCGTCCTCGACCTGCGCGCGATCTCGACGTTCACGGATTTTTTCGTGATTTGCTCGGCTACGTCCGAGCCGCAGCTAAAAGCAATCGCAAACGAAATTGAAACGCGTCTAAGAGAGGACCATTCCATCCGGCCCGTGGCGACTGACGGGTTTCCCGCAAGCCAGTGGATCGTGCTCGATTATCTGCAAGTGGTTGTCCACGTTTTTCATCGGGACAAACGATCTTTTTACAGCTTGGAAGACCTATGGGGCGACGCGCCCCGACTCGAATGGGAAGCAGCCGCAGTGCGCTGACTGCGCACCTGTAGCGGTGCTTGTGTCAAGCACCTATCCCACATTCGATTTCGGTGCTTGGCACAAGCACCGCTACATCTATTTCTTTGGCGACGGCGGGGCCGCTGGGCTGGGGGCTTTTGCCGGAGCCGCAGGCCCAGGTGTGGGAGCAGCCTTGGCATCCATCAGTTCGACTTCAAAAATCAGAGTCGAATTGGCTGCGAGGTCTGGACTGACAGATCTTTCGCCGTAGGCAAGGTCTGACGGGATAAACAATTGATATTTTGATCCCACTTTCATCAGCTGAAGCGCTTCCGTCCATCCCTTGATGACGCCATTAACTGGAAAAGTCGCCGGTTGCCCGCGCTTGTAGGAACTATCGAATTCAGTTCCATTGATCAGAGTTCCACGGTAGTTGACCGTTACCGTGTCGGTGGCCTTCGGTTGCGCTCCGTTTCCGTCTTTTAGGACCTTGTACTGCAACCCGCTGGCAGTTGTCTTCACGCCTTCTTTCTTTTTGTTTTCCTCCAGATATTTTGCGCCTTCTGCCTTATTTTTGTCCCCTGCTTGTTTCTGTTTTTGTTCCATATCCTTTTCAAACGCTGACATGACCTCTTTGATTTGATCAGGGTTCAGTTGCGGTTTACCCGCGAGGGCGTCTTTTATGCCGGCAGCGAGCACCTCGGGACTGATATCCACCTTTTGCCGGCTCAAGTTGAATCCAATCTGTAGACCGATGCTATAGCTGACTTTGTCTTTCTGGTCCTTGAGTTGTGTCGATTTCTCTTGCCCAAACAAAGGCAATGCAAGTAAGGATGCGCTGAAAATGACGATAAGTTGTTTCATAAAAGGTGTTCTTTGCGCGGATTCAGTTAAATTGGTCGCCGCGGAAACTGGGACGCTAATAGATAAACGCCGCCCGTCAAGAACAGAGGGGCGCTCGCGATCCGAAGGCTGCTACTTTTTGGCCGCGTTGATTTTTGCCACGCTTATCGTCCTTGTGCCTAAGCCGCTCCACGCGATCACTCTCTCGCATGCTGACGTCCTCAGAATTGGAAAAAAAATCTGGCAAAACGAATGCAATGGAACGATTGCCGGGCTCACTTCGTGGAACGAAGGCGAAGATTTCGCGTCACTTGGCATCGGCCACTTCATCTGGTATCCAAAGGGCCGCCGGGGACCATTCGAGGAAAGTTTTCCCAAGCTGGTGAGCTTTATCTCAAAGCGCGGCGCGAAACTGCCAACGTTGCTCTTGGGAACGGGCGAAAAGCCGTGTCCGTGGAACTCGCGTACGGAATTTGTTCGAGCCCAACACTCCACCGAGATGAATCAATTACGCCAGTTCCTTGTCGATACAATCGATCTTCAGGCGGAATTTCTTATCGCCCGGTTAGAAAGCGCGTTGCCGAAAATGCTTGCCGAAGCGGCGCCCTCCGATCAAGCGAATGTACAGGAACAATTCGAGCGTCTCACCAAGACTCCGCAGGGATGTTACGCCCTCGTCGATTACGTAAATTTCAAAGGAGAAGGCGTCCTGCACACGGAGCGGTACCAGGGTCAGGGCTGGGGCTTGCTTCAAGTTTTGGAAGCCATGCACGGCACTTCGGACGCCGGCGCGGTTGATGAATTCGCGCGGGCTGCAAAGGCAGTATTGACTCGACGGGTGCAAAACTCTCCGACCGAACGCCACGAATCCCGATGGTTATCGGGTTGGATTCGGCGCGTAAACAGCTACAATGGCAGCTAATTTTATGCGACTTTCGACGTTGATTCGGTTGGTTTTGCTGGCCGCGGTTGTGT
>Ga0193735_1000127_pt1 | contig 24391 bp, 18 predicted proteins | sample U1m2metaG_FD_145080 | JGI IMG/M metagenome (GOLD analysis project Ga0193735, IMG submission 145080) | Soil microbial communities from a riparian zone of the East river system, Colorado, United States - U1m2 | ecosystem: Environmental > Terrestrial > Soil > Riparian zone | place: USA: East River... | reverse complement strand
CAAACGCAAAAGGACTCCTGTGCGTTCCAATTGCCCCTCGGGAAAAAGACAGACGATCTCGCCCTCAGCAATTTTTTCCGCCGCAGCACGAATGGCGGAACGTGAATTGCGAATATTGATCGGGATGCAACCCAACGCGCTCAGAATCGGGTGCAGAATCGGATTATGATAATGTTCCTGATCGATGACGTACCGAATCGGGCGCGGGCAAGCGAGCTGCAGGACGATGGCGTCAACCCAGGTGATGTGGTTAGGCAAAAGTAAAAAACCGCCTGCGGGAATGTTTTCCAATCCCCACGCAGTGACCCGATAAAAGCAACGCACCAGCAGCCGTCCGAAAAAATAAAGCGCGCGTTCAGCCGCAGACATCGGACTCATCGTTTATCATTTACAATTGGCGGCCGGCAAACTGCAATCTCAACTGCCAATGGATTCTGCGTGGAAGAAACCGATGAGCGGCGCGCGCACCGCACTGTTTCTGCTCCTGGCCATCAATCTTTTCAATTACATCGACCGGCAAGTTCTGGCCGCACTCGAGCCTGATATTCGTGCAACTTTCTTTTCGGCCAACGACGTGAACGCGATGACCAAGACCGGTCTTCTCGGCGACGCGTTCTTCGTCACTTACATGATTAGCGCACCGATTCTCGGCTTGCTCGCGGACCGATTCTCGCGCTGGATCATTATCGGTTCAGCAGCAATTTTGTGGAGCCTGGCCAGCGGCGCCTCTGGTCTGGCCGCGACATTCGCAATTCTCTTTGCAACACGCATATGCGTTGGAATTGGCGAGGGCGGCTATGGCCCGGCTGCGCCGACGATCTTGTCCGATCTCTTCCCGATCGAAAAGCGAGGTCGCGTTATGGCCGTTTTTTGCGCAGCGATTCCTGTTGGGAGCGCGCTCGGATACGTGATCGGTGGACTGATCGGTGTGCACCTCGGCTGGCGCTGGGCGTTTTATCTGGTTGCGCCGCCGGGTTTGCTGCTGGGTCTGCTGTGCTTCTGGCAACGCGACCCGCGCGTCGCTGCAGACAACCTGGTGCAAAAGGCATCGCGCCGTGGTCTGCGTGACTACCTGAATTTGTTCCGCACACGCTCCTATCTCATCAACTGCGTCGCCCAAACGTTGATGACTTTTGTAGTTGGCGGTTTGGGATTTTGGGCCCCTGCTTATCTGCGTTTTCGCCATCAAAGTCCCGAAGTAGGCATGACGATCTTTGGCCTGATCACTGTGGTCGCGGGTTTGGTCTCGACGCTTTTGGGAGGCGTCATCGCCGATAGATTGCGTTCGCGATTCCCTGGTTCCTACTTCTGGGTATCGGGAATCGGAATGCTGATTGCGTGTCCGATTTTCGTCCTGACCCTTTACATTCCGTTCCCGGCAGCATGGATCACAATGTTCTTGGCAATCTTCTTCCTGTTTCTGAACACAGGCCCCTCAAACACTGCTCTCGCCAACGTGTCGTTGCCTGCCGTGCGTGCGACAGCGTTTGCCGCAAACATTTTTGTCATCCACGCGTTCGGCGACGTGCAGGCGTTCTGGCTCCTCGGATATATCGGAGGACACACAAATATGCGTGTGGCATTTCTGTTTGTGTCCGGAATAATTCTCCTCTCCGGCGTGGCCTGGCTGATTGGTGCGAAATATCTGCCTCCAGACACAGCTGCGGTAGAAGCGACCGCAACCAGCTGAGTGATTACTGCAAATTCAGGCGGAAGATTGGATTCGTTTATTTCTGTTCCCCGGGTCCCTCTGGTGGAGTGTTAGCTTCGCGCCGTTCTAGTTTCCTGTGAGGGCGCGATGGGGTCGGCTTGGTCGTTCCGGCGGGAGTTGTTGCTTTCGGTGACGATTCCCGTGTTGCGGGGTGAGGCGATTCGCCTTCAAGCTGGGCGCCGCCGCTGGGTGAAGGTGTTATCTCCGGCCTAACCCGTGCGCCTTGTTCTCTCGTGTCGGCAAACTCGGGGGTGACCGCGCCGCGCGTAGTTGAAGATGCTGTGGCGTATGGGCTCGCCGTTGCGGTCGCGCGTGGACTTGGCGATGCTGCCCTTGGGCTAGGCGAAGCTGTTGCTGCGGGCGACGCACTCTGGGTTTGGGCCGAGATCGAAACAATTGCCGCACCCACAACGGCGAGCGTTGCTTCGAACAGAAGGGACGTTTTCATAAGCGATAGAGATTGACCTCAAAGTAATACAACCGCCAAAACAATCACTGCCCGTTGTTGCCACAGATGTGAAAACAAGTAGCGAAGTTATGAAAATGCGTTCCTTTCTCGTGCCAATTTCGCGCTACCTCCTTCTCTTCCCGCTAATAATGGCTTGCGGTTATGCACATGCGGATGGTGTTCCGGCCGACTGCACGCAGCTCATCGTCGGTACGGCGCCCACGTGGAATTCCATGCGCGGCGAGTTGCGGCTCTTTGAACGCGGGCGCGGCGGTGATTGGAGTGCGGTGGCGGGACCATTTCCGGTGTTGTTTGGAAAAAATGGACTCGCCTGGGGCACCGGGTTCGCGGGGCAAAATGAGCCCGGTCTTCGAAAGAAGGAGCGCGATGGTCGCGCGCCTGCAGGCGTTTTCGAGATTGGTCAGGTTTTTGGATACGAAGCGCATCTGCCTACCGGGGGCGACTATCCGTACCATCAGGTGACGGAGGCTGATGTTTGGAGCGACGACCCGCGCTCGCCTAACTACAACCGGCATATCGTCATTGACCCGAAGAATCCGCCAGACAATTACACACACGAAAAAATGCGTTCGGGCGATTTCGCTTATCATTGGCTCGTCGAGATTCGCCACAATTCCGATCCGCCGGTGCCTGGCGCAGGCAGCGCGATTTTTTTTCATATCCGGCGCGGCGTGAATCGGGCCACCACCGGATGCACCACCATGGCTCAGGAGAATCTGGTGAAACTGATCACTTGGCTTCGAGCGAAACGGCATCCTTGCTACGCATTATTGCCAGCCGACGAATACGATAAGAAATGGCGCTCCTGGAACCTGCCTGCGCCGGACACGCTTCGCCAGCCGCCTCAGGCGGGGTCCCCGAGTTTGCCCCGTTGATTGCTGGAATTGTTCAGTTAGTTTCGATTCATGCGAAGACGTCCTAATCCCAATTCGGAGGCGAACATTCGCCGCAGCGACACAAAAGCGCGCGCCAAGAAACAGACGCATGGTTTTCAGGTCCACTTTCTTCGAGGAGATAAAATCGTAACCAAGATGTTTAGCGACAGCGTCTATGGCGGCAAACTGAAGGCGAGACGTGCCGCGCGAAAATTCAAGCAAGCGGCTCTGCGACGTTTGCCTCGAAGAAAGTTTGTCGGATTTAAGTAAGCGCGCAGCAATTGCCGCAGGTTTTCCGACGATAAACTTTCCAGCATTCGATAAACCCCGGCGCAAAGTCTTCTGGTCGCGCAGCAGCCCAACCATCGACGACCGTCTCAGGAAAGAACGCGCCTGTTTCAATTTCTGTTCGATTTGGCGACAAGTCGCCAGCAACTTCGCCTTGATAGAGCCAGACGAACTCCTGGTCAGTACGTTCTGAAGCAGGGAGCTTTGAAATTTTCTCGAGAGGAACGCTGATGCCTAATTCTTCCTTCAGTTCGCGCCGGGCTGTTTCATCGTAGCTTTCCGCAGCGCCTACATGACCCGAAGCGCTCGAGTCCCATTTCAGAGGATGCCGGTCTTTCCAGCGCGAGCGTTGCTGCAAATAAACTTCGCCTGCCGGGTTGAAAATGAAGATGTGAACGGCGCGATGACGCAAGTTATTCGCATGCACCTGAGAGCGGCTGGCATCCCGTAAAATCTTGTCGTTTTTATCGACGACGGGGAAGCGCTCATCGTTCGTTAGGCGCACATTCGGGGACGGCGGCGGCGCGATGAAATTCGCCAGGGCGATCCATTGAAGTAACGAGAGCTCTTCACCTCGAGCTTTGGGATCGATTCCGACGTGCCGTGAGAGAGCGTCCCAGTCGTTGGCTCGCTCCCGAAGCAACTTTCTTAGTTGCTTTCTTCTCTGAGAAAAACCAAGGCGAATTAACTTTACGAGTAACTCCTCATCGTGCGGAGGCAATTCCTGCGGCTCTCGCGGCAAGAGCCGCACCACTGCAGAATCAACGTCAGGTCGCGGGAAGAACACCGTTGCTGCAACGGTGCGCAGATATTTTACGTGATGCCGCAATTGGATGCGCAACGTGAGACGACCGTAATCATGAGTAGATGGCTTTGCGGAAAGACGCATTGCCATCTCCTTTTGTAATGTAAACAACCACAGTGAGATGGGGCTCGGATATGCAAGGAACTTCAAGATCAATGCGCTCGAAATATTATATGGAAGATTGCCAAGCAATTTTACGCGTCGATGCGAAAACAAGATGCGCGCATCGAATTTGAGCGCGTCGATGTTGAGCACTTCCAGTTGCTCGTGACTGAAACGCTGGCGTAAGAAATCAGCGAGGCGTGTATCTTTCTCGATCGCAAGAACGCGCGCGCCTTTCTCAAGAAGGAGTTTTGTTAACGCTCCCAAACCAGGCCCAATTTCGAGGACGTAATCGCCTGAAGTAACCTGCGCTTGATCGACAATCCATCGCGCAAGGTTTTGGTCGTGCAGGAAGTTTTGACCGAGCGTCTTGACCGGTGAGACGTGTATTTCTTGAAGCGTCGCCCGTATGTCGGAGAGCTTCATACTGAGGTTGGCGAAGGCACGGCCAGCCCTCCGAAATCAGTCTGTTTGTTCACAAAATCGTGTGAACAAAATGTGCAGGAACGAGCAATTTTATTCACAAGTTATTCACGGGAGATTCCTAGGCATATCCCTGATGGGGGATCTCTGCGTCGAAAGACGCCTTCGCGTCCGCTCATTGAGCTTCTTCCAAGTCCCCGCGGCGGCGTTTTTTCCGGCTCGCTAAATATGTGCGACGCGCATCCTTTAGTGAGACACCTTCAATAAAGTACGCAGTCGCGGCACGACCAATCGCGTACGTTCCCGAGCCTGCAACCAGGCCGCACACGACGTTCCCCCAGCCCGGAAAGAATTTCAGGATCGCGCGGGCGCCTTCGCGCAGGAGCATCGCTGCGCCAACATTTGCACCGAGAGCGCCGGCGAATTCTGCGGAAGCACGCAGGCTGCGTTCCCGCCCGCCTACATACATGATTCCGGAAACCATCGTCAGCTGCAGACTGGTCAGGATTGGCAGATCGGCGAGCGGTATCGGTTGCGCGCCGATGGCCGTACAGACGGCAGTCGTAGATTTTACCAACAGCTGCGCCACTTCGTGCTGCGCCTCGCGATCGCGCGATATCCGGATCATCTCCATCCGCGCTTCATTCGGCAACTCACGCGCGAGGATCGACATGAGACGCCGCGCTTCCGCAGAGGGCAGTTCATATCCCTGATCGTTATCCACAGGAACCAGCCGCAAAGTTTCCAAAAACACGCCGCGCCTCGCGAGACTTGATCCGGCTACGCGTTCGTCGCGTGTCGCACCGAAGTCGTTGTGGTCGTGTGAAGCGATCGGCTCCAAAGGCGGAACGATGATCTCGATTATCTTGCGATCCGTCTCCAATGTCTCATTCCAGCCAAGATAACTATTTAAGTCAGCCAATTCCCGCTTCTCCAGCTCCTGCGCGATTCGCTCGTCGCGAATGAAAAAAATGATGTCTGCAGCGCGATATTTGAGTTCGTCCCGAGCATGAATGGCCGCAGAATCGTCAGTCCCGCGAACGTCAATGATCGATATCTTTCCTCTCTCAGGAAAGCCGACGTCGAACCAGCGGCAAAGCGGCGCAGCAGCATTTGGCGCCGCGAATTCGGCCGAACCAAAGAGGGCCGAGATGATTTTCCTGGCAGGTACTTTCGCTGAGCCGGCAAAAAGAAAACGCGGTGCGCGTTGCTGGAGAAATAATTGCTTCAGCGGCGTGAGCTCGCTGAGAACAGCTTTTCGGATTTTGGAAGGCAACCTGCCTGCGAGACGTTCGAGCCTCTCGACAACCTGGAGCAGTGATGGCGTCTTCACGGCTGAAGCAGTCCTCCGATCTTCACATTCACCAGCGTCCAATAGCTCAGCAGTGGAAAATACATTGTCGAATGCAAATGTTTAGCCATATAGAGATTCACGTCTTTTAATCTTTAAACGGAAATTAAAAATGTTCCTTCCTTTTCCATGAGTCTAAATATCAAAATTCTCTCTGAAGCAGCGGACCAGGCACGTGGTTTGTGCATGGATGCTGTAGAAGCTTCGAAATCTGGTCACCTTGGACTTCCACTCGGCTGCGCCGAGATCGGCGCCGTGCTTTATGGGTATGCGTTAAAATACGATCCGGACAAACCGCGCTGGATCAATCGCGATATCTTCGTTCTCTCGGGCGGGCATGGCAGCATGTTCTTGTACGCGTGGCTGCACATGAGCGGCTACGATTTACCGATGTCGGAGATCAAACGATTCCGACAATTGCATTCCAAAACGCCTGGCCATCCTGAATTCGGCGATACGCCCGGTGTGGAATGCACGACGGGACCGTTGGGCCAGGGAGTCGGCAACTCGGTAGGCATTTCTGTCGCGACAAAGATGGCGGCGGCGCGTTTCAACACTGATGAGCACAAGATTTTCGATCAGCACGTGATCTGTTTGTGCAGCGACGGCGACATGCAGGAAGGCGTCGCATCCGAGGCGTGCGCACTGGCCGGTCATTGGGGCCTCGATAATTTGATTTTCATCTACGATTCGAATGCCGTCACGCTGGACGCCGCGGCGAAGGAAACCCAGAGCGAGGATACCGGCAAACGCATGGAGGCATACGGCTTCGATGTTCAGGAAATCGATGGCCACGACATGCAACAGTTTCTCGATGCGTTGAACGTCGCGAAGAGGCGCGACAACGGAAAACCGCAATTCATCATCGCGCACACGCTGATCGGCAAAGGCATCCCGGAAGTAGCGGGAACGTACAAAGCGCATGGGGAAGCGGGCGCGAAATATGTTGATGCGGCGCGCAAGGCGCTCGGATTGCCCGACGAACATTATTTCGTTTCGCAGGAGGTGTACGACTATTTTGCCGAACACAAAAAGACGCTCCTCGCCGACTATCAGAAGTGGGAACAAACCTACAACGCGTGGCGCACGAAAAATCCTGACAAGGCGAAAATCCTCGATGACGGACTGGAGCGAAAAGTTCCCGCGGACCTTTTCTCGAAGATTCCTGACTTTCCCAAGGATGCGAAGCTAGCGACGCGAAAAGCCGGAGGGGAAGTATTGCAGCCCATTGCGCAAGCGATGCCGTTATTGATGAGCGGGAGCGCCGATCTGTACGGATCGACAATGAACTACATCGACGGCGGCGGCGATTTCAATCGCGATAATCCTGGCGGGCGCAACATCCGGTTCGGGATTCGCGAACACGGGATGTGTGCAATTTTAAACGGCATCTCGTATCACGGACTGTTCCGCGCATCGGGGGCAACCTTTACTGTTTTCACCGATTATTGCCGCCCTTCCATTCGGCTGGCTGCGCTGGCAAAGCTTCCCAACACTTACATTTTCACGCACGATTCGATCGGCGTCGGTGAAGACGGTCCAACTCATCAGCCAGTGGAGACGGTCAGTTCCGTTCGCTTAATACCCAACATCGATGTGATTCGACCCGCGGATCCCGAAGAGACCTCAGGAGCATTTGTGGCGGCGATGCAACGAATCGATGGGCCCACCTTTCTGGCGCTCACGCGCCAGACGGTCCCGATGTTAAACGATATCGACGTAAAGTTACGCCGCGAAGGAGTGTTGCGCGGCGGTTACATTGCCAGAAAAGAGAAAGCGGGACTCGATCTGATCATCATGTCGTGCGGAAGCGAACTGCAGCACGCGCTCGCTGCGGCGCAACAGCTCGGCGACGGCGTGCGCGTTGTCTCCATGCCTTGCTTCGAACGTTTTAATCGCCAGCCGCAAGAGTACCGTGAAGAAGTTCTGCCTAACCAATGCCGTAAACGCGTCGCGATTGAAGCCGGGGTGACCCAGATTTGGTATCAATACGTCGGTCTCGATGGGAAGGTGGTCGGGCTCCATCAGTTCGGCTTGAGCGCGCCCGGTCCCGAAGTAATGAAGGAGCGTGGGATCGACGCCCAGCATGTGATTGAAGCGGCCAAAAGTCTTGGGTAGCGCACGCATCTCGCGTGGCTAACGCCAGTCCAGCTCAGACCGATGGCATCCTCTCCATCGCGAACTTTTCGTGTGAGTTCGAATCGCCTGGCAGCAATGAGATTTACGACAAAGATTGTTTCGGCGCGACGCCGAAACCAACACGCGAGACGCGTGCGTTACCCAGAAGGCTGCGCTTAAAACGCTTCTTAGGGCTCACTCAGCTTCCGCTCGCTATTTTCAAAGCGCGTAAATTCCTTCCGGAATGTCAGTGGAATCTCGCCGACCGGGCCATTACGCTGCTTGGCGATGATTAGTTCGGCTTCACCCGCCTTTTCCGCCCGGGCTTCGTCGTCCTCCTCGTAAATCTCCGGCCTGACAAGTAATCCGACCAGGTCCGCATCCTGTTCGATGGAGCCTGATTCGCGTAGGTCGCTCAAGCGCGGCTTGCCGCCAGTACGTTGTTCCGGCTGTCGATTCAACTGCGCCACTACGATGATCGGAATTTTCAGCTCTTTGGCCAGGCCTTTGAGCCCAGCGGAAATTTCGGAGATTTCCAACTGCCGATTGTCCTGAGCACGGCGCGATGTCGATCTCAGCAGTTGCAAATAATCGACAATGATGAGTCGCACATCCTGTTGCGCCTTGAGCCGGCGCGCCTTCGCACGCAACTCAAGGATTGTCAGGCTCGCGCTGTCGTCGATGAAAATTTTTGCTTCCGCCAGTTTTGAAGCAGCGGCGGTCAAACTCGGGAAATCGCGCTCGCCGAGGAATCCGTCGCGGACTTTCTGCAGATTCACACGCGCTCGCGAACATAGCAGCCGTTGCACAAGTTGCTGGCTGCTCATCTCCAGGCTAAAGACGCCGACCGGGAGCCTCTCGTTGATGGCGACGTGTTCGGCAATATTCATGGCGAGCGCTGTCTTCCCCATGCTCGGCCGCGCCGCTATCACGATCATTTCCGAGGGATGCAAGCCACTCGTCATCCGATCGAATTCGACGAAGCCGCTGGAGATGCCAGTGATACCGCCTTTGCGCTCGTAGAGCTTCTCGATCGCTTCGATCGCTTCCATTACCTGGTCTTTCATCGAGAGCATTTGCCCTTTGAAACGGTCTTCGCCCACGGCGAAAATGCTCTGTTCCACTTCGTCGAGAAGATTGTTTACTTCGTCCTGCTCCTCGTAGGCGCGCCGGACACTCTCGGTGGCGGCCGAAATGATTTGGCGCAGAATGTACTTATCGCGAACGATCTCCAGGTAGTACTCAAGATTCGCGGCCGTCGGGACGAACGTGAACAAGCTGGTGACAAATGCCGCGCCGCCCACGCTTTCGAGGAGGTTTCGGTCACGCAAGACTTGCGTGAACGTGATCAGGTCAATTGCCTGTCCGGCATTCCAAAGCTCGACGAGGACATTGTAGATCGTCTGGTGGGCCGGGACGTAAAAATATTGATCATTAATTTTTTCGACACACTCGCCAATGGCTTGCCGCGGCGAAAGCAGCATCGACCCGAGGACGCCTTGTTCCGCCTCAACGCTATGCGGCGGCGTACGGTGAATATCCTGCGCAGAACCTGTGTGCGAAATGGGGATAACCTTTTCGCCGCTTCGCGCCGCCGAACCTCGGCCAGCGCCATTTCCCGCTTTACGAGGCTTCTCTCCTGTCCATGCGGACGATTGAGGCGCCATTTATTCGGTTTCTTTTTTCTCTTCTTTTTTCCTGTGGAAAAATCGATGTTTCTTTTTCTTTTCAGGTTCTTCGGTCGCAGCGCTCTCGGCCTCAGCCCCGCGATCGCGGGGTTCTTCTGCGGATTTCACCTGAAAAACAAGCTGCGCAGTCACGTCGTGATGCAATTTGATCGCGACCTCGTGTTCGCCGGTGTCTTTGATTGGGCGCTCAAGGACAATTTTATGCCGGTCAATCTCCGCGCCGAGTTCGTTTTTGACGCGGTTCATTATATCCTGCGCGGTAACGGATCTGAATGCCTTGCCAGTCTCGCCGGTTTCCAGCGTGAAGATGAACCGCGCCTTACCGATTCGGCGCGCCAGTTCTTCCGCTTCGTTCAACTCACGGGCTTCACGGTCGGCGCGCTTCTGCTTCAGCGCATCGAGTTGGCGTCTGGCGCCTGGCGTGACCTCATATGCTTTCCCGTGCGGCAAAAGATAATTGCGCGCATAGCCGCGACGCACTTTGACTACGTCCGCCTCGGCGCCCAGACCGGGAATGTTTTCCGTCAAGATAAGTTCAGTCAAAGGCATATCGATTTCTAAAGCGCGCTCGGAATTTTTCAACCCTGAAGCGTTTCCGGGGATGCCGAGTGTAAAATTCAAGCGGGCATTGTCAATGCGAGAATAAAAAATTTCACAATTATAGAAAACCTATCGATCGACCATGTCACTGGCCTGCGACCACACGCGAAAGAAGAAACAAGCGACTTCGCGCTGCCTCAGATCATTCCGAGCTTCATGCGGCCCGCTTCGCTGATCATATTTTGATTCCACGGCGGATCCCAGACGAGCTGGACATCAGCCTCATCCACGCCGTCGATCGACAAAATCTTGCTCTGAGCGTCGTGCGCGATAGCTGGCCCCATCCCGCAGCCAGGGGCAGTGAGCGTCATTTTCACTTCCACACGCGCGCCGCCGCCATCCTTTTTGATCAAACGGCAATCGTAAACGAGACCAAGATCAACAATATTGACTGGGATTTCAGGATCGTAGCACTGCCGAAGCTGGTTCCAGACATCTTCGTCTGAGACCTCGCCGTTTGTTGCGCTTACAGGCTTTTGAGCTGGTTGCGCCTGGGGTTTTTCAAGACCCAGAGCATCGAGATCTTTATCGGCGATTCGCGCCAGCCCCTGATACGTCGCGATCGTATAGCTGCCACCCAGGCTCTGCGTGATCACTCCCTGAGTTCCAGCAGGGATCGTTGTCTTTTGCCCGCTCGGAATCTGGATCGCCTCGCAATCGCGGCTCAATGTGAATTCAGTGTTCTCGTACATGGCCTTAACAGTGGTTTCCTTATTATGCCACAAAAGAAGAAAATGACGAAGCGCGAATGCAGAATGACGAAGGAATGATCAAATGCCAAAAGTGCGGATGGCGACCCTATCCGTCATTCAAACCTTCGGAGTTGTTTCGGCATTCGTCATTCGGATTTCGTCATTCCTAGTACACATCGCGCTTATAACGCTTGTCGCTCTTGAGCTTCTCAACGTATTCGTTGGCCTGATCGAGACTTTTGCCACCCTGCTCCTGTACGATTTTCCGCAGCATCGCATCGACATCTTTCGCCATTCGCTTCGCGTCGCCACACACGAAGAAATGGGCACCCTCTGCGTCGAGCCACTTCCAAATCTCAGCGGCATTCTCCCCCATCTGATGCTGGACATAAATTTTTTTGGCCTGATCGCGTGACCAGGCACAATCGAGCCGTGCGAGGAGCCCTTCCTTCTTAAATGCCTCGAATTCTTCGCCGTAAGCAAAATCGCACCTTTGATGCTGCGATCCGAAAAAGAGCCAGTTCTTCCCGTTTGCCCCGGTCGCCTTGCGTTCCTGCAAATACGCGCGGAACGGCGCCACTCCGGTTCCGGGGCCCACCATGATAATTGGAACGTCAGGGTCCTCCGGTAAGTGAAAATGCTTCGCTATGCTGGGGAAAACTGGCACTGGTACGTCATCAGCGCGTTCCGCAAGAAAAGATGAGCAAACTCCCTTTCGTATGCGGCCGTGACTTTCATACCGGACCACGTCCACGATAAAGTGAACCTGTTCGGGATACGCCTTTAAACTCGACGCCACTGAATAGAGGCGCGGCTGCAGTTTCGTCAGCAAACCGACAAACTCCTCCGGTCTGAAACGGGCCGAGGGATGCTCGGTTAGAAAATCAATTACCTCCATGCCCCAAAGGTAAGTTGTGAGATCCTGCTTGCGCTCAGGAGCGAGAAGATCGCCGAGCAGCGGCGCAGCGTTCGCACGATGGGCGATGGCCCTCAAAATCTTGGGCGTTGGCTGCGTGATGCTGTAATCGCGCAGCAACGCCTCGCGGAATGTTGTCGGCAATCCCTTCGGTCGAGGAACCTCTTCCTTGCCGGTGGCACCAAGCGCGTGAATGATTTCCTCCGCGAGCTGTGGATCGTTTGTTGCGTACACCGCCAACGAATCGCCGACCTCAAAACTCAATCCCCATCCGGTCAGGTCGAGTTCGAAATGGCGCGTGTCCTTTTCCGATTCCGGCCCGCTCAGACGCCGATTGACCAAAAGTTTGGCGGGAAACGGGTTTGCCCGTGAATACGGTGGAGCGGCAACAGAAGCGTCAGCATGCATTACGTTTTTGTAGCGGCAATCTCTGGTGCCCGCAAATATTCATCCGTCGTTCCCAATCGCGAGCGTAGGGCAAACATCCATGGCGCGCTGCGCGGCCGCGATTTCATCGGATGTTTCGGGCTGCTTAACAAAATGGACGGCAGTCTCATCGCCGTTGTACGTCAGAAGATTCGGCGCTTCTTCCAGACAGAGACGACACAACGCGCAGCTTGTATCGACGTACCAGTGCCCCGGCGCGTTCTCAGGGTGCTTGCTCAGTTTGTCTGCCACATTTTGAAATAAACGCAGAGCGACGAACAAAGCATCTTCCGATTTGCTTCGCGGGCAATGACCGGGATTTTTTCAAACACAACAGGGCAGCGCTTATAATTGCGCCAGCTTAAAGGAAAGGCGGGAGTAAGTGACGAAGGTAGAGCGTGCCGGCCTATCGCGAAATAATGTAGTGGCGGCTGTCCCCAGCCGCCACTAAGTCCTTCGGAAAACCCCTATCTATTTCAACCCCAGCGGTACTCATTGACAACACACGGGGAGTGTTGGCTGGAAGGCGAGACATGAAAACTCCTCCTTGAGGCCCTGTCCAGAGGCAAAGGTGCTTCGCGCTCCCTGCTGGGTGAATTTATAGATGGCGTTGGGGCCGTTGCCTGCACTGCTCACGCCGCCCGCATCCACCACAAGCAGGTTGCCCGCGCTGTCACAGGCTAGACTTTGCGCGCTGTTGGGCACGGAGCCAAAGGTCGTTCGACCGTGCCGACGTAGAACTCCATTCGGATCATACCTATAGATGTTCCCGCCCAAATCCGCCATGAGCAGATTGCCCATGCTGTCAAAGGCCAGGTCTGCCGGGCGATCAGACGGATCTAACACGGTAAAGGTACCCCGCGATCCGTTAGGTTTGTATTCATAGATTCTGCCCAGATAGATGTTGCCGGCGCTGTTATCCACCACAAACAAGTTGCCCGCGCTGTTAAAGGCCATACCTACAGGATGATGCAACCCCGAGGCAAAGGTGGCTCGCGATCCGGTCGGCTTGTATTCATAGATCATGCCGTGGTCATAATCCGCCACAAACACGTTGCCATTCTTGTCAACAGCGAGGTATGCAGGGTAACTCAATCCGGAGGCAAAGGTGGTTCGCACCCCGTTTTGAGTAATTTTGTAGATGGCGGCATCGCCGCGCAGTCCACCGCGGTCGTAATCTACCACAAACAGATTGCCAGCATTGTCAAAGGCCAGATCCCAAGGCTCAGTTAGTCCAGACGCAAAGATACTTTGCCCTCCGTCCCAGGTGAATTTAAAGATCTCGCCGCCGCGGGAATCCCTTCCCGACACCAGCAGGTTCTGTGCGGACGCGCTGGAGCAGATCAGAATTACTGCTCCCAAACATGCTGCCCTGCTAAATAAATGACAAGCTATACCAAGGGTAGAGTTAAACTTTGTTTTCGTTAGTTTATTTTTCATAGTTCCAATTTTCATTGTTTTGGCCTTCCGTGATTTCTCACCGTGAGAACTCATTTCTAGCCTTTCACTGAGGTACTAGAGAAAATTCTGCGCGAGGTTACGCGGAAAGTTTCGAGGAGCTATTTTTGTCGCGGAAAGACGACTGCCTACTCACGAATCTCTTACGGAAGGCAGCGAAGATTGTGATCTGAGTAGGACACGAAAGCCGCCGTGCAGCGAGGGCGTGGCGGCGCTTTTGCTGTAGGAAAGATCGCTGATCTCGAGCCGCGGTCAGCGACCCCGCCATGCGGCGGGCGAACTTGCTCCCTCAATCTGCGCGCTGACTTTCTGTATCTACGCCGCTTCTTCTTTCAGCTGTGCCGTGAGAGGTTCCATTCGTTTTTGTCGCCGGGCGACTGTTGCCCTTTAACTCCGCAATGCCCGCTTGGTTGTTGTAGCGAAGGTCGCTGACCGTGGCTTCGGTAACTGTGGTGGTGGCCGCGGGCTCGAGGAGTGCCACAGCGCAAAACAGTGCTACGGCAATCGCGGCGGGGCTGACTTTTCGTGCGACTTGTGTTTTCATCAGCTTCTTGTAGCTATTGGTTCTACCTGTGTCGGTCCGGTCCATGACCTCAAATGGGTGAGCGATTCGCGACTCACGTGTTACAAAGCTTGTACCTAGCTTAATTTTTCACTATTCACCAACGCTGCTCTGGCGGCGGCGTCGACCACCTCAAACGTGATACCGTCGGTGCGGATGGACAGGGCATCGTCTCCGCTACTACATCAAACACGGGCATTTGACAGTGCGCCCGTTGTTGGCAAAGCCATGACACGAAAAGATAGCGGGTCCCACATTCCAGCGGGCAGTAGTTCCCATCTGAAAGCGTCACCAGCGTCGAACCGAATGGAGACAGGGTACCATAGGTCAATACGCTGTCAGGCTCCAAGTTAGAACCTCCGTTACCTTCGTTTACTTCTGTTAATCCAAGCTACAAGGGATGCTTTTATCCAGTGCCGCGATTAAACGCACCTGCTCTTTTCTTGATAGGCGGAAGTTCTTGGAAGCTCCATGCATCCATTGCTCCAGCAAGGCCGGAGTTAGTCCCGAAGCATTCGGGATCGCCAAGCAACGCCGCTTCATCATTTCAAAAAGCCGGGGTATCCGTGGGCCCCAGCTCTTCCTGAGCTTGTCAAGCGCCTTTATGACGACCTGATGAGCCAGCGCGCGCGTGAACCCAAATCGCCGGCCAATTTCTTCAAAGGTCAAGCCGACGATTCTAGCAAGAAGAAACGACCTTTCCCGGCGCGACAGCTTGGCAATTCCTTGCTCGACTAAAGTTAATAATTCCGTGGCTGCCATGGACTCGTCGATGCGTGCGACATCAAATTCTCCGGAAATTGCGCGTTCAATGAGTTGCTCAATCTCGGCAAGAGTGCGCCAACCACAGCTCCTGTATTGAAGTAATTCAAGAGGGTTTCGGCCGTTTAGATCACCCAGGGTCCGAAGCCCGATCGACCGTCCAACGTTTGCCAAATGTTTCGTCATTGGCAATTCGTGGAACTGCAGCTGACAAACCGATTTTGGAATGGCAAGAGCAGCTCCTTGTTGCGCGGCTGCTACTTGCCCCGACTGCTTTCTGGTTAGTCGGAGTCGGCTTGTCACCCCAAAGCGTGGCGAAGGCTGATACGAAGCACGCGCGTCGCCGTTGCGCCTTCGCCCAGCTCCGGTGTGGCGGGCAGGGCGGCGGCTACGAGTTCCATTTCCGGCGCTGGGCACCTTCTCTGCTCCAGATTGTGCGCGGCGTGCATCCGCCTTCGCCGAGCCGCCTTCGGTCGCCGCGGTGACCTTCGGCGTGCCAAGGGCTAGGACAGACACAAGCGAATCCAACTCGAGCAACGTCTTGAGTCCACAATTTCTCTTCCGCGCGAAATCACCGACCTTTCGCCCGTGAAGCTCGCCGAGCACGCGGACGCCCGACCTTTGTAACACACCCGTCAAACGCACTGAGATTTGCCACGCTTCTAGCGGTTTGCTCCAAAGACTGGCTGGAATGTCAATCGTCTTGGAAGAACCACGCAAGGCTGAGGCTAGCCACGCTTTGGATTGTTCATAGCTCCAACTTGCTTTTGTTGTTTGGCCTCGTTTTGCTTCTCGTCGTGCCGCCATCGCCATCCTCCTTCGCGACGCTACGGGATGGCGGGAGGATACTCCGAAAGCTTTCGCGAGCGGGCGGACGTGCCAAGGCGACCTCCGTTTCTGGCCGTTTACTGGGTACCTTCGGAAAATTTTGATCCGCATTGTAGAAAAGTTTGGTGCTCCTCTACTGAGTACTAGACAAAATCCGGCGCGAGGTTACGGGGAAAGTTTGAGAATCGTTAAATCGGACAGACCTGTCTCCCGGAGGGCTTTCGCCTGCGCGCTTGATTCCGGCGCGACAAGCCGGCGAGCAGGAAACGGTGAAGCCGAACCGATGTAACTCCGAACGTTTTCGCGAGCAGGCGATGTAACCTTTTAACGAGTTACCTGCGTGTCTTTCGGCGCGAGCGAGGCTACGATCTTGTCGAAGCGCGGGTCGCCGCGCAGCGGGTCCCACCGCGGATGCAGACGCAGTTCACCGTAGCTTAAATAGCTGGGGATGCGCGCCGCGGTGGTTAACTGTTCGAAGGCAAGATCCTTCTCGCCCGTCCACGCATAAATGAGGGCCAGGTATTCGATCAACAACGCGCCTTCTATGGCATTTTTGCTGACTGGCAGCAGCTCGACGGCGCGCCGGCCCTCGCGGATCGCGTCCTCTTTATTCCCAAGAACTGCGTCAGCCACCCCGAGCACACAAAGCGCTTCCGCATAGTCGGGTCGCTCCGCGATCAGCCTGGCCGCTTCGTTACGCGCGGTGGTAAAGGCAGCATGGGCCGCCGCTTTATCGCCTCTCGTCTGAGCGACTACCCCCTCGCACCAGGCCCGAGGAAATGGAATCCAGTCATCGTAACATCCAGCGATCGGCAGCGCAGCCAGAGCGCGAGGCGCGCCGTCGAAATCGCGCTCGCAAAGAGATACCTTAAGCCAAAGTTCCGCTATGTTTGGGCCTTCGCGCGAATCTTCAGCAATGATCGCTCCGATCGTGGAGCTCAGTGGGCGCGAATCAGCATGCCAGTTGAGCTCGGTCTCCGCACGGTACGCTCGCATGTTTGAGTCTTTGGGTTCAACCGCGATTGCGCGGTCCAACACGCGCTCGGCATCGGCATAATGGCGCAGACACACATAACTATCAGCGAGTTGTTTGAGGAAGCCACCGTTTTGCGGGTCGAGCTCGATAGCGAGCTCGAGATTTTTGGTTGATTCAGCCCACCGGCCCTGCCGTCGATCGATAAAGCCGAGTATTTCAAACGACAGCGGGTCGTTAGGCAAACTTTTTTGTGCCAGTTTGAGTTCCTGGCGGGCGCGGTCGTAATCGAGATATCCCCAATACAAATGCTTTGCGAGGGCGAGATGTACTTCGCCTGAATCTGGACGCAAGCGAGTCAGCGATTGGATCGCCGCGTCAGCCATGGCCAAGCGCACAGGAGTGTGATCAATCCCGCCAGAATAGAACTGATCATGGGCCTGGGCGAGTTGGTAATATGCAAGTGCGAACGCAGGATCGCGTTCGATTGCCTGATTCAGCAGGCGAATAGCCTCGGTCAGGCTTTCGCGTGCAGGGGTACTAAAGGCAGAAGTCGCGATGAGTGTTTTGGCCCGTATGTACAGATCGTGAGCAACAAGGTCAGTCGTTGGTTTTTGCTCGATGGCCGCTTTTTCCTGGGGCGAGAGCTTGGATTTGAGTTGCGAGACGATTTGTTCGGCTAATTCGTTCTCGATCGCGAATACATCGGCGATGTCTCGATCGTACGTTTGTCCCCAAAGCTGCGTATCTGACTTGGCATCGATCAACTGGGCGTTGACGCGCACGCGTCCACCTGACCGCTGGACACTTCCCTCCACAACGTGTGACACGCCGAGCGTCTTGGCGATTTCGCGCAAATTACGCCGAGCGCTGTCTTTGTACTGCATTGTCGAGGTGCGGCTAATGACTTTGAGGTCGGCAACCCGGGCAAGGCCGGTAAGAATCTCATCCTGGACACCATCAGCAAAGTAGGCGTTCTGTTTTTCATCACTCAGATTCTCGAAGGGCATCACGGCGATGCTCCTGTCGACAACAGGAGCAGCCGTCTCGGAACCTGTTGGTGTGTCCATCAGCGAGGCTCGATGGAAAAGGGTCGAAAAACTATTAGCCAGCGCGACTGCGGACCCGAGCAAGGCGATTATCAGCACAGATTTTGGCCAACGCGGGGCAGTGATTGGTCGAACGGGGACGGCAGCCTGCTTCCACCTCCTCCCTCGCTTGAGTTTTTCAGGCAGATGTGGATTTCCGAGGTTGTCCTTGTAGAGATTCACCAGGTGCAGCCTCAGCCCGTACTTCACTTCACACTCGCCTAGATCCTGGAGGTAAGGCCGCCAGTGTCGGTACTCCGCTAAGTCATCCGCCAAATGTCTGGACAAAAGGATGTGACCGGCATCGCCACAATCCATCACGCGCTGCGCGATATTGATTCCCGCTCCGGCGATGTTTGTCCTGTCGTTAACATCGGTAACTTGATTGACGGGCCCACTGTGAACACCCATGCGCAACTGGATTTGCGGGTAATTTTTCAATGCCTGGCTAATCTCCAGTGCGCATTGCGCGGGCTCCTCCGGGCTGCGGAAAAAAAGTAGCGCCATCCCATCACCAGTCGGAACCCGAATGAGTTTGCCCGTGCTTTCCGCCGCCCGAAAACATTCAGTGCTTCTCACGATTCGATTCAGTTCCTGAAGCAGTTCAATCTGCTCATTAACCAGCAACTTCGAATAACCGACCACGTCGATTAGCAAAATGTGCGCAATCTCGAGCTCGAGATCTGGCTTGCTCTCTGCAGCTGTGTTTTGGACGTTCACCCTTAGCAACCCTTGTTTAGCTTCCCTCTATGAGAAGCCCTTCCGGCTTTCACTGAGGTACTAGAGAAAATCCTGCGCGAGGTTACGCAGAAAATTAAAAAATGGGTAAAGCGTTGAATCGTTAAATCGTGACCCGTGAAATCGGACAGACCTGCGTTCCCGAGGGTTCCGCGGTGGTCGGGAAGCGTTGAACCGATCTAACAATGTAACCTTTTTAAGGAGTCACCTGCGTCTCTTTCGGCGCGAGGGAGGCGACGATTTTTTCGAAGCACGGATCGCCGCGCAGCGGATCCCAAAAGGGGAGCAGTTTCAACTGACCATAGGTGATGGGGCTTGGAGGACGGACGATGATGGCCAGTTGTTGGCAGGCGAGATCTTTGTCGCCAACCCAGGCAGCAATCATCGCCAGACACTTGATCACAGCCGGACCTCTGATCGCATCTTTTTCCACGGGCAGAAGCTCAACCGCGCGCCGCCCTTCGCGGAGCGCTTCTTCTTTGCGCCCTAGAGCGGCATCGATTAGACCCAGCACGCACCAGGGCGGGCCGAAATCTGGCTGAGCTTGGACGATTTTCTCCTGCTCGGAGCGCGCCGCAGTGAAAGCCTCCCGCGCTTTCTCATCATCCTTCGCCATTCGGGCGATAACAGCTTCTACAAATGCAGGATTAGAAAAAACATCGTTTCCCAGATTGATTGGATTCTCGCCGGCTGCGATTAAGGCATCTTTTGCTGCCCCGGCGTCGCGTTCGGCTAGTGCACATTCGAGCCACCAATTAGCGATACCCGGCACCTCAGCAGGATTTGTAGCCCGAACTGAATCGATCATTTGATGCAACGGCTGGGTATCGGCTCTCCACTCAAGATCGACCTCCGCAAGTATTACTTTCGTACCGGCGTTGTTGGGTTCGAAACCCAGTACGCGGCGTAACCACAGTTGTTGTTCCGCATAGCGTCCAAGAGTCGCATGATTTCCTGCAATCGCCTGGAGCACCTCAAAATTGCGCGGGTCAAGATCAGCGGCGCGCTCGAGGGTTCGAATGGAGTCTTCCCAGTGGCCCTGACGCCTCTGAATGAGCCCGGTAAGATAGAATATCTGCGGGTCATTTGGTAAAGTTTGGCGGGCAACCTCCAGTTCAGCCAGAGCGCCGTCGTAATCGAGGTATCCCCAGTAAAGATTCCACGCACGTGCGAGGTGTGCTTCTCCCGCGCCAGGGCGAAGATGAAACGCCGCCTGGACGGCTGCCTCGGCCATGGCCAGGCGCCCAAGCGTGTGGTCGTGACCAAAGAAATAAAGCGCGTCATGAGCATAGGCAATTTGGCAATATGCTCGGAAAAACGACGGGTCGCGCGCAACAGCCTGGTTGAGCAGATCGGCCGCCTGCAGCCAATCAGGTCTTGCGCTAGCGTTGAGGCCCGGCGTGAAGACAAGCTTCATGGCGCGGGTGTAGAGATCGAAGGCGGTGACGTCGTTCGTTGCGGGACGCTCGATTTCACTCCTTTCATTTTGCGAGAGTTTCGCATGAAGCTCATCGGCAATCGCCTTTGCAATTTCACTTTGAATCGCGAATACATCCGCAAGATCGCGGTCATAAGTCTGCCCCCATAAATGCCGATCGGTGCGCGCATCGACTAACCGCACGTTGACGCGCACGCGATTGCCAGCGCGCTGAACGCTTCCTTCCACCACATTCGCCACGCCGAGTTGCTGGCCGATCTTGCGCAAATTGCGCGCGACCCCACTCTTGTATTGCATCACCGAGACGCGTCCGATCACCTTCAGATCGGCGATGCGGGCCATGTCGGTTAGAATTTCGCCCTGTACCCCATCGGCGAAAAAAGCGTTCTCTTCTTCCTTGCTCAAGTTGCTAAACGGAAGCACAGCGATGCTTTTCTCCGGCCTCTCAAAGAGCGGCATCCTGACCAGTTCGCCGCGGAAGAACCAAATTACAGCAGCCCCCAAAAGGAGACAGGCAACGCCCGTTGCCACCAACTTCCGATTCCGTCCCAACCATCTCTCGCCGCGAGTGACGATTCCGGTATGCCGGGCCCGAACCGGTTCGTGTCGCAACCAGTGCTCAAGATCTTCGGCCAGCGCCAGAGCGGAAGAGTAGCGGCGCTGCGGATTTTTCTCCAGGCACTTCAGACAGATCGTTGCCAGATTCCGATCTATGTTCGGATTCCAGAGCCGCGGTTGCCGAGGCTCACTCTCTAAAAGCAAACGGATGGTTTCGTAGGTGGTGCCTCCGGCAAACGGGGCATGGCCAGTAAGCAATTGGTAAAACACTGCGCCGAGTCCATAGACATCGGTCGCCCGTGTGACTTGCTCGTTCTGACCGCTCGCTTGTTCAGGCGCCATGTAACTGGGCGTTCCCAGCACGTCCATCGTGCGAGTGAGAGTGCTTTGCGTTTCTGCTAAACGGGCCAGTCCAAAATCAGTCAGATGCGGTTCGCCTTTTGCATCGATGAGAATGTTGCCCGGCTTAATGTCGCGGTGCAGAATGCCGTGCGCGTGCGCGTGATGAACCGTGCGCGCAAGTTTGGCGATGAGTTCCGCCGCGTTACGAACTGAGATCGGCTTGCGCTTGGCCACTTCATCGAGTTGTCCGCCATCGATGAACTTCATGCTGAAGTAGCAGGAACCCTCGCGCTCGCCCACTTCGTAAATGGGAACTATGCACGGATGGTCCAGGCTGGCGGCCGCCTCGGCTTCCAGATGGAAACGCTTCAAGTGCGCTTTCGTGGCCCATTGGCCAAGTCCAATGACTTTTAATGCGACCGTTCGGTTGAGACTTCTCTGGTGCGCGCGATAAACCACGCCTTGCCCGCCTCGACCGATTTCTTCCAGCAATTGGTAGTCACCAAAGTCGATCGACATTTCTATGGCACCCGCAGCAGGGCTATCGCGTGGCAGTGGCGTTGTCCCTTTCTCCTCAGTCTCATCCACGAGCGGGCCTAGACCTGTCTCTAGAACGCAGGCCGGGCAAAGGCCTTTCGGCGCATCGCCGAAGATTTTCTCTCCGCAGTTTTGGCAAACTCTGCTCGCAGTCTTCATCCTGCCAGCCGTCGTTCCAATGTCACCTTAATTCGGTGTAGTAAATCATTTGGCGGATTACCCGGGCAACACCGAAATCAAAAGCTGCAATTCACCCTCAACGTCGCCTGGCGCCAGCACAGTGTGGGCAACTTCCTCAGCATCCGGTAACGTTCCGCGGCAGCGAAATCCGCGCCACACGATAGAGCCCTACACATCCGCCAGCACCCGAGACCCGTATTCGAGGATTCTAAATAGAAGATAACTCCGGAGACTTTCGCGAGCAGGACGTTATTTCGGCGCGAGCGAGGCAACGATTTTTTCAAAGCAGGGATCGCCGCGGAGCGGATCCCAAAACGGCAAAAGTTTCAATTGGCCATAGGTGAGTCGGCTCGGGGGACGGGTGGCGACACCAAGTTGCTCGCAGGCAAGATCTTTGTCATCAACCCACGCGGCTATCAGCGCCAAATATTTGATCATAGCGATGCCGTTAATTGGATCTTTTTTCACTGGCAGAAGCTCGACTGCGCGGCGGCCTTCGCGGAGCGCTTCTTCTTTCCGGCCGAGGCCAGCATCGATCAAACCCAACACGCACAACGGCGGGCCGTAATTTGGTTGAGCCTGGATGATTTTCTCCTGCTCGGCCCGCGCAGCAGTGAAAGCGGCACGTGCTTTCTCATCGTCTTTCGTCATGCGAGCGATAACGCCTTCTACGAATGGACGACTGAAATTAACAGCCTCATCGGTGAAAGGAGGGTTCGCACCCGCGGCACTCGCTGCATTTTTTGCGGCAGCGGCGTCGCGTTCAGCCAGTGCGCAAATAAGCCAACCATCGGCGATACCCTGCGTGGCGGCGGGATTTGTGGCTCGAATTGAATCGAGCGTTTGGTGCAACGGGCGGGTATCGGCTTTCCAATGGAATTCCACGAACGCACGCGCTTCTTTGGTGTCGACATCGTTTGGCTCGATGGCCAGCGCGCGGTCCAATACCGATTTTTCTTCGGCGAAGCGCCGGAGGTGATGGTAACTAAGCGCAATCTGCTGTAGCGTGAAAGTGTTCCGCGGGTCGAGATCAATGGCGTGCTCCAGACTACGCACCGCCTCCTCTTGTTTGCCTTGGCGACGCTGGATGTAACCCTTTAGCTCGAAAACGCCGGCATCATTGGGCAGGGTCTGACGAGCAATTTCCAATTCGGCCAGAGCGGCGTCATAATCGAGGTAGCCTCGATAAAGATTTTGTGCTCGTGCGAGGTGTGCTTCGCCGGCATCGGGATGGAGGCGAAACGCCGCCTGGATGGCCGCCTCAGCTAATGCCAGCCGGGCAGGCGTATGGTCGTAACCGAGAAAGTAGATGCGGTCATGAGTATGAGCGAGTTGGCAATACGCTTTGAAAAATGATGGATCACGGGCGACAGCCCGGTTCAGGAGATCAGCGGCCTCCAGTAAATTCTCCCTCGCATTCCTGATGGCCAGAACATTTTTCGCCTGAGCGTACAGTTCGAACGCGGCGATGTCACTCGTCGGGGGACGTTCGATCGCGTTCTCTTCACGTGGCGAGAGTTTCGCCTGAAGCTGGCCAGCAATTGCCTTCGCGATTTCACTTTGAATCGCGAACACGTCCGCAAGATCGCGGTCATAAGTCTGCCCCCAGAGTTGCCGGTCGGTTCGCGCATCGACCAATTGTGCGTTGACGCGCACACGATTGCCAGCGCGCTGAACACTTCCTTCTACCACATTCGCCACGCCGAGTTGCTGGCCGATCTTGCGCAAATTGCGCGCCACCCCGCTCTTGTATTGCATCACCGAGGCGCGGCTGATCACTTTCAGCTCGCTGATCTTGGCCAGGTCCGTGAGAATTTCGTCCTGCACGCCATCGGCGAAAAAGGCGTTCTCCTCTTCCTTGCTCAAGTTGCTAAACGGAAGCACAGCGATGCTTTTCTCCGGCCTCTCAAACGGCGGCGTCGTGACCAGTTCGCCGCGGAAGAACCAAATTACAGCGGCCCCCACAAGGAGACAGGCAGCGCCCGTTGCCACCAACTTCCGATTCCGTCGCAACCATTTCTCACCGCGAGTGACGATTCCACTATGCCGGGCCAGAATCGGTTCGTGTCGCAACCAGTGCTCAAGATCTTCGGCCAGCGCCAGAGCGGAAGAATAGCGGCGCTGCGGATTTTTCTCCAGGCACTTCAGACAGATCGTTGCCAGATTCCGATCTATCTTTGCATCCCAAAGCCGTGGTTGCCGCGGCTCACTCTCTAGAAGCAAACGGATGGTTTCGTAGGTTGTGCCTCCAGCAAACGGGGGATGACCGGTCAGCAACTGGTAAAACACTGCGCCGAGTCCGTAGACATCGGTCGACCGTGTGACTTGCTCGTTCTGACCGCTCGCTTGTTCAGGCGCCATGTAACTGGGGGTTCCCAGCACGTCCATCGTGCGAGTGAGAGTGCTTTGCGTTTCTACTAACCGGGCCAGTCCAAAATCAGTCAGATGCGGTTCGCCTTTTGC